>Ga0116179_1001244_pt1 | contig 19233 bp, 18 predicted proteins | sample AD_UKC071_MetaG_FD_89751 | JGI IMG/M metagenome (GOLD analysis project Ga0116179, IMG submission 89751) | Active sludge microbial communities of municipal wastewater-treating anaerobic digesters from USA - AD_UKC071_MetaG | ecosystem: Engineered > Bioreactor > Anaerobic > Digestate | place: USA...
ATCCTCGGTTTGATTCCCGGCATGCCGAACTTCGTGTTCCTGCTGCTGGCCAGCGGGCTGGGCTTTCTCGCGTGGCGGGGCGGGCTGCGCGAACTGCCGGCGGGGGGCGAGGAGGCCGCGCCCGTGGCGGCGCCGGTGGCCCCGGCCGAAAGTGTGGAGGCCAGCTGGTCCGACGTGACGCCGGTGGATGTGCTGGGCCTCGAAGTGGGCTACCGCCTGATTCCGATGGTGGACAAGGGTCAGGACGGCGAGCTGCTCAAGCGTATCCGCGGCCTGCGTAAAAAGTTTGCCCGCGATATTGGCTTTCTTGCGGCGCCGGTGCATATCCGCGACAACCTGGAACTCAAGCCCAATGCCTACCGGATCGTCCTCAAGGGCGTCGAGATCGGCACCGGCAGCGCCTTTCCGGGCCAGTTCATGGCGATCAATCCGGGCCGTGTGTCCGGCCCGCTGGCCGGCCGCGAAACCACCGATCCGGCCTTCGGCCTGCCGGCGGTGTGGATCGACGCCAGTCTGCGCGAGCAGGCCCACGCCCTCGGCTACACCGTGGTGGACGCCAGCACCGTGGTGGCGACCCACCTGAATCACCTGATCCTCAGCCACGCGCCCGAATTGCTCGGCCGCACCGAAACCCAGGCGCTGCTGGATCACATCGCCCAGGACAACCCCAAGCTGGTCGAAGACCTGGTGCCCAAGCTGCTGCCGCTGGCGAGCGTGCAGCGGGTGCTCCAGAACCTCCTCGACGAAGGGGTCAATATCCGCGACATGCGCACCATCGTCGAAGTGCTGGCGGAGTTTGCGCCGCGGGTGCAGGACCCGCTGGAGCTCACCTCGCGCATCCGTCAGGCGCTCGGTCGGGCCATCGTCCAGGGGCTCTTCCCCGGCAGTGGGGAAGTGCAGGTCATGGCCCTCGATCCGGGCCTCGAACGGGTTCTCATGCAGGCGATGGCGGGGGGCGGGCCGGACGGCGGCGCCATCGAGCCGGGCCTCGCCGAAACCCTGCTGCGCGAAACCGCCGCCGCCGCCCAGCGCATGGAAGACACCGGCCTGCCGCCGGTGCTGCTGGTGCCGGCGCCGCTGCGCTGGCTGCTGTCGCGCTTCCTGCGCCGCAGCGTGCCCAGCCTCAAGGTGGTGGCCAACTCCGAGGTGCCCGAAACCCGCCTGATCCGGGTTGCGGCGATGATCTCGGCAGCCTCCTGAGCCGACCCCCGTCCGACCGCGGCGGGCCCTCCGGCGCGGGAATAGCACCCTAAAACCTGTCTTTTCCCGGCCATCGAAAATCCGGTGGCTGGGGATAATCCAGCGTACCGAAGTGCCCACGCCGATCCCGTGAAAGCCTTCGTACCCCGGAGACAGCAGCATGAACGTCAAGCGCTACTTTGCCAAAACCGCCCGCGAGGCTCTTCGTCTGTTGAAGGACGACCTCGGGCCGGACGCGGTTGTGCTTTCCAATCGCGCGGCCAACGGCGGCGTCGAAATCCTTGCCCTGCCGGCCGGCGATGTGGCGAGCTTGCAGCGCGCCCGCAGTCAGGCCGCCGCGGCCGCCGCTGCGCCCTCCGTTGCCGCTCCGGCCCAGGCTCCGGTGCCGCCGGCCCGGCCGGCGGAAGACTTCTTCGACGACGATTTCCGCGTCAGCCTGTCCCGCGCCGCCGCCCGTCCGGTGGCGCCGCCCGTCCAGCCCGCCGCGCCGGCTGCGCCGCGCCCGGCGCCGGCCGCCCGCGCGCCGGAAATGCAGCCCTTCAACCCGCCGCGGGTCGAACTCAGCCGCGACGTTTTCCATGCCGCATCGGCCCAGGTGCGTCGCCCGCCGGCCGCGCCGCAGACTCCGCTCCCGGCGGCCGCCCAGCCGGTCCGCTCTCCGTTGCGCAACGAGTCGGCCCGGCCGGCCGAAGCGGCGCCGCGCCAGCGTCCGCCCGGCATCGAGGAGGAGGCGCGGATCCGCGCGCTCGAATCCGCCAATTCCCAGATGGCCAACGAGCTGGCTGCCATCCGCAGCATGATCGAGCGCCAGCTGGCCGGCTTTGCCTGGGGCGAGATGAGCCGCAGCGCACCGGGCCGCGCCCGCCTGATCGGCGATCTGCTGGAAGCCGGCTTTTCCGCCAGTCTGGCCCGCGAGCTGGCCGACGAGGTGCCCGAGGACGAAGCCCCGGAGGAGGCCCATCGGCTGCTCCACGCGGCGCTGGCCCGGCGCTTCCGGGCGATGAACTGCGACGCCGACATCATCGACCGCGGCGGCGTGTTCGCCCTGGTCGGCCCCACCGGCGTCGGCAAGACCACCACCACCGCCAAGCTCGCCGCCCGTTGTGTGGTTCGCCACGGCGCCGACAAACTGGCCCTGATCACCACCGACAGTTACCGGATCGGCGCCCACGAGCAACTGCGCATCTACGGCCGCATTCTCGGCGTGCCGGTCTATGTGGTGCGCGACGCCACCGACCTGCGCGAAACCCTGGCCAGCCTGCGCGACAAGCATATGGTGCTGATCGACACGATGGGCATGAGCCAGCGCGACAAGATGGTCGCCGAGCAGGCTTCCATGCTGACCGGCGCCGGCAAGGTGTCGCGCCTCCTGCTGCTCAATGCCACCAGCCGCGGCGATACCCTCGACGACGTGATCCGCGCCTATGCCGGCGACGATCTGACCGGCGTCATCCTCACCAAGATGGACGAAGCCATGTCCCTCGCGCCGGTGCTCGACGTGGCCGTCCGCCATCGGGTTGATGTGTATTACGTCGCCAACGGTCAGCGGGTGCCGGAAGACCTCCACCTGCCCGACCGTGCCGCCTTGCTCGATCAGGCGCTGCGCGAACTGCCGGCCAATTCGCCCTTTCGGCTAGAGCCGCTCGAAGCCGGCCTCATGATGGCCGCGGCGGGCGAAGCCCATCTTGCCAGCGCACGGGGAGGGTTCTGAGATGCTCCATGCCTCCGACCAAGCCGCCGGCCTGCGCCGCCTGTTCCGCCGGACGCCGTCTGCCGTCGTGGCGCTGTTTGCGTCCGGCCGTTCGCCCCGCGCCCTGGCCGTCCAGACCCTTGTCGCCCTCACCGAAGGTGCGCGCCGGGTGGTGGCCATCGATGAACATGCCGCTGCGCGCGGCTCGCTGCTGGCGGCCTTCGGCTATCCGGACGGCGGCGACCTGCTCGGCACGCTGCAGGGCAAGCTCGATGTGAGCGAGGCCATGCGCGAAGTGGCCGACGGCCTGTGGGTCGTGCCGGCCGCCGCGGCCGCTCTGGCGGTGCCGCTGCTCGACGACGCGCAGCATGCCCGCCTAGAAGCGGCGATTGCCGAATTGCAGCGGCGTTGCGACTTGCTCGCCGTGCTCAACGCGGGCGACGCCAGCAGCCTGACGCCCTTTGCCCGCGCCGCCGGCCGTCGTCTGCTGGTGGTGGAGGCCAGCGGCGTCGGTGCGCGGGGCGCCTGCCAGTGGATCAAGGGGCTGGCCGCAGCCGGTGCCGGGTCGCTCGAAGTGGCGGTCTGCGGCGCCCGCGACCGGGCCGACGCCACCGCACTGTTCGCCAGCCTCAACGATTTCACCTTCCGTCATGTGGGCTTGCCGCTGGTATGGCGCGGCGAGGTGGAACGCGATCCGCTGGCCGACGCGATGACCACGCCGCTCGGTGCCCGTCACCCGGCGGAAGGTGCCCAGGCCTTCATCCGACGCCTGCGGGCCTGGTCGGCCCAGGCGGGAGTGACGAATTGAGTGTGGGAATGTATTTGTGAAAATGTGTCACGCAAACTCACGTAGAAGGTTGTCGTTGCCGTTAAGCGATGCATAAGGCGGCGCACGACCCCGAATCCAGACCAGAAAGCTGACCAAAGATGTACACCGCTTCCGGCACCCTCGATAAAGAGCAACTCGTCGTCCAGTACGCGCCGCTGGTCAAGCGCATCGCCTATCACCTGATGGCCAAGTTGCCGGCCAGCGTGCAGGTGGAGGACATCATCCAGAACGGCATGATGGGCCTGCTCGACGCCATCAACCGCTACGAGGAGGGTCTTGGCGCCCAGTTCGAGACCTACGCGGTGCAGCGCATCCGCGGCTCGATGCTCGACGGTCTGCGGGAGAACGACTGGTTGCCGCGCAGCCTGCGCCGGGACATGCGACGCATCGAGGCCGCCGTGCATCTGCTCGAACAGCGCAACGGCCGTCACCCCACCGAAGCCGAGCTGGCCGATTCCCTCGGCGTGCCGCTGGCCGACTACCAGCACATGCTGCAGGAAGCGCGCGGCTACCAGCTGGTGTATTTCGAGGATTTCAGCGGCGATGGCGACGACGACTATCTGGAACGTCACATCACCCTCGAAGGCAACGACCCGCTCGCCATGCTGCTCGACAGCAACATGCGCGACGTGCTGATCAAGGCCATCGACGATCTGCCCGAGCGCGAGAAGACGGTGATGGGCCTTTACTACGAACAGGACATGAACCTGCGGGAAATCGGCGAAGTGCTGGGGGTTTCCGAATCCCGCGTGTGCCAGCTCCATAGCCAAGCCATTGCGCGGCTCCGCTCGCGGATTTCCGGCGCCATCCAGACGGCGCCCAAGCCCAAGGGTGAAGGCCGCCGCGGCCGTCGTCCGGCGGCGGGCTAGCGCAGGAGCGGGGCGCGTCCATGGACAGCATCAGCCTTGTCGGCCTGACTCTCGCGCTGGCGGCGATCCTCGTCGGGCAGGTGCTCGAAGGCGGCCACGTCGCGTCCCTGGTCCAGCCGACCGCCTTTCTGATCGTCATCGGCGGCACCCTCGGTGCGGTGATGCTGCAAAGCTCCCTCAAGGTGTTTCGCACCGGCATGCAGATGGTGCGCTGGGTATTCGTGCCGCCTGCGCTGGATCACGAGGCGCTGATCGCCGCGGTGGTGGGTTGGAGCAACGTGGCTCGCAAGGAAGGTTTGCTGGCGTTGGAAAGCCAGATCCCGGCCATCGAAGACTCCTTCATCCAGAAAGGCCTGCAGTTGCTGGTGGATGGCGTCGAGCCGGAGCGCCTGCGGGAGGTGCTCGAAGTGGAAATCGACACCTGGGAAAGCCAGATGAAGCAGGGCGCCAAGGTGTGGGAGGCGGCTGGCGGCTATGCGCCGACCATCGGCATTCTGGGGGCGGTGATGGGTCTGATCCACGTGATGGAAAACCTCTCCGATCCGTCCAAGCTCGGCTCCGGCATTGCGGTCGCCTTCGTCGCGACGATCTACGGCGTCGGTTCGGCCAACCTGATCTTCCTGCCGATCTCGAAAAAACTCCTGGGCGTGATCGGAACCCTCGTCTCGATGCGCGAGATGCTGGTCGACGGTTTGGTCGGCATCGCCAATGGCGACAATCCGCGCATCATCGAAAGCCGCCTCAAGGGCTACGCGAGCTGACGCCGTGGCGCGACGACGCAAAAGGAGCGAGGACGAGCACGAGAACCACGAACGCTGGCTCGTCTCCTACGCCGACTTCATTACCTTGTTGTTCGCCTTTTTCGTGGTGATGTATTCCCTCTCGTCGATCAACGAAGGCAAGTACCGGATCATGTCCGATTCGGTGGTGAATGCCTTTCGCAATATCGGCGTCCAGAGCGCCAACCCGCGCATGTCGGCCAGCCCGATTCCGTCGATCCGCCCGACTCCGCCGGCGCCTTCCGAGGCGGACGAAGCGCGCAAGGCCAGGGCCGAGCGGGTGAAGAATATGGCCGAGGAAATCCGCAAGGTACTGGCGCCGCTGGTGGCGGACGGTCAGGTGCGGGTGACCGAAGGGGCTTTCGGCATCACCGTCGAAATCAATGCCAGCGTGCTTTTCGCGCCGGGCGAGGCCCAGCTTGGGGCCGACGCGGTGCGCGCGCTGCGGGCGGTCGGGCAGGTGGTGGCCGACGCCGAGTTTCCGATCACCGTCGAAGGGCACACCGACGTGACTCCGATTGCCACACCGATGTTTCCGTCGAACTGGGAGCTGTCGGCGGTGCGTGCGTCCAGCGTCGTGCGTTTGTTCGTCGACAGCGGCGTGCGGCCGGCGCGACTTACCGCCGCCGGCTATGGCGACCAGCGCCCGGTGGCCGACAACGCGACCTCCGAGGGGCGGGCGCGTAACCGGCGGGTCACGATCCTGATCGAATCGCGGGTGGCCGAGCCGGTCGTCACCGTGCCGCCGAGGGCTTCCGGCGTGACCGATTCGATCCTGCCCTCCGATGCGGCACCGCCTCCGCCGCCAAAAGCGGAGGAAGCACAAAAGCCTTGAAGCGGGGCGGCGGGCTCGGCGGGCGTGGCGAAACCTTCCACGGTGCGCTGGGAAGGCGAGAGATTCGCTGAAGGAAGAACGCCCGCTTGGCGGGGCCGGGTTCAGAACGAACCGAAATGCCGGCTGGCGGCGGTCGGGCGGGATTGGCCGTCGGGGCCGTAGATTTGCGGGTGTTCGGCTGCGGCGAGCAGCACGCTGAGCGCCTGCTGGTTGTTCTGCAGGCGTTCGGTGATCAACTGGCCATTGACCCGGTTGCGTTCCTTGGCCTCGCCGGCCAGCGCAACCACTTCCTCCCAGGCCGTCAATGCGTCGGGCGCCTTGGCAAGGACGATGCGGACATTCTCGTCGGTGACTTTGGCCCCGAGCCGCGCGAACATCGCCACGCGTTCGTCCGAAAGGCGCTGCAGGTTGCGATAGAGGCCGGTTTTTTCTTCGGCGAGTGCCGCCAGGGCGTCGATCTGGCTGGCGACGAGCAGCGCTTCTTCCCGTTTCAGCAGGGCGATGAAACCTTGCAGCCCGAAACGCTCTTCCTGGATGAGCTGGGCAAGGCGGGCTGGGAAGCCGGGATCGACAGCCACAGTGTTGCTACGCCCGGCCGGTTTGCGCCGATAACATCTGACGCACGCTGTCGATGAGGCCGTCGGCCACTTTTCCGGTGTCCACCTTGAAGCGGCCTTCGCTCATCGCCTGCTTGATTTCATCGACCTTGGCGCTATCGACCACCGGCGTGTTGCCGATGGTTTCTTCCATCTGCTGAAGGCGGGCAGAGAGGGACGAGAGTTCGACCCGTTCGCTGCCGCTACCGCTGGCGCTCTCGGCTTTGGGAGAGTCCTTCGCGGCGCGGGTGCGTCCATCGCTGGAGGGGAGGCCTCCGGTCGCCTTGACTGAGTTTTCGATTTTCACGGCATAGCCCTTTCATCCACATGTCGGAGGGATTTACGACGCGAGAAATCGAAACTTTAACCCAATCGGGCACTTCCGGATGGCGGCATGTTACGGCAGCGTGATTTCGACAACGCCGCCGTTCCGGGCTATGCCGCGTACTACCTGTCCGGTGGCCAGCCTGACCTGGGCGCCCTGGCCGTTGCCGGCGGTGCTGAGGGCGACGCCGTCGTTGGAAACCTGAAAGCCGGGGCCGCGGGAGATGACCTTGACCGCTTGTCCCTGGACGACGGCCGGCGGCAGGCGCAGGTTGCTGCCGGCCACGGGGCGGTTGGCGGCGAGGGGCATCCGTGCGGCCTGACCGACGGCCTGGGCGGGGTCGGTGAGCACATCGGCGGCCTGGGCGGTGAGTTCGCCGCTTTCCAGGCGGACATCGCCCGGCGCGACGATCTGTCCGGAGGCGAGCGGGCCGGTGGTGACGAGATAGCGTCCTTTGACCCGCACTTCGGCGGGCACCCAGGCCAACCACGGCGTCGGCGCCAGGCAGCGCACGCCGACCGACACCCGTCCCCAGGCGCGCACGCCGGCGGGTAGAAAGGCTTCGAACTGGAGGCAGGGCTGCAGTGCGTTGTCGGCGGCGAAGTCGCCGACCTGGATGCTCACTTCGCCCGGCAGGCTGCGGGTTTGCAGATTGAGGAAGCGGCCGATTTCGGCCTGCACCGGAGCCGGGTCCTGACGGGCGAAGGCCGCGCCGGTCGCCGCAAACAGGGTTGCGGCGATCAGGGCGAAAAGGGCGGCGGACGGGCGGGGCATGGGTGTCGGCGAAAGGGTTGGGGCGGAAGGGTGGGGCGGAAGCAGTGCCGCCATTCGACCATATCGGCACCCACGGCGAGGATCGGAACAGAGGTGCTTTTGGCGGGCAATTGCCGATTCGGCCGGCAATCGTCGCGGCTCCGGCAGCGCGCCGGCAAAGTTTGCCGGCCGGCAGGAGCGGGTGCCGCCGCCTCCCGGCAATTGGGGGGCGAATTGCCGCCTGTTCGGCCCATCGCGGGGGATCGGCGGCACTTACCATCGCTGGCACGGAAGCTGCAATGGATGGCCTGCAGGCCGGCTGCGCAGGATTGACGGCGCAAGCGGAAACAAACTTTAGGGGGTGACCGGAAATGACCGACCGTTTGGACAACGAGATGCGCTTTCACCAGGCCGCGCTGAATGCCCGCGCCTACCGCCAACAGGTGATCGCCTCCAACATCGCCAACGCGGATACGCCGAATTTCAAGGCCCGCGACGTGGATTTCCGCCAGGCACTGATGGGCGCGCTGGTGGGCGGCACGGCCGGCGGTCTGGCGATGAAGACCACCTCCAAGCGTCACATTGCCGATATCGCCGGTAACGCGATGGATGCCAGCCTGAAATATCGTCCGGAGGAGCAGGGCGCCGTCGATGGCAATACGGTGAACATGGACACCGAGCGCTCGGCCTTTGCCGAAAACGCCGTGCAGTATCAGGCCAGCATCAGCTTCATCAACGGTCTGCTGACGTCGATGCAGCGCGCCGTCCAGGGTCAGTGAGGCGCCGGTCATGAGCATGCTCAACGTCTTTCATGTGGCCGGCAGTGCGCTCCACGCCCAGTCCCTGCGCCTCAATACCACAGCCAGCAATCTGGCCAACGCCGACAGCGTGGTGTCGAGCGACGGCCAGCCCTACAAGGCCAAGCAGGTCGTGTTTGCCGCCACGCCGATGGCCGGCCCGGCGGCGCAGGGCGTGCGGGTGACCCAGGTGGTCGACAGCGCCGCTCCGATGCGGCTGGTGTACGACCCGAAGAGCCCCGCTGCCAACGCCGAAGGCTATGTGACGATGCCCAACGTGAATGTGGTCGAGGAAATGACCAACATGATCTCCGCCTCCCGCGCCTACCAGACCAACGCGGAAATGATGGGCACCGCCAAGATGCTGATGGAAAAGACCCTGGCTATCGGCCAGTAAGCGATCAACAGGAATACGCACATCATGAGCACAGTGAATTCAGCCTCCTCCGCCGACGTCATCGCCAGTCTGCAGAAAACGGCCGCCGCGTCGACCTCGAAGACTACCGATGCCCAGAGCCGATTCCTCAAGCTGCTTACCGAGCAGCTCAAGAACCAGGACCCGCTGAGCCCGATGGACAACGCCCAGATGACGTCCCAGCTAGCCCAGATCAGCACGGTGGACGGCATCGAGAAGCTCAACACGACACTCACCGCGCTGCTCGACGGGAGCCAGTCCAGCGACGCTGTGCAAGCCGCGGCGCTGGTCGGCAAGGGCGTGATGGTGGAAGGCAAGGCGCTGACCCTCTCCGGCGGCAAGGCTTACGGTGGCATCGAACTGGCCAGCGCCGCCGACAAGGTGACGGTGACGATCAAGGATGCCAACGGCCTCGAAGTGCGCAAGCTGGAACTCGGCGATGCGGAAGCCGGCATTTCCAACTTCGCCTGGGACGGCCTCACCGCCAGCGGTGCCCAGGCCGTCGACGGCAAATACACGATGAGCGTCAGCGCCACCCGCGGCGATACCGATCTCAAGCCGACGGCGCTGCAGCTCTCCACGGTCAATAGCGTGATGCGCACCAGCAGCGGCAGCGTATCCCTCGACGTCGGCGGCAGCATCGTCAAGCTCACCGATATCAAGCAGATTCTCTAAGCGGAGACAGAAATGGCATTCCAGCAAGGTTTGAGCGGACTTTCGATTGCGTCCAAGGCGCTCGACGCGATCAGCAACAACGTGTCCAACTCCGGCACCGTCGGCTTCAAGCAGGCCGGGGCGCAGTTCGCCGATGTCTTCGCGGCCTCGCTGGCGGCCGGCAGTTCGACCCAGGTCGGTATCGGTGCCACCATCGGCAACGTGGCCCAGCAGTTCACCCAGGGCAACATCTCGACCACCAGCAACACCCTCGACCTGGCGATCAACGGCTCCGGGTTCTACCGGATGAGCGACAACGGCTCGATCACATACAGCCGCAACGGCCAGTTCCATGTGGATAAGAACGGCTACGTCGTCAATTCCAGCGGCCTGCGCCTCACCGGCAACACCTTCGACGCCAAAGGTCTGCCCAGCGGTGTCGGCGGCGACATCCAGCTGAGCTTCGGCGATGCCGATCCCAAGGCCACCACCTCGGCTGGCTACAACGTTAACCTGGATTCCCGTTCGGCCTCGCCGAAGGCGCTGACCAAGGCCACCCTCTACGGCTCTGGCGTGCCCGGCACCGTCGCAACACCGCTGGTGCTCAACTCCACCAACAACACCCTCAGCATTGCCGTCGATGGCGAAGCCGCCGCTTCCGTCAACATCGCGGCCGGCAGCTATCCCGACTCCAGTTCGCTGGTGGCTGCGATCCAGGCCGGAATCGACAAGTCATCCCTCAAGGGGCGGGTCGAAGTGTCGGCCGACAGCAGCGGCAAGCTCACGCTCACCTCCCAGCACGGCGGCCGGCTGTCCAGTCTGCTCGTCGGCGGCACCGCGGCCAGCAGTCTGCTGCTGCCGTCCGGCGTGACCGTCAGCGGCAGCAACGCCGTCGTGGCCACCCTGTCGGGCAGCGTCGCAGCCCCTGTCACGATCACCCCTTCGCCGGCCGCCGGCACCACCAGCACCTTGTCCATCGCCGTCGACGGCGGGGCGCCGGTGACCGTCACCATCAATGCCGCCACCTACCCGGACGCCGCCTCCCTCGTCACCGCCATGCAGGCCGCGGTCGATGCAACCGGCTCCAGCGGCCTGCAGGGAAAGGTCGTGGTCGGTCACGACGCCGCCGGCCACCTCACGTTCAGTTCGACGCTTGCCGGCGGTTCCTCGTCGATGACGATCAGCGGCGCCGCCGCCACCGAACTCGGCATGCCGAGCTTCACCGCCTCGGCCAATAGCGGCGGCTTCAGCATCACCGACCCGACCAGCTATACCAGCACCACATCGCAGACGGTTTACGACTCGCTCGGCAACCCGCACACCCAGTCGCTGTACTTCGTGAAGACCGCCCAGGCCAACAAATGGGACGTCTACACCAGTCTCGACGGCGGCTTCCCGCCGGAGATCGACGCGACCACGGGGCTGCACAGCCCGACCACCATCAGCTTCGACTCCAACGGCGGCCTGCTTACGCCCAAGACCATCTCCACAGCCTATACCGTCACCACCGGCGCGGTGCCCAGTCTGAACGTCACCGTCGATCTCACCGACTCGACCCAGTTCGGCAACAGCTTCGGGGTCGCCCAGCTCAGCCAGGACGGCTACAAGCCCGGCAGCCTCTCCGGCCTGACCGTTCAGCCCGACGGCACCATTCTCGGCAACTTCAGCAACGGCCAGTCGCGCACGATGGGGCAGGTTCTGCTGACCAACTTCCGCAACCCCAACGGCCTTGTTTCGGTGGGGGGCAATCAGTGGCAATGGACGCCCGAGGCCGGTGCCGTCGATGGTGCCGGCGCGCCTCCGGGCACCGGCACATTGGGCGTGCTGCAGTCGGCGGCGGTCGAGGAATCCAACGTCGATCTCACCGGCGAGCTGGTGAACATGATCACCCAGCAGCGCGCCTATCAGGCCAACGCCCAGTCCATCAAGACCCAGGACCAGATCTTGCAGACCCTGGTCAACCTGCGTTGAACCCGAAAGAGGCTGAGCCATGGACCGCCTGATCTACACCGCGATGACCGGCGCTTCCGCCACGATGGGGCAGGAGGCTGCGGTGGCCCACAACATGGCCAACGCCACCAGCACCGGCTTCAAAACCGAAATGCACCGGCTGCGCGCGGTGCCCGTACAGAACGCCACGATGCCCACCCGTGCCTTCGTCGCCGACGCCAGCGTGGCCGACGACCTCTCCGCCGGCCCGCTGCAGCACACCAACCGCCCGTTGGACATGGCGATTCAGGGCAAGGGCTGGCTGGCGGTGCAGATGCCCGACGGCACCGAGGGCTACACCCGCAACGGCAGTCTGGAAGTGAACGCCAACGGCATCCTGCAGACCCGCAGCGGTTTGCCTGTGCTCGGCAGCGGCGGGCCGATCACCCTGCCGCCGGACGTGGAAGTGGTGTTCGGCACCGACGGCACGATTTCCACCGTACCGCGCACCGGCTCCCGCAACAGCACCAGCACTGTGGATCAGCTCAAGCTCGTCAATCCCCCCGAAGCCGATCTGAAGCGCGGCGGCGACGGCTACTTCCGCCTTGCCGGCGGCAATGCCGCTCCGGCAGATCCTGCCGTGCGCGTGGCCTCGGGCTATCTCGAGGGCAGCAACGTCAACGTCGTCGAACAGATGGTTTCGATGATCTCGCTGGCCCGCCAGTACGAAATGCAGACCAGGATGCTGTCCACCGCCCAGGAAATGGACAGATCCGCCAGCCAGCTGCTTGCCAAGAGTTGAATGCCGTGGTCGGTGCGTGAATAGGCGGTGCTTTTGCCGCCTGCTCTGCGCCTGGAACAACTCTTGCACCGTCTAGCATGACTACCGATGCAGACCCGCTGTCGCCACCTCGGCGAGCGGATTTTCCGTGCCCCCCGACTCTCAGGAGCCCACCATGATCCGCTCCCTCTGGATTGCCCGCACCGGCCTTGATGCCCAGCAGACCCAGCTCGACGTCATCTCGAACAACCTCGCCAACGTCTCGACCAACGGCTTCAAGCGGGCGCGGGCGGTGTTCGAAGACCTGCTCTACCAGAACCTGCGTCAGCCTGGCGCCCAGTCCACCCAGCAGACCACGATTCCGTCGGGCCTCCAGATCGGCACCGGCGTGCGCCCCATCGCCACCGAGCGCATCCACACCCAGGGCAACCTGACCCTCACCGGCAACGCGCTGGATGTGGCCATCAACGGCGACGGCTTTTTCCAGATCCTGATGCCGGACGGCACCACCGCCTACACCCGCGACGGCGCCTTCCAGAAAGACGCCAACGGCCAGATCGTCACCTCCAACGGCTACCCGCTGCAGCCGGCCATCACCATTCCAGCCAACGCCCTGTCGGTCACCATCGGCAAGGACGGCGTGGTGTCGGTGGCCCTGCCCAACCAGACGGCCACCTCGCAGATCGGCAACATTCAGGTGGCCGGCTTTGTGAATCCGGGCGGCCTGCAAAGCATCGGCGAAAACCTGTTTCTCGAAACCGCCGCCAGCGGCACCCCCAACCCCAACACGCCGGGCTCCAACGGCGTCGGCGTGCTCAACCAGACCTACGTCGAAACCTCCAACGTGAATGTCGCCGAAGAACTGGTGCTGATGATCCAGACCCAGCGCGCCTACGAACTCAACTCCAAGGCCGTGACCACCTCCGACGCCATGCTCGGCAAGCTCACGTCGCTGTAATTCCTGCGGGGCCGAGAACCATCATGAAAACCGTTCCACGCATTCTTGTCCGTCTGCCGGCGGTGCTCGCCCTGGCCTGTCTTGCCGGTTGCGCGGCGCTGCAGGCCACACCGCCGACGGCCGTGCACCAACCGATGACCGTCCGCCCCGAGCCGCGTTCGGCCCAGGCCTCGCAGCCCGGCTCGATCTTCCAGTCGAGTTTTTCGAGGCCCTTGTTCGAAGATCGGCGTGCCCGCTTCGTCGGCGACGTGATCACCGTGAACCTCGTCGAGCAGACCGCGGCGGCCAAGAAATCCTCGGCCAACGCCGAGCGCAACTCCAGCCTCGGCGCCTCGATCTCGGCGCTCAACAAGCTGCCGCTGAAAGGCCTCGCCGGCCTCGACGCCACCGCCTCCGACGCCAGCAAGTTCGGCGGCAAGGGCGACGCTGCGGCCAACAACACCTTCACCGGCACCATCACCACCACCGTCATCGAAGTGCTGTCCAACGGCAATCTGCTGGTGTCCGGCGAAAAGCAGGTCGCCATCAACCAGGGCAACGAATTCATCCGTTTCTCCGGCATCGTCAATCCGGTCTATGTCACCGGCAGCAACACCGTGCAATCCACCCAGGTGGCCGATGCCCGTGTCGAATACCGCGCCAACGGCTTCATCGACGAAACGGAGACGATGGGCTGGATGCAGCGCTTCTTCGTCAACGTGCTGCCGTTCTGAGGAGCTTCGCCATGTCCCGCCGTGTTCTGCCGCCGCTGCGCAACTTTCCGCGGATGTTTCTCGCCGCCGCCGCGGCCTTGTGTCTGATTGCCAGCCCCATCGCCGGAGCCGAGCGCCTCAAGGATCTCGCTTCCATCGGCGGCGTGCGCCAGAACCAGCTCATCGGCTACGGCCTCGTCGTCGGCCTCGACGGATCGGGCGACCAGACCACCCAGACCCCCTTCACCGTGCAGAGCATCATCAACATGCTCGGCAATCTCGGCATTACCCTGCCGCCCGGCCAGTCGCTGCAACTCAAGAACGTCGCCGCGGTGATGGTCACCTCCAGCCTTCCGCCCTTCGCCCGGCCCGGTCAGCAGATCGACGTCACCGTGTCCTCGATGGGCAACGCCCGTTCCCTGAAGGGCGGCACCCTGCTGATGACGCCGCTTAAGGGCGCCGACGGCCAGGTCTACGCCATGGCCCAGGGCAGCCTGGCGGTGAGCGGCGCCGGCGGCGCAGCGCCGAGCGGCGGCAAGGTGACGGTCAATCACCTGTCGGCTGGACGCATTCCCGGCGGCGCCACGGTCGAGCGGGCGGTGGTGAGCAGTGTGGGGCAGGGCGACTCGGTTTTCGTCGAACTCAACGACAGCGATTTCGGCACTGCCCAGAAAGTGGTCGACGCCATCAACGCCGTCGCCCCCGGCAGCGCCCAGGCGCTCGACGGCCGGCAGATCCAGGTGCGTGCGCCAGACGACATCAACCAGCGCGTGGCCTTTCTCGGCAGGCTTGAGAACCTCGACGTGGTGCCGGCCATCCAGGCCGCCAAGGTCATCGTCAATTCCCGCACCGGCTCGGTGGTGATGAATCAGAAGGTTGCGCTGCAGAACTGCGCGGTTTCCCACGGCAGTCTCACCGTCACCATCGGCAACGAGCAGCAGGTCAGCCAGCCCAATGCCTTCTCCGGCGGCCAGACCGCGGTCACCAACAAGGGCGGCGTCGATATCAAGCAGGAGGGCGGCAACATCTTCAACGTGAAGGGCAGCTCCAACCTCGCCGACGTGGTCAAGGCGCTCAATGCGGTCGGCGCCAATCCGCTCGAACTGATCGCCATCCTGCAGGCCATGAAGGCCAGCGGCGCGCTGCGCGCCGAACTCGAGGTGATCTGAAATGGCGTCTTCCGATTTCAGCCAGATCAACGCCCTCGACCCGAACACCCTCGGCGGTCTGCGCCGGCTGTCCAAGCAGAATTCCCCCGAAGCCAGCAAGGAAGCCGCCAAGCAGTTCGAAGCCCTGTTCGTGCAGCAGATGCTCAAGTCGATGCGCGATGCCACGCCCAAAGGCGGCATGCTCGACAACGACGAGACGCGCATGTATCAGTCGCTGCTCGATCAGCAGATGGCCATGCAGTTGTCCAGCCGCGCCGGCGGCATCGGCCTCGCCAAGGTGATCGAGCGTCAGATGAACGTCGGCCAAAACCCGTCGGTGTTGCCCGACGGGCCGGTGTCGCTGGATACGGCGATCCGCCGCGGGTTCGACAGCGCCGCTGCGCCGACGGTCGATGCGGCGGCAAGCCGCACGGCAAGGCCGACGGCAAAATCTGCCGCAGCGGCTGCCGGAACGGCGGCAAGCGGCCTCGGCCCCACGTTGCCCAACATGCCGGCGGGTGCGGGGCCGCGCGCCTTCGTCGAGAAGGTCTGGCCTCAGGCCGTCGAGGCCAGCAAGGCCACCGGCATCCCGGCGCGCTTCCTGGTGGCCCAGGCGGCCCTCGAAACCGGCTGGGGCAAGTTCGAACTCAAAAACGCCGATGGCAGCGCAAGCCACAACCTCTTCAACATCAAGGCCGGCAAGAACTGGAACGGCGCCACGGTGAACACATCCACCACCGAGTACGCCGGCGGCACGGCGACCCGCGAGAATGCCCGCTTCCGCGCCTATGGCTCCTACGCGGAATCCTTCCGCGACTACGCCCGGCTGATCGGCAGCAACCCGCGCTACGCCGCGGTCGTCGGCCAGAGCGACGCCACCGCCTTTGCCCGCGGCCTGCAGTCGGCCGGCTACGCCACCGATCCGCTATACGCCGACAAGCTCGCCCGCATCATCAACGGCAACACCCTGCGGACCGCCCTCGCCGGCAGCATCCCGCCGACCGCCTGAATTCCGCCGGGGCGCCGGCCCGGTCGCCCCGGTTGTCTGTTGGTACGGCTGGCAGAGTTCTTGCATGAAGGGCTGCAGACACCCCGGAACCAAGGACGCGGATCATGGGCAGCAGCCTCTTCAACATCGGACTTACCGGCCTCAACGCCGCCCAGGCGGGGCTGGTCACCACCAGCCACAACATCGCCAACGCCGGCACCGCCGGTTACAGTCGCCAGAGCACCGTCCAGAGCACCAACCCGGCGATGTTCACCGGTTCCGGCTTCTTCGGTGAAGGTACCCGCGTCGATACCGTCAAGCGCGCCTACAACGCCTTTCTGAACAATCAGGTGTTGTCGGCCGACACCAAGTTCAACGAGTACGACACCTACAGCACCGAGATCAGCCAGATCGACAACATGCTGGCCGACACCACGGTGGGCCTTTCGCCGGCGCTGCAGTCCTTTTTCAGCGGCGTGCAGGAAGTCGCCGCCAACCCGTCGAGCATCCCGGCCCGGCAGTCGATGATTTCCACGGCCCAGGGGCTCGCGTCGCGCCTGAACAATCTGTCCCAGCGCCTCGACGACGTGCGCTCCGGGATCGAAACCCAGATCTCCGACACCGTCAGCACCATCAGCACCTACGCGAAGGATATCGCCGACATCAACAACAAGATCATGATCGCTCAGCAGGCCGGCTCGGCCCAGCCTGCCAACGATCTGCTCGACCAACGCGATCAGCTCGTCCAGGAACTCAACAAGCTGGTGCGCGTATCCACCAACGTCGATAGCGATGGCGCCATGTCGGTTTTTATCGGCACCGGTCAGCCGCTGGTGGTCGGCTCCAACCCGACCACCCTCAAGGCGCTGCCGTCCACCGCCGATCCCAGCCGCGTGGACGCCAACATCATCACGCAGAATGGCGGCACCATCGCGATCCCGGAAAGCCTGCTCGGCGGCGGCAAGCTCGGCGGTCTGCTGTCCATGCGCTCGGGGGCCCTCGATGCGGCGCAGAACCAGCTCGGCCTCATCGCCGTCGGCATCGGCACCGCCGTGAATGCCCAGAACGCTCTCGGGCAGGATCTGAACGGCAATCTGGGGGGCGATGTTTTTACCCGCCCGTCGGTTGGCGTCACCCGCTACACCAACGCCTCGACGGCTTTCCCGACGGTGGATTACAGCGATGTCTCCAAGCTCACCGGCGACGACTACAAGCTCACCTTCACCGACACCGTCGGCAGCTACACCCTCACTCGCGTGTCGGACGGCACCGCGGTGACGGCCGCGAACGTGGGCCTGTCGATCACGCCGGCGGCGGCTTCGTCCGTCGGCGACAGCTTTCTGATCCAGCCGACCCGCTACGCCGCGGGCAATTTCGGCGTCACCCTCAGCGACACCCGCATGATTGCCGCGGCCGCGCCGATCACGGCGGCGGTTTCCAAGGGCAACCTCGGATCGGCCACCATTACGGCGCCGGTGGTTTCGAGCACCGCCGATCTGGCAAGTTTCGGCACTGCCGCCGCGCCGCTCAAGCTGACCTACGCGGCCGGCAGCCTCACGGGTTTTCCGGCCTCGCTGCCGGTGACCTACACGCCGCTCAACGGCAGCCCGATCGCCCTGGCCGCCCCGGTCGCTTCCGTGCCTTACACCAGCGGCATGACGATCTCGGTCGGTGGGGTGTCCTTCTCCATGTCCGGCGCCGTTCAGGATAACGACAGCTTCACCGTCGGCCCCAACACCGGGGGCGTGTCGGACAGCCGCAACGCGGTGCTCCTCGGCAAGCTGCAAACCACCAAGGCGCTGCTCTCGGCCAACGGCCAGCCGTCGGCCACCTACCAGTCGGTGTATTCCCAACTGGTCAGCACGATCGGCAACAAGGCGCGGGAGGTGAGCGTGAACCGCGACGCGCAGCAAAGCCTCGTGGATCAGGCCACCTCCGCCCAACAATCGGTGGCGGGCGTCAATCTCGATGAAGAAGCGGCCAATCTGATCCGTTATCAACAGGCGTACCAGGCGGCGGGCAAGGTCATGAGCATCGCCTCCAAGCTGTTCGAGCAAGTGCTGTCTCTCGGCCAATAACCTGAAGGAACCGTCATGCGTGTCACAACCGGCATGATTTTCAACTCCGGCGTCGCATCGATGCAGAAGCAGAACACCCGCCTGCTGGATACCCAGCAGCAGGTGGCCGCCAGCCAGCGGGTGCTGCGCCCCTCGGACGATCCGGTGGCGTCGGCGCGGGCGCTCGAAGTCACCCAGTCGCAGGGGGTGAATGCGCTCTATGCCACCAACCAGGGCTATGCCAACGACGCCCTCAAGCTGGCGGACAGCAAGCTCGGCGCGGCCAACGACATTCTCACCTACGTGCGCACCCGGGCCGTCGAGTCGGGCAACGGCGGCTACAACAAGAGCGATCAGGCCGCCATCGCGTCGGATCTGTCCCAGCAGTTCGAAGCCCTTCAAGGCGTCGCCAACAGCCAGGATGCCACCGGGGATTACCTCTTTGCCGGTTTCCGCAGCAATGCCCAGCCTTTCACCGGCGGGCTGGCCGGCGGCGTCACCTACCAGGGCGATCAGGGCACCCGCACGCTGCAGATTTCGGCGTCGCGCAATCTGCCGATCGCCAGCTCCGGCGACGAAATCTTCAACAACATCCACGCCGCCAACGGCTCCGCTTTCGCCCTCAGCGCCGCCGCCAATACCGGCACCGGGCTGGTTTCGGGGATGACGCTGTCCGGCTATAACAACCACAACTACGAAGTCCAGGTCAGCAGTGCCACGCCGCCGGCGTCAGGGGTGGTCTACACCGCTTTCGACACCACGGCAGGCGGGCCGGGCGTGGTGCTGACGCCGGGTTTGTCGGCAACCGGCGACACCGCGCTGTCGTTTGGCGGCATCAGCCTGAATATCAGCGGCTTGCCGGCGGCGGGCGACAAATTCACGGTGTCGACGACGGCCAGCACCTTCGATGTGCTCGGCAACTTCGTCAAAGCCTTGAA
>Ga0116179_1001247_pt1 | contig 19197 bp, 16 predicted proteins | sample AD_UKC071_MetaG_FD_89751 | JGI IMG/M metagenome (GOLD analysis project Ga0116179, IMG submission 89751) | Active sludge microbial communities of municipal wastewater-treating anaerobic digesters from USA - AD_UKC071_MetaG | ecosystem: Engineered > Bioreactor > Anaerobic > Digestate | place: USA...
ACTGCTGGCAACGCTGGCTTCATCACCAGCCTCTACATGGTCTTCGTCCCCCTGGCCGGGCTGGCGATCGGGCACCGGGTCAGCCGATGGGTCTGGGTGGGCGTGGTGCTCGCGACGCTTGGGCTCTACCTGCTGTCGGTACGGGACGGGTTCACCATGAGCCTCGGCGACACCCTGGTGCTCGCCTGCGCGGTGGCGTGGACCGTACAGATCCTGCTCGTCGACCGGTACGCCGCCACGCTCGACCCCATCCGGCTGGCCTGCGTCGAGTTCCTGGCCTGTGGGGTGATCGCGACGATCCTCGCCCTGGTGACCGAGCGTGATCCCTTTGTGGGCACGATGGCGGCCGCGATCCCTCTGCTCTACGCCGCGGTGCTGTCGACCGGGGTGGGCTTCACGCTCCAGATGCTCGCCCAGCGCGACACCAAGCCGTCGACCGCCGCCCTGATCATGGCGCTCGAGGCGGTGTTCGCCCTGGCAGCCGGCATCCTCGTGCTAGGGGAGCGGATGGATGCTCGGGCGATGGTTGGCTGCGCCCTCATGCTCGCGGGCATCGTGATCGCGCAGCGAACGCCCTCAGGTCCCGCCGTCCCGGGCCACCCCGAAGCGCGTCTCTGATCAGCGCGACGCGGCCTGCAGCTTCGGCCGTGTTGTCGCCCGACGTGGCGGGCACTGCCGTGAAGGGCTGGCCCAGTCGGGGGCCTCCCTCAGCAGCAGAGGGCGGGGACCCTGCCGCAGGGACCCATGACCCAGGCGGCGGGGCGACGGGTCGGCCAGCGTGGTCGAGGTAGCACGCCCACCCGGCGGGCGGCGCTGGCCAAGCCGCCTCGGGGCGCTAGCTGTGCGGAGGCAGGACGCCGGGCGGAGGCGTGGGCCAGCCAGGAGGTGGGTTGCACGGGGGCACCGTACTTCGGCGGCGGACCAGCGGCGGAGCAGACGGCGGGCAGGGCGGAACAGGCCCAGTAGGGTTTCCTCCATGAACAAGCACGTCCTGGCTGCCGTCGCGTGGCCGTACGCCAATGGTCCGCGCCACATCGGGCACGTCTCCGGGTTCGGGGTCCCGTCCGACGTCTTCAGCCGCTACCAGCGGATGATCGGCAACGACGTGCTGATGGTCTCGGGCACCGACGAGCACGGCACCGCGATCCAGGTCCAAGCCGACAAGGAGGGGCTCACCCCTCGGCAGACCGCCGACAAGTACCACCAGGTGATCGCCTCCGATCTGCAGCAGCTGGGGCTGACGTATGACCTGTACACCCGCACGACCACGCTCAACCACTACGCGGTCGTGTCGGAGCTCTTCCGGGCGTTGTACGAGAACGGCTACGTGGTCGCCCAGAAGCAGATGGGCGCGATCTCTCCCTCGACTGGCCGGACCCTGCCCGACCGCTACATCGAGGGCACCTGCCCCTTCTGTGGTGATGAGGGTGCCCGCGGCGACCAGTGCGACAACTGTGGCCGCCAGCTCGACCCGACGGACCTGAAGAACCCACGCTCCCGGATGAACGGCGAGACGCCCCTGTTCGTCGAGACCGAACACTTCTTCCTCGACCTGCCCGCGCTCGCCGACTCGCTCGGCTCGTGGCTGCAGACTCGCCAGGACTGGCGACCGAACGTGCTCAAGTACAGCCAGAACCTGATCGCCGAGATCCGTCCCCGGCCGGTCACCCGCGACCTCGACTGGGGCATCCCGATCCCTGTCGACGGCTGGCGCGACAACGCCATGAAGCGGATCTACGTCTGGTTTGACGCCGTCATCGGCTACCTCTCCGCGTCGATCGAGTGGGCTCGTCGCTCGGGCGACCCCGACGCCTGGCGCAAGTGGTGGCAGAACCCGGAGGCGGCCTCGTACTACTTCATGGGCAAGGACAACATCACCTTCCACTCGGTGATCTGGCCGTCGATCCTGCTCGGCGCGAATGGTGAGGGTGCCCTGGGCGGCAAGCCGTCGGCGTACGGGAAGCTCGACCTGCCGACCGAGATCGTGTCGTCGGAATACCTGACCATGTCGGGCTCCAAGCTCGCGACGTCGCGCGGTCACACCATCTACGTCGGCGACTTCCTCCGCGAGTTCGGGCCGGATGCGCTGCGCTACTTCATCGCCGTCGCAGGCCCGGAGAACCAGGACACCGACTTCACCTGGGACGAGTTCGTGCGGCGCACCAACTTCGAGCTCGCCAACGAGTGGGGCAACCTGGTCAACCGATCCGTGTCGATGGCCCACAAGAACGTCGGCGCCATCCCTCGTCCTGGCACGCTGACCGAGGCTGACCAGGCGTTGCTCGCAGCGTCGAAGCAGGCCTTCACGACGGTCGGCGAGCTGCTCGGTCGTTGCCGGTTCAAGCTGGCAGCAGGGGAGGCGATGAAGGTCGTGTCCCTGGCCAACAAGTACATCTCCGACTCCGAGCCGTGGAAGCTGAAGGACGACCCCGAGCGGCGCGACACGGTGCTGCACACCGCGCTCCAGGTCGTTCAGGACGCCAACACACTGCTGACGCCCTTCCTGCCGCACTCGGCGCAGAAGGTGCATGAGGCGCTGGGTGGCACGGGGATCTGGGCCGCACAGCCGGAGATGGTCACCGTTGACGAGGAGGGCGGGCCTTCGTACCCGATCCTGACCGGCGACTACGCCAACCAGCAGGCGGTCTGGGAGTCACGACCGCTCGAGGTGGGTCGTCCCCTGCAGAAGCCGACACCGCTGTTCGCCAAGCTCGACGACAAGCTCGGCGAGACCGGACCCGCCTGGGCGCCGGTCGCCTGACCAAGGAGCCAGCCGGGGCTGGCCAACCGGTGCGCTGGCCACGTGGTGCGGCAGCGTTTCGGCCTCGTCTGATGGGGGAGGGCGGAACGCTGAGCCACCGCTTACCGAGGGTCGGACTGTACGGGGTCGACCGGGGCAGTGGCAGCCAGCCTGCGACGCCGGATCCAGGATGGTTCCACGACCAGGCCGCGCTGCCTGAGCACGACGATCGCCCAGATGGCGATTCCCGTGAGGATCACGACCGTCACCAGGGATGCCTCCATCCCGAAGCCGCCACCGGAGAGCAGGTCCGGACCGGTCAAGGTCGAGCGGATGTAGCCCGACCCAGCGCTGCTCGTGCCCGAGACATTGATGCCCAGGATCGGTCCCTGCACCATGTTCCAAGCGAAGTGGAGCCCCATCACCAGCCACAGCGACCGGGTGAGGGCGTAGAGAGCGGCGAACAGCACGCCAGCCTCCAGCGCGATCGCCAACGCCCCTTGCAGGGTGGCGTGGTCGTTGGTCAGGTGCACCAACCCGAAGCTCAGTCCACTGATCGCGATGGCGCCCCAGGTGCCGACCGTGTCTTCGAGGAGGCGGTAGAGGATGCCGCGGAAGAGGATCTCCTCGTTGATCGCTGCCCCGAAGCCTGCGCCGAGCAACATTGGCACGATGTTGTACGACCAGTCGAACCCGTGCACCTGGTAGACCCCGACGATCGCCAGTATGCCCACGCAGACCAGCTGGAGGACCACACCCCAGGCGAGGCCGTACAGCAGGCCAGCGGCTCGGCGGGGCGTGAGCTCGTACAGGCCGGCCTGGCTGACCTCAGGGATGATCGAGCCCGTCCGGCGCTGCTCCCACCACATCGTCAGAAGCAGGTAGCCAGCAACCAACCCTGGGATGGTAAGGGCGTTCGTGGCGATGGAGTCGAACTGCGGGGTCTTTCCGGGCTGAAGCAGGGCCAGCGCCAGGCCGACGGCCAGGCCGATGGCCAACGAGATCACGAGCGTGGCCAGGACGAAGATGAGCAGCCGGATGCCCGCGTTGTAGCGCCACCGTCGCAACGGTGGGTACGGCTTCAGCGGCTGGTCACGGTTGAGGAGGTCGACCTCGCGCAGTGGGTCCGCAAACCCACCGACGAGTCGGCTCAGGACGAGCTGGTGGCCCTGGGGGGCTCCTGTGACGGACATGTGGCCAACCTCTCGACTTCGCGACGTGCCTCGGTCATCGTGAGGCTAGTGCAGCCCAAGGCCTGGGCATGGCGGCGCCGGCCAGGCTCTGACCGCAGCAGCGCGAGGCCCCGGCGGAGCAGCATGATCGGGGGCTTACGGTGCTGGCGGAGGTCGCGGACCAGCCGCAGTAGGAAGATCAGCGGTGGCGGCCGGTACAGCCAGATCCCAGTCACCTCCAGGCCGCGGGCGCGGGCCGGCTCGACGATCTCCGGGGCGAAGATCCCCTCGGCCACGATGACGATCCGCCGACCGGGCGCAGGGTCGGGCAGCTGGATCTCGCGCCGCCCGATCCGCTTCGAGGTCGAGATGTCGTACTCGGGCGTCACCGTGCGGCCCGTCCGGACCAGCTCCTCGAGCGCGTCAAGTGCGCCGACGCCATCCCAGGTGTCCGGGTGGTCCCAGTCGATCCCGTACCCGGCCTGCGGCAGGTTCGGTGCGTCGCCGTCGAGGTAGTACTCGTCGAGGCGGAACCGTGGGCAGCCTGAGATCCGCGCGAGGTGCGACTTGCCGCTGCCGGACTCCCCGGCGACCAGCACGAGGGCGGGTTCCATAGGCGGCATCGTAGGGAGGTCAGTCAGTCAGTCGGTGGCGAGGACGATCTCGACGGCCTCAGCCAAGGAGGCCGCCCGCGCGGTGGGCTCGGGCTGGTCATCGGGATAGGTACGGCCACGGTGCAGCCAGATCGAGGAGATACCGGCGTTCGCGGCGCCAGCGATGTCGGCTGCTGCGGTGTCGCCGATCATCCAGGCGCCCTCCAGATCGTCGACGTCGACCTCACGAGCGGCGATGGTGAAGATCGCTGGATCAGGCTTGGCGACGCCGACCTGGTCGGAGATCACCCAGCCGTCGACCTCCTCGTCAAGGCCCATCAGCATGATCTTGCGCTCCTGCTGGTAGGTGGCTCCGTTGGTCACGATGACCACGATCCAGCCCTCGGAACGGGCCGATCGGAGCGCATCGACGACCTCCTCGTCGGGCACCAGCTCGTGCACGACGCCGTCACGCAGGGAGGCGACGATGTGCTCGTGCTCGCCCTCTGAGAGGGACAGCAGCTCTCGGAGCCCTTCGGCCACGTCCGGCTTGGGCCGCAGCCCGTCGCCGTCGATCTCCACCATCTGGGCGAGCAGCCGAGGGTCGTGGCCATGCTCGTCGAGGTACCGGGTCGCCCACCGCTCGTAGGCGCCGGCCCGGTCGATCAGCGTGTTGTCGAGGTCACAGAACAGCAGGGGCATGGCTCAGTCCTCCACTCCCAGTGCAGCCGCCATCTCGGCTCGCAGCTGGGCCAGTCGCTGGCCCGCCCGCGTGCGTGCGGCGACCAGGTCGTCGGAGTCGGCCGGCGACTCCCGTACCTCGAGATAGCACTTCAGCTTCGGCTCGGTGCCAGATGGCCTGGCGACCACATGCAGCGATGGTCCGGTGAGCTCGACCGCGTCGGTCGGCGGCAGCGAGGGTGTGCCGCCGACGAGGTCGGTCACCGTCACCGGCTCACCCAGCAGTGTCGCCGGCGGGTTGGCGCGCAGCCTGGCCATCGCGTCGGCGATCAGCGAGAGGTCCTTCACCCGTACGGACAGCTGCGAGGTGGAGTGCAGCCCGTACGTGCGAGCGAGCTCGTCAAGCAGGTCAGCGATGGTCTGGCCGGCCGCCCTGAGCCGCGCCGTGAGGGCGAGCACGAGCAAGGCAGCCGTGATGCCGTCCTTGTCGGGCACCGACGAGGGGTCGCAGCAGTAGCCGATCGCCTCCTCATACCCGTACGCCAACCCCTGCACACGGCCGATCCACTTGAAGCCAGTGAGGGTCGTCTCGTACGGCTTGCCATGTGCCGCAGCCATCCGCGACAGCAGGGTCGACGACACCACCGAGCAGGCGAACACGCCCTCGACGCCGCGGAACAGGGCGTCATCGGCGAGGACCGACCCCAGCTCGTCGCCGGTCAGCATCCGCCACTGCCCAGCGACGATGGCAGCGACGGCACACCGGTCGGCGTCGGGATCGTTGGCGATGACGACGTCGACCGACTCCCGTTCCGCGAGCGCGACGGCCAGGTCGATGGCGCCCTTCTCCTCCGGGTTGGGGAAGGCGACGGTCGGGAACTCTGGGTCAGGGTCGTGCTGCTCAGGCACGACAACCGGTGCCGGGAAGCCTGCGGCGGCAGCCACCCGCTCGAGTACGTTGGCGCCGACCCCGTGCATGGCTGTGTAGACCCAGCTGACCTCGCGAGGCGCGTTGGCGGGGACCAGGGAGGCGGCGTGGGCGACATAGGCAGCGACCAGCTCGTCGCCCAGGGTGCGGTAGTCGGTGGAGCGGGGGAGCAGCTTGATCGACTCACGGGCGACCTCGGCGATCTCCGCGGCTATCTCGCCGTCGGCAGGCGGCACGATCTGGGAGCCGTCGCCCAGGTAGACCTTGTAGCCGTTGTCCTGGGGTGGGTTGTGGCTGGCTGTGACGACGATGCCAGCGACGCAGTCGAAGTGCCGGATCCCAAAGGCGACCACTGGAGTCGGGGTCGGCTCGCCGACCAGCAGAGGCTCGAAGCCGGCGCCAGCGAAGATCTCAGCGGTGTCCCGGGCGAAGTCGGCGGACTTGTAGCGGGCGTCGTACCCGATGATCACGCGGCCGCCAGCGTGGCCGTTGGCAGCCAGCCAGCGCGCGAAACCCGCCGCCGCCTGGGTGACGACGACCCGGTTCATCCGGGCCGGACCTGCGCCCAGCGGCCCCCGGAGCCCGGCCGTACCGAACGTCAGGGGACCCGCGAACGCCTCGCCGAGCTCCATACGGGCGGCCTGGTCACCTGCCTCCGCACGGGCAGTCAGGTCGTCGAGGAAGGCCACCGTGTCCCTGTCGGGGTCCTGAGCGCGCCAGGCGGTGGTGAGGGCTGTCAGGTCGATCACGGAGGTCACTCTAGGCGAGCGGGTGGAGTCTCGGACGGCCGCTGGGTTGGCCGGGTCTCGGGCTGCGGGCTCTGGCTCAGCAGTCGCGGGGCCTGGTACGAGCCGTAGTCACCCATGTGAACCTCGTCACCCTCGCTGCCGGGATCGACATCCTGGGGGTTGTTCTCGTCGTCATCGCCTTCGTCCTCGTCGTCGAGCCAGAACCCGTCGAGCTCGTCGTCAGGATCGGCGGCGGCGAGGTCAAGCGGGTTCGCACTGAACTCGCGCCGTACGGAGTCGATCGCGAGATAGAGGAACGCGACGCCCAGCCCCGTCCAGATCAGAGCCTGCGCCGTCCCGACCAGGTGCCGAGCCGGGAGCGCGAACGCCACCACCAGCATCACCACACCGATCAGAAAGAGTGCCGCGCCGGGCCCGAACACCGCAGCGAACCGCCCGACCGGCTTGCGCACCCACAGCCGCCGCTCGTACGTCATCTCCGCGATCGCGACCAACACGGCAGCCGACATCGGCAGCTGGGCCAGGTCGATCAGCGCGTTCTGGGCGGCGGTCTCCATCGGCCAGCCAGCCACCACCATCCAGATGCCGACCGCGACCAGCACGCTGGCGATGACGGCGGCGATCACGGCACTGCGGCGAAGGCGGGGCATTCCGGCAGCCTAGCCCCGGCTCGAGGCCGATGGTCCGGCCAAGGGTGCGTCGTCGTCCCAACGCTGGAAGGATGGGCGCGTGACCAGCGTGGTGATCATCGGCGGCGGACCTGGCGGATACGAGGCAGCACTCGTGGCATCCCAGCTCGGGGGAGACGTGACGCTCATCGAGCGCGAGGGGCTTGGCGGCGCTGCGGTGCTGACCGACTGCGTACCGTCCAAGACTCTGATCGCCACGGCCGAGGTGATGGCGCAGATGCAGTCGGCGGCGACGCTGGGCCTGCTCACCGACGGTGTCCGGGTCGACCTCGACGCGGTGCATCGCCGGGTGGTCGAGCTGGCTGCCGCACAGTCGGCTGACATCCGCGCCACGCTGCTGGCCAACAACGTGCGGATCATCCAGGGGACCGGCCGGCTGGACGGCACGGAGGCAGTCATCGCGACGACGGCTGACGGCGACGAGCGGCTCCCAGCCCAGATAACCCTGATCGCCACGGGCACTCGCCCCCGAGAGCTGCCCGATGCGCTGCCCGATGGGGAGCGGATCCTCACCTGGAAGCAGGTGTACGAGCTCGATGACCTGCCGGAGCACCTTGTGGTCGTGGGCTCCGGGGTGACCGGTGCGGAGTTCGCCTCTGCCTACAACTCCCTCGGAGCCAAGGTCACCCTGGTGTCCTCGCGTGACATGGTGCTGCCCGGCTACGACGAGGAGGCCGCCCGGGTCATCCAGCATGTGTTCGAGGACCGCGGCGTCGACATCCGGGCCCGGGCGCGAGCCAAGGCCGTCCGACGAAAAGGGGATGGTGTCGTGGTGACCCTGTCCTCGGGTGAAGAGATCCACGCCTCGCACTGCCTGATGGCCGTCGGCGCCGTACCCAACACGGAGGGAATCGGTCTGGCTGAAGCCGGCGTCGAGGTCGAGGGTGGCTACATCAAGGTGGATCGCGTCTCCCGTACGTCTGCCCGAGGTGTGTACGCGGCTGGCGACGTCACCGGCGTCTTCCCGCTCGCCTCAGTCGCGGCCATGCAGGGTCGGATCGCCATGTGGCACTCCCTGGGTGACGCCGTCTCGCCGCTGAACCTGCAGCGTGTCTCGTCCAACGTGTTCACCTCGCCCGAGATCGCCACGGTCGGCATCTCCCAGGCCGATGTCGATTCCGGCGTCTCCGTCGCAGTCGGCGTGATGGTGCCCCTACGGGGCAACGCCCGCGCCAAGATGCAGGACATCACGGAAGGCTTCGTCAAGCTCTTCTGCCTGCCCATCACCGGCATCATCGTCGGCGGCGTCGTGGTCGCCCCGCACGCCAGCGAGCTGATCCACGCCATCTCCGTCGCGGTCGCCGAACGGATCACGGTCGACCAGTTCTCGACCGGCTTCACCGTCTACCCGTCGGTCTCCGGCTCGATCGCCGAGGCAGCCCGACGGCTGCACGGGCACGCAAACCTCACCATCACGGTCTGATCTTGCGCCGCTTCCGCGTCGCGTCACCCTCGTGCGACCCGGGCTTCGCCGCGGGTCGTTCGGGCTCCGCTCCTGTCAGCGGCGCTGCGGGCCGCTGCGCCGAGTGGTCCGCTCTTCGTCGTCACTCGACCCCTCCGCTTCGCTCACCCATCCGCTCGTCGAACCCGTACGGCATGGTCCAGACGGGGGCGTCGATGATGCCGTCAGCGGTGATGAACTCGTGGACGTGGATGCTTCCCATGCGGGCAACCTAGCCGGGCTCCTGCGGGTCACAGGCCGATCACGAAGGCTCCGGACACGTCTGATTCGCACGCTGGCAGCGCGTCGGATAGGCTCTCCCAGTTGCCTCGGCGAGGGACGACAGCCGGGTCCATGATCCACCTGTCGGCCGTGATTCGACAGGGTCCCCCTCGTACGTGTGCGCCATTGGCTTCGAAGGTACGAAAGAGGAGATCCACATGTCAGAGGTGAAGCTCAGCGCCGAGTCGCGCTCCGAGTTCGGCAAGGGTGCAGCCCGTCGGCTGCGTCGCGCAAAGCAGGTCCCCGCGGTCATGTACGGCCACGGCACCGACCCCGTCCACATCAGCCTGCCCGCCCACGAGACGCAGCTCGCGCTCCGTACGGCCAACGTGCTGCTCACCATCACCATCGACGGTGGCAACGAGCAGCTCGCGCTGCCCAAGCAGGTGCAGCGTGACCCCGTCCGCGGCACTGTCGAGCACATCGACCTCGTGATCGTGCGCAAGGGCGAGAAGGTGACCGTGCAGGTGCCGCTGGTCACCACCGGTGAGTCCATCTCCGACGTCATGGTCGTGATGGACCAGCAGACGATCACCCTCGAGGTCGCGGCGACCAACATCCCGGCCCAGATCGAGATCGACGTCACCGGCCTGCAGGTCGGCGACACCGTCACCGCGGCCGACCTGAAGCTGCCCGAGGGTGCGGTCTTCCCGGGCGAGCCTGGCGACCTGATGCTGTCGGCGCACGCCTCCCCGACCCAGCAGCAGATCGACGCCGAGCTCGACGCGGCCGTCGAGGATGCCACCGATGTGGTCGAGGGGCCTGTGGCCGAAGCTGCGGCGGAGGACGGCGACGCTGCCGAGTCCACCGAGGCGTAGTCCGCGCTCGTGGCTGTCTGGCTGGTGGTGGGGCTGGGGAATCCCGGCCCCACCTACGCATCTCACCGGCACAACGTCGGCGCAATGGTGGTCGCCGAGCTTGCGTCGCGCGGCCGTACGGCCTTGTCGACTCACCGGCTCATGCGCGCCGACGTGGCCGAGGTCAAGATCGGACCAGGCGGTACGGGAGCCGTTGGCGCTGACCTGCACCAGGTCATCCTGATGCGCACCCGCACGTACATGAACGAGTCCGGTGGCCCCGCCGCGAAGGTGATGGGGCACTACAAGGTAAACCCTGCCAACCTGGTCGTGGTGCACGACGAGCTCGACATCGACTTCGGCCAGCTCCGCACCAAGTTCGGTGGGGGCGACAACGGTCACAACGGCCTCAAGTCGATCCGCAAGTCGATCGGTACCGGCGACTTCTACCGGGTTCGCGTCGGCATCGGCCGCCCGCCCGGCCGCCAGGACCCCGCCGACTTCGTCCTGTCCGACTTCCCGAAAGCCATGGCCGAGGACCTCGCTGTCGAGGTACAACGAGCCGCCGATGCGGTCGAATGCCTCGTCACCCAAGGTCTGGACGCCACCCAGCAGCGCTACAACTCCTGACCCTGGGCCACGTCGTAGCGGTCGCAGCCAACATCCCTACTGCTGAAGCCTGTCCTCCGGGTTGATCGCCCCTTCGCCCCGGTGAACCTCAGGCCTGGCGAGTCGTCCCGTACCGCCCTGCTGCCACGGGTGCGGGCCGCTCAAGGGCCGGTACGAGATCCCGCGCGCATCCAGGCGAGCAAGGTCGACCTCAAGCCGTGCGGCGAACTCGTCCGGATCAGCACCTGAACCCGACCAGGCGATCTCCGCCAGCGCCGCCTGCCTCGGGTGCGCCATGTACTCCAGCAACGTCGGCGTGCCGAAGTACTCGGCCCACAACTGCCCCTGAACACCGCGAACCACGTTGTGCCGGTCCTCGGGAACATCGGCCAGCGGCTCGTAGGCAAGAACGTCCTGCCAGGTGATCAGCCGCCCGATGGCCATCGGCTCCTCGTCGGCGGCCGACTGGTAGTAGTCGAAGTAGAGCCGCCTGGAGTTGCTGATGATCATGTCGTTGCCCTGCGCGGCCGTACGGGCGACCTCCTCCGGCCCGCGCCACGCGTTCACGACGGCGCCGGGCAGAGGGCCCTCGTCGAGGATCTCGTCCCAGCCGGCGAGGGTACGGCCCTTCGAGGTGACGTAGTCCAACATCTGCTCGGTGAACCAGCGCTGCAGGTCGTCAACCGACCCCAGCCCACGTGACTCGGCCAGCGCAGCCGCCGCCTGGCTGGCCCGCCACTGGTCCTTGGGGCACTCGTCGCCGCCCAGATGGATGTACTGCGACGGGAACACCTCGATCAGCTCGTCAACGATCCGCTTCACCATCTCGACCGTCTCGTCGGTGAGGTGCAGCACCTTGGTCAGCACGCCGTAGCCCGTCGCGACCGGCTCGACCTCACCCTCGCCGTACTCGGGGTAGGCCGCGAGCAGCGCGCGAACGTGGCCGGGCAGGTCCACCTCGGGCATCACGTCGATGCCCCGCACCGCCGCGTAGCCGACCAGCGCACGGAGCTGGTCGTGGGTGTAGTAGCCACCGTGCGGGGTGCCGTCGGCGGTGTCCAGGAAGTACGGCTTCGTCTCCGTCCGCCACGACGCCACCTCCGTCAGGCGCGGGAGCGACGTCACCGGGAACCGCCAGCCCTGGTCATCGGTCAGGTGGAGATGCAGCACGTTCAGCTTGTGCAGATGCATGGTGTCGAGCAGCCGGTAGAGGGCGTCCAGCGGCAGGAAGTGCCGGGCCACGTCGACGTGCTGGCCTCGCCACGCGAACCGCGGGGCGTCCTCGATCCGCACGTACGGAAGGGTCAGGGTCGCGCCCGGAAGCGGGGCGGCGCCGAAGGTCCAGGCTGGGAGGAGCTGCCGCAGGGTCGCGATCGCGGAGACGAGGCCAGCGTCGTCACCGTACGAGAGCGTCACTCCAGACTCATCGACGACGAGTGTGTACGAGCCTGGCTCCGCGAGCTCCCCACGGACCAGGCGGACCGCGCTGGGGCCCGCCTCGTCCCAGCGCAGCCCCGTGCCGGGGGCGAGGATCGCCACGAGTCGCTCGGCATCAGGTGCGTTGCCGTCGATGGCGACCGCGACGGGTAGGTCGAACGTGCCCGAACCGGGCTGAAGGAGGCGGGGGGAGGGGACGAGTCCAAGGCTCATGCGACTCACGCTACCAATCGGGCTGGCTCGCCCAACGCCCTGCGGGAGATCTCACCAGGACCCTGCTGAGCCTCTTGCATATTACATGGAGATCCCTTGAAGCGATGTGAGGACGAGGGCGAGCACACCCTCGAGACCGACGAGTCGGGGGCCGCGACGACGGGGGATCGTGATCGCATCGGCGAACAGCAACCGCGCTGTCTGGACAGACCCGCTGGCGTGGACGCGTGCGGCGAGCACGGGCAGGGGACCGTCGGGGTTCGCCAGCCAGTCGGGGCTGGTGATCCACGGCGCTGTAGCGGCGATGTCAGTCGGCTGCATCCGCGCAGGTACCCGCCCGGCACCGACAGCGCGCTCCGCCCTGAGGTCGACCGGCCAGGAACTGTCCGTGGCCAGTTGTAGGTTTGTCCGGTGAGCCTCGAGGGACTGACGCGGGTCGTCGCGCGTGACCGTACGGTCGCAGCTTCTGTCGCCGATGCTGCGCGGAGACGAGCCGCCCTCGACGTCACCGCACCGCCCGGCTTGAGGCCCTTCCTGGCCGCCGCTCTGGCTGACGGCTCCGGCCGCACCCTGCTGCTGGTCACCTCCACCTACCGCGAGGCCGAGCAGCTGACCGCCGAGGTGGCCTCGATCATCGGCGCCGACGACGTCGCGTACTACCCCGCCTGGGAGACCCTTCCCCACGAGCGCCTCAGCCCCCGCTCCGACGTCGTCGGTCGCCGCCTCGACGTGCTGCGCCGCCTCGTCGGCAACGACCCGCTGCCCCCGCCGAGGGTGCTGGTCGCTCCGGTCCGGTCGGTGCTCCAGCCCCAGGTCACCGGGCTCGGTCACATGACGCCGGTCGTGATCGAGGTGGGGGAGGACCTGGACCTCTCCGACCTGTCCCGCGCGCTGGTCGACGCCGCCTACACCCGGGTCGACCTGGTGGAACGTCGCGGTGAGTTCGCCGTCCGAGGCGGCATCCTCGACGTGTTCCCGCCCACCCAGGAGTACCCCGTCCGCGTCGACTTCTTCGGCGACACGGTCGACGAGATCCGCCTCTTCAGCGTCGCTGACCAACGCTCGACCGACGAGACCCGTACACGCGTGGTCGCCTCACCGTGCCGCGAGCTGCTGCTCACCCCTGACGTACGACGTCGTGCAGCGGAACTGGTGACTGCCCATCCCGAGCTGGTCGAGATGCTCGACCGGATCGCCGCCGGGCACGCGGTCGACGGCATGGAAGCCCTTGCTCCCGCCCTCGTCGATGGCCTTGAGTTGCTCGTTGACGTCGTCCCCGACGACGCCCTCGTGGTGGTCTGCGACCCGGAGCTGGTGCGCACCCGAGCCCAGGACCTCGAACAGACGTCCCAGGAGTTCCTGCACGCGTCCTGGGCGGCGGCGGCCGCCGGTGGACAGGCGCCGATCGATCTGGGCGCGTCCGCCTACTGGTCACTGGGCGACGTGCGTGCCCATGCCCTCGATCGGGGATTGGGTTGGTGGTCGTTCTCCCCGTACGCGATCGCTCCCGACGAGCACCAGCCGCTTGAGTCCGAGGACGGCGGTCTGGTCGACCTCTCCGGCATCGACATCTCGGGGGTCGACTCCCGTACGGTCGACGCCCGCGGCGTGGAGGGCTGGCGCGGGGCCGGTGACCCGGTGGAACGGGCCATCGTCGACATCCGGGCTGACCTGGCCGAGCACCGTCTCGTCGTGCTGACGGCCGAGGGTCGCGGCATGGCGAACCGGCTGTTCGAGCTGCTGTCTGGTGCCGGTGTCACCGCGACGGTCGCGGAACCCCTCACGCACGAACCTGCCGAGGGGCTCGTCACGGTCACCACCGGTGCGTTCCGGTCCGGCTTCGCGCTCGGCGACCTGTTGCGGCTCTACACCGCTGACGACCTCGTCGGATCGCAGTCGGCCGACAAGAGTGCCCGAAAGCTGCCGACTCGTCGGCGCAACCAGATCGACCCGCTGGAGCTCAAGCCGGGCGACCCAGTCGTGCACGAGGCGCACGGCGTCGGTCGCTACGTCGAGATGGTGCAGCGCACAGCCGCCGGCGCCACCCGCGACTACCTCGTCGTGGAGTACGCCGCCAGCAAGCGTGGCCAACCCGGCGACCGGCTGTACGTGCCGATGGACCAGCTCGACCAGGTCACCCGCTACGTCGGCGGTGAAGCACCCGCGCTCGACCGCCTCGGCGGTGCCGACTGGACCAAGCGCAAGGCGCGAGCCCGCAAGGCGGTCCGCGAGATCGCTGCCGAGCTGATCAAGCTGTACGCGGCCCGCCAGGCCTCGCCCGGCTTCCAGTTCTCGCCCGACACGATCTGGCAGCGCGAGCTCGAGGACTCGTTCACCTACGTCGAGACCCCCGACCAGTTGGCCTGCATCGACGAGGTCAAACGCGACATGGAGCGGCCGGTGCCGATGGACCGGCTGGTCTGCGGTGACGTCGGGTACGGCAAGACCGAGATCGCCGTCCGGGCGGCGTTCAAGGCCGTGCAGGACGGCAAGCAGGTGGCGGTCCTCGTGCCGACCACCCTGCTCGTCCAGCAGCACTACGCCACCTTCGCGGGTCGCTACGCGGGCTTCCCCGTACAAGTGGCGCCACTGTCGCGGTTCCAGACCGACGCCGAGGCGAAGCAGGTCAAGGAGGCGCTGGCTAAGGGCGGCGTCGATGTCGTGGTCGGCACCCACCGCCTGCTGTCCGATGAGATCGCGTTCAAGGACCTGGGCTTGGTCATCATCGACGAGGAGCAGCGGTTCGGCGTCGAGCACAAGGACCAGCTGAAGAAGCTGCGGCTCAACGTCGACGTGCTCGCCATGTCGGCCACTCCCATCCCGCGCACGCTCGAGATGGCCGTCACCGGGATCCGAGAGATGAGCGTCATCGCCACCCCGCCCGAGGAGCGGCACCCGGTGCTCACCTTCGCCGGCTCGTACGACGAACGTCAGGTCACCGCTGCCATCCGCCGCGAGCTCGCCCGCGAAGGGCAGGTCTTCTTCGTCCACAACAAGGTGCAGTCGATCGAACGCACGGCCAAGCGGATCGCCGAGCTCGTCCCTGAAGCCCGGGTCGTCACCGCGCACGGCCAGATGAGCGAGCATGCCCTGGAGCAGGTGATGGTCGACTTCTGGGAGCGTCGCGCCGACGTCCTGGTCTGTACGACGATCATCGAGTCCGGCCTCGACATCTCCACGGCCAACACCCTGCTGATCGAGCGGGCAGACATCCTCGGCCTGTCCCAGCTCCACCAGCTTCGAGGCCGCGTGGGCCGAGGGCGCGACCGCGGCTACGCCTACTTCTTCTATCCCCCCGAGAAGGCGCTCACCGAGAACGCCCACGGTCGACTCTCGACGATGGCCGCCCACACCGACCTCGGTGCTGGCATGGCGATCGCGATGAAGGACCTCGAGATCCGCGGCGCTGGCAACCTGCTGGGCGGCGAGCAGTCCGGTCACATCGCAGACGTCGGCTTTGACCTCTACCTCCGGCTCGTCGGCGAGGCGGTCGACGAGTTCCGCGGCGAGAGAGCCGAGCCTGAGTCCGACATGCGGATTGAGCTGCCGGTGGAGGCGCACCTGCCGACCGACTACATCGAGTCCGAGCGGCTCCGCCTCGAGATGTACAAGCGGATCGCGGAGGTCCGTACCGAGGCCGACCTCGGCGCCGTCATGGCCGAACTGGCTGACCGGTACGGGGATCCGCCCGCCCCGGTCACCGCCCTACTGTCGGTAGCCCGGTTCCGGATCCTGGCGCGCGAGTGCGGCGTCTCCGAGGTCGTGGCCCAAGGGAGCTTCGTCCGGTTCGCCCCTGCCGGGCTGCCTGACTCCCGCGAGCTGCGGCTCAAGCGGGTCTATCCAGGCTCGGTGACCAAGGACTCCCACGTGCTCGTCCCGCGACCGATGGCGAGCGTCGTACCCAAGGTGCAGCTGGCCGGTCAGGCGTTGCTCGACTGGGCCACAGATGTGGTCCGCGCCCTGTACGGATCCGAGTAGACCAACCCGGCACCATAGACTCACCACACAGTCCCTACGACCGGAAGGTCCCCGCATGCGTCGGCTCCTCGCCCTCTGCTCCGTCGTCCTGGCACTGCTCACCTTCACCGCATGTGCCCAGCCCATCGGCACTGTCGGCTACATCGGCGGTCAGCGGCTCTCGGAGGCTGACGTCGACAAGGCAGCGGCCGCCTTCGCCAAGCACGGCTACGACCGCGACGACACCATGCTCTTCGTCATCGAGGCACGAGCCGCCCGGGCGATCATGGCTGCCAAGGGGATCGCGTCCAACCCGACCACGGCGTCGGCGGCAGCGGAGGTGCCACAGATCGCGGCTCTGCTCGACGATCCGGGCACTCGTGACATTGCACTGGGGGTGCTCGACTTCGGTGATGTGGAGAGCCGGCTGGAAGGTCACGGGATGGCCGTCGCGCTGGCCGACATGGTCCAGCTCGACCCGCGGTACGGTCGGCTGCAGGCCGTCACCGACGCCTCCGGGCGAACGAGCTATACCTTGACCGGCTTAAGCGGTGCCGAACCGGGTGCGCTGTCGACCACCGCTCCGAGGTGACCGACGCCATCCCTGCCACCGGGGAGCTGGGTCGTCTGATCGCGGTGATGCACGCCCTCCGGCACGGCTGCCCCTGGGACGGGGAGCAGACCCATCGGTCGCTGGCGTCGTACCTCGTCGAGGAGACCGCGGAGACCCTCGAAGCGATCGAGGTCGGCAACGACACCGACCTGGTCGAGGAGTTGGGCGACCTGCTGCTCCAGGTGGTCTTCCATGCCGAGATCGCGGCCGAGCGGGGAGCCTTCAGCATCGACGACGTGGCCCGTGGCATCGCCGACAAGCTGGTGCGGCGCCACCCGTACGTCTTCGCCGACGGCGACGTGCCGGATGACCTGATGGGGTCATGGGAGGCGCGCAAGCGCGCTGAGAAGCAGCGCACCAGCGCCCTCGACGGCATCGCCGAACCACTGTCTGCCCTGGCCAGGGCCCACAAGGTGGTCTCCCGGGCCAGGCATCACCATGTGCCGCTCGACCTGCCGGAGTCTCCGATCACCGACGCAGAGGTGGGGGAGGCGCTGCTGGCGATCGTCGCCCGGGCCCAAGCGTCCGGAGTCGACCCCGACCAGGGTCTCAGGGACGCCGTCCGCACCCTCGAGCGCCAGATCCGAGCGAACGAACGCACCTCACCGAAAGGGCCAGGGTCGCCTATTCCGACGTGACCGGAGGTGGTGGACGGAGGGCAACCCGCCGTACCTGGATGGCGCCGAGGAAGCCGACGGCCACGAACGCGGCAGCGGTCAGGAGAGCCACCCGGGTCGCGTCGGCGAAGCCAGCGGCGAGCGCGTCGGTCACCTGTGGGCCGAGCTCGCCGAGACGCCCGCCCACACCCTGCCCGCGGAGGACCGAGATCAGGCCGCCGACGCTGTCGATGGTGCTGGATGCCAGCTGATCCGAGACCGCGCCTGGAAGTCCGGTCACGGCGGCCAGCCGGTCAGGCAGGGTCGAGGCGAGACTGGCCGCCAGAGCAGTCCCGGCGACCGCACTGCCGAGGGCGGAACCCACCTGCCGCACGGTGCTCTGGGTCGCTGACGCGGCACCTGACTGTTCGGTCGGAACATCGGCGAGCACGGTGCTGGTCAGCTGAGCCGAGGCAAGACCCAGCCCGACCCCGTACACAGCCAGAGTGGCTCCGATGAGCGTCGCCGACGCGCCCGGTCGCAGCAGGGCGATCGTGGCGATGATTCCGATCAGTTCGAGGCCCAATCCGATCAGGACGACGGTCGGGGCACTCATCCGGGCGGCCAGGCGACGGGCCATGGCACCTGAGACGAATGCGCCGAGGGCCATCCCGCTGAGGACGAGGCCGGTCTGCAGAACGCTCAGCCCGAGCACGTTCACCAGATGGAGAGGGAGCAGGAAGACCAGCGCAAACTCACCGGCTGACACAGCGGCCGCTGCGATGTTGCCCCAGCTGAACGTGCGGATCCGGAAGAGCGAGAGATCGAGCAGGGCGTCCCGATTGACCCGAGCGCGGTGCCGCTCCCACACGATGAACAACGCAAGGAAGGCTGCGCCGACCACGAGTGCGATGGGGGCGAGGCTGATCGAGGCGGTCTGAGGCCATGTCCACCCGAGGATGGTGAAATCAGACTTCGGGCGCCACCAGCCAAGCGTCGTGGCCTCGATGAGTCCGAACACCACCAGCGCCATCCCGATGCCGCTGGTGAGTAGACCGTCAACATCGATCCCGCGTCGAGCTGGGCACCGGTGGTCTGTGGGACGACGAACGCCGCCCCGAGAAGCACCAACGCCCCGAGTGGGACGTTGACGTAGAAGATCCAACGCCAGTCGAGCACAGTGGTGAGCCATCCGCCGAGAAGCGGCCCGACGGCGGCCATGCCTGCCATCACAGCCCCCCACACGCCGAAAGCGCGGGCGCGGTCGTCACCACGGAACGTGGCGTTCATCGTTGACAAGGTGGTCGGCAGGATCATGGCCCCGCCGATCCCCTGGACGGCGCGGGACGCGATCAGGGCCGAGCCGTCGACGGCCATTCCCGCGGTGACGCTGGACGCGGCGAAGACAACGACGCCCACCATGAACACGGTCCGTCGGCCGATCCGGTCGGCGACTCTGCCGAAGGTGAGCAGAAGGGCGGCGAAGACCATGGCGTAGAGGCTGGTGATCCACTGTGCTGCAGTGAGGTCGAGGCCGAGATCATCGATGATGGTCGGCAGCACGACGCCCACGATGGTCCCGTCGAGCACGATCATCGACAACCCGGCTGCCAGGACCGCCAAGGCCAGCCAGCGGCGTGGATCGGGGGCGCCCTCGACGGCGAGTGATGACGGGGTTTCCGGAGGGGTTGCGCGGGAGG
>Ga0116179_1001274_pt1 | contig 18962 bp, 15 predicted proteins | sample AD_UKC071_MetaG_FD_89751 | JGI IMG/M metagenome (GOLD analysis project Ga0116179, IMG submission 89751) | Active sludge microbial communities of municipal wastewater-treating anaerobic digesters from USA - AD_UKC071_MetaG | ecosystem: Engineered > Bioreactor > Anaerobic > Digestate | place: USA...
CCTGGGCGGTCCGCCGCAGCCGCGCATAATGCTGCTTGCCAGCCGCTGCGCTGCCCATCATCACGTCCGAATGGCCGCCGACGTGCTTGGTCAGGCTCATCACTGTGATGTCCGCACCGCGCAGCAGCGCCGGGAAGCCGAGCGGCCCGGCCCAGGTGTTGTCCACCACCACCGCCAGCCCCTTGTGCCGCGCGATCGCGCACAGAGCGGGCAGATCGCAGACCTCCATGGTCAGGCTGCCCGGGCTTTCCAGCAGGACTGCCTTGCAGCTTTCATCGATTGCGGCAGAGAGGCTGTCCGGCGCCATCGGATCGAACCAGCGGGTTTCAACCCCGAAGTCCCTGAGCAGGCCGGTGCCCATCGAGCGGGTCGGCTCATAGGCGTTGTCGGTCATCAACAGGGTGTCGCCGGGGCGCAGCACGCTGAGCAGCGCGCCAGCCAGCGCCGCAACGCCCGAGGGATAGAGCACGGTTCCTTCCGCGCCTGGCTCCAGCGCGGTCAGGGCATCGGCCAGCGCCCACTGCGTCGGCGCGCCGCGACGGCCATAGAAGAACTGTCCGTCCTCGTTCGGCCGACCGGCGTGGAGTGCGGCGCTGTCGGGATAAAGGTGGGTGCTGGCCCGCCAGACCGGCGGGCTGACCACCGCGCCGGGCTGGGCCGGGGTTCCGGTCCAGTCAGCGCGGCGTCCGGCGCCGACAAGCCGGGTGGCGGGACTCAGTCCTTCATCGTCCGTACCACCCGCCATGCTTCAGGCCGTCTTGGTCGCCTTGGGGGTGTCCGGATCGTTGCCCCATTCGGTCCAGCTACCGTCATAGAGCGCGACATCGTCCTTGCCCGCCATGTGCAGCGCAAAGATCAGCACGCAGGCGGTTACCCCGCTGCCGCAGCTGGTGATCACCGGCTTGCCCATATCGACCCCGGCAGCTTCGAAAGTGGCCTTCAGGCCGGCTGCGTCCTTGAAGGTGCCGTCGGCATTATAGACTTCGGTGAAGGGGACGTTGAACGATCCCGGGATGTGGCCGCAGGCGATGTTGGGGCGCGGATCGGCCTCTTCGCCCGACCAGCGCTTGGCCGCGCGGGCATCGACCACCTGTTCGTCCTTGGAATGCAGGTTGGCCAGCACGTGGGCCTTGGTCCGCACGTTCTTGTCATCCTGCCAGACGGTGAAGTGGCGGTGGCGCAGGCTTTCCTTGCCCTGGGTCAGCGCCCGGCCTTCGGCCTTCCACTTGGCGATCCCGCCATCGAGGATTGCAACATCGTGCGCACCGAACATCTTGAGCATGAACCAGGCCCGCGCCGAGGTTTTCACGGCGCTGTCATCATACAGCACGATCCGACTGCCATCGCCCAGGCCCAGCGACTGCATCCGGCTGGCGAACTTTTCGGCCGGGGGCAGGGTGTTTTCCACCGCCGCGTTCGAATCGACCAGATCGGTCAGATCCATGAACACCGCGCCGGGAATGTGGCCGGCTTCGTATTCCGCCAGGGCATCGCGGCCGGTACCGGCAAGATGCTTGGTGCAATCAACGATCCGCAGGTCGCTCGCGCCCATTTCGTTGGCGAGCCATTCGGTCGAAACCAGACTTTCCATGACTAATTCATCCTCCTCAAGACCGTCCTCCACGGCCATTGCGGCGCCCTTTTCCGCTGCAATTGCGAAGAGCCTAGCCCCGCGCGTGCCGCGCGTCGAGGGGGTGAATGCAGGAAATTCTAATTAACCGCGCGCTGTCCCAGGCGGGAATAGACCCGCGGCCCAAGATCGAGCCGGAAAGGCCGAAGCGAGCTGCCCGGCGCCTCCGCAAGTTCGCCGACCACATAGGTCAGCACCTGGACCAGCGATTGTCCGGCTGGAGTGTTCGCTTCAACCCGCAGCCGGGCCAGCGGCACGAAATAGGCGGCCTCTCCGGCCCGAATCGGCGTGACCGAGGCCAGCGGCAAGCGGAAATCGCCGGTGAATTCGGCGCTTTCACCCGGGGCCAGCTGAACCAGGGCGTGGCGCAGCTCCAGCCGCTGGTTGTCGTTGGCGATCTGTGCTTCGGGCGGCAGCGAGGCGTGGGCGGACACCATGTCACCCTCAACCGCCAGCGCCGAAAGCGGCTCCGCGCCAGTGTTCTTGAGGGTCAGGACATAGTTCAGCGTGGTGGCCATCAGCGATGCGCTCATCCGCCGGGCCTCAAGCGTGATGCCCAGCCCCGGCGTCAGCGCGACTGCAATCTGCGGCTCTGCCACGGCCGGAGCCGGGGGCGCGACTGCGGCAAGCGGCTGGACCGCCGGTTCAGCCGAGGGCGTCTGGGCAGGTTCCGGCACCTGCGGACGCTCGAAAGCGATCCGCGGCACCTTGGGTTCACGCCGCCGCCACAGCAACAGGCCGAGCAGTGCGGCCAGCAGCGCCAGACCGCCGGCTACCCATGGCCAGTACCAGCCTGGCGCTGCCGCCACTGGCGCTTCGGCGGCAACGGATGGGCTCGGAACCGGTGCCGCGGGCGGGGTTAGGGTGGGCAGGGCAAGGGCCGAAGCATCGTCAGCTTGCGGCAAAGCGGTGGCAGCGGTGGTGGTGGTTGCCGGAGCACTTGCAGCGCCGCTGGCGGCTGCGGCTGGAACACGAACCGGCTGCGGACGCGCGGCGCTGGACGTGGTGCGCGGTGAGGCTGCTGTCGTGCCGGTCCCGCTCGCCGCCGCCTGGCTGGCAGCGGCGCTGGGCGAAGCGGCGGGAGCTGGGCTTGGCGTCGGCGTGGCGGAGGCGCTGGGGCGGACCGTGGTGGTCACCACCGGATTGTCCCGATCGACCGGCCCCTGCGCGCCGGTTGCGGGCTTCACGGTTGCGCCGGGGAGCCGCCAATCGCCAGCCGACTGCGCCCGCAGTGCGCCCGGGGCAAGCATCAGCGCCAGTGCGATCGCACCCGCTGCTGCTTTCTGGTTGCCCCCTCTGCTGTTCATCTCGTTATCCATAACTGCGCAATCGGTTGCGGCTAGCGGTCGCGGCACTGAATAGGAAGTGAACTCGTGCGTTCCAACCGCCGACTTGTGCATTTCGCGCGATAGGGGCATGGCGCGTTGCATGGCAGACACACCTTCGACCCTGCATCTGGGCCAGACCAGCGCTCTTCCGGCTTCTCCCGAAGCGGCGCAGCTTGACTATGTGCCCAATCCGCGGCCCGGCGCACTTTACCTTATCCGTTTTGCCGCGCCCGAGTTTACATCGCTGTGCCCGGTTACCGGCCAGCCCGATTTCGCGCATCTGGTGATCGACTATGCGCCGGGTGAAACGATCGTCGAATCGAAAAGCCTCAAACTGTTCCTTGGCTCCTTCCGCAACCATGCCGGGTTTCATGAAGATGTGACCGTCGGGATCGGGCAGCGCCTGTTTGACGAAATGAAGCCGCGCTGGCTGCGGATCGGGGGCTACTGGTATCCGCGCGGAGGGATCCCGATCGACGTGTTCTGGCAGAGCGGATCGGCCCCGGATGGGCTATGGGTGCCCGAGCAGGGCGTGGCCAGCTATCGCGGGCGCGGCTGAAAGACCACACTGCCCGTGTAATATTTCTGTCACACGGCCTTCGCCGTTCCATGCTGCATTGCAATAAGCTAGCGCCGCGCGATCCTTAAATTCCAGCTGCAAGGATCGTCACGCAATGTGCCTTTCGTCCATTTTCCGTCATTCCTCCGCTTCGATTGCCCTCGTCACCGCCCTTGGCGTCGCCGCACCGGCCTTCGCCCAGGAAGCCGCTGATGATGACGGCCTGACCGATATCATCGTTACGGCCCAGCGCCGCGAGGAGAACCAGAAGGACGTGCCGATCTCGGTCGCGACCCTGCGCGGCGATGCACTGGCAGCGGTCAGCGGTTCGGGCGCCGATATCCGCGCGCTTTCGGGCCGGGTTCCCAGCCTCAACATCGAAAGCTCGTTCGGCCGCACCTTCCCGCGCTTCTACATCCGCGGGCTTGGCAATACCGACTTCGATCTCAACGCGTCGCAGCCGGTCAGCGTGGTCTATGACGACGTGGTGCTTGAAAACCCGGTGCTGAAGGGCTTCCCGGTTTTCGATCTTGACCGGGTGGAAGTGCTGCGCGGGCCGCAAGGCACGCTGTTCGGCCGCAATACTCCGGCAGGGATTGTCAAGTTCGATACCGTCCGTCCCGATGCCGTGGGCAAGAACCACGTCAGCCTGTCCTGGGGCAGCTTCAACACCATCAACGCCGAAGCGGGCGTTGGCAGCGGCGATGCCAGCGATGTCCTTTCGGCGCGCGTTTCGGCGCTTTACCAGCACCGCGACAACTGGGTCGATAATATCGACACCCCGGCTGACAAGGACCTTGAAGGCTTTGACGATTTCGCCGCGCGGATGCAGATCCAGGCCAAGCCGAGCGACCAGCTGACCCTGCGTGCAACCGTGCAGCTGCGGATGTTCGAAGGTTCGGCCCGGCTGTTCCGCGCCAATGCCTTTGCCACCGGCAGCAACGAGCTGATCGGGCTGGGCGGGACCGGCACCGAGTTTGACCGTGAAAAGACCCGCGCCGATGGCCTCAACTATCAGAGCCTGACCAACGTCAACACCGCCTTCACCGCCGAATATGATGCCGGTCCGGTCACCATTACTTCGGTCACCAGCTACTGGTACGGCAACCTCAAGAGCCGCGGTGATATCGACGGCGGCTATGGCAACCAGTATGCGCCGACCATGGGTCCGGGCTTCATCCCCTTCTCCGCCCAGTCGCGCGATGACGTGCCGAGCCTTGACCAGTTCACGCAGGAACTGCGCATCGCCTCCAACAACACGACCGGATTGGGTTACCAGCTGGGTGTGTTCTACTTCAACGAAAAGCTGGACATCACCAGCTATGACTACAGCAACCCGACCGACGTCGATCCTTCCGCGATCGCCGTGCAGCGTCAGGACAGCGAAGCGCTGGGCGTGTTCGGATCGCTCAACTATCAGTTCGAATCCGGGCTGAAGCTGCAGGCTGGCGCGCGTTACAACCATGACAAGCGAACCATGGTCGCCTCGCGTCCTTATGATGTGCGCCCGGCCTTCCTCGGCTTCGGTGGTCCGGTTGCGACGCAAACCGCCAGCGTCGGCGATGATGTGCTGACCTGGGACCTTTCGGCAACCATGCCGATGACCCAGGATGTCAACCTGTTCGCCCGCGTCGCCAAGGGCTATCGCGCGCCTTCGATCCAGGGCCGTCTGACCTATGGCAGCACGCTTTCGGTTGCCGACAGCGAAACCACGATGAGCTATGAGGCCGGGCTCAAGTCCAGCTTCCTCGGCGGCAAGGCGCGGTTCAACCTGACCGGGTTCTATTTCAGCACTGACAATATGCAGCTCACCGCCGTGGGCGGCGCATCCAACTTCACCACGCTGATCAACGCCGACAAGGTTGACGGTTATGGCTTCGAAGCGGAACTGGAAGCCCGTCCGGTCAAGGGCCTGGTCCTGACCGCCGGTGTCTCGTACAACCACAACGAGATCAAGGACCCGAACCTTTACGTTGCGGGCTGCGCTGCGGCCTGCACCGTGCTCGATCCGGTCCGTGCCGGCAGTTCGGGGATCTACTCGATCAACGGCAACCAGTTGCCGCAGAGCCCGCGCTGGATTGCCAACTGGACGGCCGGTTATTCGGCTCCGGTTGGCAACGGCGAGGTTTATGTCTTCACCGACTGGGCCTATCGCTCGAAGGTCCAGTTCTTCCTGTATGAATCGGTTGAATTCAGCGACGACAATATGCTCGAGGGCGGCCTGCGGATCGGTTACCGCACCGGCAAGTTCGATATTGCCGCATTCGCCCGCAACATCACCAACGATGTTTCGGCGGTTTCGGGGATCGACTTCAACAACCTGACCGCGATGGTCAACGAACCGCGCCTGTTCGGCGTGGAAGTAGGGATCAAGTTCTGATCCCGGGCATCATCGCCGGAACAAAAAGCCCCGCCGGAGCGATCCGGCGGGGTTTTTGTTTGGCCAGACCCGGTGCAGGTCAGCGCGTTCCCAGCCCCCGCGCGATGATCCCGCGCAGGATCTCGCGGGTGCCGCCGCGCAAGGACCAGCTTGGCGCATTGTGGACGATGTTGGCCAGCACCCCGGCATAGGCCGCCGCGGTGCGCGGATCGGGTTCGGCATCGACCAGCTGGCGGGCGAAATCGGGCAGGGTCTGTTCCCACACCGCGCCGACATCCTTGACGATCGCGGCCTGAAGCCCGGCGTCCTGCTTGTTCTGGAGCATCGCCGCGACCGAGCGCGACAGGCGCCGTAGCACCGCCAGCTGCGCGGTCAGTCGCCCGATGGTGGCCAGCGCGGCCTCATCCTCGCGCCCCTGCAGAACCGCGATCAGCTGATACATCAGCTCGATCGAGGACAGGAACCGTTCCGGGCCGGAGCGTTCAAAGGCCAGTTCGCTCATCACCTGATTCCAGCCATCACCTTCCTGCCCCAGCAGGTTGGCGGCGGGGACGGCGGCATCCTCGAAATGCATTTCGTTGAAATGGTGCTGCCCGGCCAGATCGATGATCGGCTTGATCGTCAGGCCGGGCGTGTTCTTCAGATCGACCAGCAGCTGGCTGGTGCCCATGTGCCGGTCGGCGGGGGTGCCGCTGGTCCGGCAGAACAGGATCACATAGTCCGCTTCATGCGCAAAGCTGGTCCAGACCTTGGTCCCGGTTACGCGATAGAGATCGCCGTCGCGGACCGCCTTGGTCCGGGTTGCGGCGAGGTCCGATCCTGAATCCGGTTCGCTCATCCCGATTCCGAAGGCCAGTTCCCCGGCGGCGATGCGCGGCAGGATCCGCTCTTTCTGCTCGTCGGTGCCGAACTTGATGATCGAGGGGCCGGATTGGCGATCGGCGATCCAGTGCGCGCCAACCGGGGCGCCATAGGCCAGCGATTCCTCAACCACGACATAGCGTTCATAGGCGCTGCGCTCGTGCCCGCCATACTGGCTGGGCCAGGTCATGCCGAGGTATCCGGCCTTGCCCATTTCCAGGCTGAATTCACGGCTGAAGCCGTACCAGTTGTCGCTGCGCTGACGCGGGGTGCGGTGGCCCAGATGCTGGTCCAGAAACGCGCGGAATTCGGTGCGCAGGGCCAGCACTTCGGCGCTGTCGAGCGGCGGGGCGGGGAAGGGAATCTTGCTCATAGCGTCGTCACCATCGGCCAATAGCCGCTCTCTCCGGCATCGACCGCGGCCCGGCCTAGCAGCTTTGCCCAGAAGACCTGCCCGCCGAATTCATCGCGCCAGCTCCACAGCGATGTGGTGAACAGGTGTAGCGCGTGTTCGCGGGTAAAGCCGATCGCGCCGTGCATCTGGGTGGCGATCGCGGCGGCATTGCCGGCGGCTTCGCGCGCGCGCAGCGATCCCGCTGCCACGCCCAGCAGGTCACCGCGATCAAGCGCTTCGGCAGCAAGGCCGGCGGCGGCGGTTGCGCAGGCCAGCTCGCCCGCCAGCTTGGCTAGCTCGTGCTGGACCACCTGGTTCTTCTGCAGCGGCTTGCCGAACTGGATGCGGGTGGCGGTGTGTTCCAGCGTCATGTCCAGCGCAGCCTCGATCGCCCCGGCGATCTGGTGGGCGCGCAGCGTCGCCCCTTCGGCCAGCGGGCAATGCGGCAGCGGCGCGATCGCATCGGCTTCCCACGAAAGTTCCAGCACCGGGCGCGGGTGGAAATTCATCGCCGCGCCGGTTTCGGCCACCTGCCAGGCAGAACGCGGCACCCGGTACAGCGTATCGCCCACCGCCAGGGCCAGGCAATCCAGGTTTTCGCCCCAGGCCACCCGCTCGACCCGGCCGCTCAGCATCCCGTTTTCCAGCGTGAGGTGATCGGCCCGGGCAAGGCCGGCCGGGCCATCGGCCAGCGGCAGTCCTGCCATGGCCAGCAGGCGGTTGGCGCCCATCGTTTCGGCCAGCGGCAGCGGCACGGCCAGCTTGCCAAGCAGGATCAGCGCTTCGCCCTGTTCCGCGGCGGAAAGCCCGAAGCCGCCCTGTTCCTCGCTGAGCAACGCCAGCGGCAGGCCCATTTCCGAGGCCTCGGCCCACAGGGCATCCAGCCACCGGCCTTCGCGCGCGGCTGCCTGCCCTGCCTCTCCCAATGAGCGTTCGAACAGCCGCTCAATCATTTCTGCAAGCATCTGCTGCCCGCTCCTGCGATTGGTGTGGTGCCGGCTACAGGATTCGAACCCCCCGTCGGTGGATACCGACAGCCCGAAGACTCTGCCACGGGTTGGACGGTGCGGGCCTGAACAAGCTCCTGATTACAATAATGGTGCCGGCTACAGGATTCGAACCCGTGGCCCCCTGATTACAAATCAGGTGCTCTACCAACTGAGCTAAGCCGGCCCCTTGTTGTGGCGCTCCTTTGCGGCAGAGCGGGGCAAAGGTCCAGCCCCTAGGTGCCGCCGCGCTCCTGGCGCTTCTTGTCCCACCATTCGAGCCGTTTCAGCACCTCGCGCTCAAACCCGCGCTCGACCGGGTGGTAATAGGCTTGCGGCTCCATCCCGTCGGGCCAGTAGTTGGCGCCGGAAAAGCCGTCCTCTGCCTCATGGTCATAGGCATAGTCCTTGCCATAGCCGATGTCCTTCATCAGCTTGGTCGGGGCGTTGAGGATATTGGCAGGCGGAGAAAGGCTACCGGTTTCCTTCGCGCTCCTCCAGGCCGCCTTCTGGGCGGCATAGGCGGCGTTCGATTTGGGTGCGGTGGCTAGGTAGAGGCAGGCCTGGACGATCGCCAGTTCGCCTTCCGGGCTGCCGAGGAACTGATAAGCATCCCTGGCGGCAAGGCACTGCGTCAGCGCCTGCGGATCGGCCAGACCGACGTCTTCGCTGGCGAAACGGACCAGCCTTCGCAGGACATAGAGCGGCTCTTCCCCCGCGGTCAGCATCCGGGCAAGGTAATAGAGCGCAGCCTGCGGGTCTGACCCGCGCAGGCTTTTGTGGAGCGCGGAAATCAGGTTGTAATGTCCATCGCGGTCCTTGTCATAGACCGCGACCCGGCGCTGCAGGAATTTGCCCAGCCCGGCCGGATCGAGCGGCCCAGAACCGTCGGCTCCAATCTTTGCGTTGTAGAGCGTTTCGGCCTGGTTGAGCAGGAACCGCCCATCACCATCGGCGCTGGCGACCAGTGCCGCGCGCGCCTCTGTGGTAAGGGGCAGGGGGCCTTCCAGCTCTTCGGCGCGGGACAGCAGCGTGTTTAGCGCCACTGCATCGAGCCGGTGCAGGATCAGCACCTGCGCCCGGCTGAGCAGCGCGGCGTTGAGTGCGAAGCTGGGGTTCTCGGTCGTCGCGCCGACCAGCGTTACCGTGCCGCGTTCCACAAAGGGCAGGAACCCGTCCTGCTGGGCGCGGTTGAAGCGGTGGATTTCGTCCACGAACAGCAGCGTGCGTTGCCCGGCTTTCGCGGCCGTTTCAGCTTCGGCAAAGGCCTTCTTCAGGTCGGCCACGCCCGAAAAAACCGCGCTGACAGAAATGAACCGCATCCCCACCGCATCGGCCAGCAGCCGCGCGGTGCTGGTCTTGCCGGTGCCCGGCGGCCCCCACAGGATCATGCTGGAAAGCCGCCCTGCCGCCACCATCCGCCCGATCGCGCCCTCCGCCCCGGTCAGGTGTTCCTGCCCGATCACCTCTGACAGCGAAGCCGGGCGCAGGCGATCCGCCAGCGGGGCGTCCTCATCCGCTGGCGGGGCCGGCTGGGTTGGAGAATCATCGGGGAACAGGCCGCTCATCGCCCGCTGATAGGCGGAAAAAGCGCAAATTGCATCCTTTCGGCAAAAGGCGTAAACTGACCCAATCCTGTCAATCAGGAAGGAGGGGGAAATGGTGGATGCCAATGCGGGCGGCAAAGTGCCGCTCAGCTTCTGGGTGATCGCGGTGCTGGGGCTGGTCTGGAACAGCTTTGGCGCGTTTGACTATCTGAAGACCCGGATGCGGGACATGGAATACCTGACATCCGTAACTGGCAGCGAATCCCTTGCGGGCGAAATGCTGGCGATGATCGATGCCATGCCACTGTGGGCGCAGGCGCTCTGGGGACTGGGTGTGTGGTCTTCGGTGCTGGGGTCGATCCTGATGCTGATCCGATCGCGTCACGCCGTTTCGGCGTTCCTGCTGTCCTTGGTGACTGCGGCGCTCAGCTTTGCCTACCAGGCCACGCTGACCATGCCGGCCGGGCTTGATACCATGGCGATGAAGATCATGCCGTTCTTCATCTTCGGCATCATCGCGTTCCTGTGGTGGTATTGCCGTCGCTGTGCCCAGCAGGGGTTGCTGCGTTAGGGTTTGGTCGCGGCTTTCTGCCGGATCAGCCGCAGGTAGGTATCGGCAACGACCTGATTGATCTGATCCCAAGAGAAAGCCTCGCTGCGCTTCTCACCCGCCTGGCCGTGGGCGGCGCGCAGCTTTGGGTCTTCGATGTAGTCGCGGATCGCCTCGGCAAACTGGTGGACCGCGCCGGGGCGGATCAGTCGGCCCGACACGCCATTGCTGACCAGGTTCTGGCTGCCGGTTGCAACCGATGCGACCACCGGCAGGCGGCAGGCCATCGCTTCGAGCGTGACGTTGCCGAAGGCTTCGGTGACCGAAGGAAAGAACAGGACGTCCATCGAGGCAACCGCCATGCCAAGATCGGTGCCAGACATGAACCCGGCAAAGACCGCATCAGGCAGCCGTGCCTCCAGCCAGCCGCGGGCCGGACCATCGCCGACGATCAGGGTACGGTGCTTCACGCCGCGGCGGCGCAGCTCGTCGATCGTATCGGAAAAGACGTCGAGGCCCTTTTCCATCACCAGACGGCTGTGAAAGCCGACCACAACTTCGTCATCGCCAATGCCCAGGCTTTGCCTCCAGGCCTGATCCCGCCGGTCGGGATGGAAGATTCCGCGATCGACCCCGCGCGACCAGATATCGATGTCGTAGTTCATCCGCTGGTCGCGCAGGACCTGGGCGAAGCTCTCCGACGGGGCGACCAGCGCATCGCAGCGGCGATAGAACCGGCGCAGGATCGCCTCGATCACCGGTTCGAACCAGGCCATGTTGTAATAACGGAAATAGGTTTCGAACCGGGTGTGGACCGAAGCCAGCACCGGCAGCCCCCGCTTGCGCGCCCAGGTCACGGCGCGGTGGCCGCTGACGTCCGGGGCGGAAACGTGGACGACGTTGGGGTTGAAATCCGCCAGATCGCGCTTTGCCGAACCGCGCAGCCCGGTTGAGAGCCGGTATTCGGCCCGGCCGGGGATTGCGAAAGACGGCAGGCTGATCAGATCGCCCTGTGGCTCGAACGCGGGCTCATCGATGGTCGGGGAATAGACCCGCACCTGCGCACCCTGACGCAGCAGGTATTCGACCAGCCGGTTCAGGGCCTGGTTGGCCCCGTCGCGGACGTAGTTGTAGTTGCCCGAAAACAGGGCGATCCGCAGATCCGAAGTTTTCATCCTGCGCGCCTTAGCTGATTGCGATGACGGGTGGAAGCACCGCGCCGGTCCCGGCGGGACTTGCGGGCATACGGACCACTCGGTGTAAGGTCCGTATGCCCGGGAAGCCGGAAACCGTTGGCGCTGCCACCGGTTTGTTGCCCGGATTGCGCCTAACGGTTCGAAACTGAACGTTTTCAGAGTGCTGAATGCAGCAACCGTTCAGGCTTCAGGCCAGTTCCTTCTTGCGCCCCGCCTTCTTGCGCTCGTGCGGATCGAGGATCGCCTTGCGCACGCGGATCGACTTGGGGGTGACTTCGACCATTTCGTCATCGTCGATATAGGCGATCGCCTGTTCCAGCGTCATGATCTTGGGCGGGGTCAGCCGGATCGCATCGTCCTTGCCCGAAGAGCGAAAGTTGGTCAGCTGCTTCGACTTCATCGGGTTGACTTCAAGATCGTCGGGCTTGGCATTTTCGCCGATCACCATGCCTTCATAAATCTTGTCCTGCGGCCGCACGAACAGGATGCCGCGGTCCTCCAGGCTGTTGAGCGCATAGGCCACGGCCTCGCCGGTGCAGTTGGAGATCAGCACGCCGTTGATTCGGCCTTCGATCACGCCCTTGTGGGGGCCGTACTTTTCGAACAATCGGTTCATGATCCCGGTGCCGCGCGTGTCGGACAGGAATTCGCCGTGATAGCCGATCAGCCCGCGCGATGGTGCAGAGAAGGTCAGGCGGGTCTTGCCCATGCCGCTGGGGCGCATCTCGGTCAGCTCGGCCTTGCGGCGCTGCATCTTGTCAACAACGGTGGACGAATATTCGTCGTCCACGTCGATCACCACGGTTTCGTACGGCTCGGTGCGCTGGCCGCCTTCCTGACGGAACAGCACGCGCGGGCGGCTGATGCCCAGTTCGAAGCCTTCGCGGCGCATCGTTTCGATCAGCACACCCAGCTGCAATTCGCCGCGCCCGGCCACTTCGAAGCTGTCCTTGTCCTCGCTTTCGGTGACTCGGATCGCAACGTTGGTTTCAGCTTCGCGCATAAGGCGGTCGCGGATCATGCGGCTGGTCACCTTGTCGCCCTCGCGGCCCGCGAACGGGCTGTCGTTGACGGCAAAGCGCATCGCCAGGGTCGGCGGATCGATCGGCTGGGCCTTGATCGGTTCGACCACTTCCGGTGCGGCCACGGTGTTGGCGACGGTGGCCTTTTCCAGACCGGCCAGCGCGATGATGTCACCCGCTTTGGCCTCATCCACCGGCACGCGCTCCAGCCCGCGGAACGACAGCAGCTTGGATGCACGGCCAACCTCGATCACGTTGCCATCGGCGTCGAGCGCGCGAATCGGATCGTTGACCTTGATCTTGCCCGACTGGACCCGGCCGGTCAGCACGCGGCCCATGAAGTTGTCACGATCGAGCAGCGTGGCGAGGAAGCTGAACGGGCCATCCTCATCCAGGTTCGGCGCGGGCACGTGATCGACGATCTTCTGGAACAGCGGTTCAAGATTGCCTTCGCGGGCCTCTTCATCGGTGCTGGCATAGCCGTTGCGGCCCGAGGCATAGAGAACGGGGAAATCGCACTGTTCATCACTGGCGTCGAGGTTGACGAACAGGTCGAACACTTCGTCCAGCACTTCCTGGGCGCGGCCATCGGGGCGGTCGATCTTGTTGACCACGACGATCGGCTTGAGCCCGAGCGCCAGCGCCTTGCCGGTCACGAACTTGGTCTGCGGCATCGCCCCTTCAGAGCTGTCAACCAGCAGGATCACGCCATCGACCATGCTCAGGATCCGCTCAACCTCACCGCCGAAGTCGGCGTGGCCGGGAGTATCGACGATGTTGATCCGGGTGCCGTTCCATTCGACCGAGGTGCACTTGGCCAGGATGGTGATCCCGCGTTCCTTTTCGAGATCGTTCGAATCCATCGCCCGTTCCTCGATCCGCTGGTTTTCGCGGAAGGTGCCGGATTGGCGGAACAACTGGTCAACCAGCGTGGTCTTGCCATGGTCAACGTGGGCGATGATCGCGATATTGCGCAGCGGCAGCGGGGCGGACATGGGTTTCTCTCGATTGCAGGAGGACGGGCGCGTGCTGCGCCGCAACATTGCGCGCGCCCCTAGCCGAAAGGGCGCGCCGGGGCAAGCATTGCGGGATGGGCTTGCGGATCGGGGTGCGATGTGGTCCACCTAAGCCATTCTTTCTGAATGGAGGGGGCTTATGATTGAATGGATGATTATGCCGCTGAAGCGTTATGCCGATTTCAGCGGGCGTTCGCGGCGCAAGGAGTATTGGTGGTTCGCCGTACTCAATGTTCTGGTCTTTGCGGTATTCGGCACGCTTCGCTTTGCTGGCGGCGGTTTTGAGGAAATGGCCGCCGCAGGGCAGGGCGGAAATCCCTTCGCGGTCTATGGGGTGCTGTTTAGTGGTGTCGGGATGGTTTTGGCCTTGTGGTGGCTGGCAACGTTGATCCCGAACATTGCGGTTAACGTACGCCGCCTGCACGATCGCGATATGTCGGGCTGGTGGTACCTGGGCTTCTTTGTCGCCAGCCTGATTCCGTTGGTGAACATTATCGTTTCGATCGGCTATCTGGTCCTGATGTTCCTTGAAGGGACGCGCGGGCCCAACCGTTTCGGCCCCGACCCCAAGAACCCGGACGCTGCCGCTGACGTTTTCGTCTGATCGAACTGAGGCTGCGAGAGGGCGCGCACGCCCCTCCGCAGCCCGGTTTGCTCCAACAAGGACAACCCGATGGAATGGATGTTGCTGCCCTATCGGCGCTATGCTGATTTTTCCGGTCGTTCGCGCCGGATGGAATACTGGATGTACCGGCTTTTTGAGTTCGGTGTGGTTATCGTCTGGGTTGTTCTGGCAGGCGTTTTGTCTGGTACCGCCGGAACGGTGGGGGGAGACACGGCAGGTGGAATCGTTGGAAGCCTTTCCGGCCTGCTCATCATCCTGTTCGCGCTTTTTTCCTTCATTCCAGGTCTGGCGGTTACCGTACGCCGACTGCATGATACTAATCGGTCCGGCTGGTTCATCCTGATCAGCCTGATCCCGCTGGTTGGATCGATCGTGCTGCTGGTTTTTCTGTTCAGCGAGGGCACCCGCGGGCCGAACAATTACGGCGAGGACCCGAAAGCCCTGCATGAACACGCCGGAGACGTTTTCTCCTAAAGCTCACGCAGCGCCTGTGCCGGTCTCGCTCTCAGCAAGGGGAGCGAGGCCGCGAGGGCGAAGGCGATCACCAGCGCCAGGCCGAGGCCAAGCGTGCCGAGCACGGTCGGCCAGTCGGGCAGCCATTCGAATTCGAACAGCTTGACCACCACCAACCAGGCGGTTGCGGTGCCCAGCGCCAGCGCGACACCGGCCAGCACCGCGGCGAGCAGGGCATATTCGGCCAGTTGCAGCGCCAGCAGCTGGCCGCGGCTGGCACCCAGCACGCGCAGGATCACATTGTCATAGATCCGGCTGGCCCGCGCCGCCGCGATCGCGCCGAGCAGCACGGCGATTCCCGCCAGCACTGCGACCGAGGCGGCGGACAGGATCGCCAGACTGACCTGCCGCAGCAGATCGCGCGCCTGGGTCAGCACCCCGCCAACCTCGATCACCGAGCTGGACGGAAAGCCGCGAACCAGCGCGCGCAGCATCTCGCCCTTGGCCGCGCCCTTGGGCAGGTCGATCATCGCGGCCAGGTTGTGCGGGGCATCGGCGATGGCGTTGGGGCTGAACACCAGGACATAGTTGAAACCCAGCGAATCCCAGTCGATCCGCCGCAGCGAGGCGATCCGCGCGGTTCGCTCCACCCCCAGCAGGCCGATCGTCAGCTCATCACCGATCTTGAGATCCAGCGCCTCGGCCAGCCGCTCGTCGATCGAGACCAGCGGTTCCCCGGCATAGCCCCTGGGCCACCATTTGCCCTTGGTCACGACATTGCCTTCGGGCACGTCTTCCGAATAGGTCAGCCCGCGTTCGCCGCGCAGTGGCCAGGCCTCTTCCGGAATGGCCTTGAGGCTCGATACGCGAGTCATCCGTCCTTCCGGGCCATAGGCCAGGATCGCGCCGCGCAGCGCGGGCACCGTGCGGACCTTGGCCCCGGGGGCCTGCTGTTCGACAGTGCGGACGAAATCGCCGACCCGGGCGCGCGGCACGTCGAGCACGAAATAATCCGGCGCGCGCTGTGGAACGCGGGCGCTGATATTGGCATCAAGGCTGGTCTGGATCGCGGCGAGCAGGACGAAAGCCGAAAGGCCAAAGCCCAGCGCGGTCACCAGCGCACCGGTCTGCGCGCCGGGGCGGTGCAGGTTGGCCAGCGCGATCCGCAGCAGGGGCCGCTCAGGCCGGGGCAGGCGCCCGGCAGCGGCGCGGATTGCCCAGCCGAGCGCGCCAAGCAGCAGCAGGATCGCCGCCGCGCCGCCCAGAAAACCCAGCACCATCAGCGGCTGGCGGTTGCCGATCAGCGACAGGCCGACGATCCCGATCGTCCCCAGCCCAACCGGCAGCGCGGCATCGCGCCAGTTCCGGGCAAGCGGGCTTACCCGCGCGCGGAACAGCGCCATGGCCGGAAAGCGCCGCGCGGCCAGTAGCGGCGGCGCGGCAAAGACCAGCGCCACCAGCAGGCCATAGGCGGCGGCGCGCAGCAAGGCCCAGGGATCGAAAGTCAGCCCCGGCGCGACCGGCAGCAGATTGCCGAGCGCTCCGGCCAGAAGCGGCGTCACCAGCACACCCGCGGCCAGCCCCGCCAGACTGCCGACCAGCGCGGCGGCGGCGATCTGGAGCAGGTAGATCCGGGCAATATCGCCGCTGGTCGCACCCAGCACTTTCAGCGTCGCAACGCTGGTCCGGCGGGCCTCAAGGTACGAGGATACCCCGCCGCCGATCCCGATTCCGGCGATCACCAGCGCGGCAAGGCCGACCAGAATCAGGAAATCACCCATCCGCGCCACGAACCGTTCCGCGCCGGGTGCAGCACGATCACGGGTGCGGACTTCGAACCCGGCTGAGGGAAATTGCTCTTTCAGCGCCTTCTGTACAGCATCGGGATTGCGGCCTGCGGGCAGGGCGATCCGGTACTTGGCGCGGTACATTGCGCCCGGTGCGGTCAATCCGGCCTTGCCGGGTACGTCTTCGCGGGCGATCACCACCGGGCCAAGGGTGAAGCCTTCGCCCAGCCGGTCCGGCTCATCGGCAATGATCCCGCCCACTTTCAGCGTCAGGCTCCCGATCCCGATCGTGCCGCCGGGGCCAATCCCCAGCCGGTCCGCCGCGCCTTGTGCAATCCAGACCTCGCCTTCGCCCGGAGCGCCCACGCTGCGGCCATCCTTCAGCGTCAGCCGGCCGACCAGCGGCCAGGCCTTGTCAATCGCTTTCAATTCGATCGGCGCGGCCAGATCGCCAGCGCGGGCCATGGCCTGCATCCGGGTGCCGCCGGATACCTTGCCTTGCGTTGCGAAAGCCGCCAGTTCCGGCGCGGTGGCGCTGCGCTGCCAGACCGCGACTTCGATGTCGCCGCCCAGGATTGACCGCCCCCGGCTGGACAGTTCCTTGCCTATCGCCCCGGTCAGCGTGCCGATCGCGGCCAGCGCGCCGACGCCCAGGAACAGGCAGACCAGCAGCAGCCGCAGGCCGCGGAAGCGTGCGGAAAGATCGCGCCGGGCGATGGTCCACGCGGTAGGCCAGGCGATCATGCTGCTGCGCGATCCCCGGCGATCAGGCCATCGGCCAATGTCACCACCCGCTCGCAGCGCTCGGCCAGGGCCACATCATGGGTGATGATGACCAGCGTCGCCCCGGCCTCTGCCCGGCGGGCGAACAGCAGATCGACAATGGCCGCGCCGGTCGCTGCGTCAAGGTTGCCGGTCGGCTCGTCGGCGAAAACCAGCGGCGGGCGCGGCGCCAGCGCGCGGGCAATCGCCACGCGTTGCTGCTCTCCGCCGGAAAGCTGGGCGGGATAGTGATGCAGCCGGTGGCCCAGCCCGACGGCGATCAGCTCTGCCTCCGCGCGGGCGCGCGGTTCGGGTAGTCCGGCCAGTTCCAGCGGGGTCATCACGTTTTCCAGCGCGGTCATGGTCGGCAGCAGGTGGAAGGCCTGCAGCACCACCCCGATCCGTCCGCGCCGGGCGGTGGCCAGCGCGTCCTCGTCCAGCGCGGCGAAATCGGCCCCGGCCACGGTGAGGCTGCCGGAGGTCGCCCGTTCCAGCCCGGTCAGCACTGCCATCAGGCTGCTTTTGCCCGAACCCGATGGGCCGAGCAGGGCCAGCGTCTGGCCTTGCGGGACGGCAAGGTCGATTCCGCGCAGCACCTGAACGGCGCTGTCGCCCTGGCCAAGGGTCAGGGTCAGGTCATGGGCGGCAATTGCCAGAGGGGGGCTTGTCACAGCGCGGGGATGCCATAGCTAGAGTAGAACGAGAAGGAGCGTTGCAACATGAAATGGAAGCTGGCCGCCGCACTTGCAACCCTGGCGCTTGCCGCCTGCGGGGCGCAGGAAGCGCCGGTGCCGGTCGAAACCGCCAGCCAGGCTGCGGACGATTTGCCGGTGATGGGTCAGGAAGTGCCGGTCCTGGCGCTGGGTGACAGTCTGTTTGCGGGCTATGGGGTGGAGCCCGGGCAAAGCTATCCCGCGCGGCTGGAGGCAGCGCTTAAAGCCAAGGGAATCAACGCAAAAGTGGTAAACGCCGGGGTTTCGGGCGATACCACCGCGGGCGGGCTCCAGCGGCTCGATTTCGTCCTGAACGGAATGAAGGCCCCGCCTGCGCTGGCGATCATCAGTCTGGGCGGCAACGATATGCTGCGCGGACTGCCGCCTGAGCAGACCCGCAAGAACCTCGACCAACTGCTGACCCGGCTCGCTGAACGCAAGGTGCCGGTGGTGCTGATGGGGATGGTTTCCGCACCCAACTGGGGGCCTGACCATGCCAAGGCCTTCAACGCGATCTATCCCGATCTTGCCCGCAAGCATGGTGCGGTGTTGGTGCCGTTCTTCCTTGATCCGGTGATCGGCAAGCCGGAACTGATCCAGGCGGACCATATCCACCCTACCGCCGCCGGGCTCGACCTGATGGTCGAGGCGACGCTTGGCAAGGTAATGGGCGCTTTGCCTGAATCGGCCACTAGAGCGGTTTCCACCCATTCTGGTCCACCCTGATTGCGACAGGAAATCCGCTGGCAAGGCGCAGCGTGCAGCAGGGGCTGGTTGCCCCTGCAAGCGATGCAACGCTGTCCAGCGGATTCCCTGGCGCAACCCGGCGGGCGGGCCGAATTGGGCCCATCACAGCGTCGCTCATCGGTCACTATGCAATGGCATGGCTCCCTCCTCGCTCCTTGCGATGGGCCCAATTCGGCTCCGTCAGGGTGGACCAGAATGGGTGGAAACCGCTCTAGGCCAGCCGCTCAGCCAGCCCCTCGCTGACCCGCCAGACCGCGGCTTCATCCGCGATGGCATCGAACGGGGCCAACTCGGTCCCGGTCAGCCAGACCTGTGCCGGTCCACCGCGCAGCCGATCGAACAGTGCCTCGCGTCGCAGCGGATCGAGGTGCGCGGCAACCTCGTCGAGCAGCAGCAGGCCGGGGCG
>Ga0116179_1001280_pt1 | contig 18943 bp, 19 predicted proteins | sample AD_UKC071_MetaG_FD_89751 | JGI IMG/M metagenome (GOLD analysis project Ga0116179, IMG submission 89751) | Active sludge microbial communities of municipal wastewater-treating anaerobic digesters from USA - AD_UKC071_MetaG | ecosystem: Engineered > Bioreactor > Anaerobic > Digestate | place: USA...
AGGGTTTGAAGGCGACACGAGATGCCCCCGAACAGACCGTTCCCGCGCGCCTGTCGTGATAGCCAGTATCGGGTATCTCGGAAGATGGGACGTCATCTCATTATACGGACTTCGGGTTTGCCTTCGCCCTCTCTGACGTCCGAGAGTTGTCGCAGCAGACCCCTTACCATCCGTGGCCAAGGACTGCAGGTGGAAGTCTCGGAACGCGAGACACCACCGAACGGCAACGAGGCCGCCACGATGGATCGTCCGAAAGGGGCCTCGAATGGCTGCTCCTGCGCTCGTCCTGCTGGCTGACGGCAGCACTGACCCACGGGTCACCCACGTCGCCCACTCCCTGCGTGTTGCCCTCCAGGGGCAGCGTCCCGAGCTGTCCGTCAACACCGCCTTCATCGACCACTGCCCTCCCACAGGCCCCCAGGTCGTCTCCCAGCTGGTGTCCCGTGGCACCCCCGAAATCGTCTTCGTCCCCCTCAGCCTGACGCCCACGACCCAGTCAGAGGCTGCCGTCGATGAGGTCGTGGCCCGCGTGAAGGCGACTCATCCCGGTGTCCGGTTCGCCGCCGCGCGTCCCATCGGTCCCTCGGCAACCCTGCTGAAGGTGATCGACACGCGCCTCCGCACCGCCCTCGCCGAGGCACACGTGCTCGAGCTCGACGGCCTCGTGCTCTCGGCCGAGTCGCACGGTGACGTGCGCGGCAGCGCGGTCGTCAGCCGCCGCGTGCGGCAGTGGTCGACCCACCACAAGCTTCCCTGCGTCGCGGCTGCCAGCGACGGCACTGGACCCACCACGGCTCAGGCGATCGCGACCCTGCGCAGCCAAGGCAAGCGCCACGTGGCCGTCGGGTCGTTCTTCTTGACCGGCGACGACGCCTACAACCGGCAGGCCCAGTTGGCCGTGCAGGCTGGTGCAGTGGCCGTGTCGGCGCCCATCGGGGCCGACGCCGAGGCGCTCGACCTGGTGCTGGCCCGCTACGCCTTCGCCGCGATGGAACTGCTGGACTTCGGCTTCGATGACGACCTGGCGGTCGCGACGGCCTGACGCCTACCGAGTCGTCAGCTCGCCGCGACCCTCGCCTGTTCGGCTGCCACGTCGTAGGTGGCCGCAGGCCACTGCGGATCAAGCGCGGCCAGGTGCTCATGCAGGAGTGTGGCCACCGCCCAGTTGCGGTACCACTTCCGATCAGCCGGGATCACGTGCCACGGTGCGACATCAGTCGAGCAGCGCTCCAACACCGCCGCGTATGCCTCCTGATAGGCCGGCCACTTCGCGCGTGCGTCGACATCCCCCGGGTTGTACTTCCAGTACTTCGCGGGGTCCGAGAGGCGTGCAGCGAGCCGCTCCTTCTGCTCGTCGGCACTGATGTGCAGGAAGCACTTCAGGATGGTCGTACCTGAGGCTGCGACGTCTGCCTCCCACGCGTTGATCTCGTCGTACCGCTGTGACCAGACATCCTCGGGCACCAGGCTCTCGACGCGGACGATCAGCACGTCCTCGTACTGGCTGCGGTCGAAGATGCCGATCATGCCCTTACCCGGTAGCGCGTTGGTGATCCGCCACAGGTACGGGTGCTTGCGCTCCTCCTCGTTCGGCGCCTTGAACGCCTTCAGCGCGATGCCCTGAGGATCGACCATGCCGAAGACGTGCCGAACCGTGCCACCCTTCCCGGAGGTGTCCATGCCCTGGAGCACGACCAGCACGCTCCTGGCGTTCTCGGGATCCCCCTTGCCCTCGGCGTACAGGCGCTCCTGCAGCTCGGAGATCAACGGACCCTGCGCCTGGGTGAGGGCGGGGCCGTCAGCCTTGCCCTTGCCTGGGAAGCCGGGTGTGGCGGTCGTGTCGTACGACGACAGGTCTACCGCTGAGCCTGGCTTCACGCGGAGGAGGTCGGACAGGGTCTCGCTCATGGCGCGTCGGGGATTCTTCTTCGACATGGGCACAGTCTGCCCGAAGTAGTGTGGCCAGATGCTGACCTTCGGGCATGGACGTTTGAACGCCACGGAGCTGACGGAACTGGTCGAAGGGGCTGCAGCACCGAGGTGGTCGACGTGCGTCGGTTTCCTGGCAGCCGTACGAACCACGCGGCCGCGAAAGGGGAGATCCCGGGGCTGCTCGACGAGATCGGTATCGGGTATCGCTGGGATGAGCGGTTGGGCGGTCGGCGGTCACTCACTGTCGCCGAGAACCTCGAGTCGCCGGACACTTGGTGGCGCGTCAAGGCGTTTCGCGCGTTCGCTGCGTGGACCCGTACCGACTCGCTTCGAGCAGCACTCCCCCAGCTGCTTGCGGCCCCTGACACCTGCGCTCTGATGTGCTCCGAGGCAGTCTGGTGGCGCTGCCATCGGCGTCTGATCAGCGACGTGCTCGTCGTCGAGTACGGAGTGGTCGCCCGGCACCTGATGCACGACGGCCGGCTGATCGACCATGTGCCGAGCCCGGGAGCCAGACGCGATGAGCGAGGCTGGCTCGTCTGGGACGGCCCTCGGTAGGCTGGACTACGGTGGAGCCACCAGAAGGAGAGGGAACGACATGCCTGATCGTACGGAGAGCACCGCACCTCAGCTCAAGGTCACGAAGTCTGACGCCGAGTGGCGCAAGCAGCTGGACGCGCTCGAGTACCACGTGCTGCGCGAAGGCGGTACGGAGCGGCCCCACACCGGCGAGTACACCGATACAGAGACGGCCGGTACGTACCACTGCCGCGCCTGCGACGCCGAGCTCTTCACATCGACCACCAAGTTCCACTCCCACTGCGGATGGCCCTCGTTCTGGTCCCCGCTGGCGGGTGACGCTGTCGAGCTGATCGAGGACCGGTCACTGGGGATGAAGCGGGTCGAGGTCCGGTGCGCATCGTGCGGGTCGCACCTGGGGCACGTGTTCCACGGTGAGGGGTACGACACACCGACCGACGACCGCTACTGCATCAACTCGGTCAGCCTGCGCCTGAAGGACTGAGGTCCCGCGACACCTTGGCCGGCCCGCGTCGCTCTACCTCGGGCGCTTCGGCGTGCGGAACGTCGGTATGGCAGGCGTCGCGCCGTCATCGCCCCACGTGAGCACCGCCCCGTACATGGCTCGCCCGCTTCGGGTTGGGGACGACGCCCTCCCCCTGGCAGTTGGTCCAGTCCGGCGGGCAGAGCCAGCCGTGCAAGAAGATCCGACTCGATCCGTCACCGGTCAGCACATCAGCGCCGCCCGGGCCACAAAGACCCGTGGTGGCCTCGTCGCTGAGGAGCCGCGAGATCTGTGCAATTTTTCAACGCGCACAGGTCAGGTCAACGAAGACGGGGGACCTACGGGTCTCAGGCTGGCTCTGCGGCGGCGGGTGTCTGCACTCCCGCGACGATGGCCTCGACCACCAGTTCGCGCTGCCAACGGCGTACGCCCAGACCAGCCAACTGGGCCTCGATGGCGTCGGCGTCGACGCCGGCCGGCTGCCACGCGACCCGGCGGAGGGCATCGGGTGAGACTAGGTTCTCCGGCGGCACTCGATGCTGCTCTGCGATCTCGTTGACTGCTGGCCGGATCGCCTCCCAGCGGGCGGCGGCCTCGGGGTGTCGCTTCGCCCAGGAGCGCAGGGTCGGCGGACCATCCACGGCTACGGCCACTGGTGGCAGTGCCGAGCGCGGCATCGCAGCAACCCTCTGGACGGCGCTGATCCAGCTGGACTCGAAGCGCCGCGCCTCGCGACGGTTGAACCGGTCAATCCCCCGCAGAGTGGTCCGGTCAATCTTGATCGGCTGGGTGGTGACCTGGGCAGCGAGCTGGGCAATGCCCTCGTCGCCCAGGATTCGGCCGGGTGCCTTGTCGAGGCGAGCAGCGATCTCGTCGCGGGTCAGCCAGAGCTCGCGAACGATCGCCAGCCCCAGCGGGCTCCTGATCTGGTGGATCCCGGACGTGCGGCGCCACCGGTCAGGACGCGGCGAGTGCGGTGTGGCCGCCCCAGCCACGAGTGCCTCGAACTCCTGGCGTGCCCAGTCAGACTTGCCCTGTTCTTCAAGCTCCGCGGCCAGCAGATCTCTGAGCTGGTCGAGCAGCTCCACGTCGAGGGCGGCGTACGTCAGCCACTCATCAGGGAAGGGACGACGCGACCAGTCGGCCGCGCTGTGCTCCTTCAGCAACCGGATGCCCAGCAGCTGCTCGGTGAGCGTGCCCAGGGCGACGCGTGGGTAACCCAGCAGCCGGGCCGCGAGCTCCGTGTCGAAGAGCGTGGTGGGGAGCAGCCCGATCTCAGCCAGGCACGGCAGATCCTGGCTCGCCGCATGGAGGATCCACTCGTCATCCATCGCCTCACGAAGAGTGGCGAGCCCGGGTCCGTCCGGCTCGGTCAACGGGACGGGGTCGATCAGCACCGTTCCCGTTCCAGCACGCCGGATCTGGATCAGGTAGGCGCGGTTCGTGTAGCGGAACCCTTGCGCACGCTCGGTGTCGATCGCGATCGGGCCGGTCCCTGCAGCCAGTCTGCGGACCGCGTCAGCCAGCGCAGCAGCGGTATCGACGACGGCAGGGACCCCGTCGCGAGGAACGGTCAGAACAGGAAGCGCCGGCTCCGCGACGAGAGGTTCGTCTGCCTCAGGTGCGTCCAAGGGCAGGGACGTCATCGGCGCCGACGCGGTGAGAGGGTCACCACTCCGGGCGGTGCGACGGGAAGCCCTGCCGTCATGCTGAGCAGGTCTTCCCATGCGCTCAGGTGGGCACCAAGGCCGCGCCCGGCATCGAGGTTCGGAGTCCAGGAGGCGCGGATCTCCAGCTCCGCCCGACCTGGATCGTCGGCCAGACCGCCGAAGGGGGTACTGATGACGGCGCTGACCGTGCCCGAGGGCTCCCGGTAACTGGCACCGTGATTGTCGAGCGCCTCGACCAACCAGCTCCAGCCGACGTCGGCGAGCAGCGGGTCGCGGACCATCTCGGGTTCGACCTCAGCCTTCGCGAACGTGACGCACCGGAAACGACCATCCCAGGCATCGTTGCCGGCGGGGTCGTACAGCAGGACGAGCCGACCCGTGCCGATCACATCGTCGTCGCGCAGCAGCTCAGCGTCCAAGGCGATGGAGTGGGGGGCGATGCGCTGGGGTGAGGGGATCTCCTCGACCGACAGCTCACGACGCCAGACAGCGGCACGAAGCTCCGCGAGAGCAGCCCGGAACTCGGGTGGCGTCGTCTCGTCCTGGCTCCGTGCGGTCACCCCAACAGGCTAGGTTGACGTCGCCGTCGCGGCCGTTCGACGCGCCGCTCGACCGCTGGCTACTCCGGCTGGTCGGCCGTGGCCGGGCTCCTGGCAGGATCGGCGGGAGCACGGTGGGGGGCGGCAGTGACTCCTGCTGCCGCATCGCCGGAGAGCAGCGCCTCGGTGACCGTACGAGCCACGTGTTGGGCCGTGACGCCATCGCCTTCCAGCACCTGGGAGCGAGACCCATGGGGCAGGAACCGGTCGCTCGTGCCGAAGTGGCGGAACGGAACCCGTACGCCTTGGTCGGTGAGCCAGGCGGCCAGCTTGGCACCGACGCCCGTGCTGGCGAGGCCGTCCTCCAGGGTGACGACCAACTGGTGGGCGGCGGAGAGCTCGACGAAGGCGGGGTTGACCGGGAGAGCCCAGACCGGGTCCACCACCGTCACGCCGATCCCTTCACGGCCCAGCCGGGTGGCCACCTCGAGACCCATCTGGACGAACTGGCCGACGGCGACGATCAGGACCGACGCCTGCGGCACGGTCGTGAGCACGTCGATGCCGTCGACCGTGCGGACCGCTGGGATGTCGTCGGGGACGAGCTCCTTGGAGTAGCGCACCACGGTGGGCGCGTTGTCGACCGCCACGGCGGTGGCCAAGGCTTGGCGCAGCCGAGTGCCGTCGCGCGGGGCTGCCAGATGCAGGCCCGGCACCAGCGACATCAGCGCCATGTCCCAGACACCGTGATGGCTGGGGCCGTCGGGGCCGGTCACCCCAGCTCGGTCGAGCACGACCGTGACGCCGAGCTGGTGCATCGCCACGTCCATCAGCAGCTGGTCGAAGGCGCGGTTGAGGAAGGTGGAGTAGAGCGCAACCACGGGGTGTAGACCTGCCGTGGCGAGCCCCGCAGCGGAGGCTAGCGCGTGCTGCTCAGCGATCCCCACATCGAAGGTGCGGGAGGGGTAGGTCGCCTGGAACCGGCCAAGCCCGGTGGGATGCAGCATCGCCGCCGTGATCGCGACGATCTTCTCGTCGTTGGCGGCCAGCTGGACGATCTCTTCGGCGAAGACGTCGGTCCAGGTCGTGGCCACCTGCGCCGACAGTGGCTCCCCCGTCAGCTCGTTGATCCGGCCGACGGAGTGGAAGTGGTCCTCGTCGTGATCTTCGGCAGCCTTGAAGCCGCGCCCCTTGGTGGTGAGGCAGTGCACGATCACGGGGCCGCTGAACTGCTTGGCCAGCGTCAGGCCGCGCTCCACAGCAGTGATGTCGTGGCCGTCGATCGGACCCACGTACTTCATGCCCAGGTCGGAGAACATGCCCTGCGGCGCGAGGACGTCCTTGATGCCGGTCTTCAGCCCGTGGAGCAGGTCGTACGCCGGCTTGCCGACCAGGGGTGTACCGGAGACAGTGCGCTTGATCACGCCGAGCAGCTGTTCATAGCGTCGATCCGTGCGGAGGGTGGAGAGCTGGTTCGCGAGGCCGCCCACGGTCGGGGTGTAGGAGCGGCCGTTGTCGTTCACGACCACCACGACCCGCAGGTCCTCCTGCGCCGCGATGTTGTTGAGCGCCTCCCATGCCATGCCACCGGTGAGGGCGCCATCGCCGACCACGGCCACGACCGTACGGTCATCGCCTCGCAGTCGGAACGCCTTGGCCATGCCTTCTGCCCAGGACAGGGCCGTGGAGGCGTGGGAGTTCTCGACCCAGTCGTGCTCGGACTCGCTGCGCGACGGGTAGCCCGACAAGCCGCCAGCCTGGCGAAGGGTCGGGAACAGGTCGCGACGGCCGGTGACCAGCTTGTGCACGTAGCTCTGATGGCCGGTGTCGAAGATGATCGGGTCGCGAGGCGAGTCAAAGACGCGGTGCAGAGCGAGTGTCAGCTCCACGACGCCAAGGTTGGGTCCGAGATGTCCGCCCGTACGGCTGACGTTGGAGACCAGGAACGCCCGAATCTCGGCGGCCAGCTCGTCGAGCTGACGCCTGGTGAGCGCGCGCAATGCGGCAGGCGACGTGAGTCGCTCCAACGAGGACATGGGGGCGATTCTATGCCGCCAGTCGGGGGTGAGCGGTGCAACGACAGTCGCCTTCTTGGTCAGACCACGGTCAGACTTAGTCATTCCCCGACGGAACCTTCGTCAGCCCCCGCAAGGGGTCTGCGTCAGAGCTTGCGGATGAACACTCGGCCTCGCAGTGCCTCCTCCACCAGCGCCACTGCCCGACGCACCCGGACCAGCCGTGCGGTCTCGGTCTGCCACGCATCGGCTGCTGCCTGCACCACCTGCGACGGTACGTAGTCGACCAGGCTCGTGCGGACTCCCGCCAAGCCTGCCTTGCTCGACTCCAGCTGACCCTCGACATACTCGGCCGCAAACCTCGCCAGCACGACCGGATGACGCCGCAGCACGAGATGGGAGCGGTAGTCGGCCGGGCAGCAGTCCAGCAAGAACGCCGTCGCCGTTGACTCCCAGTCCGGCGACCCTGGCGGTCGGACCTGCTCGGGCCAGCCCGGCGGCACGTAGATGCGGCACTGCTCCTGCCAGGTGCGCTCCTCCATTGACCGCACCACCGGTTGCGCCATGACTCCTCCTCGATCGAACGTGTGTTCTAATCTAGGTGAGTCTCCCCTCTCCGTCAAGACCTCTCAGCCGAGCAGCCTCACCAACCACCACACCACCTGCGCCACGAGCCCCAGACACACCCCGACCAACAGCCACCGCCGCTGGGGCGCGATCCCCGTACTCTCACCCTGAACCTGCCCCCGACGCAGCAGCAGCTCCCCTGGCGTGCTCAGCCACGCCGCCAACGGCACGAGCAGCAACAGAGCCGCCACCGGCCACAACGACACCCATTCGACGGCGGCCTGCGCGGCCACGACCTGCCCCACAACGATCAGCAGCCAGAACACCCAGCCGAGCCGGAAGACGAACGCCAGCCAGGCCAGCACCAGCCAGAACGAGACGGTCCAGAACACGATTCCCAGGGCAAGCCCACACAGCTCGGTCGCGTCATCAGCGCAGGTCGTCTCCGTGGTCAGCACCTGCCACGCGACGGCTCCGAGCAGCGCCCCACCGAGCCCGGCCAGCACCGTCGCTAGCACCGCGTAGGTGATCCGGCTACCACCGGTGGGAGCCTCCGCTACGCGCATCGCCATACCGCGGAGGCTACCGTTCAGGTCTGACGACAGAGTCCAACCGTCCGGGGCAAGGAGTGACCGATGAGCGAAGATGACGTGGTGTGCCGCATCGCCCGAGGAGAGCTGCCAGCTGAGCTCGTCGCACGGACAGAGCATGCGATCGCCTTCCTTGACCACCGACCGCTGTTTCCGGGGCATGTTCTCGTCTGCCCGACCACGCATGTGGTGACACTTCCAGAGCTGCCAGCCGAGGACCTCACTCCCCTGTTCGGCCTGGTCCAGCGGGTGTCCGAGGCGGTGGTCTCGGCCCTGGGTGCAGAGGGAAGCTTCGTGGCGATCAACAACACCGTGTCACAGTCGGTGCCCCACCTGCATGTGCATGTGGTGCCCCGCAGCAAGGGCGACGGACTCAAGGGATTCTTCTGGCCGCGGCAGCGCTACGCCGTCGACGAAGCGGAGGCCTACGCCGCCCGGTTGAGAGCAGCCCTGGGCTGACCCTGGTCGCCCTGCGCACAGGCGGTTGGGCATGGTCTGTCGAACGCTGCCACGCGACTACAGTTGCGCCGGGACACAGCAGATGCCCAGGAACCACCGACTGCGGAAGGAGGCTGGGTGGACCACATCGTCAGGATCGCCTTGCACTCGACCGACGTGGTCTGGGGCTACCTCGCGCTCTTCCTGCTGATCGTCGCCGACGGCATCCTCCCGATCGTGCCAAGCGAGACGACCGCCACCACCTTCGCCGCTATCGTCCGGTTCCGCCATCCGGAGTTCTTCCCGTACCTCGTTCTGGCCACCTGGTCTGGTGCGTGGGTCGGCGACCACCTGGCCTACTTCCTGGGCTCCCGGAAGTGGTTGCATGAGTGGCTGCACAAGGGACGACGCACGTCCAAGCTGCTGCACTGGGCGCATGAGGCCTTCCGCAAGCGCGGGGTGGTGTTGCTGATCGTGGGACGCTTCCTGCCCGGCGTCAGGGTCGCGATCAACTTCACTGCCGGTGTCGCGGGCGTACGGTGGCCGCGCTTCGCTCTGTTGACCATGGTCACGTCGGGCGTCTGGACCGCCTACATCCTTGGCTCCGGCTGGGTCGCAGGTCACTGGCTCCGCTACCACCCCGTGATCGCCCTCGTGGGGGCGGCCCTGGTGTCAGCAGCGATCGGCTTCCTGGTCGACCGGATCGCCCGGTTGATCGTGCTGCGTCGCCGCGGTGATGACGAGGCAGACCTGACCCTTCCCGAGGACTGAAGCTCCCCGTCCTGCCCTACCCCGTGAGGTCAGACTCGCTCGACGATCAGCGACTTCAGCGCGTCGACGCCGCCGTGCAGGTCGACCACGTGCTGCGGCAGCGACTCGAGGCCCACGAACCGCTCAGGTCGCTCAGGCTCATGGCCCAGCGCCTCGACGATCGTGGCCGAGAACTTCACCGGCAGGGCCGTCTCGCAGACGATGACCGGCTCGTTCCCCACAAACCCCTCTGCGACCTTCACGCCGTCGGCGGTGTGCGGGTCGATCGTGACGCCGGTCCGAGCATGCACGGTGCGGATGGTCTCGACCCGGTCGGCGTGGGTAGACGTGCCGGAGACGAAGCCGTACGTCGAAGCGAGCACCGCGAACTCTGAGGTGTCGGAGAGGTCGAACTGCCCGGTACGGACGAGCTCGCCGGCGAACAGCTCCCGTACGCGCTCGGCATCCCGGCCGAGCAGGTCGAAGATGAACCGTTCGAAGTTCGACGCCTTGGAGATGTCCATCGACGGGCTGGAGGTCTCGTACGTCTCGGAGCTCGGCCGCACCCGGTAGACACCCGTACGGAGGAACTCATCGAGCACGTTGTTCTCGTTGGTGGCAAGAATCAGCCGCCTGATCGGGATCCCCATCTCGCGGGCGACGTGGCCTGCGCAGATGTTGCCGAAGTTCCCTGACGGTACGCAGAACGACACTTGCTCGTCGTCAGCCTTGGTCGCGCGCAGCCAGGAGGCCACGTAGTACACCACCTGGGCGACGAGCCGGCCCCAGTTGATCGAGTTGACCGCGCCGAGTGAGTGGTCTGCTCGGAACTGGAGGTCGGCGAAGACCCCCTTGACCAGGTCCTGGCAGTCGTCGAAGGGTCCGGCGACGGTGATGTTGACGATCGCGGGGTTGTCGATGCCGTACATCTGGGCCTGCTGGAACGGCGTCATGCGGCCCCTCGGGCTCAGCATGAATACCCGGACCGACTCCTTGCCGAGCATCGCATGCTCGGCGGCCGAGCCGGTGTCGCCCGAGGTGGCGCCGAGAATGGTGAGGGTGCGGCCGCGGCGAGTGAGCTCGTACTCGAACAGCTCACCGAGCAGCTGCATCGCCAGGTCCTTGAAGGCAGCGGTCGGGCCTTCGGACAGGTGGGCCAGCCACATTCCGTTGTCGCCGAGCGGCGTGACGGGCACGATCTCGTCCGTACCGAACTTCTCCGCCGTGTAGGCGCGCTGGCAGATCGCCAGCAGGTCATCGCTTCCGATGTCATCGACGAAGAGCAGCAGAACTCGATGGGCCAGCGCCGCGTAGCCGTCGTCGGCGAGCACTTGGCGCCACTCGGCGAGGGTGGCAGCGTCGAGCCGCGGGTAGGTCGCGGGGAGGTAGAGCCCACCGTCGGGAGCGAGTCCTTCGAGCAGGATGTCGCAGAACTGCCGCGGGTCACCGCCACCACGGGTGGAGACGTACCGCATCAGTGTCCACATCCTGCGATCGCGAGCTCGCGGAGCTGGTTGACCATCGCGTCGGGGTTCTCAGCACGGTAGACCGCAGACCCCGCGACGAAAGTGTCGGCACCGGCCTCTGCGCAGCGCTCGATCGTCTCGACCGACACTCCCCCGTCGACCTGCACCCAGATGTCGAGGCCAGCGTCGGAGACCAGCTGCCGTACCGCGCGGATCTTCGGCAGCACGAGATCGAGGAACTTCTGACCGCCGAACCCTGGCTCGACGGTCATGCACAGCACCATGTCGACCTCGCCGAGGATCCCCGCGATGCGGTCGACTCCCGTGGCGGGGTTGAGGGCAACGCCGGCTCTGGCGCCCTTTGAACGGAGCTCGCGCGCCAGCCGTACGGGCGCCTTGACCGCCTCGGCGTGGAAGGTGACGGACTCCGCGCCTGCCTCGGCGTACGACAGTGCCCACCGATCGGGATCGGCGATCATCAGGTGGATGTCGAGCATCTGGGTCGTCGTCGTACGGAGTGCCTCGACCATCGAGACACCGAAGGTCAGGTTGGGCACGAAGTGCGCGTCCATCACATCGACGTGGATCGCATCAGCGCTCGGGATGCGCGCGATCTCATCGCCCAACCTGGCGAAGTCGGCGTTGAGGATGCTGGGGGTGATGCGCATGGTCACGACGTGAACTCTATCGACCGCACTGTCGGCTGGGCCGAGGCGTGGCGGCTACTGGAACGCGGCAGGCAGGTGCGGGGTGTACGGGGCGGTCAGGCGCTCCACCTCATCGTCGGTGAGCTCGACGCCGAGGGCAGCGACGGCGTCGCTGAGATGATGCGGCTTCGTCGCGCCGACGATGGGCGCAGTCACCACCGGGTTGCGCAGCACCCACGCCAGCGCTACCTGGGCCATCGGTACGCCTCTGTCTGCCGCCACCTGCTGAAGGGCGTCGACGACCGGCTGGTCGGCCTCGGAGTAGATCCGCATCATGTGGTCGGAGCCGTCCCGCTCCGTGCCCTCGCCCCAGGGTCGGGCCAGCTTGCCCCTGGCGAGTGGGCTCCAAGGGATGACGCCGACGCCTTGATCGGCGCACAGTCCGAACATCTCCCGCTCCTCCTCGCGCTGGATCAGGTTGTACTGGTCCTGCATGGAGATAAACGGAGTGAGCCCGTGGAGCCTCGCCGTGTACTGCATCTTCGAGAACTGCCACGCATACATCGACGAGGCACCGATGTAGCGCGCCTTGCCGGCCCGGACCACATCGTGCAGGGCGCCCATGGTCTCCTCGACAGGAGTCTGTGGATCGAAGCGATGGATCTGGTACAGGTCGATGTAGTCGGTGCCGAGCCGGGTGAGTGAGGCATCGATCTGTTCCAGCACCGCCTTGCGCGAGAGCCCAGCTCCGCCTGGGCCGTCGTGCATGCGACCGTTCACCTTGGTGGCCAGGACGATCTGTTCGCGGTTCGCGAACCGCTTCACAGCCCTACCGGTGATCTCCTCCGAGCTGCCTCCGGAGTAGACATTGGCTGTGTCCCAGAACGTGATGCCGAGCTCGACGGCCTGCCGGAAATAGTCCTGGGCGTCGTCCTCATTCATCACCCACTGGTGCCCGCCGCGGTCCCGGATACCGAAGCTCATGCAGCCCAGAGCGATCCGGGAGACCTTGAGACCTGAACTGCCGAGTCGTACCTGCTCCATGACGCCAGCATGGCACGCTGCGCTGTCGTCTGGGCGGGACAATCAGCGGAGTCGTTAATCTTGACCTGCCGGTCGAAGGTGAACGTCACATCGGACGAGGTGAGGTCGTGGCCGTTGGCGAACTTGAGGCCAGACTTCAGCTTCACCGAGTACTCCGTCGGCGACGTGAACGACGCGGACTCTGCGAGGTCAGGGTTCGGCGTGGTGTCCTTCGAGCCCGGCTTCGTGTTCATCAGGAAACCGAAGACCTGTGTCCCGATCGGTATCTGGGCTCGTGATCGCGGACGGCGGCTGCGACCGCGTCGTCAGGTGCGGCCGAGCAGGTCGTCGATCACAGCGAGTCGCTCCGCGATCTGCGCCTCGTTGCCGTGGTCAGTGGGCTCGTAGTAGCGGGAACCCGTGAGCTCGTCGGGGAGGTACTGCTGGGCCGCCACCCCGTGGGGCTGGTCATGGGAGTAGACGTAGCCCTTGCCGTGGCCGATCTTCTTCGCCCCGGCGTAGTGCGCATCGCGGAGGTGGGGTGGGACCAGGCCGATCTTGCCCGCCCGAACATCGGCGATCGCTCCGTCGATGGCCTTGATCACCGCGTTGGACTTTGGCGCGGTCGCGCAGGCGATCACCGCTTGGGCCAGGTTCAGTCGGGCCTCGGGCATGCCGATCAACTGGACGGCTTGGGCCGCCGCGACACAGGTCTGCAGTACGGACGGGGCCGCCATCCCGATGTCTTCGGAGGCGAGGATGATGCAGCGGCGGGCGATGAAGCGTGGGTCCTCCCCCGCCTCCAGCATCCGGGCGAGATAGTGCAGCGAGGCCTGAACGTCGGAGCCCCGCATCGACTTGATGAAGGCGCTGGTCACGTCGTAGTGCTGGTCGCCGTCGGCGTCGTACCGCACCGCTGCCTTGTCGACCGCCCGCTCGACCTCCTCGAGCCCAATCGTGTCGGTGCCCACAGCCGAGGCGCCAGCAGCCGCCTCCTCGAGGTAGGTGAGCACCCGCCGGGCGTCGCCGCCCGCCAGCTTGAGGATCGACGCTCGGGCCTCCGTCGTCAGCTCGAGGTGGGTGTCGTCGGGGGTGCGGAGTCCGCGCTCATCGGTCAGCGCCCGGTCGATCAACGCGGAGAGGTCTGCGTCGGACAGCGGGTTCAAGGTGAGCAGCAGGGAACGCGACAGCAGTGGCGAGATGACCGAGAACGACGGGTTCTCAGTGGTGGCTGCCACGAGGGTGACGAGCCGGTTCTCGACGGCGGGCAGCAGCACGTCCTGCTGGGCCTTGTTGAAGCGGTGCACCTCGTCGACGAAGAGCACGGTGCTGCGCCCCCGGGCCAGCTCCGCGCGGGCGGCCTCGAGCTCGGCCCGTACCTCCTTGACCCCTGCCGTGACGGCACTCAACTCGACGAAGCGAGCCCCCGACGTACGGGAGACCACCGCGGCGATCGACGTCTTCCCCACCCCGGGGGGTCCCCAGAGGAAGACGCTCATCGGCTGCCCATCGGCGAGGCGTCGCAAGGGCGATCCTGGTCCGAGCAGATGCCGTTGACCGACGATCTCGTCGATGGTGCGAGGACGGAGCCGTACGGCCAAGGGCGCACTGTCGTGGACGCCCCCGAGCGACCCAGAGCGAGACGGCGCAGCGCGCTCCCCGGTGACGTTGCCGAACAGGTCCTCAGACATCTCGGTCAGCCTAGTCTCGGCCACCGACAGCCGTGCGTCGCACTGCTCCTGAAGCCGCCGCCGAGTGGGTTTGGTCGGGAATGTCCCTGGCCGTCGGTAGGTTGTCTCCTCGTGACCACTGCGCCTCGCTTGCTTCTCGTTCATGCACACCCTGATGACGAGTCCTCCCAGTCCGCCGCAACGATGGCCCGGTACGTCGCCGAGGGTGCCCAGGTGACGCTCGTGACGTGCACGCTCGGTGAGTACGGCGACGTCGTGCACCCCGATCTCGCCCACGTGAAGAACCCGGAGCTCCTCGGCGCCCACCGGCTGGGTGAGCTGAACCAGGCAATGGCGGCGTTGGGCGTCACGGACTTCATCCGCCTGGGTGGCGATGGCACGTATCACGATTCTGGACACCACACCGAGGAAGGCACGCCCTGGCAGATCTTCCCGGCTCCCGACCGTCCCGAGAACGCGTTCTGGGATGCCGACCTGCACGAAGCTGCGCTGCATCTCGTGGCGACCCTGCGGGATCGGCGTCCACACGTGCTGGTCACGTACAACCCGTACGGCGGCTACGGGCACCCGGACCACATCCAGGCTCATCGGGTCGCGATGTACGCCGTGCAGCTCGCTGGGGTGGCGTCGTACCGTCCGGACCTCGGCGAGGCGTGGTTGGTGCCGCGCGTGCTGTGGGGAACGTTCTGCGCCGAGGACTGGGCGCTTGCGGCCAAGCTGGCCAAGGAAGCGGGCCTCGACCTCGGCTGGTCAATCCCCGAGGAGACTGACGAGGAAAGCCCCGTACCGCCCATGGTTGCCCGGCGCCGTGACCTCGCTGCCCATGTCAGCACCGGACCGTGGCTCGAGCAGCAGCGCGCGGCACTTCGGGCCCACAAGTCACAGGTCGACCTCGGCGACCCGTTCTGGGCCATGATGACCGCCGACCCGCACCCGGAGATGCTGGGCGAGTCCTACCTCCTGGCTGCCGGTCGGCCCACGAACGGCCTGGCCACTGACATCTTCGAAGGCCTCGACCTGACCCACTGAGGCTGGGCTAGACGCCCGGCTCGGTTGGGAGTTTTCCGGCGGCCACCGCCTTGACCAGTGTGGCGTGGTCGGCCTCCGTCTGGTCGGCGTACCCCTTGGCGAAGGCCGCGAACGCCAGCGCGGGCGCGTCCGTCTTGCCCAGGTAACCCGAGATCACCGAGGCACCCGACGTGCGCGCATGGCCCTTCGCGAGCAGGTGGCCCGTGATGCCGGCGTAGTCCACCAGTGCCGCCGGCGTCATCGCATCGAGTGGTACGGAGCCCTTCATGTTGCGGAACTGTCGTACGTAGTACTGGTGCTCCCCTACGGTCGTCCAGCCCAACAACGGGTCCGACACCGTCTGGAGCTGCTGCTGATATTCCACGACGCGCTGGCCCTGGTGGCTGTGCCACGCGACCTCGCCGTGGACGTACGGAGCCAGCACCGACCGACGTGCCTCCTTGAGCTGGAGGAAGAGGATGTCATCGGGGCGCGATCCGACCAGCAGGGCCACCCACGCCCGCAGCCCGACCGAGCCGACGCCCACCACCTTGTGGGCGATGTCCATCAAGGTGTACCCACCGACGATCCGTCGCCACTGGGGGGTGAGGGTGTCGAGGTAGGCATCGAGCCCATCGGCGAGAGCTTCGTACTCCTCGCGAGAGGGATGGGTGACCACCGGCGGATCATCAACGATCTTGGTGGCTTCGCTGTCGCCCGCGGCCAGCTTGGGCAGCGCACGGTCGCTCGTCCGTCGACGGGCCGCCTTCGCCGCGCGGGCGATCTCGTCACGGAGGGACGCCTCGGTCACCGTCTCGTGCAGCCGGTCGGCGTCCAGATGGTTGAACGCGCGCCACAGCAACGGCTGCTTCGAGAGGAAGCTGACCTCGTCGCGGTAGGCAGCGACGCAGGCCACGACCGCTTCCTGGCAGTTGTCCTCGCTCGTACCGTTGTCGCGGCCAAGCACCCAGATGGACGCGACGAGCCGGCGCAGGTCCCACTCCCAGGCTCCCGTGTGGGCCTCATCGAAGTCGTTCAGGTCTATGACCAGCGCGCCCTCCGGCGAGCGGTAGAACCCGATGTTGCCGATATGGGCGTCGCCGCAGGCGGTGGTCTGGATTCCGGTTGAGGCGAGATGGGCCACGTCCCACGCCATGAGGTTGGCCGTTCCGCGGAGCAAGCCGAAGGGTGAGGCCGCCATCCGGGAGGTCCGGACCCCGAGGAGCCAGGGCAGCCGCCCGTGATGGGACTGCTGAATGATGTCGACGACCTTGGGCCGATCCTTCGTCGGCTTCCAGACCCCGAGGAGGTCGTGCGGGGTCGCGATCCTGAGCTTCTTGCCGTGGGCGACCCGCTCCGACCGGTCTGACGCCGGGATCCGGAACGACGTGAATGCGTCGGCGAGATGCAGACGCGGGTCTGCGGTACGAGTCTCGGGCATGGGCACTCCTGAGGATCGACTTGCATCGATAGTGCTAACGTACTATCGTTACGTATGTCGAGAACGCGAGGCTCCTGACGAGGAGCTCCCCGGAACCGAACCCTCGGTCCCCGACACCCCCATCTTTCACCCCATTCGAGAGGAAACCCTCATGCACGACTTCTTCACCCAAGACTCCCGACCCCGACGTGGTCCGCGCCGCGGCCCCGAGGGACGTGGCTTCGGCCGTGGCTCCATGAGCGGCGGCCCCCTCGGACCGCCGATGCCCTTCGGTCCGAGCGGCTTCGGCCCTCGTGGGCCCGAAGGCTTCGGTCCTCGCGGGCCTTTTGGCCCCGGCGGCCCGTTCGGCCCTCGTCGCGCCCGTCGCGGCGACGTCCGGACGGCGATCCTGCAGCTCCTCGCCGAGCAGCCGATGAACGGCTACCAGGTCATCGCCGCGCTGGATGAGCGCACCGAGGGCGCCTGGAAGCCCAGCCCAGGCGCGGTCTACCCATCCCTGAACCAGCTCGAGGACGAGGGGCTGATCGAACCCTTCGACAACGAGGGCACCAAGGCGTACCGCCTCACCAGCCAGGGCAACCAGACCGCCGAGGTCAGCCCGGAGACCCCACGTCCGTGGGAGTCGATGCGTGCGGCTCACGAGCCGAGCCACCCCCAGGGAGCCAGCCAGATCTGGGCCGCGTACGGTGACCTCGCCCACGCGCTCAAGGCGTTGACTCGCTCCGGAACGGCTGCTCAGCACGAGGCTGCCGCCAAGGCGATCGCCGAACTGCAGCGGAGCGTGTACGGCATCCTCGCCGAGCCCGCAGCGCCGGAGGCCTCCCCCGAGGCCTGACCACCCCGTCCACCCCCATCTGCCAGGGCGCCTGTTCGCAGGCGCCCTGGTGCTTTGTCTGGACGGCCGACCACGGACAACCACAAGGCGGGTTTGTCCGCGTGCACGAACAGTCGTGCAGGACTGAACGGGTCAGGCGCCACCACTCCGGCGGCGCAGCACCAGCTTGAGCAGTTCGTCCACCCACAGCACGGTTGACCCCAGTGCTGCGGCGACGAGCCAGTGGAAGACACCCAGCGACTCCGTACCGAACGCGACCTGCAGGACGGGGATCTCAACCACCGCCACCTGGAGCAGTATCGCCACGACAATCGCCACCCACAGCCACCGGTTGTCGAAGAGATGGCTGAACGCGGAGCGCTCGTGGGAGCGCGAGTTGAGCGCGTTGAACAGCTGGGCCAGCACCAGCGTCGTGAACCCTGCGGTGCGAGCCAGTCCGATGGAGTCGTGTCCCTCGATGAGTCCGCCCGGCAGGTGCAGGTCGATCGCCAGCAGCGTCACGGCGCCCATCACGAACCCGATCACGACCACCCGACCCCACATCGCACGGTCGAGGATCCGAGCATCTCGCGGCCGCGGTTGACGGGTCATCAGGTCGCCATCCTCGGGGTCGACGCCCATGGCGAGCGCCGGTCCCGAGTCGGTGACCAGGTTGATCCACAGGATCTGGGTGGCCAACAGTGGAAGCACCACCGACGCGTTGTCGGTCTGCAGCCCGATTACCCCGGCCAGCACCACGCCGAAGAAGACCGTCACCACCTCGCCGAAGTTCGACGAGAGCAGATACCGCAGGAACTTGGCGATGTTGTCGTAGATGCCCCGGCCGTGCCGGACGGCAGCCACGATCGTGGCGTAGTTGTCATCGGCCAGCACCATCCGTGAGGCATCCTTCGTCACCTCTGTCCCCGTGATCCCCATCGCGATCCCGATGTCGGCTGCCTTGAGCGCTGGCGCATCGTTGACGCCGTCCCCCGTCATCGCCACCACCTCGCCGTCAGCATGCAGGGCGTCGATGATGCGGAGCTTGTGCCGCGGCGAGACCCGCGCATAGACGTGGACGTCGCGAGACAGAATCTTGAGCTGCTCATCGTCCAAGGCGTCGAGGTCATCACCAGTGAGGGCGATCTCATCGCCGGTGGAGAGCCCGAGATCAGCAGCGATCCGTACGGCGGTTGCCGGATGGTCACCAGTGATCATGACCGTCCGGATCCCGGCCCGGTGTGCCTCGGCGATGGCTTCGGCGGCCTCCTCGCGAGGCGGGTCGATGATGCCGACGATGCCCAGCAAGACCAGGTCTTCCTCGGCCG
>Ga0116179_1001284_pt1 | contig 18931 bp, 18 predicted proteins | sample AD_UKC071_MetaG_FD_89751 | JGI IMG/M metagenome (GOLD analysis project Ga0116179, IMG submission 89751) | Active sludge microbial communities of municipal wastewater-treating anaerobic digesters from USA - AD_UKC071_MetaG | ecosystem: Engineered > Bioreactor > Anaerobic > Digestate | place: USA...
ATGGCCTTGGTCAGGCAACGCTGAGCGGGCAGACTGCCGTCGATGAAGATCACCTTCAAGCTCTACGCCAGCCTGACCGAGTACCTGCCGCCCGAGGCCCGGCGCGACAACTGCATCACGCTGGAGGTGGCCGAGGACGCCACGATCGCCACCATCATCGAGCCCCTGGGCATGCCGCCCAAGCTGGTGCACCTGGTGCTGGTCAACGGCGTCTACGTGCCGCCGGAGGCACGCGCCACGCGCACCTTCGACGAGGGTGACGTGCTGGCGATCTGGCCGCCCATCGCCGGCGGGTGAAGGCGTGCAGGGCCACTACCCGGCCGAGTTCCGTCGCGAGCAGGGCTTCACCGAGGCCGACTGGCTGAACTGCCTGCCTGGCGCCACGGCGGGCCATGCGCTGGTGATCGACGGCCCGGGCCGCGCCACCGTCGCCATCGGCCCCGGCCACCTGCACCTCGCCTGGCAGGCCAGGCCACCCCGGCAGATCGCGCTGATGCGCATGCCGGTGCTGGCCACGCACTACCGCTTCGACGGTGTGCCGGACGACCAGCGGCAGGCGTTCATGAAGTTCTTCGACCTCTACACCCAGCGCGGCGGGGGGTGAGCCTGGACACCAACCCTCCTGAGGACGGTTGGTGCCTGGCGAACCGGCCGAGCTCAGCGAGGCCGTGGGGGAGCGGCTGTCAGCCCCGCATGCGGCCAGCCCAGCAATTCCGCCAGCCGGGTGGTGACCCAGGTCGCCTCGCCCGCGCTGAAGCCGCCGCCCTCGGCCGCCAGCCCGGCCTCGGTGCGCGCCAGGATCACGTCCTCGCTCAGCCCCAGGTCGTGCAGCCGCGCCTGGCAGGGCTCGACCAGCATCTGCGCCATGTCCTCGCACAGCTCGTAGCGGGCGCGGAAGTCGTCCCGGGGCAGCGTCAGCCGGCCGCGGGTATCACGGTGCACCGCCTCGAAGGACGGTGGAATGGGGATCTGGTACTCGTCGGACATGCCCTGGTTGTAACCCAGGGCGGGGCGGTGGAATTCAGGTCGTGCAGCCCGCATCCACCACCGCCTGCGGCTTGATCGGCACCGGCTCGGGCACGCGGTAGCCGTAGCGCACGGCGGTCAGCTCGGCCAGGATGCTGATCGCGATCTCCGGCGGCGTGCGCGCGCCGTTCTTCAGGCCCACCGGGCCGTGGATGCGCGCGAGCTGTTCGTCGCTGATGCCGAAGTGTTCCTTCAGCCGGGCCTTGCGCTTGGCCTGGTTGGCGCGTGAGCCGATCGCGCCGATGTAGAAGGCCGCGCTGTTGACCGCCTCCATCAGCGCCAGGTCGTCCATCTTCGGGTCATGGGTCAGGGCGATGATGGCCGTGTGGCCGTCGGGCTTCATGGCGATGACCGTGTCGTCGGGCATGCTGCGCAGCAGGGTGGCGCCGGGCACGGCGAAGCCGGTGGCGTACTCCTCGCGCGGGTCGCAGACCAGCACCTGGTAGTCCAGCGCCGCGGCCATCTGCGCCAGGTACTGCGTCATCTGTCCGGCGCCGATCAGCAGCAGCCGCCAGCGCGGGCCGTGGTGCGTCACCAGGGTGGTGTCGGAGAGCGTCAGCTCGTCGGTGGTGTTGCCGGGCTGCAGGTCGACCTCGCCGGTGGCGATGGTCAGCACGCGGCGCACGCGTTCGCCGGCGTCCAGCTTCGCCAGCAGCGCGTCCAGGCGGGTGCGCGGCTGCACCGGTTCCAGCACCAGCTCGATCAGGCCGCCGCAGGGCAGGCCGAAGCGCTGGGCCGTGTCGGTGTCGATGCCGTAGCGCACCACCTGCGGCAGGCCGGTGGTCAGCGCGCCGGCGCGGGCCTTGTCGACCAGGTCGTCCTCGATGCAGCCGCCCGAGACGCTGCCGGCCACCAGGCCGTCGTCGCGCAGCGCCACGCTGCTGCCCGGCGGGCGCGGGGCCGAGCCCCAGGTGCGGGTGATGGTGCCCAGCACCACGCGGTGGCCCTGGGCCAGCCAGGTGGTGACCTGGCGCAGCACGTTGAGATCGACGTTGTCCATGGTGTGGGGCACAAGAAGACGGGGAAGCGGAGCGGAAGTGGAACCTAACGGCTGGCCGTGTGCCCGGCGACGCCGTGATTCCCCTTAGGAACGGCCAGGCATGCGGCGAGCGGGAGGCCGTGGCCGACCCTTATGGCAACGGCTTCATAAGGGAAAGCGGGTCGATGCGGCGGCAGGGTGTTCTGCCTAGCATCCGCCCGGCCTGCCGAGGCCCGGCCTTCACCTGGCATGACCTGCCATCACCGCTGGCCGCGCCCCGGTCCACCACACGCTGAACACCCCCCAGGAGACGCACCGATGGGCATGCAGATCACCCTCACCGTCAACGGCGAGACCGTCACACGCGAAACCGCGCCGAACCAGTTGCTGGTGCACTTCATCCGCGACACGCTGCGCCTGACCGGCACCCACGTCGGCTGCGACACCACCCAGTGCGGCGCCTGCACGGTGCATGTGGATGGCCGCGCGGTGAAGAGCTGCGGCATGCTGGCCGCCCAGGCCGCCGGCAAGGCGGTGACGACCATCGAGGGCCTGGCCGCGGCCGACGGCACGCTGCACCCGATGCAGGCCGCCTTCCGCAGCTGCCATGGCCTGCAGTGCGGCTTCTGCACGCCGGGCATGGTGATGAGCGCGGTGGACCTGGTGCAGCACCACGGTTGCCACAACGAAGCCCAGGTGCGCGAGGCGCTGGAAGGCAACATCTGCCGCTGCACCGGCTACCACAACATCGTCAAGGCGGTTCAGCAGGGTGCTGCCGCCATGAAGGCCTGAACGGGAACGACACACCATGAACGCACGCCAGGGTTTCATCGGCCAGTCGGTCGAGCGCCGCGAGGACTCGCGCTTCCTCACCGGCAAGGGCCAGTACACCGACGACATCACGCTGCCGGGCCAGACGCACGCCTTCTTCCTGCGCAGCCCCTACGCCCACGCCCGCATCACCGCCATCGACACCAGCGCCGCCGCCAAGGCGCCCGGCGTCGTCGGCATCCTGACTGGTGACCATTTCAAGGCCGTCGGCGGCCTGCCGTGCGGCTGGCTGATCAACAGCCTGGACGGCCAGCCGATGAAGGAGCCCAAGCACCCGGTGCTGGCCGACGGCAAGGTGCGCTACGTCGGCGACCGCGTCGCCCTGGTGGTGGCCGAGACGCTGGAGCAGGCCGAGGCCGCTGCCGGGCTGATCCAGGTCGACTACGAGGAGCTGACGCCGGTGGTCGACGCCGTCACCGCGCCCACCATCGGCAGCGCGGTGCACGACGACGTGACCGACAACCGGGTCTACCAGTGGGGCATCGGCGACAAGGACGGCACGGCCGCCGCGATGGCCGGCGCCGCCCATGTCACCACGCTGAGCTACCGCAACAACCGGCTGATCCCCAACGCGATGGAGCCGCGCTGCGCCAACGCCAGCTACGACGTCAACGCCGACAACTACACGCTCTACGTCTCCAACCAGAACCCGCACGTCGAGCGCCTGCTGATGTGCGCCTTCGTGCTGGGCATTCCCGAGCACAAGATGCGCGTGGTGGCGCCCGACGTGGGCGGCGGCTTCGGCAGCAAGATCTTCCTGTACGGCGAGGAGACGGCCATCGTCTTCGCCAGCAAGCAGCTCTTGCGCCCGATCAAGTGGACCAGCAGCCGCAGCGAGGCCTTCCTGTCCGACGCCCACGGCCGCGACCACGCCACCACGGTGAGCCTGGGCCTGGACAAGGACGGCAAGTTCGTCGGCATGCAGGTGCACACCACGGCCAACCTGGGCGCCTACCTGTCCACCTTCGCCAGCAGCGTGCCCACCATCCTGTACGCGACGCTGCTGGCCGGTCAGTACGCCACGCCCAAGATCTGGTGCTCGGTGGATGCGATGTTCACCAACACCGCGCCGGTCGACGCCTACCGCGGCGCTGGCCGGCCGGAAGCCACCTACGTGGTCGAGCGCATCGTCGAGACCGCCGCGCGTGAACTGGGCATGGACCCGGCGGAACTGCGCCGCCGCAACTTCATCAAGAGCTTCCCGTACGCCACGCCGGTGGGCCTGACCTACGACACCGGCGACTACGACGCGACCATGACCCGCGCGCTGGAGCTGGCCGACGTGGCCGGCTTCGAGGCGCGCAAGGCGGCCAGCGCCGCCAAGGGCCTCAAGCGCGGCATCGGCTACAGCGCCTACATCGAGGCCTGCGGCATCGCGCCGTCCAGCGTGGCGGGTGCGCTGGGCGCACGTGCCGGCCTGTTCGAGGCCGGCGAGGTGCGGGTGCACCCCACCGGCAAGGTGACGATCTTCACCGGCAGCCACAGCCATGGCCAGGGCCACGAGACCACCTTCGCCCAGGTGGTGGCCGACAAGCTGGGCATCCCGATGGACGACATCTCCATCGAGCATGGCGACACCGGCAAGGTGCTGTTCGGCATGGGCACCTACGGCAGCCGCTCGCTGGCCGTGGGTGGCACCGCCATCGTCAAGGCGGTCGACAAGATCATCGCCAAGGGCAAGAAGATCGCCGCCCACCTGCTGGAGGCGGCCGACACCGACATCGTGTTCGAGGGCGGCGAGTTCAAGGTCGCCGGCACCGACAAGAAGGTGCCGTTCGCCGCGGTCTCGCTCACCGCCTACGTGCCGCACAACTTCCCGCACGACAAGCTGGAGCCGGGCCTGAACGAGAACGCGTTCTACGACCCCAGCAACTTCACCTACCCCGCCGGCACCTACATCTGCGAGGTCGAGGTCGACCCGCTGACCGGCCACACCCGCATCGACCGCATGACCGCCTGCGACGACTTCGGCAACGTCATCAACCCGATGATCGTCGAAGGCCAGGTGCACGGCGGCCTGGCGCAGGGCATCGGCCAGGCGCTGCTGGAACACGGCGTCTATGACACCGAGACCGGCCAGCTGCTGACAGGCAGCTTCATGGACTACGCGATGCCGCGCGCCGACGACCTGCCCAGCTTCAACGTCGAGACCGCCAAGGGCACGCCCTGCACCCACAACCCGCTGGGCGTGAAGGGCTGCGGCGAGGCGGGCGCCATCGGCTCGCCGCCGGCGGTCATCAACGCCATCTGCAATGCCATCGGCGTCAAGGATGTGCCGATGCCGGCCACGCCCTACACTGTGTGGAAGGCCATCCAGGCTGCACGCTGATCCGCCAGGAGACACAAGACCATGCAAGCATTTGCCTACGCCAACCCCGCCTCGGTGGCCGACGCCGCCCGTGCCGGCGCTGCCGACAACGTCAAGTTCCTGGCCGGCGGCCAGACCCTGCTGTCGTCGATGAAGCTCGGCCTCGCCGCGCCCGACACCCTGGTCGACCTGGGGGCCATCGCCGACCTCAAGGGCATCACCGTCGCCAACGGCGTCGTGAAGATCGGCGCGATGACCACCCACGCCGCCGTGGCCGCCAGCGCCGACGTGCAGAAGGCCATTCCGGCACTGGCCGACCTGGCCGGCAAGATCGGCGACCGCCAGGTGCGCAACCGCGGCACCATCGGCGGCAGCCTGGCCAACAACGACCCCGCCGCCTGCTACCCGGCCGCCGCGCTGGGCCTGGGCGCCACCATCCACACCAACAGCCGCGACATCGCCGCCGACGACTTCTTCACCGGCATGTTCAGCACCGCGCTGAACGAAGGCGAGGTCATCACCGCCGTCAGCTTCCCGGTGCCCGAGAAGGCCGGCTGGCAGAAGTTCAAGCAGCCCGCGTCGCGCTTTTCGATCGTCGGTGTCTTCGTCAGCAAGGGCCCGAAGGGTGCGCGCGTGGCGGTGACCGGCGCCGGCTCGGGCGTGTTCCGTGCGTCCGACCTGGAAGCCAAGCTGGCCAGCAACTGGTCGGCTGGCGCGCTGAACGGCGCCACCGTCAGCGCCGACGGCCTGAACAGCGACCTGCACGGTTCGGCCGAGTACCGCGCTGCGCTGATTCCCGTGCTCGCTGCGCGGGCTGTCGGCTGAATCTGTCCCGTCCTGCCTGAAAACGCCGCACCCGGTGCGGCGTTTTTGTTGGAGCTTCCGCTTTGTCTGACACCGCACTGCCCACCAGCATCGACGACACCATCGCCCGCCTGGCGGCGCTGGACTACGTGGCCGACCGCCAGCTGGCGACGGGCGTCTACCTGGCGCTGAAGCTGCAGCGCCCGCTGTTCCTGGAAGGTGAACCCGGCACCGGCAAGACCGAGATCGCGCGCACGCTGGCCACCATGCTGGGCCGGCCGCTGATCCGCCTGCAGTGCTACGAGGGCCTGGACCTGGCCGGCGCCGCCTACGAGTGGAACTACGGCCGCCAGATGATGGAGATCCGCCTGGCCGAAGCCTCGGGTGAGAAGACCAACCGCGACGCGCTGGCGAACGAACTCTTCAGCGAGCGCTTCCTGACCAAGCGCGCCCTGCTGCAGGCCATCGATCCGGCCAACCCGGTGCCGCCGGTGCTGCTGATCGACGAACTGGACCGCGCCGACGAGCCCTTCGAGGCATTTCTGCTGGAGGTGCTGGCCGACTACCAGATCACGATCCCCGAACTGGGCACCGTCAAGGCCGCTCAGCCGCCGATCGTGATCCTGACCAGCAACCGCACGCGCGAGATCCACGACGCGGTCAAGCGCCGCTGCCTGTACCACTGGGTCGACTTCCCGGATGCGAAGCGCGAGCTGGACATCCTGCAGCGGCGGGTGCCCGGCATCGGCCCCGCGCTGGCGGCGCAGATCGTCGCCTTCGTGCAGAAGCTGCGCAGCATCGAGCTGACCAAGCTGCCCGGCATCGCCGAGACCATCGAGTGGACACGTGCGCTGATGGAGCTGGACGCGATGGTGCTGGACCCCGAGGTGATCCAGCACACGCTGGGCGTGCTGCTGAAATACCAGGACGACATCGCCCGCATGCAGGGCAGCGAGGCGGCGCGGCTGCTCGACCAGGTGCGCGAGGAAGCCCGGGTCGCCGGTCACTGACATGACTCCCCCCCGAAGCGCCTTCGGCGCCTCCCCCCCAGGGGGGCGTCGCCAGCGGCCCGGCGAAGCCGGTTCCATGGCGACCGCTTGGTTCGTTCGCTGATGCTGTTCACCAAGAACAGTCCCGGCCATCTCGCCGAGAACGTGATGCACTTCGCCCGCGTGCTGCGCAACGCGGGCATGCCGGTGGGCAGCGACCGGGTGCACACGGCACTGGCCGCGCTGCAGGTGGCGGGGCTGGAGAGCAAGCGCGACTTCCACGCCGTGCTCAGCGCCTGCATGGTCGACCGCATCGAGCACCGCGAATTGTTCGACCAGGCCTTCGTGCTGTTCTGGCGCGATCCCGACCTGATGGGCCGCATGCGCGCCCTGCTGCTGCCCAAGGTCAACGTGAAGGAGGGCGCCGAGCCGCCGCCGCCGGAGAACCGCCGCCTGGGCGACGCGCTGTTCCCGCACCAGCCCAACCGGCCGCCCGACGAGCCCGAGCAGGAGCAGGTCGAGATCAACGCCGAGCTGACCTGGAACGACCGCGAGGTGCTGCGCCAGGCCGATTTCGACACCATGACCGCCGACGAATGGCGCGAGGCGCAGCGCCTGCTGGCGCAACTGCGGCTGGTTTTCGAGCCGCTGCCCACGCGCCGCACCCGCCGCGCCAACCGCCCCGGCCGGGCCGACTGGCGCGCCACGCTGGCGGCGATGGCCCGCCATGGCGGCGAGCTGTGGGACACACGCTGGCGCGCCCCCCGCATCCAGCCTGCGCCGCTGCTGGTGCTGGCCGACATCTCCGGCAGCATGAGCCGCTACTCGCGCATGCTGCTGCACTTCGCCCATGCGCTGGGCCATGCCGAGGCCCATGTCGAGAGCTTCGTCTTCGGCACGCGGCTCACGCGCACCACCCGCCTGCTGAAGAGCCGCGACCCCGACATCGCCGTGGCCCAGGTGGTGCGCGCGGTGGCGGACTGGTCGGGCGGCACGCGCATCACCACCAGCCTGCATGATTTCAACCAGCACTGGGCGCGCCGCGTGCTGACCGGCCGCACCACCGTGCTGCTGATCAGCGATGGCCTGGAGCATGGCGACACCCGGCAGCTCGGCTTCGAGATGGAGCGCCTGCACAAGCGCTGCCGCCGCCTGGTGTGGCTGAACCCGCTGCTGCGCTTCGCCAAGTTCGAGCCGCGCGCGGCCGGCATCCAGGCGATGCTGCCGCACTGTGACCGGTTCCTTCCGGCACACAACCTGCAAAGCCTGGCCGATCTGGTCGGCGTGCTGTCCGAAACTGACACACCGCCGCGTCGCCGCCCCTGAACACCCCACCACATCCGGATCCACGATGGAACTCACCAGCCAGCAATCCCTGCCCGTCGCCCAGGCCCAGGCCTGGGAGGCGCTCAACGACATCAGCCTGCTCAAGGAATGCATCCCGGGCTGCGAGGGCATCACCGCCACCGGCGACAACCAGTACGAGGTGCTGATCACCGCCGCCATCGGCCCGGTCAAGGCCAAGTTCAAGGGCAAGCTGCAGCTGGAGAACCTGCAGCCGCCGACCAGCTACACCCTGCGCTTCGAGGGCCAGGGTGGTGCCGCCGGCCACGGCAAGGGCACGGCCGAGGTCCGGCTGGAATCGACCGGCCCGCACGAGACGGTGCTGCACTACACCGCCAAGGCCACGGTGGGCGGCAAGATCGCCCAGCTCGGCTCGCGCCTGGTCGACATGGCAGCGCAGAAGATGGCCACCGAGTTCTTCGCCACCTTCAACACCCAGCTGCAGGCGCGCTACCAGGTCGCGCCCGAGCCGGTGCCGGCGGTGGTGGAGGCCGCGCCGCAGGGCGCGATGGCGAAGCTGCTGGCCTGGTTGAAGAAGCTGTTCGGGGGGTGACGGCGCAGCGCCCTGGCCGGCCCGCCAGAATGGCGCCATGAAATCCCGTGGTGTTCATCTCCAGTACAGCTTCGAAGCCACCGACCAGCGTGGCGCGGCGCTGCACAACCCGCTGTTTGAACTGTTGACCGCCGTGCATGAGCACGGCTCGATCCAGCATGCGGCGACCAGCCTGGGTGCCAGCTACCGCCACATCTGGGGCGCGCTCAAGCGCTGGGAAGCGGCGCTGGGCGAACCCCTGATCACCTGGGCCCAGGGCCAGCCGGCGCGGCTGACGCCCTTCGCCGACCGCCTGTTGTGGGCCGAGAAGCGCGCCCGCGCCCGGCTGACGCCGCACATCGAGGCGCTGCGCGCCGAACTGGAGCGCGTGCTGGCCGACGCGCTGGACGGCAGCCAGCATGTGCTGACCGTCTTCGCCAGCCACGACCTGGCCCTGCCCCTGCTGCGCGACATCGCCAACCAGACCCATGGCCTGCACATCGACCTGCGCTTTGCCGGCAGCGTCGACGCGCTGGCCGCGCTGGCCCAGGGCCGCTGCCTGGTGGCGGGCTTCCATGTGCCGGCCCTGCAGAACATGCAGCGTGGGTCGCGCCAGTTCGCCGCGGCGCTCAAGCCCCTGCTCAAGCCCGGCCAGCACAAGCTGATCGGCTGCGTGCGCCGCACCCAGGGCCTGATGGTGCGGCCGGGCAATCCGCTGGGCCTGCAGGGCCTGGCCGACCTGGCGGGGCGCCCGGGCCATGCGCCGCGCTTCCTGAACCGCCAGAGTGGCTCGGGCACGCGCCTGCTGATGGACCACCTGCTGGCCGAGCAGGGCCTGGCGCCCGAGGCCATCGCCGGCTGGTCCGATCCGCCCGAGGACAGCCACCTGGCCGTGGCCGCCGCCCTGGCCGGCGGCACTGCCGATGCCGGCCCCGGCATCGAGGCCGCCGCCCGCGCCTTCGGCCTGGGCTTCGTGCCGCTGATCGACGAGGACTACTACCTGGTCTGCCTGAAGGACGCGCTGGCGCATCCCGCGGTGCAGAAGCTGCGCGCCGCGCTGGCCGACCCGGCCTGGGTGCTGGCGCTGCAGGGCCTGGCCGGCTACGCGCCGTCGCACGGTGGCCAGGTGCTGGCACTGACGCAGGCGCTGCCCTGGTGGCATTTCCGCACGGCCAGAGCCGGCACGCGGGCGCCGGTGGCGGCGCCTGCCCGTTGACGGCCGCGCGCCGCCACAGCGCCGCCTCGCCCGCGACCGGAGGGCAGCCGCCTTTCGGCGATGATCGGCGCATGCCCTGTCCTGCTGCCCGCCGATGCCCCACCTGATCACCCGCCGCCGTGGCCTGGCGCTGCTGGGCGCCTTTCCGCTGCCCGCTCACCTGCCGGCCTGGGCGGCCCGGCGGCCGGCAACGGCTGCCGCCGTGGCGGCCATGCCACCGGTCAGCCTGGCGCCGATGGCGCTGCGCCAGCGCCGCCTGGCCAACGGGCTGCAGGTGGTGAGCCTGCCGATGCAGGCCACCGGCACGGTCAGCGTGCAGGTCTGGTACCACGTCGGCGGCAAGGACGACCCGGCCGGCCGCTCGGGCTTCGCGCACCTGTTCGAGCACCTGATGTTCAAGCGCACGCGCCACATGCCCGACGAGATGTTCGACCGCCTGACCGAGGATGTGGGCGGCCAGAACAACGCCTTCACCGCCGAGGACATGACGGCCTACCAGAACGAGGTGCCGGCCAACCACCTGGAACGCCTGTTGTGGGCCGAGGCCGAGCGCCTGGCGCACCTGCAGGTGGACCAGGCCAACTTCGACAGCGAGCGCAAGGTGGTGATCGAGGAGCTGCGCGAGCGCGTGCTGGCCGACCCCTACGGCCGCCTGTTCAACGCGCTGCCCGGCCTGGCCTTCGAGGCCCATCCCTACCGGCGGCCGGTGATCGGCAGCGAGGCCGACCTCAACGCCGCCACGCTGGACGACGTGCGCCGCTTCCACGCCACCTACTACCGGCCCGACAACGCGCTGCTGATCGTCGTCGGTGACTTCGACGCGGCCCGGCTCGACACCTGGGTCGACCGCTACTTCGGCCCGCTGGCCACGCCGGCGGCGCCCATCCCGCGGGTGCAGGTGGCCGAGCCCGCCCGCCTGCGCGACCAGCAGGCCCGGGTGCAGGGCCCGAACGTGCCCCTGCCCGCGGTGGCCCTGGTGTGGAAGGGCCCGCCCGCCAGCCATCCCGACGCGCCGGCGCTGGAGGTGGCCCAGGCCCTGCTGTCGGCCGGTGAATCGGCGCGGCTGAACCAGGCCCTGGTCTACACCGCCCGCAGCGCCCAGGCCGCCGGCTTCAGCGCCGACCTGTATGCCGACGCCGGCCTGCTGGCGGCCTATGCCATCGCCGCCAGCGGGCAGGACCTGCGCCGCCTGGAGACGGCCCTGCTCGACGAGCTGGCGCGGCTGGCCCGCGGGCGGGTGGGCCTCGACGAGATCGACAAGGTGCGCACCCAGCTGCTGACCGCGGCGCTGCTGCAGCGCCAGACCCCGCAGGGCCTGGCCAACGCCATCGGCATGGCCGCCCTGCAGCTGGGCGACCCGCGCGAGGCCGACGCCCGCCTGGCGCGGCTGCAGGCGGTGCGCGTGGCCGACGTGCAGCGCGTGCTGGAGCAGCGTGTGCTCAAGGCCCGCCGCGTGACCATCGACTACACCCAGGGGGGGGCGGCATGACGCAGGCCATCGACCCCCGCCGCCGCGCCCTGGCCCTGGCGCTGGGTGCCGGGCCCGCCATCGGGCTGTCCGGCTTGGGGCTGTCCGGCATCGCGCTGCCCGGCAGCGCCGGTGCCGTGCCGGGCGTGGACGAACCACCGCCGGCGCAGCCGCCGCGGGCGCTGCAGCTGCCCGAGGTGGCCGAGCGCCAGCTCGACAACGGCCTGGTGGTGCAGGTGGCGCCGCGCCCCGGCCTGCCCCTGGTCAGCCTCGTGCTGGCGGTGCGCGCCGGGCCCGAGGCCGACCCGCCCGGGCGCAACGGTGCGGCCGAGCTGCTGGCCACGCTGTGGCCCAAGGGCGCGCAGCGCGGCGGGCGGCCGGTGGGCGCGGCCGAGCTGGCGCGGCAGGCCGAGGCCCTGGGCAGTCCCCTGGACGCCCGCAGCAGCTGGGGCCTGGGCACGCTGACGATGACCGTCACCAGCGCCCGCACCGATGCCGCGCTGGCCCTGCTGGCCGATGTGCTGCGCCGCCCGCTGCTGGCTGCCGGCGAGCTGGACCGTGCCCGCGCCCAGGCGCTGGACACGCTGCGCCTGAGCCTGGGCAGCCCCGACGAGGTGGCCGGCCGGGTCTTGCGCCGCAGCTTCTGGGGCGACGTGCCGCACGGCCGGGTGGCCACGCCGGCGGCGCTGCAGCGCCTGGCCCTGGCCGACCTGCGCGGCTTCCAGGCCACCTGGGTGCGGCCTGACCGCGTGGCCCTGGTGCTGGTGGGCGACATCACGCCCGACGCCGGCTTCCAGCTGGCGCAGCGCCTGCTGGGCGACTGGCGCGCGCCGGCCGGGGCGCCGCCGGTGGCCGTGATGGCGCCGCCGCGGCCGCTGGACCATCCGCTGGTGCTGGTCGACCTGCCCGGCGCTGGCCAGAGCTGCGTGGCCGTGGCCGCGCCCTTCGTCGCCCAGGCGGCGGCCGATCGACGCACCGGCGTGGTGGCGCATGCGGTGCTGGCCGGCGGCTATTCGGCGCGGCTGAACCAGGTGGTGCGCATCAAGCGCGGCCTGAGCTACGGCGTGGCCGGCACCACCGAGGCGCTGGCGCCCGGCGGCATGGCCAGCGCCCAGGCGCAGACGGCACATGCCAATGCACCGCAGGTGCTGGCCCTGCTGCGCGGCGAGATCACCCGCCTGGCCGACGCCCCGCCCGGCGCCGACGAGCTGGCCGCGCGCCAGGCCACCCTGGTGGGCGGCTTCGGCCGCCGGCTGCAGACCACCGGCGGCCTGGCCGGCGTGCTGGCCGGCCAGTGGGCCGCCGGCCGGCCGCTGGCCGACCTGGCCGACCATGTGCCGCAGTTGCTGGCCGTTACCCCGGCCCAGGTGCAGGACTTTGCGCGCCGCCACTGGTCGGCCGGCGCGCTGCGCGCGGCGGTGGTGGGCGACCTGTCGGCCACCGGCGACGCCCTGGCCGAGCCCGGCGCACTGCGCCTGCGCATGGCCGAGCTCGACCTCGACGAGCCGGCGCTGCGCAAGCCGCGCTGAGCACCCGCCAGCAGCCACCAGCCACCACCCACCGTCCCGACCACCGCCATGCCCAGCCGCCGTTCCGCCCGCGCCGCCGCCGGAGTGCAACCTGCCGCCACGGCCGGCCGCCCCATCGTGCTGGCGCTGCAGGGCGGTGGCTCGCATGGCGCCTTCACCTGGGGCGTGCTCGACCGCCTGCTCGACGAGACCGGCCTGGAACTGGCCGGCATCAGCGGCACCAGCGCCGGCGCGCTGAACGCCGCGGTGCTGGCCTGCGGCTGGGTCGACGGCGGGCGGCGCGGTGCGCAGGCGGCGCTGCGGGCGTTCTGGCTGGACGTGGGTGCGCAGTCGGGTGCCTGGGGCGGCGGCTGCTTCGCCGGTGCCGGCGCGGCGCTGCCGCTGGCAGCCTTCAACCTCGACCTGAACCCGTTCTACCTGTGGCAGCAGCAGTTCCTCAGGCTGTTCAGCCCCTACCAGTTCAACCCGCTGGGCCGCGACCCGCTGCGCACGGTGCTGGCCCGGCATGTGGATGCGGCGCGGCTGCGTGCCAGCCCGATCCCGCTGTTCATCGTGGCCACGGCGGTGCGCACCGGCCAGCCGCGGGTGTTCCAGCGGGCCGACCTGGACATCGACGCGCTGCTGGCCTCGGCCTGCCTGCCGCAGCTCTTCCGGGCAGTGGAGATCGACGGCGAGCCCTACTGGGACGGCGGCTACAGCGGCAACCCGGCGCTGTGGCCGCTGGTCTACGAGACGCCCGCGCTGGACCTGGTGCTGGTCAAGATCAACCCGCTGTCGCGCCCGGGCACGCCGGACACACCGGCCGAGATCGCCGACCGCGTCAACGAGATCACCTTCAACGCCGGCCTGGTGGCGGAGATGCGGGCCATCGGCTTCGTCGGCCGCCTGGTCGAGCAGGGCCGCCTGTCGGGCGACGAATACAAGAACCTGCGCCTGCACATGGTGGCCGACGACGCCGGCCTGGCGCCGCTGCGCGCGTCCAGCAAGGTCAACACCGACCCGGCCTTCCTGCAGGCGCTGCACGCCCTGGGCCATGCCGCGGCCGACCGCTGGCTGGCCGACCACCGCGCCGACATCGGCGTGCGCTCGTCGCTGGACCTGGCGGCCACCTTCCTGGCGCCGCGGGTGGCGCCCACGCCCGCGCAGGGCGCACGCTAGGTTCTCAGGCGGCCAGATCGCCCAGCAGCCGGTCCAGCGTGTCCACCAGCAAGGTGGCGTGCTGCGGCGCGAAGACCAGCGGCGGGCGGATCTTCAGCGCGCTGGCGGCCTGGCCGGTGGCGCTGAGCAGCACGCCGCGCTCGCGCAGGCCGTTGACCACCTGCAGCGTCCGCGCGGCATCGGGCGCACCGCTGCCGTCGGGCTGCACGATGTCCAGCGCGATGAACAGGCCCGCGCCGCGCACGGCGCCGATGCAGCGGTGGCGCGCCGCCAGGCTGCGCAGGCCGTCGCGCAGCAGCGCACCCACGCGTTGCGCGTTGTCCTGCAGGGCCTGCTGCTGCAGCACGTCCAGCACCGCGCCGGCGGCGGCCATGGCCACCGGGTTGCCGCCGAAGGTGTTGAAGTAGCGGCACTGGTCGCCGAAGGCCTTCAGCACCGCCGGCTGCACCGCCACGCCGGCCACCGGGTAGCCGTTGCCCATGGGCTTGCCCATGCTGACGATCTCGGGCACCAGGCCGTGGCGGGCGAAGCCCCAGAAGGCGTCGCCGCTGCGGCCGAAGCCGGCCTGCACCTCGTCGGCGATCAGCACGCCGCCGGCGGCGCGCACGTCGGCCACCGCCTCGGCCACGAAGCCGGGCGGGTCGGTCAGCACGCCGTCGCTGGAGAACACGGTGTCGACCAGCAGGGCGGCCGGTGCCAGGCCGTGGGCGCGCAGGTCGGCGATGGCCGCGCGCACGCCCGCCGCGAAGCGCGGGCCGATCTGCTCGGGCGGCGCGTGCAGCGGCAGGTCGACGGTGCGCACCGCATCGCCCAGGCGCATGCCCGCGCCCAGCGAGGGCGAGGCCTCGGCGATGGTCTGGGTGACGCCGTGGTAGGCCCAGCGGGTGACGATCAGCCCCTGGGCGCCGGTGTGGGCGCGGGCGATGCGCAGGGCCAGGTCATTCGCCTCGCTGCCGGTGCAGGTGAACATGGCCTGGCCCAGCGCGGCGGGCATGGTCGCCAGCAGGCGCTCGGCATAGGCCACCACGCCGTCGTGCAGGTAGCGGGTGTGCGTGTTCAGCGTGGCGGCCTGGGCGGCGATGGCCTGCACCACCTGCGGATGGCAGTGGCCCACGGCGGCCACGTTGTTGTAGGCGTCCAGGTAGCGCCGGCCGTCGGCGTCGAACAGCCACACGCCCTCGCCGCGCACCAGCTGCAGCGGGCGCTCGTAGAACAGGCGGTAGGCCGGGCCCAGCACGCGGGCGCGGCGCGCCAGCAGGTCGTCGGTGGTGGTCATGGTCGTCAGAGCTTGCAGGCAGCGCGGATGGCCTCGCGCGCCCGGTCGGGCGGCACGTCCGCGCAGGCGGCCAGCCGGGCCCAGGAGATGGGGTTGTTGCGCAGCAGGTAGGGCGCGATCTCGGGTTGGCGCTGCGCCCGCCAGCCGCTGATCGCCACCACCATCAGCAGCCTGGCGTTGACCAGCGGCCACAGCAGGTCCAGCTCCGCCGGCTGGAGCGGCGCCTGGGCGTGGTAGGCCGCCGCAAACGCGGCCACGGTGCCCAGCGCACGGTCGGCGTCGCCCTCGGCGTCGAGCTGGTAGGCCGCGGCCACCGCCAGGTCGTTGATGCGCGGCGCGGCCAGCATGTCGCCGAAGTCGAGGATGCCGCTGGCCACGGCGGGCCGCTGCGGGTCGACCAGCAGGTTGTGCACGTTGAAGTCGTTGTGGATGGCCTGGCGCGGCAGGGCGGCCAGGTGCGGCAGGGCCTGGGCCCGGAACAGCCGCAGCGCGCCCTCGGCCAGCGCGCGGCGGCCGGGGTCGGGCATCTGCGCCACCAGGCTGGCCACGCCGTGGGCGCGCTGGATGTCCCAGGGCAGTTGCAAGGCGGCGGCCGGGTGCTGCAGGCCGGCCAGCGCCAGGTCCAGCCGCGCCAGCAGGCCGGCCACGCTGGCGCGCAGTGCATCGGTGCGCGGCGCCTGCGGCATCGGCAGGCCGTGCAGCCAGCGCAGCAGGCGCAGCACCCGCGGCCGGCCGTCGGGCGCGGTGGCGGTGACGGCGGGCTCGCCGCGGGCCGCCGGCTGCAGGCGCTGCACCGGCAGCCCGGGCGCGTGGCGCTGCAGGTGCAGCAGGGCCTGGGTCTGGTAGTCGGTCACCAGGGCAGGCTCGTCAGGGTGCGAGGACTTGAACAGCAGCTTGGTCGGCACGCCGCCCATCACCGCCGTGCCGCTGAAGTTGCTGTCGCGCTCGCCGCTCACGGGCTCCAGCGCCAGGTCCAGCGCCCAATGCCGCTGCAGCATCTGCTGCGCCCACGTGATGGGCACCGGCGCCGCGGCGGCGCACAGCACCGCCGCTTCGGGCAGCTGGTCGAAGTCCGTGCTCACTGGACGACCCTCCGCGCTGCGCGCGCCGGGATTCGCGCTTGGGAGCGGCCCGGTGCGCTCATGCGGCGGACAGGAAGCCGCGCAGCGCGCTGCGCAGGCTCAGGCCCAGGTCGTCGGACAGGTAGCCGCCTTCCTGCACCAGCACGGTCGGCAGGCCCAGCCGGGCGATGGCGGCGAGCACCTGGCCGAAGCCCGGCGTGGTGACGGCCAGCGCCTGGTAGGGGTCGCGCTCGTGGGCGTCCAGGCCCAGGGCCACGACCAGGGCGCCAGGCGCGTAGTCGGTGATGCGCTGCAGCGCCACGCCCAGCGCGGCCAGGAAGCCGGCGTCGCCCGTGCCCTTGGCCAGCGGCAGGTTCAGGTTGTAGCCCAGGCCGTCGCCCTCGCCGCGCTCATGCGCATGGCCGGTGAAGAACGGGGTGCAGAAATGCGGGTCGCCGTGCAGCGAGATGGTCAGCACGTCGTTGCGGCGCCAGAAGATGCCCTGCGTGCCATTGCCGTGGTGCACGTCGATGTCCAGCACCGCCACCCGGGCATGGCGCTGGCGCAGGTGCTGGGCGGCGATGGCGGCGTTGTTCAGGTAGGTGAAGCCATTGGCGCGGTCGGCATAGGCATGGTGGCCGGGCGGGCGGCACAGGGCGTAGGCGGCGCGCTCGCCGTCCAGCACCAGCTGGGCCGCATGGGTGGCCACATGGGCCGACCAGACCGCCGCCGTCCAGGTGTGCCGGCCCACCGAGCTGGCCATGTCGCCCAGGTGGAACCCGGCCTGGCCGACCAGGCTGTCGGGGTAGCTGCAGGGCTGGCCGGGAAAGGGGTGGACGTTGGGCAGCACCTCGTCGCTGGCATCGGGCAGTTGCTGCCAGCGTTCCCACACCGTGGCCAGGAAGTGCAGGTACTCGGGCGTGTGGATGGCGCCGCGCGGGCCGGGGCCGTGGTCGGCGGGTTCCACTGCGTGCAGGCCCTCGGCCAGGGCGGCGGCCAGCAGGCGCTCGGCGCGCTCGGGCTGCTCGTTGCTGCGCCGGAAGCGGCCGCGCACGATGAACTGCTGCGGGTCATGGCCGCTGTGTTGGGGGCTGTGGACGACGTGCATGGTGGCTGTGGTTCAGGCGGAAGGGCGCTGGGCGAACAGCAGGCGCACATGCTGCACGGCATCGTCCAGGTGGTGGCGCAGGGCCTGCAGCAGCGCGGCCTCGTCGCGGCGCTGCAGCGCCAGCGCGATGGGGCGGTGGGTCTCGGCCAGGGCGGCGGGGTCGCCGTAGCTGTCGGCGCTGAGCGCCAGGAACAGCTGCACCTCCTGGCGCAGGTTCTGGAACAGCCTGAGCAGGTAGGCATTGCCGCTGAGCGCGCACAGCTGCTGGTGGAAGGCCAGGTCCACCGCCACGCGCCGTGCGCGGCTCAGGCTGCCGGCCTGGGCCACCATCTCGTCCACCCGCGCCAGCAGCGCGGCGCAATCGGCGTCGCTGGCGTGGCGGCAGGCCAGGCGGGCGCCCATCAGCTCCAGCTCGATGCGCACCTGGTACAGGTCGTCGACCTGCTGCAGCGTGAAGTCGCGCACCGCGAAGCCGTGGCGCGGCCGGGCCACCAGCAGGCCGCTGCTTTCCAGCCGGCGCGCGGCCTCGCGCACCGGGGCGCGGCTGATGCCCATGCGCCGCGCCAGGTCGGCCTCGACGATGCGCTCGCCCAGGGCGATGCGGCCTTCGAGGATGGCGTCCTGCAGCTGGGCCTCGACCATCGCCACCAGGTCGGGCACCTGGATCGACGAGAAGCCGGGCCCGCTGTCGTCAGCGTCGTCGTTGTCTGGCAGGGCGGCCATGGGCTTGTCTCCGGGACTGTTCTTGTGGATGTCAACCGCGGCGCAGCGCCAGCGCCACGCCGGCGGCGGCGATCAGGCCCATGCCGGCCAGGGCCAGGCCGTCGGGCGGGCGCTGGAACCAGAAACTGCTGATCAGCACCGCCAGCAGCAGCTGCAGGTCGTTCAGCGGCGCCAGCGTGGCCAGCGGCACGCGGCGGAAGGCCGCCAGCAGCAGCCACTGCGCCGCGCCGCTGACCAGGCCGCCGGCCACCAGCAGCGCCATCTGCGCCGCGTCGGGCCAGGCGCCGCCGGCACCGGGCATGGCCGGTACCTGGCTCACGGCCTGGGTCAGCACCAGGCAGACCGCCGCCATGTAGGCGTATTGCGTGGCCGGGCTGACCCGGCCCGACAGCTTGCGCGTGAGCAGCTGGAACAGCGCATCACTCAGCGCCGCCACGGCCATCAGCCCCGTGCCCACCAGCGGCAGCGCGCTGCCGGGCCGCACGATCAGCAGCATGCCGCCGAAGCCCGCCGCCACCGCCAGCCACTGGCGCGGCGCCACCGCCTCGCCCAGCAGCCAGGGCGACAACGCCACCATCA
>Ga0116179_1001287_pt1 | contig 18900 bp, 18 predicted proteins | sample AD_UKC071_MetaG_FD_89751 | JGI IMG/M metagenome (GOLD analysis project Ga0116179, IMG submission 89751) | Active sludge microbial communities of municipal wastewater-treating anaerobic digesters from USA - AD_UKC071_MetaG | ecosystem: Engineered > Bioreactor > Anaerobic > Digestate | place: USA...
CCCTGGCCGCACTGCGCATCAAGAAACCGACCATCGAGACCCAGCTGACGCTGCTGTAGTGGCAATTCCGAAGGGCTGACCTATACGGATCAAGCACTTACGGCAGTTGGTGTCGAACTCCGGCGGTCTACCTGTGGCACTGCGACGCGGGCGGCAACTACTCGATGTATTCGAGCGCGGCGCTGAACCAGAACTACCTGCGCGGCGTGCAGGTCAGCGATGCCGACGGCCGGGTCACGTTCACCACCATCGTGCCCGGCTGCTATGCCGGCCGCTGGCCGCACATGCACTTCGAGGTCTTCCGCACCCTGGCCGCGGCCACCAGCGGTGCCAACGACATCCGCACCAGCCAGCTGGCGCTGCCGGCCGACGTCTGCCAGGCGGTCTACGCCCAGTCCGGCTACACCGGCAGCGCCGCCAACCTGGCCGGTGTCAGCCTGGCCAGCGACGGCATCTTCAGCGACGGCGTGTCGCTGCAGCTGGCCACCGTGACCGGCAGCGTGGCCGCCGGCTATGCGGCGACGTTGCAGGTGGGTGTGGCGCCTTGAGCGGCGCCAGCATCGCTGGCGCTGTTCCCGGGTCAGCCGTCCGCTTGCTGCAGGCTGCGTTCAACGCCCTCGACAAACTTTCGCAGGCTTGGCGAACGCGGTTCGATCAGGTCCAGGTGCGGTAAGATTCGCTCGGCCCATTCGCGCTTCAGCGACTGGGGCCGTCCATTGACAACTGCACCGACCGCCACGGCGAGCTTCTCCCATGCACCGCACACGGCATCCGGGCGAATCCTTCGCAAGGCAGCGACTTTGGCGCTGGGATACGCCGCCAAGATCGCTGCGCTGTCCGCGATGAACCAACTCTCCATTTCCTCTATCGCAATGCGAAAGAGGACACGCCGTGGTCGTTTTGTCAGTTGCTGCAGCATCGCTTGCAGCTTTGCCAACAGCAGGACGCAATCCTCGCGATCTGCGTCCACCAGCACCACGATGCAGCGCTCGTGGTCCCATGCCATCCCACGGAGCGTGGCAGGCAGCTGATGCAGAAGGCCTCGTCGTCGCTCGTCCGGGCGTGCATTCGGGTCGTGCGGCAGTTCGCCTTTGCCTTGAAACGACACGATCTTGAAGTCGATGTGCTCCTCAAGGCCGAAGCGGTGCTCTAGGATTGTCTGCACGGTCGGCACATCGGACGACCCTTCAACCAGGACGTACAAGCGCATCAGCCCCGCTCCAGGTGCCTGCTGAACCAGAGGCTTCCCAGCGGGAGTCCCTCTTCGAAGAGTTGCCGAACTCCCGGAATTTCACTCGCGCGGTGCAGGCTGCTGCATCCGTCGGGTTGCTTTTCCAGAATCCACACGTCGTCTGGCGCGAGCGCGTCGACGAAGTACGGAGAGTGGGTGGTGATCAGCACCTGCGGGCCGCCCGGTCGTGCTGCGTAGGACTTGAACTCCGTCGCCAAGGGCGCGAGCAGTTGGTGGTACAGCCCGTTCTCGGGTTCCTCGACACCGATCAGTGGATGCGGCTTGGGGTCTTCCATAAGCAGCAGGTAGGCCAGCATCTTCAATGTGCCATCCGACATGTCACCCTGGTAGAAAGGCTTATCGAAGCCGTCCGCATGAAAGGCCAGCAGAAGCCGGCCATCGTCGCTGGGTGCGACGGTGATCTTGCGCAGGCCGGGAATGCGTTTGCCGATGCCATCAAGCATCGCTTCTAACTCTCGCCCGCGCTGCCTCTGGATATATTGCAGGTAGCGGCCCAGGTTGTCGCCGCTGCGGTTGAGGTGCGGATCGGCGCCCGCCATCGGTAGATTGCGGGCCGCGTCGGGCACGAAGTACGACAAGTACCAGTCCGAGAGGAAGTCGCGGAAGGCGCCGATGCGTGGATGGTCCGCCAATGTGCCCAGGGTCGATATGGCCAACACCTGGCGGTCGGTCATACGGATGTCATGGCGCTCGTGGCCTTCCTGGGTTTCAGTGGACTCGCCTGACCAGACGAAACCCTTCCCGTGGCTGAGCTTGACGAACTCGTAGAGCTGGCCGATCGACTTCTGGCCCAGCCTTGCCTGCTTGAGGCTTTCGAAGACCACTTCGGGCCGACCATGGCGGTCGACGCCGACCTCCAGGGTGTAGACGATTGGTCGGCTCTCGGAATCTTGGCGGAATCGCACCTTGAAGCGCATCGGCTGCTGACTGCCGCGGGTGCGCAATCGCTCAAATCCTCCGCGACGCTGCTGGTCGCAGGCGGCCTCGACACCATCTCGAAGGCAGTCGCCGATAAAAGCCAGTGCGTCGAGCAAGCTGCTCTTGCCGGTACCGTTCGCTCCGATCACCGCCATCATCCGTGGCAGCGCTTGGCCGACATTGCTGCGCAGCTTGCCCAGGGTGACGTTGCGAAGCGCTCGGTAGTTCTCGATCTGAATGCCTTCTAGGATTGCCATGTCACCAGTTGTCCTTGGCCTGCTCGTGAAGAATGTGGATGGCTGTCATTCTCTCTGCGGCTCGACTTGTGCGGCGTTGCCCTGTTCAATCGGCCGTTGCCAGGAACGCCACCGCCCGGTCCAGCGCACCCCCGCCGACCGCAATGCCCTGCACCTGCAGCGCCGCCTGCACCGCGCCCAGGCAGCCCAGGATGGTGGCGGCGTTGCTGTCGCCCAGGTGGCCGATGCGGAAGGCCTTGCCCTGCAGCGGGCCCAGGGCCCCGGCGATGGCCACGCCGAAGCGCTCACGCGCGACCTGGCGCATCGCGTCCACGTCGGTGCCCTCGGGCACGGTGATGCTGGTCACCGTGGTCGAGCGGGTGGCGGGGACCTGCGCGAAGAAGCCCAGCGCGCCGGCCTCGGCCCAGCCTGCCACGGCGGCATGCACCGCAGCGGCCAGGCGGCGGTGGCGGGCCAGCACGGCGTCCTCGCCTTCCTGGGCGATCAGGTCGAAGGCTGCGGCCAGGCCGGCCAGCAGGGTCTGCGGCGGCGTGCCGCAGAACTTGCGGTAGCTCAGCGGGCTGCGGCGCAGGCGCCAGTCCCAGTAGAAGCGCGGCGCCGGGTTGGCCTCGGCCACGGCCAGCGCCTTGGCACCCGCCGCCAGCCAGCCGATGCCCGGCGGCGTCATCAGGCCCTTCTGGCTGGCGCCCAGCACCACGTCGGCGCCCAGTTCATCCATCGCCACGCGGGTGCAGCCGGCCGAGGCCACGGCGTCGACCACCAGCAGCGCCGGGTGGCCGCAGGCGTCGATGGCGCGGCGCAGCGCGGGCATGTCGCTGGTGATGCCGCTGGCGGTGTCGGTGTGCACCGCGAAGACGGCCACGATGGCGTGCCGCGTGTCGTCGCGCAGGGCCTGCGCCACGTCGTCTGCCTTGATCGGAAAGCCGGGGTGCCAGGGCGTGCGCACCACGCGCCGGCCCAGCGCCTCGGTCTGCACCGCCCAGCTCTCGCTGAAGTGGCCGGTGCCGGGGATCAGCACCGCGGCGCCCGGCGGCAGCAGGTTCTCCACCGCCACTTCCCAGGCGCCGTGGCCGTTGGTGGCGTACAGGAAGACCTCGGCCCCGGGCGCATGCAGCAGGCGGCGCAGGCCGTCCTCACAGGCGGCGATGGTGGCGTCCAGCCGCGGGTCGCCCATGTCCATGGGCTGGCGCGACATGGCATGCAGCACCTCGTCGGGCACGGGCGATGGGCCGGGCGACTGCAGGAAGCGGCGGCCTGGAATGCGGACGGGGGCGGTCATGGCGGGGCAGGGCGTCGGATGGGGGAAGGGCGGTGCTAGGCGCAAGCGCCGTGCCGGCGTGGCGCCCGCGTGTCAGGCTGGCGGCGGCGCGGTTGGGGTGGGGGGTGGCACCAGCGCCTGCAGCGGCGCGGTCAGCACCGGACCGCCGTCGTCGATCGTGACATGGCCGTCCGGTCGCAGCCCCGCGGCACCCAGCAGGTCGGCCAGCACCGCCTGCGCCGGGTCGGCCTGGCCGATGGCCGCCTGTGCCCCGGGGGGCAGGAAGGCGGCGTAGACCGGCTGGCGCGGCATCAGCGCAGCCACATGGCTGCGCCAGGCCGGGCCCAGCTGCTGCGCGGCCTGCGCCGGGTCGCCGTCGTGGAAGGGCCGGCCCAGGCCCTGCCAGAAGGGCGACCGGCCGTCGGCATCGCGCCGGCCGGGCAGTTCGGCGATCAGCAGCGGCAGCGCGCCGGGCAAGGGCATGCCGCCGCGCAGCATGGCGATGGCGCCGCGCAGCAGCGGCGCCAGCACGCGGGCCTGGCCTGCCCTGTCCAGCATGGGCTGCCAGGCGATGTCGGCCAGCTCGCTGGCGCCGGTCAGGTCATTGCCCAGCTGCAGGGTCTGCAGGCGCTGGAACAGGCCCAGCTCGGGGGCAGCGTGCACCACCCAGCCGGCGTGGTACCAGTGGCGCGGCAGGTCCAGGCCGATGACGTGGCGCAGGCGCAGGCAGGCCAGCGGCTGGTCGCCGGCGCCGGCCGCCACCAGCCAGGCTTCGGTGCGGGCATCGGCCGCCGGCAGCGCGCGCGCGGCGCCGGGGCGCAGCCAGGGCTGCAGCAACGGCAGGTCGGCGGCGCGGGCGGCGCGCACGTGCACGCGCGGGCTCATCCAGCCTCCCTTGCATCGGCGCTGCCGTGCGGCAGGTCCAGCCGCGCGCCCCAGAGCGGCTCGCCGGGTTGCCAGGCCAGGGCCGCGGCGGCCTGCGCCCGCAGGTGCAGCGCGTGGCCGCTGCCGGGCAGCAGGGTGGCGCGGAAGTCGGCCTGCCGGCCGTTGTCCACCAGCAGCCAGCCTGCGTCCGGGTCGGCTGGCGCGGCGCCGGCCTGCGCCAGCAGCGCCCGGCGCCGCGCCACCGTCTTCAGCAGCGCCACGCGGCCATCGGCGGTGGGGCCGCCGTCGAACAGGTTGAGGTAGGTGTCGCCGTCCAGGCCCTCGTCGATCAGGATGTCGAAGGGCAGGGCGCCCACCGGGTGCAGCTGGCCCAGTGCCCACTGCGCCTCCTCGGGCAGCAGGGGCACGTAGATGGGCGACTGCGGCATCAGCCCGGCGATCCAGCCCTTGTGGCTGCGCCCGCCGCCCAGGCGTTCGGCCGCCGGGTAGTCCAGGTCGAGGAAGCGCCGGCCCACCGCGTCCCAGAACGGGCAGCCGCCCTGCTCGTTGGAGAGCCCCGGGTTCTCGGCGGCGATGCGGTCGGAGAAGCGCGCCGCGAACCGGGCGATGAACAGCAAACGCCCGCGCGACAGCAATTGCGGCGCCAGCGTGCCGGCCAGGCTGGCGTCGATGTGAAAGCCCGTCAGCAGGGTCACGCCGCTCAGGTCATGGCACAGGTGCAGGGTGTGGATGCGCCGGCGCGCGCCCAGCGCCGGGCTGGCCTGCACGATGAACTCGTTGCGGTAGCTGTAGAAGTGGTCGTGGAAGCCCGCTGCCGCGGCGATGCCGCTGGTGCCCACCAGGGCGCCGTCGCGGGCGCGGTCTTCCAGCACGAAGAGGTAGACCTCCTCGCCGCTGGCCTGGTCGTCGCTGGAGAAGGCCTTGGCCGACAGCGCCAGCAGCTGGCGCAGCGCATCGCGGTCGGGCGGCAGGCTGCTGATGCCGATGGCGCTGGCCTGCGCCAGGGCCTCCAACGCGGGCAGGTCGCGGTGCTGGGCCGGGCGCAGCACCCAGCGGCCGGCGGGGTCGGCGTCGTTGGTCACTTCGTGGTGGCCCGCGTGGTGTGCGGCGCGTCAACCACGGGCGCGGCCGATGTGCCGCGCTGCCAGGCCACCACCCGGGCGCTGCGCTCGTCGCGCGGCGTGCGGCCGAAGTGGGCGCGGTAGGCGTTGCTGAAGTGCGGTCCCGAGGCGAAGCCGCAGCCCAGGCCCACCTGCAGCACCGACTGGTGCGTCTGCCGCAGCAGGTTGCGGGCGTGCTGCAGCCGCAGCGCCAGGTACCAGCGCGAGGGCAGGGCATCCAGGTGCTGGCGGAACAGCCGCTCCAGCTGGCGCCGTGACACGCCCACCAGGCGCGCCACCTCCTCGGTGGGCAGGGGCTCGGCCAGGTTGGCCTGCATCAGCGCCAGGGCCTCGGCCAGCTTGGCCGAGCCGGTGCCGCCGGCCTTGCCGGCCAGGCCGGCCGCCGCAGCGCCGTCGAACAGCGCAGCCGGCGGCGGCTGCTGGTCCTCGTCGGCCGCCGGGGGCCGCGCCAGGCCCAGCTGGGCGGCCAGGGCCGGCGCCAGCGCGGCGCCGTGGCGCTGGGCCAGCCAGGTGATGAGCAGGTCCCGCCCGGCCTGCTGGCCGGCGGCGCTCAGGCGCTGGCGGTCGATCTCGACGCGTCGGCGCGACACCACCACGTCGGCATGGCGCTGCGCCAGCGGCGCGATCTGCGGCCAGTGCACGGTGGCGCGGTGGCCGCGCAGCAGGCCGGCCTCGGCCAGCCAGGCCGCACCGCTGCCCACGCCGCCCAGCACCCGGCCGGCAGCGGCCTGGGCCACCAGCCAGGCCAGCAGCGGTGCGGCGTCCGGCAGGTGCCCGGCGCCGGGCACCGGGCCGTCGCTGATGACCAGCGCGGCCAGCAGCGCCGGTGCGTCGCCCAGCGGCCGGGCGGCCACCAGCACGCCGCTGCCGGCGGCCACGCCGTGGCCCAGTGGCGACAGCGGCACCGGCTCGTAGGCGGCGGTGTCGAGCAGCTCGTTGGCGGCCTGCAGCACCTCCACCACGCCGGCCAGCGCGGCCAGGCTGAAGCCCGGCAGCAGCACCAGTCCGATGCGCTGCGGCTCGGCGGCCGGTCGGGCGGGCGGGGGCGCCATCGGCATGCGCAGGCGGCGTCAGGCCGACAGCAGCGGGCCCGAGCGCAGCGCCTGGCTGCCGGCCACCTTGCCCAGCGACATGCCGGCGACGGCGAAGCGGCGGTTGTCGCGGGCGAAGAACAGGCCGTCCACCGGCGCGGTGACCGGCGTGACGGTGCCGGTGAGCGGGTCGATCAGCTCGGCCAGCAGGTCGCCCGCATGCACCTGCGCGCCGGGCTCCTGCGCGAACACCACCATGCCGCCCACCGGCGCCACCAGCGGGATCGACCCGGCCAGCGGCGTGGGCCGGCAGGCCGGCGGCAGGTCGCCAGCCGCCTCGCCCGCGGCGGGCTCGGGCAGGTCGAGCACACCCCGGCGGGCCAGGAACTGCAGGATGCCGGCCGCGTCCTGCGCCGCCAGCGCATGCTGCACATCGGCCTCGCCGCGCAGCTCGATGGTGACGGCCAGGCAGGCCTGCGGCAGGTCCAGCCCCAGGCGCTGCGCCAGCTGCGGCCACAGCATTGAGCAGGCTTCGTCGAAGGGGTCGCCACCCGAGCGCTCGGCCAGCAGCACGGCGCGTGCGCCGATGCAGCGCGCCAGCAGCTCGGCCTGCGGCCAGCAGCCGGGCGTGGTGTAGAAGTGCAGCAGGGCCTCGCCGTCGCAGTGCAGGTCGAGCACGATGTCGGCGTCCACCGCCAGGCCGAACAGCGTCTTGCGCAGGCTCTGCAGCGTGCTGTCGGCCGGCAGCGCGGCCACCGCCTCGCGCAGTGCCGCGCGCACCAGGGCCACGTTGGCCCGGCTGTCGGCGCCCAGGCGGCCCTGCACCGCCGCGGCCACGGCCTCGGTCAGGTCGGCGTAGTGGCGGTTGAAGTTCTCGCCGCTGGCGAGATCGAACCGGCCCTGGAAGCCCCGCAGCAGCCACTGGCCCAGGCCCACCGGGTTGGCCGCCGGCACCAGCACCACCTCGCCGCGCACGCGGCCTGCGGCCTGCAGGGCATCCAGGCGGCGCCGCAGGTGGTGGGCCACCAGCATGCCGGGCACCTCGTCGGCATGCAGCGAGGCCTGGATCATCGCCTTGGGGCCGGCGCCCGGCGTGCCGTAGTGCAGGCTGATCAGCTGGTGGGTGGTGCCGGGCGTGGCGCCGAGCAGGGTGTGGTGGACGGCAGTCATGCGGATGGGAACGGGGCGAAGGGCTCAGGCCCGCGGCAGGAAGGGCCGCAGCCAGCGCCGTTCGGCCAGCTGGAAGGCGCCGACCAGGACCACGGTGATCAGCAGGTAGCACAGCGCGGCGGTGATGAAGGCCTCGAACGGCAGGTAGTGCACCGAGTTGACCTCGCGTGCCACGCCGGTCAGGTCGTGCAGCGTGACCACGCTGGCCAGGGCCGTGCCGTGCAGCATCAGCACCACCTCGTTGCTGTAGGCCGGCAGGCAGCGACGCAGCGCGCTGGGCAGCACGATGCGCCGCAGCGCCTGCCAGCGGCCCATGCCCAGGGCGCGCGCGGCTTCCACCTCGCCGGCGGGCACGGCCTTGATCGCGCCGTGCAGGATCTCGGTGGTGTAGGCGCAGGTGTTGATGGCGAAGGCCGCCACCGCGCAGAACCAGGCCGACTTCAGCAGCGGCCACAGGGCGCTGGCACGCACCACCTCGAACTGCGCCAGGCCGTAGTACAGCAGGAACAGCTGCACCAGCAGCGGCGTGCCGCGGATGACATAGGTGAACCCCCACACCGGCCGCCAGGCCCAGGCCGAGGGCAGGCTGCGCAGCACCGCCAGCGGCAGGGCCGCGGCCAGGCCGATGGCCAGGGCCAGCACCAGCAGTTGCAAGGTGGTGACCGCGCCCGCGGCGTACTGCGGCAGGCTGTCCCACATGACCTGGACGTTCATGGCAGCCCCTTCACAGCGAAGCCTTCTTCGTGCCGATGGCCAGACGGTTCGACAACCAGGCAAAGCCCAGCTCCGACAGCGTGGTGAAGGCCAGGTACAGCAGGGCCGCCGCGCCGTAGAACAGGAAGGGCTCGCGGGTGCTGCCGGCGGCCTGCGCGGCGCGGTTCATCAGGTCCGACAGGCCGATCACCGAGACGATGGCCGTGGCCTTGATCATCACCAGCCAGTTGTTGGACAGCCCCGGCAGCGCGTGGCGCAGCATCTGCGGCCCGACGATGCGCCACAGCACCTGGCCGGGCGTGAAGCCGCAGGCGATCGCCGCCTCCTTCTGCCCCGCCGGCACCGCCAGGAAGGCGCCGCGCAGCACCTCGGTGAAATAGGCGCCGAAGATGAAGCCGATGGTCAGCACGCCGGCGATCCAGGGGTCGATGTCGATGTAGGCCCAGCCCAGGCGCTCGCCCAGGCTGTTGATCGCCATCTGCCCGCCGTAGAACACCAGCAGCATCAGCACCAGGTCGGGCACGGCGCGGATGACGGTGGTGTAGGCCAGGGCGACACCCTGCGCGATGCGCGAGCGCGAGAGCTTGGCCACCGCCCCCGCCAGGCCCAGGGCCAGCGCGATGCCCAGCGACAGGAACGCCACCGACAGCGTCAGCGCGGCGCCTTCGAGCAGGCTGAGGGCGTAGCCGTGCAGCATCTGCGTTATTTTCCGTAGACGTCGAAGTCGAAGTACTTGTCGTTGAGCTTCTTGTAGGTGCCGTTGGCGCGGATGGCGGCGATGGCCGCGTTGAACTTCTGCTGCAGTGCCGTGTCGGCCTTGCGCACCGCGATGCCCGAGCCGGTGCCGAAGAACTTCGGGTCGTCGAAGGCCGGGCCGAAGAAGGCGAAGCCCTTGCCCTGCGGCTTCTTCAGGAAGCCGCCGTCCACCGCCAGGGTGTCGGAGAAGACCACGTCCACCCGGCCGGCGGCCAGGTCCAGGTAGACCTCGTCGGCCTTGGCATAGCGCACGATCTCGCTGCCGGTGAAGGTGGCGGTGACGAAGCGGTCCTGGATGGTGCTGCGCTGCACGCCGATGCGCTTGCCCTTCAGGCCCTCGGGCGTGGGCGCCAGCGTGGTGCCGGCCTTGCCGACCAGGCGGCTGGGCGTGTTGTAGTACTTGTTGGTGAAGCTGACGACCTTCAGCCGCTCTTCGGTGATGGCCATCGACGCGACGATGGCGTCGAACTTGCGCGACTGCAGCGCCGGGATGATGCCGTCCCACTCCTGCTGCACCAGGCTGCATTCGGCCTGCATCTCGGCACACAGGGCCATGGCGATGTCGATGTCGAAGCCCTTGAGCTTGCCGTCGGTGCCCACCTCCGAGAATGGCGGGTAGGCGCCTTCGACGCCGATGCGGATCTTCTTCCAGTCGGGCGCCTGGGCGGCGGCAGTGCCTGCGGCCAGGATCAGCGCGAGAGCGAGGGCGAGGGGACGGCGTTGCATGGTGATGAAAGCTCCGGTGCGGTCAGGTCGGGAAGGTTAGCGCGCCCAGGGCGTGTACAGCGGCTGGGCCATGCGGATGGGCCGCACCTGCAGGCGCAGGTCGCGCACGCTGTAGTCCTCGCCGCCGCCGGCATCCGTCGCCCAGCCGATGCTGCCCGGGCCCTTCTTCAGGATGAACTCGAAGCCCAGCGCGCCCCGCGCGTCACCCGCCGCGGGCTGCGGGTGGAAGGCGATGCCGCGCACCTCGCTGAAGGCGCCGTCGATCAGCTTGCCCATCGCGCCGCTGATCACGTTGTCGCCCAGCATGTCGACGTGGAAGGGCTGCACCTCGTGGTAGGGCTTGAAGCCGGGCGCGGTGGCGTCGAAGACCTGGCCCTTGCGCTTGGCGTCGGACGGCGTCATGCGGCCGGTGCCGAGGTGGAAGCTGTCGCCGCTGTCGAGCAGGCTGACCCGGGCGTTGTCGACATTGAAGGCGCCCTGCGTGACGTCGCTGCGCGCCTCGCTCAGGTCCACCAGCAGGGCGCTGCCGATCACTTCCACCGTGTCGCCGTTCAGCACGGCGGCGCTGTTCTCCTCCACGCCCAGGCCCAGGGTGTAGCCCTTGGCCTGCATCAGCGGCAGCAGGCGGCCGATGCGCCCGCGCTTGAGGAAGTGCTGGTCGACGAACAGCCGCGTGCCCATGAAGCCCAGGCCCGCGCCCACCTCCCGGCCCTCGCGCAGCTGGCCCTTCATCGCGCCCAGCACGTCGGGCGCGTCGCGGAACATGGTGCTGCTCATGATCGCCGCGCCGGCCGAGGTGCCGGCCACCACGCCACCGGCGCGGTAGACGTCCCAGATCGCCCGCAGCAGCGGGCTGGGCAGCCCGCCCGGGGCGAAGGCATCGACGATGCGCGCCTGCGCGCCGCCGGTGAAGTACACGCCCTGGGCCGCGCGCACCTGGGCCACCAGGGCCGGGTCGCGCACGGCGGCGTCCACCAGCCGGTCCTTCAGCAGCGGCGACACCGGCAGCGCCACCGCCTTCACGCCACGCTGGGCGAACTGCTGCACCACGCCATCGGCGCTGGCGGTGGCGTTCTCCGAGGCCGTGCCGAACACCACCCAGCGCCCGCCCTTGCCGCCGGCCGCGGCGATCAGGCGGCCGTAGATGGCGTCGTTGTCGGACTTGAGCCCGCCGCCGATGGCCACCGCCGTGCCGCGGCCGCGCTGGTCGTGGTCGATGCGGTCGGGTGCCTGGGCCCCGGCCGGTGCGCCTAGCAGGGCCAGTGCCAGGGCGCCGACGGCGCGGCGGGTGAGAGACATCGGAAGCAGGCAGGCGGGCATGGCGGCGGATGCGGGACGGGCCACCAGCGGCGGCAGGCCCGCATGCTGCCACCGCACCCGTGGCGCCCGCGCACGGCGGCTTGCGCCGATGCGACCCCAAGTTGCGCGCTTGCGACCGGCGCAGGTCGGGCCTGTGTCCGGCGTGTGTCCGCCTTCCTAGACTCGCGCGCATTCCTTCTTGCCGGAAAGCCGCCGCCATGCCTTCACGTTCCCCCCGCTGCCTGCTGACGGCACTCGCCCAGGCCGCCATCCTGGCCACCACCGCGGGCGCCAGCCTGCAGGCCATGGCCCAGGGCACGCCGCAGCGCGTGGAGATCACCGGCTCGGCGATCAAGCGCATCGACGGCGAGACGGCGCTGCCGGTGCAGGTGATCACGCGTGACGAGATCAGCAAGGCCGGCCTGACCACGGCGGCCGAGATCGTGGGCCGCATCAGCGCCGCGGCCGGCAACCTGACCGACGGCATCAGCATGTCGGCCGGCGGCTACCGCGACCAGATGGGCTTCAACGGCGCCAACCTGCGGGGCGTCGGCGTGTCGTCGACCCTGGTGCTGTTGAACGGCCGGCGCATGGCCAACTTCGCCTCGCCGGGCGACGACGCCGGGGTGGACCTGAACAACATCCCGGCGGCAGCAATCGAGCGGGTGGAGATCTTGCTGGATGGCGCCTCAGCGCTGTACGGCAGCGATGCGGTGGCCGGGGTGATGAACTTCATCACCCGGCGCGACTACCAGGGCGGGGAGGTCAGCGCGTCGGCGATGGGCACGCAGGAGGGCGGCGCGGGCAAGCGCACCGCGTCGGTGGCTGCCGGCTTCGGCGACTACGGCCGCGACGGCTTCAACGTCATGGCCGTGCTCGATGTGCAGAAGACTGACCGCCTGGCCTCGTCGCAACGCAAGTTCATCGATAAGCTGGACATTCCTGGCCGCCTGCCGCACCTGCTGCTCAGCCGCACCTTTCCGGCCAACATCCGCGTCAGCAGCGACCAGCGCGACGAACTCAACCGCAACGGCTTCCGTCTCGCCAATGGCGACGCTTTGACCGAGCGCCTGTTCAACCTCACCTGGCCGACCTGCAGCCCACCGGTCAGCCTGAACCTGCCCAACGGCATCGGTGGCGCCCAGGGCTGCACCTACAACTTCATGCGCGACGTCGAGCTGTCGCCCGAAACGGACAAGCGCTCGCTGCTGGCGCGCGGCATCGTCAACCTGGGAGGCGGCCACCAGGCGTTTGCCGAGGTCGCGCTGGCGCGGGCCACCAGCCACTACGTTGCGCTGCCGGCGCCATTCACGCCCGAGATCGACCTGTCGGTGACGCCGGTGGCGGGGCTGATGGGCTACGGGCTGGAGACCTTCGAGGACCCGGTCATCGTCGCCCGCCTGCGCTTCAACGAGGCCGGCCGGCAGGACAGCGAATTGCGCTCGACCGGCGAACGTTTCGTCGCCGGCGTGAACGGCGTGCTCGGCGCCTGGGACTACGAGGCGGCGCTGAACCACAGCCGCAACACCGTGCGCGACCGCGCCTTCAACGGCTACCTGAACGAAGCCATGATCGACGAGGCCCTGGCCGACGGCCGCATCAATGCCTTCGGACCGTCCGGCGCGGCTGGCCAGGCGCTGATCGCGGCGGCGCAGATCCGTGGCGAGGTCCGCAGCTCCACCGGCGTGCTGCAGGGGCTCGACTTCAAGTTCTCTCGCAGCCTGGGCAAGTTCGGCGCCGGTGAGCTCAACGTCGCCCTCGGCGGCGAGTTTCGCCGTGAGACGCAGCGCTTCCACCAGTCGCCGGAACTCGCCGCCGACTTGATCCTGGGCCAGACCTCGCAGGGGCCGGACGCCGACTTCAGCTACGGCCGAAACGTGCAGGCGGTGTGGGGTGAGCTGGCGGTGCCGTTGGCCAAGTCGCTGGAGGCGCAAGTGGCGCTTCGGCACGAGCGATACCAGCGCACCGGCAGCGCCACCAGCCCCAAGCTGGCGCTGCGCTGGCAGCCGAATGCGGCATGGCTGCTGCGTGGGTCGGTGGGGGCGGGCTTCCGTGCGCCGTCGATGACCGACCTCTACCGCCCCGTCACCGAACATGACGGCCCGCTGCTGGCTGACCCGACCTGCCTGGCCGCGGGCGAATCGGTCACCGACTGCGTCGACGCCTGGCGTGTTCGCACTTATGCCAACCCCGATCTGAAGCCCGAGAAGTCGCGCCAGTTCTCGCTGGGCGCGGTGTTCGAGCCGACGCGAGGCACCAGTGTCAGCCTGGACTTCTGGTCCATCGAGAAACGCAACCTGATCAGCAAGATCGGCGCCCAGGCGATCCTCGCCGACCCGGCCAAATACGAGGGCCTGGTGCACCGCTACAACGAAGATGAAGGGTTCTGCGACTACGACCCGGACGATGACGACATCTGCTTCATCGAGCTGCGCAAGGCCAACCGCGGCCGGCAAAAGGCGTCGGGCATCGACGTGTCCGCCAAGGTCAGCGACCTGCGCAGCCCGGTGGGCAGCTTTGCCTTGCGCCTGAGCGGCACGCTGACGTTGAAGTCGAAGGAGCAGAGCGGCAACGGCGACCCATTCATCAGCAACCTGGGCCGCTTTGTCGAGGACAAGGTGGTGCAACGCTGGCGCCACACGGTGGCGGTGGACTGGGAGCGCGGGCCCTTCAGCATGACGCTGGCCAACAGCTACCTGAGCAGCTACACCGATCAGAACAACGCACCCGATCCGAACACCGGCACCTACGTGGCGCCGAACCGGGTCAAGGCCTACTCGATCTGGGATCTGTCGGGCAGCTGGCAGGCGATGCCTGGCCTGGTGCTGCGCGGCGGCGTGCAGAACCTGCTGAACACCGCGCCGCCGTTCTCGAACCAGGCGGACACCTACCTGGCGGGCTACGACCCCGGCTACACCGACCCGCGCGGCCGGCGCTGGCACCTGAGCGCGACCTACAGCTTCCGGTGATGCAAGACCGGCTGGCTCGGATTCAGACGAACGGCGCCGCCAGCCCCTCGGCGGCCCAGGTGCGCTGCACCTCGGGCAAGGCCAGCAGGCGCTGCAGCCAGGGCGCCAGCCCGGGTCGCAGGCGTGCCGGCGGCGAGGCATCGCCGGGGAAGTTGCGCGTCCAGCGGCACAGCATCAGGCCGTAGTAGTCGGGCACGGTGGGGCGGTCGCCGGGCAGCACCCAGGCGCCACCGTGGCGCTGCAGCTGGGCTTCGATCTGGCCCAGCTGCGTGCCCACCAGCGCCTGGGCCTGGGCCGACACATGGGCCGCCACGTCCGCATGCGCCGCCGCGTAGGCATCACCCAGCACCCGCGCCGGGTAGAAGTGGTGCATCAGCGTGGTCTGCAGCGTGTTGCTCATCCACACCAGCCATTTCAGCGCCTCGCCGCGCCCTGCGCTGCCCAGCGGCGGCAGCAGGCCGCTGCCGGGGCGCTGGTCGGCCAGGTGCAGGCAGATCGCGGCGGTCTCGTAGAGCACCAGGTCGCCATCGACCAGCAGCGGAATCAGGCCGTTCGGGTTCAGCGCCAGGTAGGCCGGCGCCTTGTGCGCGGCGTTGGCGCGGTCGACTTCGACCAGGCGGTGCGGCAGGCCCAACCGCTGCAGCAGCATGTGCGGCGCCAGGTTGGCGTTGCCGGGGGCGTAGTGCAGGGTGAGCATCGGCAGGGCGTGTGGTGACGGGCCGCCGATGATGCCGCGCCGGCGACCTATGCAGTCATGTGCATATCGCGGCCCGGGCGTGAATGCGGCCAGAATCGCGCCCGCCGCGGGGAGCGCCCCGGCCATTCCCCGATCCCGATGAACACGTTCTCCGAGAGCTTCAGCGTCGCGCTGGGCCTCATCACCCAGGGCGATGCCACGTTGTGGCCCATCGTCGCGCTGTCGCTGCGGGTCAGCGCCAGTGCCTGCGCACTGGGTGCCGGTGCCGGCCTGTTGCTGGGCGCCTGGCTGGCGGTGGCGCGCTTTCCCGGCCACGCGGCCGTGGTCGGCGTGCTGAACACGCTGCTGGCGCTGCCCTCGGTCGTCGTCGGTCTGGTGGTCTACCTGCTGCTGTCGCGCAGCGGGCCGCTGGGCAGCTGGGGCATCCTGTTCACGCCCACGGCGATGGTGGTGGCGCAGACCATCCTGGTGGTGCCGCTGATCGCCGCACTCGCCCGCCAGCTGGTGGCCGACGCGCTGCGCGAAGGCGGCGACGAGCTGGCCGCGATGGGCGCCGGCAAGCTGCTGAGCGCCCTGCTGCTGCTGGCCCATGCCCGGCTGGCGGTGCTCACCGTGCTGCTCACCGCCTTTGGCCGCGCGGTGGCCGAGGTGGGCGCGGTGATGATCGTCGGCGGCAACATCGCCGGCGTCACCCGGGTGATGACCACCGCCATCGCGCTGGAGACCAGCAAGGGCGACCTGCCGCTGGCGCTGGCGCTGGGCCTGGTGCTGCTGGGCGTGGTGGGCCTGGTCAACCTGGCGGTGGGCCTGGTGCAGCGGCGCGGCGGCGCAGGCGTGCCGCTGGCCGCCGGGGCAGCGGCATGACTGGCCTGCCGCCGGCCGTGGCTGCCGTGGCCGCGCCGCTGCTGGCGCTGCAGGGCGCCGGCGTGCACTTCGGCGCCCAGGCGGCGCTGCGCGACATCACGCTGCAGATCCGCCGCGGCGACCGCATCGCCCTGGTCGGCGCCAACGGCTCGGGCAAGACCACGCTGCTGCGCCTGCTCAACGGCCTGCTGGCGCCGAGCAGCGGCAGCCGCCTGGCGACCGGCGCGCCGGTGACGGCGATGCTGTTCCAGCGGCCCTTCCTGCTGCACTTCAGCGTGCGGCGCAACCTGCAGCTGGCGCTGTGGCTGGCGCGGGTGCCGGCGGCGCAGCGTGGCGTGCGGCTGGACGACGCACTGCGCCGCGTCGGCCTGCAAGCCATGGCCGACCGGCCGGCGCGCAGCCTGTCGGGCGGCCAGCAGCAGCGCCTGGCGCTGGCCCGCGCGTGGGCGGTGCAGCCCGACATCCTGTTCCTGGACGAGCCCACCGCCAGCCTCGATCCCTCGGCCAAGCGCGAGGTCGAGGCGCTGATCGACGACTTCGGCCATGCCGGCATGGCGCTGGTGATGAGCACCCACAACCTGGGCCAGGCCAAGCGCCTGGCCAACCGCGTGCTGTACCTGGACGCCGGCCGCCTGCTGGCTGACCTGCCGGTGGACGACTTCTTCCACCGCACCGACCTGCCGCCCGAGGCGGCGCAATTTCTCAAGGGCGAACTGCCATGGACCTGAACTTCCTCACCCTGCGCCGCGGCGCACTGGCCCTGCTGGGCACCATCACGCTGTCGGCCGGCCTGCCTGTGTTGGCCCAGGGCAACTTCATCGTGATGGCCTCGACCACCAGCACCGAACAGTCGGGCCTGTTCGGCCACCTGCTGCCGGCCTTCAAGGCCGCCACCGGCACCGACGTGCGCGTGGTGGCCCTGGGCACCGGACAGGCGCTGGACACCGCCCGCCGGGGCGACGCCGACATCGTCTTCGTGCACGACCAGGCGGCCGAGGAGAAGTTCGTCGCCGACGGCTTCGGCCTGAAGCGCCTGCCGGTCATGTACAACGATTTCGTGCTGATCGGCCCCGCGGCCGACCCGGCCAAGGCGCGCGGCAAGGACATCGTCGCCGCGCTGCAGAAGGTGGCGGCCAGCGGCGCGCCTTTCGTCAGCCGGGGTGACAAGAGCGGCACCCACGCCGCCGAACTGCGCTACTGGAAGACCGCCGGCACCGACATCGCCACCACCAAGCCGGCCGGCTACAAGGAATGCGGCTGCGGCATGGGCCCGGCGCTGAACATCGCCGCATCCACCGGCGCCTATGTGCTGGCCGACCGCGGCACCTGGCTCAACTTCAAGAACCGCGCCGACCTGGCCGTGCTGGTCGAGGGCGACAACCGGCTGTTCAACCAGTACGGCGTGATGGTGGTCAACCCGGCGAAGCATCCGCATGTGAAGCAGGCGTTGGCCCAGGGCTTTGCCGACTGGGTGGTGTCGCCGGCCGGCCAGGCCAGCATCGCGGCCTACAAGATCGGCGGCGAGCAGCTGTTCTTCCCCAACGCCGGCAAGTGACCCGGCGCCGGCCGCCAGGCCGGCCGTGAACTTCCGCACGCCATGCAGGCCCCCCACGGGCCGGGCGTCCCAGCCTGGGACACCCGGCCCGTTCTCCTTGGCGGGTCAAGGGTTGTCCCCAGGTTATGGCCTTGCTTTCCTATGTCCATCATTGCATAGCCATGCAGTGAGCCGGGCGCTCCGCTGTGTGCCACCACCCCTGACCCCCGCGGAGACGAACCCCATGCAGAAGAGCCTGCACATCAACCCGGAGAAGTGCACCGGGTGCCTGCAATGTGAGATGGCCTGTTCCTTCGAGAATTACGGCACCTACGCGCCGGCCAAGTCGCGCATCAAGGTCTTCGACTTCCACCACACCGGCCGCAAGGTGCCCTACACCTGCACCCAGTGCGACGAGGCCTGGTGCCTGCACGCCTGCCCGGTCGAGGCGATCACGGTCGACAAGGCCACCGGCGCCAAGGTGGTGGCCGAGTCCACCTGCGTGGGCTGCAAGGTCTGCACCATCGCCTGCCCGTTCGGCACGGTGAACTACGTGCAGGAAACCGGCAAGGTGCAGAAGTGCGACCTGTGCGGCGGCGAGCCCGCCTGCGCCGAGGCCTGCCCCACCGGCGCCATCACCTACATCGACGCGAACTGGACCGGCCTGAACAAGATGGCCGCGTGGGCCGACAAGCTGGGCAACCAGCCCGGCGTCTGAGCCGCCCAACAAGACTGAAGGAGCACACACATGTCCTGGGCAGGAAAAATCCTCCGCGTCAACCTCACCGCCGGCACCGTCACGTCCGAGCCGCTGAACATGACCTGGGCCAAGCAGTACCTCGGCTCGCGTGGCCTGGCCACCAAGTACCTGGTCGAGGAAATCGACGCCAAGGTCGACCCGCTGTCGGTCGACAACAAGATCATCTGGGCCACCGGCCCGCTGACCGGCACCATGGCCTCCACCGGCGGCCGCTACACCGTGGTCACCAAGGGCCCGCTGACCGGGGCCATCGCCTGCAGCAACTCGGGCGGCTACTGGGGCGCCGAGCTGAAGATGGCCGGCTGGGACATGGTCATCTTCGAGGGCAAGTCGCCCAAGCCGGTGTACCTGAGCATCCAGGACGACGTGGCCGAACTGAAGGACGCCAGCCACCTCTGGGGCAAGAGCGTCTGGGAAACCGAGGAGATCCTCAAGAAGCAGGCGCAGGACCCGCAGGTGCGCGTCAGCTCCATCGGCCTGGCCGGTGAGAACCAGGTGCTGTACGCCGCCGTGGTGAACGACCTGCACCGCGCGGCCGGCCGCTCGGGCGTGGGCGCCGTCATGGGCAGCAAGAACCTGAAGGCCATCGCGGTGCGCGGCACCAAGGGCGTGGGCAACATCGCCAACCCCAAGGAGTTCATGAAGGTCACCTTCGAGAAGAAGAAGATCCTCGCCGACAACGCCGTCAC
>Ga0116179_1001289_pt1 | contig 18886 bp, 15 predicted proteins | sample AD_UKC071_MetaG_FD_89751 | JGI IMG/M metagenome (GOLD analysis project Ga0116179, IMG submission 89751) | Active sludge microbial communities of municipal wastewater-treating anaerobic digesters from USA - AD_UKC071_MetaG | ecosystem: Engineered > Bioreactor > Anaerobic > Digestate | place: USA...
ACGTGGTTGGCACGAAGGCGTTGCTCGACAAGCTGCTGGCCACCGTGACAGCGCCCGATGGCACGCTGACCCGAATCCCGCACTACCTGCACGTGTCGACAGCGTTCACGGCCGGTCGTCGCCGTGGAGCGATCCCCGAGGCTGCACATCCGCACGACGTCGACTACAAGGCCGAGACCAAGGCCGCCCTCGCGATGAAGGACCTGATCGAGGCGGAGTCCCGTACGGCACAGACCCTCACGAAGCTGCGCAAGCAGGCCGAACGGCTGCACCGCCAGGCGGGCTACCTCACTACGGCAGCTGACACTGAGCGACGCCGCCAGGAGTGGGTCACCGACCAGCTCGTCGCCGCTGGCACCGAGCGGGCCCGGTCGCTCGGCTGGACCGACGTCTACACCTTTGCCAAGGCGATGGGGGAGCGGGTCGTCGCCGACGTGGGCAAGGACATCCGCGTCTCGATCGTGCGGCCTGCGATCGTCGAGTCGTCGTTGAAGCACCCGTACCCGGGATGGATCGAAGGCTTCAAGATGGCCGAGCCGATCATCCTGGCGTACGGCAAGGGGAACCTCCCCGAGTTCCCGGCTTCACCTGACGCCGTGATCGACATCGTGCCTTGTGATCACGTTGTCAACTGCATCGTGGCGGTCTGCGCCACCGAGCCTGAGGTGGGCAGGCCGGAGTTCTACCACTCATCGTCCGGCGCTCGGAACCCGCTGACCTTCCGCGGCATCTTCGAGCAGGTGCACGCCTACTTCTCCGAGCATCCGTACGCCACCGGCAAGGGCGCGACCAAGCTCGCCGAGTGGGACTTCCCGGGAGCGGCTCCCGTCGAGCGGCTGCTCGCCACTTCCGAGGTGCTGCACAAGGTCGCGGAGCGCGCCCTCTCGTACGCCCCTCGTGGCGAGACCACCCGCAAGCTGGCCGCCCAGCTGGACAAGGGCGGCGGCCAGCTGTCGTTCCTGCGGCGCTACCTGTCGCTCTACTCGGAGTACCTGCAGTCTGAACTCCACTTCGTCGACGACCGCGCGTTGGCGCTGACCAACTCCCTGCATCCTGACGACGTTGATGCCTTCGCCTTCGACACCGCGGCGTACGACTGGGACACGTACATGCAGAAGATCCACGTGCCGTCGATCACCGACCCGGTCCGCAGGCTCGAGAATGCCCGCAGCCGTCGCGGTGAGCGTGCCTCGACCTACCGCGAGCTGACGCCGTTGGCCCCCGGGGCGGCCCGGCCGCCGGTGGTCGCGGCGTTCGACCTCGATGGCACGGTGATGAGCACGAACGTGGTCGAGACCTATCTCTGGTCGCGCCTGCCGGAGCTCTCGACTCTGGGCAAGCTGCGCGAGATCGCGGCCGTGGCGAGCGCCGTACCGGCCTATCTGACCGCCGAGCGACGCGACCGAGGCACCTTCCTGCGCACGATGTACCGGCGCTACCGCGGGGCTGACCTGGCCGCGTTGGAGGAATTCGTCGATAGCGAGATGGCGCCGCACGTGCTCGACCGGATGTCGCCGGACGCAATCAGACGGGTCCGCGAGCACCGGGCCGCGGGCCACACCACGATCCTGATCACCGGCGTGATCCGGCCCCTGACCAAGCCGTTGGAGCCGTTGTTCGACGTCATCGTGGCGGCGGAGCTGGCCACCGACGAGTCGGGGCGGTGTACGGGGTTCCTCACCGGTCCGCCCATGGTCGGCGAGTCCCGGTCTGCGTGGCTCAAGCACTACGCCTCGCTGCACAACGTCGACCTGTCGCAGAGCTTCGCCTACGCCGACAGCCACGTCGACCTGCCGATGCTGCAGGCGGTCGGCTATCCGGTCGCGGTGAGCCCTGACCTCGGCCTGCAACGAGCGGCCAAGGCTGGTGGATGGTCGACCGTGGACTGGAAGGCCATGTCGCCCATGCCTCGCTGGACCATGCCGTCCACCTGAGCGTCAACGAACGATTCGAGAAGGAGAGCACATGTCACGTCCGGGTTTCGCCCTGGAAGTGGACGAGCGCACGCCCCCCCTGCTGGTCCGTTCGGGTTCCGCGCTCCGGCTGGAGCGGTTCTCGCTCGGCACCCAGGTGGTCTACGCGCCCGACGCCGAGGCGTGGGGTGATCCCACCGCGCTGACCTCGGCCGCTCTGGCCGCCCCGCTGGCTGGCGCCCCGATCGCTGACCAGCTCAAGCCCGGCATACGGCTGACCATCACGTTCTCCGACGTGACCGTACCGACCCCGTGGGCCCGCGACGACGTACGACGGGTGCTCGTTGAGCACGTGCTCCAGGCCGCCGCTACCGCCGGTGTCGACGACGTGGTGCTGATCGCCGCCAACGGCCTACGGCGACGGCTCACGGCGCGCGACCAGCAGGCTCTGCTGGGCGAGCGGATCTGCCGCAGCTTCGCTGGCGATGACCGCCTCGGCAGCCACGATGCCGCTGATGCCGAGGCGCTGACCACGGTCGGGGTGGTGGACGGGACCGATGTGGCGCTGAACCGCCGCGTGGTCGAGTCCGACCTCGTCATCCATGTCGGTGTTGTCACCGAGCGGGGCCATGGCGGCTGGCGTGAGATCGCTACCGGGCTTGGCTCGGCAGAGACCATCGACCTGGTCAACGGCCTGCGTGGCAGGGGCGACGAGGTTGCTGACGTTGTCGCTGGCGCTGTCAACGTCGTCACGGTGAGCGGAGTCCTCGGGCAGCCTGCCTACAGCGGGGCGCTGAGGTTCCTGGCGTCGCGCGAGTGGGAGTGGTCGATCAAGGACCAGTTGGCCTACCTCGCCGTCCGTCGGGCGCTCGCCACTGCGCCGGTGGAGACGTCGCGGGCGTTGTACGGGTCGCGCTCCGAGCCCTACCCCGTAGTGGCGGTCTTCTCGGGGCCGATGACCGAGGTGCACACAGCCGCTCAGCGGGCGTTGGCTGAGGTCCAGACCGTACCGGTGAAGGGCCAGGCGGACATCCTCGTGTCGGGCGTGCCGAACCCCATCTCGATGGCACCTGACGCTGACGGCACGCCGCTTGCGCCAGCCTGGCACGTCCTGTCGCACGTGTACGGGATGGGCGGCGACACCCCGATCGTGCGCGAGGGAGGTGCTGTGATCGGCTTCTCGAAGCTGGGGGAGCGCTTCTCGTCGCGGCATCACAGCGCCGGTGCCGACTTCGTCGCCGAGGTGCTGCCGCAGACCACCGATCCCGCCCAGATCGCCGCGACCTACCAGCCGCGCTTCGCGAGCGACCCCTGGTACCTCGAGCTCTACCGCCACCGCAACGCCTTCCACCCGCTGCATCCGTTCCACCTCTGGTACGCGATGCAGCCGGCCATCCAGGCCTGTCCGGACATTGTGTGGGTGGGGGCCGACCGGCGCACGGCCGAGGTGATGGGCTTCCGCGCCGCCACCACCTACGCCGACGCCCTTGAGATCTGCTCGACCCGCCTTGGTCGTCGCCCCAAGGTGACCTACGTCCGGGCTTCCGGGCAGGTCCAGGTGCGCCTGTCATGAGTCCGCGAGAGTTCGCGTCGTGGGCCGACCCGAAGGCCACCAGGAAGGCCAGGCCGTCGCGCTGGTCGAACCCCTTCGCAGGCTTCACCCGCGACGTCGTGCAGGTGGCGAAGGGCTGGCGCTGGGGGAGTCGTCCCCCCGTACCACGGTCGTTGCCACCGGTTGCTCGTGACGCTGCCGCTCGTCCGGGAGCTCCACGACGCACCCTGGCCGAGGTCGTCCGTGGCCGACGTGTCACGGGACTGAACCTGGCTGGCTCGCCGTCGCGCGTCGTTCTGGCGCATGTTGAGTCGGCCGATGACCTTGCGGTGCTGATGGAGACGCTCCCGAAAGAGTGGCGGATCGTCACCTCGCGGGTGCCGCAGGCGCTGGCCCGCGGTCGCTCGCTGCTGCTGGTGACCGACTTCGCGGCGCCGGAGAGCGCCGACGTGGCAGCCGAGGCGGCCTCCCTGGCGGCGCGGTACGGCCGCGACCTGCTGCCTGTCGTCGTACGGCGGCTTCGCCCTGCTCCTGCCGACGAGACACCCGGGCCCATGGGGAGAGGGCCCAAGCCGCGTCTCGTTGACGAGGTTCACGTGCGGTTCGCCGACGCAGTTCGCGACCCACACGCAGCGACGGCGGCTCGCTCGGCGAGGACGGCGGTCGCAGCCCTGCTGGCCGAGGATGACGCCACCTGGTGGCAGGTGCTGCGGGGGCAGGTCGACTCGCCACTGGCCGAGCAGATGGCCCCCTGGCGACGGGTCTGGAACCGTACGGCACCGGCGCGCAGCAACGGCCGGCAGCGCAAGCCGATCTGGCGCTAGACCGCTGATGCGACCCGCTGCCGGGTCGCGTTTGTCCAGCGGATAGTGTGAGGGCGTCTCGGAGGCATGGGTGCCCCGATGACCTGGGAGGTGGCGTGCACGACGCACTGGAGCAGCTCCGGGACCGTGTGCCCAGCCTGGTGTGGATGCCGTTGACCTACGCCAACCTGCGGCCCCTCGCGGGGCTGGTCGCGGCGATCGAACACGTGGACGACACCATCGAGCGACACGACCTGTCGTTCCTGCAGAACCTCTGGGACGGTGCCGGTGGCCTGCCGACTGCCGTGGTCGGTCGTGACAAACACGGGAACGTCGTCGCGTGGGCGTGGAACCTGACGAAGCCAGGCGATGTGGCGGTGCGCACCGTACGGCTGCTCGGTGGGGTCCATCCGGCCTGGCGCGACAAGGGCATCGGCGCAGCCGTCGTCCAGTGGCAGATCGATGCTGCCCGTGAATGGGACGCGTCGACCCGGCGTGACTACTTCGGACCGCTGCAGATCACGTCCACGGTGGAGGCCAAGCTCGACGGTGTCCGGGAGCTCTTCAGAACTCATGGGATGACCGACGAGACCTACTTCCTCGATCTCTTCCGTCCGCTCGACCCAGCCGACCCGCCGGCGTCTCCCGCGCTGCCCGACCATGTGGAGCTCAAGCCCTACCTCGAGGTCGATGGCGACCTCGTCCGGGTGGCCCACAACGAGGTCTGGGCCGGCAGCGGAGCGCACGAGGTGGGCCCCGCGGAGTGGGACGCGTCGATCAAGCGCGGCGCGGGCTGCAGGATGCTCTCATGGGTGGCGGTTGTCGGCAGGCGCGTGGTGGGGTACTCGATCAACTCCTCTGCGGCCATGAACGGAGGCCTGACGGCTGGGTGGACCGAGCGGATCGGCACCATCCCGGCATGGCGAGGCCAGGGGATCGGAGCCGCCCTCCTGCAGGCTTCTGCTGCGACCTTCCTCGAGCACGGCTATATCGGCGCGGGAGTGGGCTTCGACACCAAGCAGCCAGATGTGGGCAAGTCGCTGTACTCAGGCTTGGGGTACGAAGTGACCGACGCGATGGTTGCCCACACCCTCACCGGGTGAGGGCTTCAGCGCGTCCGTCGGGACCGCCGGGTTCGCGCCCCGTACTCCACCGCCCGTAGAGTTGGGTCGGTTTGAGACGAGAGGCACGCCATGAGTGGACATTCCAAGTGGGCAACGACCAAGCACAAGAAGGCTGCGATCGATGCCAAGCGGGGCAAGCTCTTCGCGAAGCTGATCAAGAACATCGAGGTTGCAGCGAAGCTTGGCGGCGGTGATCCGGCGGGCAACCCGACGTTGTACGACGCGATCCAGAAGGCCCGCAAGAACTCTGTCCCGCTCGACAACATCGACCGCGCGGTGAAGCGTGGCTCGGGTGCCGACGGCGACGGTGCCGCGTATGACACGATCATGTACGAGGCGTACGGTCCGGCCGGCGTGGCCATCCTGATCGAGTGCCTCACCGACAACCGCAACCGGTCAGCCTCAGACGTCCGGGTCGCCATCACTCGCAACAGCGGCACCGTGGCTGACGTGGGGTCCGTGCAGCGGCTGTTCTCCCGCAAGGGCGTTGTCGAGCTGCTGAAGAAGCAGGGCAAGACCGAGATCGACGAGGACGAGCTGCTGGAAGCCACCCTCGAGGCAGAGCCCGAGGACGTCGTGGACACCGGCGAGGGGTTCCGGGTCATCTCCGACCCCAACAACATGGTCGGCATCCGGCAGGCGATCCAGGCCGCTGGCTACGACTACGAGTCGGCCGAGGTCGAGTTCGTTCCGTCGTTCGAGCAGGAGGTCGCCGAGGTCGACCAGGCACGCAAGCTCTTCAAGCTGCTGGACGCGCTCGAGGACCTCGATGATGTGCAGAACGTCTACAGCAACGACGACGTGCCGGACGAGGTCTCGGAGCAGCTCGACGAGGAGTGATCCTGGGCTTGTTCGGGAACTGCCCGGCGTGTGCTCCCCGGCGCCGTCTGGTGGCCCCGTTAAGGTCTACTCGTACACCTGTACCAAAGGAGACCGGATGCTCGTGCTGGGGATCGACCCTGGGCTGACCCGGTGTGGGGTCGGTGTCGTCGATGGCACCCCTGGCCGGGCACGCCTCGTGGGCGTTGGGGTTGTCCGCACGGCGCCCGATCTTGAGTTGGCGCGACGCCTGCTGCAGATCGAGGCTGGGCTGGAGGAGTGGATCCTTGCTCACCGGCCGGAGGCTGTCGCCGTCGAGCGGGTCTTTGCGCAGCACAATGTCACCACCGTGATGGGCACGGCGCAGGCGGCTGGCATCGCGATGCTGGTCGCCGCACGGTACGGCATCCCGGTCGCGCTCCACACCCCGTCGGAGGTCAAGGCCGCGATCACCGGTTCGGGGCGGGCCGACAAGGCTCAGGTGGGCACCATGGTGGCGCGCATCCTCAAGCTTGACGCCGCTCCGTCGCCTGCCGATGCCGCCGATGCGGTAGCGCTCGCGATCTGCCACGCCTGGCGGGGCAGTGGATCGGCGCGGCTCGCCGACGCAGTCGCCGCCACAGGCGCGGGCTCCCGACCGAAGAGCTGGGCGGCGGTCGTGGCGGCTCGGACGACGAAAGGTTCGGTGACGAGCGCAGTGAAGGTGAAGGAGGCCGGATGATCGCGTCGATCGCTGGCACGGTCAGTGGCCTCGGGGCGAACTGGGCCGTGGTGACCGTTGGTGGCGTGGGGATGAAGGTGCTCTGCACCCCAGCGACCGCGACCACCCTGCGACTCGGGTCGGAGGCAACCCTGGCCACGTCACTCGTTGTACGGGAGGATTCGCTGACGCTGTTCGGGTTCGCTGAGGCCGAGGAGCGGGACACGTTCGAGCTCGTCCAGACCGCCACCGGTGTCGGCCCGAAGCTGGCGCAGGCGATTGTGTCGGTGCTTGCTCCCGCTGACCTCGCCGGCGCGATCGCGTCGAACAACCTGGCGCTGCTGTGCAAGGTGCCTGGGATCGGCCGCAAGGGTGCCGAACGGCTGGTGATCGAGCTCAAGGACAAAGTCGGCGCGATTGCTGTGGCCTCGTCGTTGTCGTCGTCGCCGCCAGCCGGGTCCCAGCCTGCCTGGCGTGACCAGGTCAGGCTGGGGCTGGAGGGGCTCGGCTGGTCGACGCGCGACGCAGAGGCCGCCTGCGAGCGAGTGTCGTCCCTGGCCGACGAGACCCCCACGCCGTCAGTCGCCACCTTGATGCGGGCTGCCCTTCGCACGTTGGCCAAGTAGCCTGCGGTGACGATGGAACCTGGTTACCACTCCCCAGTCGACCCGCACGCTGAGCCTGACGAGCGCACGGCGGAGGCTGCGCTGCGCCCTGCCACCCTGCAGGAGTTCGAGGGTCAGCGGCGGGTCTCGGACCAGCTGGGCCTCGTGCTCCAGGCGGCCAAGCACCGCGGTACCGTTCCCGACCACGTTCTGCTCTCAGGCCCACCGGGGCTCGGCAAGACGACCCTTGCCATGATCATCGCGGCCGAGCTGGGTGCACCCTTGCGGATGAGTTCCGGCCCCGCGATCCAGCACGCCGGCGACCTGGCCGCGATCCTCTCGGGACTGTCCGAGGGGGAGGTGTTCTTCCTCGATGAGATCCACCGGATGTCACGGCCAGCCGAGGAGATGTTGTACCTCGCCATGGAGGACTTCCGCGTCGACGTGGTCGTCGGCAAGGGGCCAGGTGCCACCGCCATCCCCTTGGAGATCCCGCCGTTCACGCTCGTCGGCGCGACCACCCGGGCAGGGCTGCTGCCCGGCCCGCTGCGAGACCGGTTCGGGTTCACCGCCATCCTCGACTTCTACGAACCAGCGTCGCTCGCGACCATCGTGCGGCGGTCGGCCGGGGTGATCGGCACCCCGCTCGGCGATGGCGTCGCCGACGTGATTGCGTCACGCTCGCGGGGCACGCCCCGCATCGCGAACCGGCTGCTGCGGCGCGTACGGGACTTCGCCCAGGTACGCAGCGACGGGCGCGTGACCGTACCCATCGCTGAGCAGGCGTTGGAGCTGTACGAAGTGGATGCGCTGGGCCTCGATCGGCTTGACCGCGCCGTCCTGGAGGCAATCTGCGTCAAGTTCGGCGGCGGACCGGTGGGGCTGAGCACCCTGGCCATCGCCGTCGGCGAAGAGACCGAGACCGTGGAGGAGGTCGCCGAGCCCTTCTTGGTGCGGCTGGGCTTCCTGATGCGGACCCCGCGCGGCCGGGTGGCGACCGCCCGCGCCTGGCAGCACCTCGGACTGACCGTCCCGCGAGGTCTGCCGAAGGCAGCCGTGGAGGAACCCGACTTGTTCACCTGAGCCTGGGGATTCGGCCTCGTCGAGTGCGGCCGCTAGGCTTACCGAGGCTCGCTGCGCGGGCCCTTCGTTCCTTTCGTGAGGATGACATGGACCAGACACTCTCGACCGTGCTGATGTTCGGCGCACTCCTGCTCGGCGGCTACTTCCTGCTGATCCGTCCGCAGCAGAAGCGCGCCAAGGACCAGGCCGACATGATCGCCAAGCTGGGTGAGGGCAGCCGGGTCATGCTGACGAGCGGTGTGTTCGCCACCATCCGCCACATGGGCACCAAGCAGGCCATCGTCGAGGTGTCGCCGGGCGTCGAGCTGACGATCGTGCGCAACGCCATCGTGCGCGCCATCCCCGCCGAGGAGGAGGAGTTCGAGTACGCCGACGACGAGGCCGACCTGGTTCCCGACGATCTGCAGAGCCTCCAGGCCGACGACGACTCAGCGTGGCGCGCCGACGCGGTGACCGGCCCTGCGGCGGATCCGGCGACCGACCCGGTGCATGAGGGCCCTGCCGACGGTCCGAGCTACGAGCCGCCGACCGCTCCCGACCAGGGCGCCGACCGGCGCTGAGCCGGGGGGATACCAGGTGCCACCCACGTCCACCCGTCATGGCCGTCCCGGCCAGACGCTGCTCATCTTCATGCTGGTCATGCTGGGCCTGTACGGGCTGATGGCCTGGTCAGGCTCATGGTCACCACGTCTCGGTCTTGACCTGCGGGGCGGTACGACGATCACGTTGACCGCCCGCAACACCACCGGCACAGGTGCGGTCGACCCGACCAGCCTGGAGCAGGCGCGCACCATCATCCAGCAGCGCGTCGACAGCATCGGGGTGGGCGAGGCCGAGGTGACCACCTCCGGCAACAACCAGATCCAGATCAGCGTGCCCAACATGCAGCGCGACGAACTGGTGGCCCTGGTCGGCCAGACTGCCCAGCTCGAGTTCCGCGCGGTCTACGCGATGGAGTCTGCTGGTGAGGCCCTGCCTGCTGACCAGGCGACTGGCCTTCCGGCTCCAGCGCCGTCGTCGTCCCCTCGCCCGAACACCCCGGCTTCCCCGTTCCCGTCCGCCAGCGCTGAGCGGATCTCGCTGCTCAAGGAGCAGCTGGCTTGGAAGCCAGGGGAGCTCGACCAGGAGGATTACGCAGCCTACGAGTGCGGCGACGCTGTCCATTCGGTGGCTGATCAGGCGCTCGTCACCTGCCTGCGGCCCGACCTCGCCAAGAACGGCAACACGAAGTACCTGCTCGGCCCGGTGCTGCTCGAGGGCAATCTGGTCAACCAGGCCCAGGCGGGCGTGCCGCAGAACCAGCTCAACTGGGTGGTCACCCTGCAGTTCAACGCCCTCGGTGCTGACCTGTTCACCGAGGCCACGACCTACCTCGCCTCGCAGACCCAGCCCATGAACCAGTTCGCCATCGTGCTCGACGGCGTGGTCATCTCCAGCCCCTACGTCAGCAACCCCATTCCGGGTGGCAGCGCTGAGATCTCTGGCTCGTTCACCCAGAAGTCAGCCAACGACCTCGCCAACGTCCTCAAGTACGGCGCGCTGCCGCTGGCGTTCGAGGTGTCGTCGGTCGACAACGTCTCGGCCACCCTCGGCTCCGACCAGCTCCGCGCTGGCCTGATCGCGGGCGCGATCGGTCTGCTGCTGGTGGTCGGCTACAGCTTCCTCTACTACCGCGGCCTCGGCATCGTGGTCGTCGCGTCGCTCGTGGTGGCCGCTGCGCTGACGTACGCGATGATGGTGATGCTTGGCTCGTCGATGGGCTTCGCCCTGTCGCTGCCCGGCATCGCTGGGGCGATCGTGGCGATCGGTGTCACGGCAGACTCGTTCATCATCTACTTCGAACGGATCCGTGACGAGGCGCGCGACGGTCGCAGTATCCGTACCGCCGTGGAGACGGGCTGGCAGAAGGCCAAGCGGACGATCCTGGTGGCCGATGCGGTCTCCCTGCTGAGCGCGATCGTGCTGTTCATCCTGGCGCTGGGTGCGGTGAAGGGTTTCGCGTTCACGTTGGGGCTGACCACCTTGATCGACATCGCGATCATCTTCTTCTTCACCAAGCCGTTGATGTCACTGCTGGCCCGCACGAGCTACTTCGGTCAGGGCAAGCGCGGATCCGGGTTCGAGGCTGAGCACATGGGCGTTCAGAAGCTCCGGTCCAGCGGACGCCGTCCCCGTCCAGCCGTGGTGAAGGAGGCCTGAGCATGACCGCCACCCAGGCTCCCCAGAAGCCCGCCAAGAAGGCCAACCTCGCTCATCGGCTCTACACCGGTGAGGTCTCGTACGACTTCGTCCGCAATCGCAACCGGTGGTACGTGGTCTCGGCCATCCTGATCATCGTCTCGCTCGGCTCCCTGCTGATCCGTGGTCTTGACCTCGGCATCGAGTTCCGCGGCGGCTCCGACTTCCAGGCCAGGACCCCGGTCACGGCGACGACGGTGGCCGAGTACCGCGACGCTGTGCAGTCCACGGGGCTGCCCAACCTGAACCCGGTGGTGACCACCATCGGCAACGACAAGGTGCGTGTGCAGGTACGGTCGCTCTCGGTCAGTGAGCAGACCACCGTCCGGGCCGCCGTGGCCAAGCAGGCGAACACTGAGCCTGAGCAGGTGGCGTACCAGATCATTGGGGCCTCCTGGGGCCAACAGGTCACCCAACAGGCGGCCATCGCCCTCGTGGTCTTCCTGGTGCTGGTGGGCCTGCTGATCTGGTTCTACTTCCGCGACTGGAAGATGTCAGTAGCAGCCCTGGTCGCCCTGGCCCACGACTTGGTCCTCACGGTCGGCGTCTATGCTCTGGTTGGCTTCACGGTCACCCCGGCGACGATGATCGGCGTGCTGACCATCCTCGGCTACTCGCTGTACGACACCGTCGTGGTGTTCGACAAGGTACGGGAGAACGTTGCCGAGCTCGACACCCGTCGGGTGAGTTACTCGGAGGCGGCCAACAACGCGGTCAACCAGGTGCTGATCAGGTCGCTCAACACGACCTTGATCGGTGTGCTCCCGGTCGCCGCGCTGCTGTTCGCCGGAGTGTTCGTCCTTGGCAGCGGTCCCCTTGAGGACCTGGGTCTCGCCCTGTTCGTGGGCATGATCGCTGGCGCGTACTCCTCGATCTTCATCGCCACGCCGCTGCTCGCCCAGCTCAAGGAGCGTGAGCCGGCGATGGTGGAGCACCGCCGCAAGATCGAGCGCCGGCGCACGCGTGCTGCGGCGAAGGAGGCGGGCGCGAAGGAGGTGGCGTCCGCCTCGACGGTCCGTACGGTGCGGTCGTCCTCGTCGAGGCCTGCCCCCACGGTGACCGCAGCCGCCACGGCCGTGGACGAGACGGTCGAGACCGTCGAGGACTCAAGCGTCGACACGGTCGTGGGGGAGACCTTCGAGCCTGACGTCGAGGCGACCAACCCGAACCCAGCTCGTCGCAACCAGCCCAGCCGGGCGCCCCGCAGCCGCCGCAAGTGAAACCCAGCCCGACGCGAGAAGGACCCACCATGGCTCCCACCACCCAGGCCGAGCGTGTCGCGCTGGTCGCCTCGTTGATCCGCGACGTGCCCGACTACCCCAAGCCGGGCATCGTCTACAAGGACATCACCCCGCTGTTGGGCAACCATGCCGCCTACCAGGCCTCCATCGACGCGCTGGTGGACGCAGCTCCCGAGGGCATCGACGTCGTGGTCGGCATGGAGGCCCGTGGCTTCTTCTTCGCCGGGCCGGTCGCCCTGGCGCTGGGTGCTGGCTTCGTTCCCGTACGCAAGCCTGGCAAGCTGCCGCGTGACGTGTTCAGCGAGTCGTTCGCCCTCGAGTACGGCAGCGACACCCTCACCGTCCACCAGGACGCCATCCCACAGCACGCCCGCGTGATGGTGATCGACGACGTGCTGGCCACCGGCGGCACGGTCGGTGCGACGGCGAAGCTGATGGGTCAGCTGGGCGCTGATCTGGTGCATGTGTCGGTCGTCATGGAGCTCGGCTTCCTCGACGGACGCGCCAAGCTCGCAGCGATGGGGATCGAGAACGTCTCGGCCCTGATCACCGTCTGACACGACGACCAATCGCACTAGACTGGGCCATCTTCTAGACGGAGGTGGTCGCGCGTGACGCAGGTCGGTGAAGCAGGAACGTCATCGGTTCCGCCCATCGAGCCTGAACGCGCCACTGAGCCAGCCCCGACGACCGTCGTCCGGGGCACGTCGCCGACGACACCGATCCGTCCGCCTGCATCACCGCCGCCCACCGCTTTCCAGATTCTGCCGCGCACTGCGTCTGGCCCTGAGCAGCCTCGGCTCCGACTGAGGGACCGCATTGCGCGCTGGGCCGCCCCGAGTGCCCCGCAGTCGGCCGTCCTTGAGCCCCTGTTCAACGTCGTACGGCAGAACCATCCCAAGGCCGACCTCGCGATGATCGAGCGGGCTTACCGCACCGCTGAGCACTACCACACCGGCCAGACGCGCAAATCGGGCGACGCCTACATCACCCATCCGCTGGCGGTCACGACCATCCTCGCTGAGCTGGGCATGACCGAGCCGACCCTGGTCGCCGCACTGCTGCATGACACGGTCGAGGACACGTCGTACACGATGGCCCAGCTGCGTGCCGACTTCGGCGCCGAGGTGGCAGAGCTGGTTGACGGGGTCACGAAGCTCGACAAGGTGCACTACGGCGACCATGCCAAGGCGGAGTCCATCCGCAAGATGGTGATCGCGATGAGCCGCGATATCCGAGTGCTGGTGATCAAGCTCGCCGACCGGCTGCACAACATGCGCACGCTGGGGTTCCTGCGGCCTGACAAGCAGAACCGGATCGCCAAGGAGACCCTCGACATCTACGCCCCGCTGGCCAACCGGCTCGGCATGAACGCAATCAAGTGGGAGCTTGAGGATCTGGCGTTCTCGACGATCCACCCGAAGGTCTACGACGAGATCGTGCATCTGGTCGCCGCCAACCAGCCCCGGCGAGAGCGCTACCTCGACGAGATCATCGCCGAGGTGACGAAGGACCTGGCCAACTCCAAGATCAACGCGACGGTGTACGGGCGGCCGAAGCACTACTGGTCGATCTACCAGAAGATGGTCGTCCGTGGCCGTGAGTTCGCCGACATCCACGACCTGCTGGGGCTGCGGATCATCGTCGACACTCAGGGGGAGTGCTACGAGGCGCTGGGCCTGATCCACGTGCGCTGGCTGCCGGTGCAAGGCCGGTTCAAGGACTACATCGCGCTGCCCAAGTTCAACCTGTACCAGTCGCTGCACACGACGGTGCTCGGTCCGGGTGGTCGGCCGGTGGAGTTCCAGATCCGTACCCAGGAGATGCATCGGCGCGCCGAGTACGGTGTCGCAGCGCATTGGAAGTACAAGCAGAACGCCGGGAAGCAGACCGGTCCGATCCGTCCCGACGGCCAGAACCTGCCATGGGTGAACCAGCTCGACTCGTTCCAGGCCGAGACCTCTGACCCGAACGAGTTCCTCGACTCGCTGATGTTCGAGATCAACTCGAGCGACCTCTACGTCTTCACCCCGAAGGGCGACATCGTCGCACTCACCCAGGGCGCCACGCCTGTCGACTTCGCCTACACAGTCCACACCGAGGTCGGCCACCGCTGCGTCGGAGCGCGGGTGAACGGGCGTCTCGTCAGCCTGGACACGAAGCTGGAGACCGGAGACGTCGTCGACGTGCTGACGTCCAAGGCTTTGGACGCAGGTCCGTCCCGCGACTGGCTGGGGTTCGTCACCTCACCGCGGGCTAGGCAGAAGATCCGGCAGTACTTCACCCGCGAGCGTCGTGACGCCTCGATCGAGCAGGGCAAGGAAGCCCTCGCCAAGCAGCTGCGCAAGGCCGGGCAGCCGTTGCAGAAGCTGATCACTCCCGATCGCATGGCCGAGGTGGCTGACGAGCTGAAGGTCGGCGATGTGCAGGGTCTGTACGTCGCGATCGGCGAGGGACACGTGTCGGCGCAGAGCGTCGTCGAGCATCTGGTGGCTCGCTCCTCGACTGCCCACGCCATCGAGGACCAGGTCGACGAGCGCGTCATCACCCGACCCCGAGCCCGCAGCAGCAACTCCAACGCGACGGGAATCGAGGTGGCTGGGGACCCGTCCATGTGGGTCAAGCTGGCCCGCTGCTGCACCCCCGTCCCAGGCGACGACATCATCGGCTTCGTCACCCGCGGACAAGGCGTCTCCGTCCACCGCCGAGACTGTACGAACGCCGACGGTCTGCTCGCGACACCGGAACGCATCGTGGAGGTGGCCTGGTCAGCCGGCTCGGGCACGTCGTTCCTCGTCGGGTTGTACGTCGAGGGCATCGACCGAGCGGGCATCCTCGCCGACCTGACGGCCACCTTGGCCGAGGAGAAGATCAGCATCCAGTCAGCGTCGATCAAGACCTCCAAGGACCGAATCTTCCGCGGCAACCTGACATTCGAGACGGCCGACCCGACCCATCTCAACCACGTGATCACCAGGTTGCTGTCGATCCCGGCCCTCTACGAGGTGAAGCGCGTCAGCGCCTGAGCCCCGTCGTGGCAGTTGGTCTGATCCGTGCCTACTCAGCCTCGTGGGCTACCTGTTGCCGCCTCAGGAGACCGCGTTGGCTCGAGCGGTGAGCGATGCCTTCGACCAGGTCGAAGAACACTGAGCCGGTCAGCCGGTGAAGTCCTTCAGAGTGGCGTTGGCCTGGTCGAGCCACGACTGGTAGGTCGCGATCGACGCCTCGGCCTGCGCTGCGGCCTTCTTGTCGCCCTTGGCCTGGGCCTTCGCCAGCTGGTCGGTGAGCTTGGCGATCTGGTCAGCCAGCAGGTTCGCCGTACCGGACGCCCGCTCGAGCGTCTCGGGATCGGTGCGCTTCCACTCCGCGTCCTCCGCGGCGCGGACGGCCTCCTCGATAGCGCGGACCCGGTTGTCGATCGTCCGGATCTGGTCGCGAGGCACTTTGCCGAACTCGTTGAACTTCTGCAGGAACGTGCGGAACTCGGCGCGGGCCTGCTTCGGGTCCTTGACCGGCAGGATCGACTTCTCTGCCGCGTCGAGCAGGGCGACCTTGGCCTCGAGGTTCCCGGAGAACTCGGCGTCCTGCTCGGCGAACGCCTGGGTACGACGGGCGAAGAAGGCGTCCTGGATGCCACGGAATTCGGCCCACAGCTTGTCGTCGACGGCGCGGGGCGCGACCCCGGCTGCCTTCCAGCGCGTCATGAGGTCGCGGAACCCACCAGCGGCAGCGCCCCACTCCGTGGTGTCGGCGAGGGCGCGCGCGTCGGCGATGATCGCCTCCTTGGCCTGCTTGGCAGCGTCACGTTTGTCGCCCTGCACGGCCATCTCCGTCTTTCGACGGCGGGTGTACGTCGTGCGGGCCCCGGAGAACCGGTGCCACAGCTCGTCGTCGGTGGTGCGGTCGATCCGGGGCAGTGCCTTCCACTCGTCGAGCAGCGTACGGAACCGGTTCACGCCTCCGCGCCAGTCGGTCCCGGCGGCCAGCTTCTCAGCCTCAGCGACCATGGCCTCCTTGGCGGCCTTCGTGGCCTCGTGTGCCTTCGCGCGCTCCGCCCTGCGGGCCTCCTGGGCCTCGGCGAGGACGGGGGTGAGGGCATCGAGCCGGGCGATGAGACCATCGAGGTCGCCGACGGCGTTGGCCTCGGTGAAGTTGCCACGCAGCGTGGCGATCGAACGCCGGGCGTCGTCGGGCGAGAGTGCCCTCTTCTTCAGCCGGGTCTCCAGCAGGCCGACCTCGACCTCCAGGGCTTCGAAGCGCCGCACGAAGAATGCCAAGGCCTCCTCGGGGGTGGAGTCAGGGATCTGGCCGACCGTACGCTCGCCCTCAGCGGTGCGGACGTGGACGGTGCCATCATCGTCGACCCGTCCGAATGCGGCGGGACCTGCTGCTTCAGTCATGGGTTCTATCTTGCCCGATAGTCTCGGGGTCGTGTTCCTCGCATCATTCCCGTCCGGCGCTTGGCAGTCGAACTGTTACATCGCTGGCGCCGCTGACCAGTCAGACGTCGTGGTGATCGACCCTGGCGACGGAGCGCTGGCTCCGTTGCGTGAGGTGATGACCGACGAGCAGCTGACCCCCGTGGCCGTTCTGCTTACCCATGGCCATTTCGACCACGTGGCCAGCGCGGCCGAGTTCGCCGACGCTTACGGGATCCCAGTTCACATCCACCCGGCTGACAGGGAGCTGCTGAGCGATCCGGCTGCAGGGGTGAGCCGTGAGTCGGCAGCGATGCTGGCGCAGCTGTTGCCCGTGACTGGGCTCGTGGAGCCGGCCGATGTGCGCGACCTTGCCGATGGGCAGCTGCTCGACCTTGCCGGGATCACGTTTCGGGTGGTGCATGCGCCCGGTCACCGGCCAGGCTGCGTCATGTTCCTGATGCCGCATCCCGACGACCCGTTCTCGTCGGTCGCGTTCACGGGGGACGTGCTGTTCGCCGGGTCGATCGGCCGTACGGATCTCCCAGGCGGCTCGATGCCAGACATGGTGGCGACCCTGCGCGACGTCGTCCTTGAGCTGCCTGATGACACCGCGCTGCTGCCTGGCCACGGACCGCAGACCACCATGGTCGCCGAACGCGCCACGAACCCGTACCTCCAGCCCGACTTCCTCAGGAGCGCTCTCTGATGGCCCGTCCCAAGCCGATCTCTGGTTTCCCTGAGCTCCTGCCTGCGCAGCGGGCCGTTGAGTTGCACGTGCTCGACGTGTTGCGCCGCACGTTCGAGTTGCACGGCTTCGCCAACGTCGAGACTCGGGCGCTGGAGCCGATGTCACAGCTCGCGCGCAAGGGTGAGATCGACAAGGAGATCTACGTTGTCCGGCGGCTGCACGCGGTCGAGGGTGAGGCATCCTCGGACGAGTTGGGGCTGCATTTCGACCTGACCGTACCGTTCGCCCGCTACGTGCTGGAGAACGCCGGCCACCTGGCTTTCCCGTTCCGGCGCTACCAGATCCAGAAGGTCTGGCGGGGGGAGCGGCCGCAAGAGGGGCGGTACCGGGAGTTCACCCAGGCCGACATCGACATCGTCGGTCAGGACCGGCTGGCGACCCATCACGACGTCGAGATCCCGCTGGTGATGCTCGAGGCGCTGGAGAAGCTGCACGTCGATCTCGGTCTCCCGCCGGCGCGGATGCGGGTGAACAACCGGCAGCTTTCGCAGGGCTTCTACGAGGGGCTTGGCATCGGGTCTCCGGGGGCGGTCCTCCAGCGGGTCGACAAGGTGGAGAAGATCGGAGCAGCGGCCGTACGGGAGCTGCTGTCGACCGAGTGCTCGCTCTCGGCTGAGCAGTCGGAGAAGGTCGTGGCGTTGGCGCAGATCTCGTCGGAGGACGCGTCGTTCATCGACCGGGTCCGGGCGCTTGGGGTGTCGTCGCCGACGTTGGACGAGGGCTTGTCGCTGCTCGCTGATGTGGTGTCGGCGGCGCAGAAGTACGTGCCAGGCCGCCTGGTGGCCGACCTGTCGATCGCGCGTGGCCTCGACTACTACACGGGCACGGTCTACGAGACGGCGCTGCAGGGGTACGAGTCGATGGGCTCGATCTCGTCGGGCGGGCGGTACGACTCGCTCGCCACGGACGGCAAGGTGACGTTCCCCGGCGTGGGTCTGTCACTGGGGCTGACCCGGCTGCTGGTGCCGCTGCTGGGGAAGGGTCGTCTGGTCGCCTCGCGGTCGGTGCCGACGTGTGTGCTGGTGGCGGTGACGGACGAGGAGACTCGGGCCCAGGCTGTTGAAGTCGCCGCAGCGCTGCGGTCGAGAGGCATCCCCACCGAGGTCGCCCCGACGGCCGACAAGTTCGGCAAGCAGATCCGCTACGCCGATCGGCGCGGCATCCCGTACGTCTGGTTCGGCGGCACGACCGGCGAGGTGAAGGACATCCGTACGGGAGACCAGGCCCCAGCCTCGTCGGCCCTGTGGCGACCTGCCGATGCCGACCTGACCATCGGCGTCACCGGCGCATGGACCTGACCTCAGGCGGGGTCTGGTCCGGGGGAGTAGCGGCCCCGGACGTGAAGCAGGGCGGCGTCGTCGGTGCCCAGGGTGAGGTGCTCGAGCACTGTGTCTACGAGCAGTGACCGGCCGACCTGACGCGGCTCCTCGGCGAGCCTGACGCCCGCCCAGGCGCGGGCACCGCTGAGGATCGGTCCCCAATCGGAGTCCTGCCAGGTCTCGACGCGGAACCGGCCCCCCGGGGCGGGTACGCGATCGGCGAACACCTCAGCCAGGTGACGGTGGCGCCAGGCGAGCAGGTTCACCACGGCCGTACGACCCGCCAGCAGTGCCCCCGTGAGGCCGGCGTCGGGGTCGAG
>Ga0116179_1001300_pt1 | contig 18783 bp, 32 predicted proteins | sample AD_UKC071_MetaG_FD_89751 | JGI IMG/M metagenome (GOLD analysis project Ga0116179, IMG submission 89751) | Active sludge microbial communities of municipal wastewater-treating anaerobic digesters from USA - AD_UKC071_MetaG | ecosystem: Engineered > Bioreactor > Anaerobic > Digestate | place: USA...
ACAACGTCAGCATCACGGTCAAGCTGATCGCGCCGATCGCGATGGAAGAGGGTCTGCGCTTCGCCATCCGCGAAGGCGGCCGCACTGTCGGCGCCGGCGTGGTTGCCAAGATCATCGAGTAACTCTTGCATGACTGGCCGGCGGCCCGGAGACGGCTGCCGGCCTCATCGCTCTTTACAAGGAACCGTCATGCAAAAACAGAAGATCCGCATCCGCCTGAAGGCGTTCGACTACAAGCTGATCGACCAGTCCGCACTGGAGATCGTCGACACGGCCAAGCGCACCGGCGCCATCGTCCGCGGCCCCGTGCCGCTGCCCACGCGCATGCAGCGTTTCGACATCCTGCGTTCGCCGCACGTCAACAAGACCAGCCGCGACCAGTTCGAGATCCGCACGCACCAGCGTCTGATGGACATCGTCGATCCCACTGACAAGACCGTGGACGCGCTGATGAAGCTCGACCTGCCGGCCGGCGTGGACGTCGAGATCAAGCTGCAATAAGCGCACCGCCTTGCGGGTCGGCACTTCACTGGGCTATACTCGCGGGCTTTTCGCGGCCCACCCGGAGACGGGATGGCCGCGAATGTCTTGAGGTGGCGTGCCGGTATCGAAACCGGAGTCGCCACCCGGACAACAGTCACCCCCGGCCAATCGATGTCGGGTGTTTGAAACAAAGGCTCCCTTTGGTGGGGGCTGGAGAAGAGCCATGACGACAGCTGCCAACAGCTATCGCCTCGGTTTGCTGGGCCGCAAGGTCGGCATGATGCGCATCTTCACGGACGATGGCGATGCCATCCCCGTGACGGTGCTCGACGTGTCGAACAACCGGGTCACCCAGGTCAAGACCGAGCAGACGGACGGCTACAACGCCCTGCAAGTGGCGTTCGGTTCGCGCAAGGCATCGCGCGTGACCAAGCCGGAGGCCGGCCACCTCGCGAAGGCGGGCGTGGAAGCCGGTGAAATCCTGCAAGAGTTCCGCGTGCCTGCCGACGTGGTCGGCCAGTACGCCCCGGGCGCTGCCGTGCCCGTGTCGCTGTTTGCCGTGGGTCAGGCTGTCGACGTGCAGGGCACCTCGATCGGCAAAGGCTTCACCGGCACGATCAAGCGTCACAACTTCGGCTCGCAGCGCGCGTCGCACGGCAACAGCCGCTCGCACAATGTGCCGGGTTCGATCTCGATGGCGCAGGATCCGGGTCGCGTGTTCCCCGGCAAGAAGATGTCCGGCCACCTCGGTGACGTCACCGTGTCGGTGCAGAACCTGGACATCGTGCGCATCGACGAAGCCCGCCAGCTGCTGCTGGTGCGTGGTGCGGTGCCGGGCGCCAAGAGCGGTTTCGTGACCGTTCGCCCCGCGATCAAGGTCAAGGCCAAGAAGGGAGCCCAGTGATGCAACTCGAGCTCCTGAATGAACAGGGCCAGGCCACGGCCAAGGTCGACGCGCCGGACACCGTGTTCGCGCGTGACTACAACGAAGCCCTGGTGCACCAGGTCGTCGTCGCCTACCAGGCCAACGCCCGCCAGGGCACCCGCGCGCAGAAGAACCGCGAGCAGGTCAAGCACAGCACCAAGAAGCCGTGGCGCCAGAAGGGCACCGGCCGTGCCCGTGCCGGTTCGACCTCGTCGCCGCTGTGGCGCGGGGGTGGTCGCATCTTCCCGAACATGCCTGACGAGAACTTCTCGCACAAGGTCAACAAGAAGATGTACCGCGCCGGCATGGCTGCGATCCTGTCGCAGCTGGCCCGCGACGGCCGTCTGGCCGTGGTCGATTCGATCTCGGTCGAAGCGCCCAAGACCAAGCTGCTGGCGGCCAAGTTCAAGGCCATGGGCCTGGAATCGGTGCTGGTGATCGCCGACACCGTCGACGAGAACCTGGCGCTGGCCTCGCGCAACCTGGCCAACGTGCTGGTGATCGAGCCGCGCTACGCCGACCCGCTGTCGCTGGTCTTCTACAAGAAGGTGCTGGTGACCAAGGCCGCAATCGAGCAGCTCAAGGAGATGTTCGCATGAGCCACGGTGCAATGAACCTGAAGTTCAATGAGGGTCGCCTGGCCCAGGTGCTGCTCGCGCCGATCGTGTCCGAGAAGGCCACGAGCGTTGCCGAGAAGCACAACCAGGTGCTGTTCAAGGTGTTGCGTGACGCCACCAAGCCCGAGATCAAGGCCGCCGTCGAGCTGCTGTTCAAGGTCGAGGTGCAGGGCGTGACCGTGATCAACCAGAAGGGCAAGACCAAGCGCTTCGGTGGCCGCATCGGCCGCCGCGACCACGCCAAGAAGGCGTACGTGTCGCTGAAGCCGGGCCAGGAGCTCAACTTCTCCGGGGAGGCCGCGTAAATCATGGCCGTCGTCAAAGTCAAACCCACTTCGCCCGGCCGCCGTGCCGTGGTCAAGGTGGTGCACAAGCACCTGCACAAGGGCGCGCCCGAGGCGTCGCTGCTCGAGCCGCAGAAGCAGAACTCGGGCCGCAACAACAACGGTCACATCACGGTTCGCCACAAGGGTGGTGGTCACAAGCACCACTACCGCGTGGTCGACTTCAAGCGCAACAAGGACGGCATTCCGGCCAAGGTCGAGCGCATCGAGTACGACCCGAACCGCACCGCCCACATCGCACTGGTGATCTACGCCGATGGCGAGAAGCGGTACATCATCGCGCCGCGTGGCATCGAGGTCGGTGCCAAGCTGCTGAGCGGTGCCGAGGCGCCGATCAAGGCCGGCAACACGCTGCCCATCCGCAACATCCCTGTGGGCTCGACCATCCACTGCGTCGAGCTGGCGCCAGGCAAGGGCGCACAGATCGCGCGCTCGGCCGGCGCCTCGGTGACGCTGATGGCGCGCGAAGGCATCTACGCGCAGGTCCGCCTGCGCTCGGGTGAAGTGCGCAAGATCCACATCGACTGCCGCGCCACGATTGGCGAGGTGTCGAACGAGGAACACAACCTGCGCCAGTACGGCAAGGCCGGCGCCATCCGCTGGAAGGGCATCCGCCCGACCGTGCGCGGCACTGCGATGAACCCGGTGGATCACCCGCACGGTGGCGGCGAAGGCAAGACCGGCGAAGGCCAGGCGCAGGTGTCGCCGTGGAACACGCTGACCAAGGGCTACCGCACTCGCAGCAACAAGCGCACGCAAGGCATGATCGTCTCGCGTCGCAAGAAGTAAGGGTCCGCCATGGCACGCTCACTCAAGAAGGGTCCCTTCGTGGACCACCACCTGCAAGCCAAGGCCGACAAGGCTGTGGCGGGCAAGGACAAGAAGCCGATCAAGACCTGGTCGCGTCGCTCGACGATCCTGCCGGACTTCATCGGTCTGACGATCGCCGTGCACAACGGCAAGCAGCACATCCCCGTGTACGTGACCGACCAGATGGTCGGCCACAAGCTCGGCGAGTTCGCGATGACCCGCACCTTCAAGGGCCACCCCGCGGACAAGAAGGCCAAGAGGTAAGGCGATGGAAACCAAAGCAATCGTGCGCGGTGTCCGCCTGTCGGTCGACAAGGGCCGGCTGGTGGCCGACCTGGTCCGCGGCAAGCGCGTCGACCAGGCGCTGAACATCCTTGCCTTCACCCAGAAGAAGGCCGCCGGCATCGTCAAGAAGGCCCTGGAGTCCGCGATCGCGAACGCCGAGCACAACGACGGCGCCGACATCGACGAGCTGAAGATCACCTCGATCTACATCGAGCAGGGCGCGACGCTGAAGCGCTTCTCGGCACGCGCCAAGGGCCGTGGCAACCGCATCAGCAAGCCCACCTGTCACATCTACGTGACGGTCGGCAACTGAACAGGCTGAAGGAAGACCATGGGACAGAAGATCCATCCGACCGGTTTCCGCCTGGCGGTGACCCGTGCCTGGGCCTCGCGCTGGTATGCCTCGAACCGCAACTTCGCCGGCATGCTGGCTGAAGACCTGGACGTTCGCGAGTACCTGAAGAAGAAGCTCAAGAACGCCGCCGTCTCGCGCATCCTGATCGAGCGCCCGGCCAAGAACGCCCGCATCACCATTTTCTCGGCCCGTCCGGGCGTGGTGATCGGCAAGAAGGGCGAGGACATCGAGAACCTGAAGGCCGAGCTTGCTCGCCGCCTGAAGGTGCCGGTCGCCGTGAACATCGAGGAAGTGCGCAAGCCCGAAATCGATGCCCAGCTGATCGCCGACTCGATCACCCAGCAGCTCGAGAAGCGCATCATGTTCCGCCGTGCGATGAAACGTGCGATGCAAAACGCGATGCGCCTTGGCGCCCAGGGCATCAAGATCATGAGCGCCGGTCGTCTGAACGGCATCGAGATCGCCCGCACCGAGTGGTACCGCGAAGGCCGCGTGCCGCTGCATACCCTGCGTGCGGACATCGATTACGGCTTCTCCGAGGCCAAGACCACCTACGGCGTCATCGGCGTCAAGGTCTGGGTCTACCGCGGTGACAACCTGGGTCGCGGTGACGCGCCCGGTGCCAAGACCGAGACGACCGAAGACGACCGTCGCCCGCGCCGTGGCCCGCGCCCCGGTGGCCCGGGTGCCCCTGACCGCCGTGGCCCGCGCCCCGGCGCGGACCGTGGCCCGCGCAGTGATGCCGCCCCCGGCGACGCCCGCCCGGCCGACGGTGGCGACCGTCCGGCTGCCAAGCGCGTGCGCAAGGTGCCGGCGCCCGGCACCGGCGCCGCCTGAGGAGTAGACCAACATGCTGCAACCATCACGTCGCAAGTACCGCAAGGAGCAGAAGGGCCGCAACACGGGTGTCGCCACCCGCGGTGCCAATGTCTCCTTCGGCGAATTCGGCCTGAAGGCCACCGAGCGTGGCCGCATCACCGCGCGCCAGATCGAAGCCGCCCGCCGTGCCATCTCGCGCCACATCAAGCGCGGTGGCCGCATCTTCATCCGCATCTTCCCGGACAAGCCCATCTCGCAGAAGCCCGCCGAAGTCCGGATGGGTAATGGCAAGGGCAACCCCGAGTACTACGTGGCCGAGATCGTGCCGGGCAAGGTGCTGTACGAGATCAACGGCGTGCCCGAAGCGCTGGCCCGTGAGGCGTTCACCCTCGCTGCTGCCAAGCTGCCGCTGCGCTGCACGTTCGTCGCGCGCCAGGTCGGCACCTGAACCCGGAGCCCATCATGAGCAAAGCATCCGAACTCCGCGCCAAGGACGTCGCTGGTCTTGAAAAGGAGGTCACCGACCTCCTGAAGGCCCACTTCGGCCTGCGCATGCAGAAGGCCACGCAGCAGCTGGCCAACCACCAGACGCTGGGCCAGACCCGTCGCGACATCGCGCGCGCCAAGACCATCCTGGCCGAGAAGAAGAAGGAGGCCGCGAAATGAGCGAGACCCAAGCCGCCGCCCCGGTGAAGAACACCCGCACCCTGGTGGGTCGCGTGGTCAGCGACAAGCGCAGCAAGACGGTCACCGTTCTGGTCGAGCGCCGTGTCACGCATGAGCTCTACGGCAAGATCGTGGCGCGCTCGCGCAAGTACCAGGCGCACGACGAGAAGGGTGAGTACCACCTGGGTGACGAGGTCGAGATCGCCGAAGGCCGGCCGATCAGCAAGACCAAGTCCTGGGTCGTGACCCGCCTGGTCAAGAAGGCCGGGCTCGTCTGAGTCCGTGCTGTCGCGGGGCCTTGTCGCTCCGCTGAAGGCCGCAACGGCCGGTCGCTGGGATACTGGCGACCGGCCGTTTTCCATGGTCGGTTCCATTTCGAACACCCCACACGAGGAGATGCAGATGATCCAGGTTGGCGACAAGTTGCCCGCAGGCACCCTGAACGAATTCATCGAGGTTGAAGGCAATGGCTGCTCGATCGGCCCCAACAGCTTCGACATCGCCAAGGAGACGGCGGGCAAGAAGATCGCGCTGTTCGCGCTGCCCGGCGCCTTCACGCCCACGTGCTCGGCCAAGCATGTGCCGGGGTATGTCGAGAAGGCCGGCGATCTGAAGGCGGCCGGTGTCGACGAGATCTGGTGCGTCAGCGTCAACGACGCCTTCGTGATGGGCGCCTGGGGCCGCGACCAGAAGACCGGCGGCAAGGTTCGCATGATGGCCGACGGAAGCGCCGCCTTCACCCAGGCCACGGGTCTCACGCTGGACCTGGCCGCTCGTGGCATGGGCCTGCGCAGCAACCGCTACTCCATGTTGGTGGTGGATGGTGTGGTCAAGTCGCTCAACGTCGAGGGCCCCGGCAAGTTCGAGGTCAGCGACGCCGACACGATGCTGGCGCAAGCCAGGCAGCTGCTGGCTTGATCGGCCCTGCCGCGCTGCCCGCAATGGGCGCGCGGCGCCACAGCGAATTTCTTCCAGCGGCACTTGCGCCCACTCGGGAATCCACGCATAATCCGCAGCTTCGCCGATCGGTGGCCCTGCTCTCTCGCAGCAAGACGCCGGTCGGATCCGCCCACACGTGGACGGTGATGCCGATGGCCGCCAGGCCGATGTCGGGTCACCCGAGACGACGGGCCCAAGACTGACCGACTCGCTGGCTGCAACGCAAGTTGCGGCTGGGCAAGACGGGACAAGTTGGGGACACAAATGATCCAAATGCAATCGCGACTCGACGTCGCAGACAACACGGGCGCGAAGTCCGTCATGTGCATCAAGGTGCTTGGTGGCTCCAAGCGTCGCTACGCCAGCATCGGCGACATCATCAAGGTGTCGATCAAGGAGGCGGCGCCGCGTGGTCGCGTCAAGAAGGGCGAGGTCTACAGCGCCGTCGTCGTGCGCACCGCCAAGGGCGTTCGCCGCCAGGATGGCTCGCTGGTGAAGTTTGACGGCAATGCCGCTGTGCTGCTCAACGCCAAGCTCGAGCCGATCGGCACCCGCATCTTCGGGCCGGTGACGCGCGAGCTGCGCACCGAGCGCTTCATGAAGATCGTGTCGCTCGCACCTGAAGTGCTGTAAGCACGGCGCGCAGGAACAAGGACATCCAGCCATGAACAAGATTCGCAAGGGCGACCAGGTCATCGTGTTGACGGGTCGCGACAAGGGCAAGCGGGGCACCGTGACCCTGCGTGTCGACGACGACCACGTGGTCGTCGAAGGCATCAACATGGTCAAGAAGCACGTCAAGCCGAACCCCATGAAGGGCACGACCGGCGGCGTGATCGACAAGACCATGCCCATCCACCAGTCGAACGTGGCGATCTTCAACGCCGCCACCGGCAAGGCGGACCGCGTGGGCGCCAAGATCCTTGCCGATGGCAAGAAGGTCCGCGTCTACAAGTCCAGCGGCGAAGAGATCAAGGCCTGAGGCCTGCGAAAGACAAGGATTCAGCCATGGCTCGTCTGCAACAGTTTTACCGCGAGAAGGTCGTCCCCGATCTGACCGCCAAGTTTGGCTACAAGTCGGTGATGGAAGTGCCGCGCCTGACCAAGATCACGCTCAACATGGGTGTGAGCGAGGCGGTGGCGGACAAGAAGGTGATGGACCACGCCGTTGGCGACCTCACCAAGATTGCTGGCCAGAAGCCGGTCGTCACCAAGTCGAAGAAGCCGATCGCCGGTTTCAAGATCCGCGAAGGCCTGGCCATCGGCTGCATGGTCACGCTGCGCGGCGTCCAGATGTACGAATTCCTGGATCGATTCGTGACGATCGCGCTGCCCCGGGTGCGCGACTTCCGCGGCATCTCCGGCCGGTCGTTCGATGGTCGTGGCAACTACAACGTGGGTGTCAAAGAGCAAATCATCTTCCCCGAGATCGAGTACGACAAGATCGACGCGATCCGTGGCATGAACATCAGCTTCACGACCACTGCCAAGACCGACGACGAAGCCAAGGCGCTGCTGTCGGCCTTCCGCTTCCCCTTCAAGAACTGAGGCGAAACATGGCCAAACAATCCCTCATCCAGCGCGAAGAAAAGCGCGAGAAGCTGGTTGCCAAGTTCGCCAAGAAGTATGCCGAACTGAAGGCGACCGCCAATGACGCCAAGAAGAGCGACGAAGAGCGTTACCTGGCGCGCCTGGAGCTGCAGAAGCTGCCGCGCAATGCCTTCCCGACCCGTCTTCGCAACCGCTGCGAGCTGACTGGTCGTCCCCGTGGCACGTTCCGCACCTTCGGCCTCGGCCGCAGCAAGATCCGTGAACTCGCCTTCAAGGGCGACATTCCCGGTGTCACCAAGGCCAGCTGGTAAGCGGCTCGAGCAGGAGAAATCACAATGAGCATGAGTGATCCCATCGCCGACATGCTGACGCGCATCCGCAATGCGCAGTCGGTGCAGAAGGCGATCGTCTCGATGCCTTCGTCCAAGGTCAAGGTGGCCATTGCCCAGGTCCTGAAGGACGAGGGCTACATCGATGGCTTCCAGGTCAAGACCGAGGGCGCAAAGAGCGAACTCCAGGTTGCGCTGAAGTATTACGCCGGCAAGCCGGTGATCGAGCGCATCGAGCGCGTCAGCCGTCCCGGCCTGCGTGTGTACAAGGGCCGCGACGACATTCCCCAGGTCATGAACGGCCTTGGTGTGGCGATTGTCACCACGCCCAAGGGTGTGATGACCGATCGCAAGGCGCGCCAGACCGGCGTGGGCGGCGAAGTGCTGTGCTACGTGGCCTGACCGGCGAAGGAGAGGCAAGAATGTCCCGCGTTGGAAAGATGCCGATCACCGTCCCGCAAGGCGTGGATGTGCAGATCACGGCTGATCAGATCACGGTCAAGGGCGCCGCCGGCACCTTGATGCGCAGCACCAGTGACCTGGTCAACATCAAGAAGGATGGCGCTGTCATTTCGCTGGAGCCCGCGAACGAATCCGTTGCGGCCAATGCGATGAGCGGCACCATGCGTGCGCTGATCAACAACATGGTCAACGGCGTGAGCAAGGGCTTCGAGAAGAAGCTGACGCTGGTCGGTGTGGGTTTCCGGGCCCAGGCGCAGGGCGCCAAGCTGAACCTGCAGATCGGCTTCTCGCATCCGGTGGTCAAGGACATGCCGGCCGGCATCACGGTCGCCTGCGCCACGCCCACCGAGATCCTGATCAAGGGCGCCGACCGCCAGGTCGTCGGCCAGGTCGCCGCCGAAGTGCGCGCCATCCGCCCGCCCGAGCCTTACAAGGGCAAGGGGATCCGCTACGCCGATGAGCGCGTGGTGATCAAGGAAACGAAGAAGAAGTAAGGAGCCGAACATGCTGACGAAAAAGGAACAGCGCCTGCGTCGCTCCCGCCAGACCCGCGCCCGCATCGCCAACCAGGGTGCCGTGCGTCTGTCGGTCTTCCGTTCCAACCTGCACATCTACGCGAGCGTGGTCTCGGGCGACGGCACGCAAGTGCTGGCCTCGGCTTCGACCGCCGAGAAGGAAGTGCGCGACCAACTGGGCAAGGACAAGGGTGGCAACACTGCTGCTGCGGCCCTGGTGGGCAAGCGGATCGCCGAGAAGGCCAAGGCCGCTGGTGTCGAGAAGGTCGCGTTCGACCGGTCGGGCTTCGCCTACCACGGCCGCGTGAAGGCGCTGGCCGAGGCAGCGCGCGAAGCCGGCCTGCAGTTCTGAGCGCCGAGAAGGAAACAAGCAAATGGCAAAGTTCACTCCCCGCGCCCAGACCGAAGGCAACGACGACGGTCTGAAGGAAAAGATGATCGCGGTCAACCGCGTCACCAAGGTCGTCAAGGGCGGCCGCACGCTGAGCTTCGCGGCGCTGACCGTGGTCGGCGACGGCGATGGCCGCATCGGCATGGGCAAGGGCAAGGCCAAGGAAGTGCCGGTGTCGGTGCAGAAGGCCATGGACTCGGCCCGCCGCGGCATGTTCAAGGTGCAGCTGCGCAACGGCACCGTGCACCACAACGTGCGCGGTGAGCACGGCGCGGCCAAGGTTCTGCTGGCGCCCGCGCCGGCCGGTACCGGCATCATCGCCGGCGGCCCGATGCGTGCGGTCTTCGAAGTGATGGGTGTCACCGACATCGTCGCCAAGAGCCTGGGCTCGAGCAACCCGTACAACATGGTGCGTGCCACGCTGGACGCACTGAAGCGCTCGACCACCGCCGCTGAAGTGGCGGCCAAGCGCGGCAAGACGGTTGAAGAGATCTTCAACTGATCCCGCTGCCACGGAGATTTCCATGTCGGATACCACCAAGAAGACGCTGACCGTGCGGCTCGTGAAGAGCCCCATCGGCTGCAAGCAGTCCCATCGCGACACGGTGCGCGGTCTGGGCCTGCGCCGTTTGAACAGCGAGCGCACCCTCGAGGACACGCCCGCTGTGCGCGGCATGATCAACAAGATCGCCTACCTGGTGCTGGTGGTCTGACCGCCGCACGCAGACGTCAGGAAGCAACATGCAACTCAACACCATCAAGCCGGCCGAAGGCGCCAAGAAGGCCCGCCGTCGCGTGGGCCGCGGCATCGGTTCCGGCCTGGGCAAGACCGCGGGCCGTGGCCACAAAGGCCAAAAGTCGCGTGCCGGTGGCTACCACAAGGTGGGCTTCGAAGGCGGTCAGATGCCGCTGCAGCGTCGCTTGCCCAAGCGCGGCTTCAAGTCGCAGTCGCTGAAGTACAACGGCGAGGTCACGCTCACCGACCTGCAGCGCCTGGACCAGGACGAAGTCGATCTGGTGATGCTGAAGGCGGCCGGCCTCGTCGGCCAGCTGATCAAGCACGTCAAGGTGATCAAGAGTGGCGAACTGTCGCGCAAGGTGGTGCTCAAGGGCATCGGCGCGACCGCTGGTGCCAAGGCGGCCATCGAGGCGGCTGGCGGCGCGCTGAACTGATCGCGGGCGTCGCGCGTCCGGGGCATTCGCAGAGCACACATTTTGGCAACTTCGGCAAACCAGCTGGCCAAGAGCGGCAAGTTCGGCGACCTGCGTCGCCGGCTTGTCTTTTTGTTGCTGGCGCTGGTGGTCTACCGTCTGGGCGCGCACATCCCCGTGCCGGGCATTGACCCGAACCAGCTGCAGCAGCTCTTCAAGGGTCAGCAGGGCGGCATCCTGAGCCTGTTCAACATGTTCTCGGGCGGGGCGCTGTCGCGTTTCACCGTGTTCGCGCTGGGGATCATGCCGTACATCTCGGCGTCGATCATCATGCAGCTCATGGGCTACGTGGTGCCCCAGCTGGAAGCGCTGAAGAAGGAAGGCGAAGCTGGCCGGCGCAAGATCACGCAGTACACCCGCTATGGCACGCTGGGCTTGGCGTTGTTCCAGAGCCTGGGCATTGCGCTGGCGCTGGAGGGCTCGGCCGGTTTGGTGATCAGCCCGGGCTTCGGCTTCCGCATGACCACGGTGGTCAGCCTGACGGCTGGCACGATGTTCCTGATGTGGCTGGGTGAGCAGATCACCGAGCGCGGCCTCGGCAACGGGATTTCCATCCTGATCTTCGGTGGCATCGCCGCTGGTCTGCCGGGCGCCATGGGCGGCTTGTTCGAACTGATCCGCACGGGGTCGATGAGCATCATTGCGGCGCTGTTCATCATTGCGTTGGTGATCGGTGTCACCTACTTGGTCGTGTTCGTCGAGCGTGGTCAGCGCAAGATCCTGGTCAACTATGCGAAGCGCCAAGTCGGCAACAAGGTCTACGGCGGCCAGTCGTCGCACCTGCCGCTGAAGCTGAACATGTCGGGCGTGATCCCGCCGATCTTCGCGTCGTCCATCATCCTGCTGCCGGCCACGGTGGTGGGCTGGTTCGCCACTGGCGACGGCATGCGTTGGCTGAAGGACATCTCGTCGGCGCTGTCGCCCGGCCAGCCGATCTACGTGATGCTGTACGCCGCGATGATCGTGTTCTTCTGCTTCTTCTACACGGCACTGGTGTTCAACAGCCGTGAGACGGCGGACAACCTGAAGAAGAGCGGCGCATTCATTCCCGGCATCCGCCCGGGTGAGCAGACGGCCAAGCACATCGACAAGATTCTGGGCCGGCTGACGCTGACCGGTGCGGTGTACATCACCGCCGTCTGCCTGCTGCCCGAGTTCCTGGTGTTGAAGTACAACGTGCCGTTCTATTTCGGTGGCACGTCGTTGCTGATCATTGTGGTTGTCACGATGGACTTCTGGGCCCAGGTCCAGAGTTACGTGATGAGCCAGCAATACGAGTCGCTGTTGAAGAAGGCCAACTTCAAGGCGAGCTGATTTTGTTCGCGCCTGCGATGCCGGATGCGGTACAGGCGCTTTAGGAGAAGACGATGAAAGTCTCTGCATCGGTCAAGAAGATGTGCCGCAATTGCAAGGTTATCCGCCGCAAGGGCGTGGTTCGCGTGATCTGCACCGACCCGCGCCACAAGCAGCGCCAGGGCTGAGGCTCGGCTGCCGGATTGAGAAGATAGAGGACCACCATGGCACGTATTGCTGGCATCAACATTCCGCCGCACAAGCACGCCGAGATCGGCCTGACCGCGATCTACGGCATCGGCCGCACCACCGCGCAGAAGATCTGCGACACGGTCGGCATCGCCTACTCCAAGAAGATCAAGGACCTGTCGGACGGCGATCTGGAAAAGATCCGCGACGAGGTCAACAAGCTGACGATCGAAGGCGACCTGCGCCGCGAGATCAGCATGAACATCAAGCGGCTGATGGACCTGGGCTGCTACCGCGGCATGCGCCACCGTCGCGGGCTGCCGATGCGCGGCCAGCGCACCCGCACCAATGCCCGCACCCGCAAGGGTCCGCGCAAGGGCGCCGCTGCGCTGAAGAAGTAAGCCAAAGCCAACGCATCTGACCGAGACACCACATGGCCAAAGCACCTGCCAATACCGCGGCGCGCCGCGTGAGCAAGAAGATCCGCAAGAACATTGCGGACGGTATCGCTCACGTTCACGCTTCGTTCAACAACACCATCATCACCATCACCGATCGCCAGGGCGGCTCGCTCGCCTGGGCCTCGTCGGGTGGCCAGGGTTTCAAGGGCTCGCGCAAGTCCACGCCGTTCGCTGCCCAGGTGGCTGCCGAAGTGGCAGGCCGCGCTGCGCAAGAACAGGGCATCAAGAACCTGGACGTTCGGATCAAGGGGCCTGGCCCGGGTCGCGAGTCGTCGGTGCGCGCCCTTGCCGCGCTCGGCATCCGCATCAACTCGATCAGCGATGTGACGCCGGTGCCGCACAACGGTTGCCGCCCGCAGAAGCGCCGCCGCATCTGAGCGAGCTGTGAGCGGCCTCGGGGCCGCTACAATCGAGAGTTTTCCGTCTGCCGGCGGGTGCCCTGTGCACCTGCCGGCAATCGCGTTGAGGCCCGTGCGGGCAGCTTCTTCAACAAGCTGTGCTGCGTGGCCTCGGCCTCCAAGCCCACCGTCTGAGCGTCTCAACAACATCCGCCAGACTCGCGCGACTTGGCTCGCGCCAGATTTCACAGAGGAACCAACGTGGCACGTTATCTCGGACCCAAGGCCAAACTGGCACGCCGTGAAGGCACCGACCTGTACCTGAAGAGCGCGCGCCGCGCCATCAGCGACAAGTCGAAGTTCGAAACCAAGCCGGGTCAGCACGGCCGGACCTCCGGTCAGCGCACCTCCGACTTCGGCATCCAGCTGCGCGAGAAGCAGAAGGTCAAGCGCATGTATGGCGTGCTGGAGCGCCAGTTCCGCCGCTATTTCGCCGAGGCCGAGCGCCGCAAGGGCAACACCGGTGCGAACCTGCTGTTCCTGCTGGAAAGCCGCCTGGACAACGTCGTCTATCGCATGGGCTTCGGCAGCACGCGCGCCGAAGCGCGTCAGCTGGTCTCGCACCAGGCCATCATGGTCAATGGCAAGACGGTTGACATCGCTTCCTACCTGGTCAAGGCCGGCGATGTGGTCGGCCTGCGTGAAAAGGCCAAGAAGCAGCTGCGCGTGACCGAGTCGGTCAAGCTGGCCACTTCGATCGGTCTGCCCGACTGGGTTCAGGTGGACGCCACCAAGCTCGAAGGCGTCTTCCGCAAGGTCCCCGACCGCGACCAGTTTGGCGCCGAGATCAATGAATCGCTGATCGTCGAACTGTATTCGCGCTGATGCGCTCCGGGCGCTGTGCACCGCCGTCCGCCGGCGGGTGCGCGCGCCACGGCCCCGTGTCCGCTTGCCGGGCATGGCACGGGGTTTCTTCTGCCCGGCAAGGTCCGTCAGCCTTATCGGTGTAACGAGCCGAGGGTATTGAGAGGAACAGGACTCGATGCAAACCAATCTGCTGAAACCCAAAGCCATCCATGTGGAGCCTCTGGGGCACCACCGCGCCAAAGTCACGCTGGAACCGTTCGAGCGCGGCTACGGCCACACGCTCGGCAATGCGCTGCGCCGCGTGCTGCTGTCGTCGATGGTGGGTTACGCACCGACCGAAGTCACCATCTCGGGCGTACTGCACGAGTACTCGACGATTGACGGCGTTGCCGAGGACGTGGTGCACATCATGCTGAACCTCAAGGGCGTGGTCTTCCGCCTGCACAACCGCGATGAAGTCACGCTGCAAGTGCGCAAGGAAGGCGAAGGCCCCGTCACCGCCGCCGACATCCAGGTGCCGCACGACGTCGAGGTGATCAACCCCGAGCACGTCATCGCCCACCTGGCGCAGGGTGGAAAGCTCGACATGCAGATCAAGGTCGAGAAGGGTCGCGGCTACGTGCCGGGCAACATGCGCCGCTACGGTGACGAGCCGACGAAGTCGATCGGCCGCATCGTTCTGGACGCCTCATTCTCGCCGGTTCGTCGCGTCAGCTATGCGGTCGAGAACGCCCGCGTCGAGCAACGCACCGACCTCGACAAGCTGGTCATGGAGATCGAGACCAACGGTGCGATCACCCCCGAGGACGCGATCAAGGCTTCCGCCGTCATCCTGGTGGAGCAGCTGCAGGCGTTCACCGGTGTGGTGCCGCACGAAGGCGGCGGGGTCGGCACGATCATCCCGGGCGGTGGCCACAACGCGCCCACGCACGATCCGATCCTGCTGCGCCCGGTTGACGAACTGGAGCTGACTGTGCGCTCGGCCAACTGCCTGAAGGCCGAGAACATCTACTACATCGGTGACCTGATCCAGCGCACCGAGACCGAGCTGCTGAAGACGCCGAACCTGGGCCGCAAGTCGCTCAACGAGATCAAGGAAGTGCTGGCTTCGCGCGGGCTCACGCTCGGCGCACGGCTGGAGAACTGGCCCCCGCAGGGCCTGGACAAGCGCTGAAGCCTCGGCTTCGACGATCCACCCAAACCACCGGCCTGCGCTGCAGGCCAGAGTGCACACCCCGGTACCTGACACGGCCGGGGTTCGATAACCAAAGGACATCACCATGCGTCACCGCCACGGCCTCCGCAAACTCAACCGCACCAGCGAGCACCGCGCCGCGATGCTGCGCAACATGTGCGTCTCACTGCTGCAGCACGAGGCCATCAAGACCACCGTGCCCAAGGCCAAGGAACTGCGCCGCGTCGTCGAGCCGCTGATCACCCTGGCCAAGGTTCCCAGCTTGGCGAACCACCGCCTGGCGTTCAACCGCTTGCGTGATCGCGACGTCGTGATGAAGCTGTTCAAGGAACTGGGGCCGCGCTACCAGACCCGTCCGGGCGGCTACACGCGCATCCTTAAGATGGGCTTCCGCGTCGGCGACAACGCGCCGATGGCCTTCGTGGAACTGGTGGACCGCCCCGAGCCCGTTGCCGCTGCCGAATCCGCCGGCGCCGAATGAGCCGCGTCAGGCGCCTCATTCAGGCGTGATGACAAACTGAAAACCAGCCTGTTGGCTGGTTTTCTGCTTTTTGCTGTTGACGATCGACCAGAACTGACCCACCCCGAGGGGGCGTGATCGAGCAAATCTGACCCACGTAACGAGACTGCCCTGCTCAAGGAACGAGGTAAGCGTGGTCTCAAGGCCGCCTTGCCCCGCCGGCCATCGGTGAGCAACATCTGAGGCTCTGTGCCCCGCTTGTAGGTGTGCACTTAACCGGCGGATGCACATCATGGACGGTCAGCGAGTCACCAAGGTCAAGGACACCCGGCGTCGGCACGGCGACGCGTTCAAGCATGCGCTCGTTGAGCGCAGCCTGGTGCCCGGTGCGTCGGTGGCGGCCATCGCGCAGGACGCGGGCATCAATGCCAACCTGCTGTTCAACTGGCGCCGCCTGCACCTGCAGTCCTTGGCATCGTCCGCTGCCGAAGTTGAGCGCGGCCCGGTGCTACTGCCGGTGACGGTGGTCGATGCGGTGCCAACCTCACCCACACCCCCGGCGCCATCGCCGACACCAGCTACCCGCGTCTCGGCGGGCAGCATTGAGATCAACATTCGCGGCACGGTGGTTCGGGTCCGCGGCAACGTCGATGAAGCCAGCCTGCGCACGGTGTTGAGGGCATTGGCGGGTGCCGCATGATCGGCCTGCCGGCCAACACCCGAGTGTGGATCGTCGCTGGCCACACCGACATGAGGAAGGGCTTCGACGGCCTGGCCGCGGTGGCGCAGAGCGCGCTGGCGGCCAACCCGTTGAGCGGGCATGTGTTCGTCTTCCGCGGTCGGCGCGGCGACATCCTGAAGGTGCTGTGGTTCGACGGCCAGGGCTTGATGCTGCTGGCAAGCGGCTGGAGCGCGGTCGCTTCGTCTGGCCGCAGGCCGACGCCGGCGGGGTGGTGCTGACGCCGGCGCAGCTGTCGATGCTGCTGGAGGGCATCGACTGGCGCATGCCGGTGCGTACGCACGTGCCTGACCTGGCGGCCTGACGGGGTCGGCTTGACGGGGTCGGGTACTGGATGAACTGGGCTCGGTGATCGCCCGGGTGCCCAGGCCTTGCGCGGCTGGGCACAGTGGTGTTGTGCCCAGCGATGTCCGCCACCCCGAACAGCAGTCAGACGATGCCGACGCCTTGCGCCTGGCGCTGCAGGCGCGCGATGCCGAGGTCAAGATGCTGCGCCTGCTGGTGCAGAAGCTGAAGCTGCAGATCGCCCGGCGCAACCGGATGGTCTTCGGCAGCGCCAGCGAGCGCTTCGCCGATGGCACGCCAGCCACCCAAGGCAGCCTGCTGGAAGGCCAAGCACTGGATGGAATTGGCCCGAAGAAGGCGGTTGCAGCAGCGGTGTCGCCTGCAGCCAACACGGCGGCCAACGACAAGACGGTCGACCGCAGCCTGCCCGCGCACCTGCCGCGCGAGCCACAGGTGCACCGCCCCGAGACGACACCGGCGCACCACGACGCCCAAGGCCAGCCCTGCGGCTGCGGCGAGTGCGGGGGCCGGCTGCGCGAGATCGGCCGCGACGTCTCGGAGCAGCTGGAGTACGTGCCCGGTCGCTTCAAGGTCGTGCGCCATGTGCGCCCGAAGCTGGCCTGCGTGCGCTGCCAGCGTGTGTTCCAGGCGGCAGCGCCCAGCCGGCCGATCAGCCGAGGCCTGCCCGGGCCGGCACTGCTGGCGCACGTCATGGTGGGCAAGTATTGCGACCATCAACCGCTGTACCGCCTGAGCGGCATCTTCGCGCGTGACGGGGTCGAGCTCGACCGCTCGACGCTGGCCGGCTGGGTGGGCCAGGGCGATGCGTTGATCGACCCGCTGGTGGCGGCGGTGCGCCGCTACGTGATGGCCAACGACAAGGTCCACGGCGACGACACACCGGTGAAGGTGCTGGCGCCGGGCACCGGCAAGACGCGCACCGGCCGGCTGTGGGTCTACGTGCGCGACGACCGACCCGCTGGTGACCAGGCCCCCAGGGCGGCCTGGTTCGCCTACTCGGCCGATCGTGGCGGCGAGCACCCTCAGGAGCACCTGCGCGGCTTCCGCGGCGCGCTGCAGGCTGACGCGTATGCCGGCTGGCCGAAGCTCTATGCCACCGGGCGGGTGCAGGAGGTGGCATGTTGGGCCCATGCGCGCCGGCCCTGGTGGGACCTGTTCCTCGACAGCAAGCGCGATGCTGACTGCGTGGCGGCCGAAGCGCTGCGCCGCATCCGGGCGCTCTACGAGATCGAAGAGCAGATCCGCGGCCAGCCGCCCGAAGTGCGCAAAGCTCAGCGGCAGGCTCGCGCCGGTCCGCTGCTCGAGGCGCTGCAGACCTGGCTGCAAGCGCTGCTGCCGCGCGTGTCGGTGAAGTCAGATATCGCCCAGGCCATTGGCTACAGCCTGAACCGGTGGAAGGCGCTGACACGTTACGTCGACGACGGCCGCCTGGAGATCGACAACAACGCGGCCGAACGCGCGCTGCGCGGCGTGAGCCTTGGCCGGAAGAACTTCCTCTTCATGGGCTCGGACGCCGGTGGCGAGCGGGCGGCGACGTTCTACAGCCTGGTCGAGACGGCCAAGCTCAACGGGCTGGACCCCGAGGCCTACCTGCGAGAGGTGTTCACCCGCATCGCCGACCATCCGATCAACCGCATCGACGAACTGCTGCCCTGGAACATCGGGCTGGCGCCAAGGGTGAACCAGGCCAGCAGGACGCCCCGGAGGAAGGCTGCGTGAGTACGCCCGGCATCGACGCGCGGCTGTTGGAACTGCTGCAGCAGGCAAGCAACCTTCAGCTGTTCCAGCTGAACTCGGTCATCGAGCGCATGCTGGCCGATCCGCGGCGCATCCTGCAGGTGCGCAAGGACCTGCACCTGGGCCAGACCGTGCGCTTCATGGACTGGCGCGACGGCCAGATGCGCGCGGGCAAGGTCGTGGCCATGAAGGACACCCAGCTCACCATCCAGGAGCAGGCCACCCGCAGCGCCTGGACGGTGCCCTACACGGCGGTGGAACCGTCGGCGCCCGGCGCGCCACAGCCGGCACCCGAACCCGCACCGCCGCCAGCGCCGCGTGCGGGGCGCAACGACTTCCGCTGCGGCGAGAAGGTGGCCTTCGAGGACAAACACCTCAACACCGTCGTCGGCGTGATCGTGCGCATCAACCAGCGCACGGCCAGCATCGACCCGGGTGACGGCATGACCTGGCGCGTGGGCTTCTCACTGCTGCGCCACGTGGTCGACATCTGAC
>Ga0116179_1001301_pt1 | contig 18782 bp, 13 predicted proteins | sample AD_UKC071_MetaG_FD_89751 | JGI IMG/M metagenome (GOLD analysis project Ga0116179, IMG submission 89751) | Active sludge microbial communities of municipal wastewater-treating anaerobic digesters from USA - AD_UKC071_MetaG | ecosystem: Engineered > Bioreactor > Anaerobic > Digestate | place: USA...
GTCAAAGCTACCGTCAGCGGTGTGCGCAGCTCGTGGGAGATGTCTGAGAAGAAGTCCATTTGGCGGGCCAGCATCATCTCCAAAGGCTTGATGGAGCGATCGGTGGTGAACTTGCTCACGGCCAAAATGAAGGGGAGGCTGCTCGCGGCGATGAGCAGCAGGATGTTCCGGGTGGAGTGCAGGCTCTTGACCAGATTAGTGGTTTCCAGAACTACGATTTTAATGGTGCTGCTGTCGATTTGCTGCTTTACGTATTTATAGTAGCGTTCATCGAGTCGCAGCAGACCTGAGTCCGCGGCATTTTCCACAACCTGAACCAAAATGCGGTCAGTCTGCGATGTGCTGAAACTGTCGCTGGCATACAAAGTATCGAAATATTTGAAAATGTTAGACGTGGGAACATCGCGGATGTATTCATAGGTTGCGGTGCCGATGGTGGAGATGAAAAGGCGCGGATTTTCGGCATCTCGTTTGTCGTAGGCCGGTGCCGACATGTGTTGGGCAATGGTAAAGGTAGTAGACTGTTCCATGCGGAGCCAAGTGACGAAGTAGAAGGCTGTCAATGCTCCATACAAGATGGTGAGAATCAGCAGACTGTTGACGATCATGAACTCTCTACGTAGGGCCTTAAACACCGGTTACGCCTCCAGTACATAACCTATGCCGCGTTTAGTCACAATTTTCGGTTTAGAGCCAACCCACTTCATCTTCTTCCGGATCGCGGAAATATGAGCTTCCACCGCATTGTACATAACTTCACTGTCCAGCGACCATATTTTGTTGATCAAAGTTTCTTTGGAAAACACATAGCCCGGGTTGCTCATGAACAAATGCAGCAGGTCAAACTCTTTGCTTGTAAGCTGGATCCTTTTTACATCACTGCTCAGCTCGAATGTGGCTGCGTTTAAGGAGATGTTTCCCACCGAGATTACGTGGCTTCTATATACATTGGGCTTACGGCGGTATAGAGCCCTCATTCTAGCGATGAGTTCACTGGGAACAAATGGCTTAGTCAGGTAGTCATCAGCCCCCAAGTCCAGTCCGGTTACCGTATCGCTGGAGCCGCGCTTTGCGGTAAGCAAAAGGATCGGTACTGTGCTTCCCTGTCTCCGGACATGTTTGAGCACCTCGAGCCCATCCATGCCTGGCAGCATGATGTCCAAGACCACCACGTCATAGGTATCCGTCATGATGTAGTCGATGGCCGAAAACCCGTCATGGACGTAATCGACAGTCCACTTTTCGGCTGCGAACAACTCTTTCAACGATTCACAGAGCTGAACTTCATCGTCCACGATGAGGACCTTCAGTTTTCTCACCCCCGATTCTAGGGCAGGCTCACGCAGATTTCACAGCTCCGTCAACATAGAGACGTGTTGGTATACATTTTTCAACGACATTATACAATTTCCTTTCCGATGGAGCAAACCAGGTGCTTCCGACGCGGTCCATTAACTCCCGGAAAATCCTCTGTAAAACTTCAGGTTAAATTCAGAAACAATTGCTAACATATACTTGCGAAAGCTCACAAGGTGTCAGATGCCTTGTGGCGGTGGATTCCTGCTCTGACCACCGGGCCTTCGTCTTGAGCCGTAGTCCTAAGCACAAAACCAATCGTATTTAGGGAGGGGAGTTTCCAGTTGATGTGGGTTAGGTCAAAAACGAACTTGCTGGTGCACCTTATTGCGGCAGGTGTTCTTTTCTGGGCGTTTACTTCGGGCGCACTCGCCTACCATGATTCTTCGGTAATTGCCTGGAAGGCCACCGGGGAGATAGCGGTTGACGGCAATTTGGACGAATGGAACAAGGTGTCATTCGTCCGCTTGGATCGTGAAGAACAGCTCTTTCGGGATGCTAATCAGTGGTTCGGCGAATCAGATCTCAGCGCCAGTGTGTACATCATGTGGGACGAAACCAATCTGTACATAGCGGCCGAAGTAATCGATGATACTCCTTTGATGTACAGAGAAGGGTTTCCCCCCGATTTGGCCGACAGCTTAATCCTCTACTTGGGCTTTGATCCCGACGCAGACCCTCACCGCACAGACTACCTTCCGAGGGATTTTCGCATCATATTGATCATTGATGATTACTACTTCAACACCTGCATCGACCGCAGCATGGTGGCTGATCCCATGGGGATTGAGACGATAGGTGACTACGGTGATGATCAAGCCTTCGATGGCTATGAAGCGGCGGTGAGCATCATCGATGGCGGGAGCTACGCATTCGAGGCTAAGATTCCTTGGTCTAATTTTTCTAGTGATCAGATCCCTGTCTTTGTACCCGCAGATGGGGTGGAAATTGGCTTCTGTGTGGAGATGAGCGATCTGGACTTCCCCTGCCCAGGAGTGGCCACTCCCGGCATCTGCTGGACCGGTTCTGGGGAGTGCAACAGCAATCCAAGTCAGTGGGGAGTGTTAACTTTTAGAGATGGGGGACTGCAATAGTGAGTTACAAAACCATGCTTAAAGCTCTCTTTGTTGCTCTAATTGTAGTTTCGCTTGGTACTGGTGGTGTTTTGGCTTACGACATTGCGGCCATAGTGGAGGATACGACCGCCAGTGGTAAATTCGACGTGTATCATTGGTGGACTGCAGGCGGAGAAAGAGAAGCCATTGATGCAGCGATTGAGGTATTTGAGCGGAGATATCCCAATTTGTCGGTGGTTTCCAATGCCGTTCCCGGAGGCGCCGGTGGAGCCATGGTAATGAAAGTGCAGGTATTGGTAGTCACCGGTAACTCTCCGGAATCGTTCCAAGCGCACCCCGGTTTAGAGATCGAACCGTACTATGATGCGGATATGCTCTTCGACTTAACGCCTCTATGGGAGTATGCGGGTTTGGCGGGGAGAATTCTACCCAGCATAGCCCAGTTTGCTGAATTTGAGGGGCAGTATCTGCTTGTTCCCATCGGAATCCATAAAAACAACGTGATCTGGTACAACATGCACATGTTTAAGGAATACGGCATTGAAGTACCGGAGGAGCCTTTAACTTGGGAGAGCTTTATAGCTCTCTGCGAGGAGCTCAAGGCCAAGCTGCCTGAAGGCAAATATCCGTTGGACCTAGGTGACCGCAGAGGTTGGCCGGCTACCCACGCCTTTGAAACCATTATGCTGGGTACCGATCCCCAGATCTATGAGGATTTCATTAACGGTAAGGCTACCGAAGAACAACTAGAACTGGTGCTTGAGCGGTTCAAGGAGTTTCTCAGTTATGTAGCACCAGACCATTCTGCTAGGCTGTGGTATGAAGCTGCCGGCCGGGTTGCGGCAGGTGACTACGCCATGTATCTTCAGGGCTCCTGGATGCAGGCGTATTTCGAATCCTTGGGCTGGGAATATGGCGTGGATTATGGGGTTTTGACGGCACCCGGTACTCACGGCTACTTCGGTGTGTCCATCGACGGCTTTGTGGTGCCCAAGGGTTCCAAGAGCGTGGAGAACGGTCTGCGCTGGGCCTACATGGTCAGCGACCCCGAGGTCCAGGCTGCGTTCAGTGTGGCCAAAAGGAGCATTTCTCCCTATGTTGATACGCCGTGGGATATCTACGATCCCTTAACGCTTCAGTTCTGCAAGGAGTTGAACGCGGAAGATACCATAGTGTACCCCAGTTTCACCCACGGGACAGCCCTGCCATGGATGGCCACAACGGATCTGCACAGCCGGATCTCTGACTTTGCAACCACCTCAAACCCCGATGTCAAACGGTATGCAAGGCTGATCTCTCAGTCGCTAAAAGAAGCCGGTGTTAAAGGAGAGTGGAGAATTGTCAAACAAGGCGAATAAGCAAGGCTGGTTGTGGTTGTTCCCTCTCTCAGTTTTAGTGCTCTGTCTAGTGCTGCCAGTGCAGGTGGCGGCCGAGCAGCCCGTGCAAGTACAGGCCACGGTAAAGCCATTGTTGGAAGTGGATGGGTACATCTTTAAGGACCTCAATGCCAACGGTCAGCTTGACCCTTACGAAGACTGGCGTCTTTCTCCTGAGGAGCGGGCGGAGGACCTGCTTCAGCAAATGACTCTGAAAGAAAAGATTGCGCAGATGCAGCACCCCACTTTTGTCCCGAGGCCCGACGGCTCCGCGCCTTCGTTTTTGGAGAAATGGGCGCAGGAACTTAATGTCGGCTACGTACTCGTGCGGGACTTGCCTGACGGCAAAACAGCTGCTAAGACCATGAACCAGCTGCAGAGCTGGTGCGAGGCCTCTAGGTTGGGTATACCGATCTTGGTAAGTATGGACTCCGTTCACGGGACCAGCTATGTGGGCGGGGCCTTGGTGCACCCCCACAACTTGGGATTAGCGGCTACCCGCGATGTAGATCTGGTGCGCAGGCTCACCGAGGCTACCCGCGAAGAGCACCTGGCCATCGGTGTGCGCATGACGCTTTCTCCAGTGGCGGACATTGGTACCGAACCGCGGTGGGGCCGGGTTATGGAAACATTTGGTGAAGACCCAGACCTGGTTGCCGAAATGGTCAAAACCCAGGTTCTGGCCTTTCAGAACGGCCCAGAGCTGAACAGCAGATCAGTGTTGACTACAGTGAAGCATTTCCCCGGTTCTGGCCCCCAGATGGACGGTGTGGATATGGCGCCAATCGTAGCTAGTAAAGAGACCATGTATAGACATCACTTGAAGCCGTTTATCGCGGCGATCGAAGCGGGAACGGGGTCCGTGATGCCGTATTACAGCATCCCACTGGCCTTGGACATGATGGCAGCTTTAGGCTCCAAAGTTGCCCTGCAGGAGGTGCTCCGTGGGGAGCTGGGCTTTGAGGGCATTATCACCACCGACTGGGGCATGATCTGGGGCATCCAGCAGAGCGCGACGTTTGTGGGCGGTGAAATTTCCCATGATGAAGCCATAGTAATCGGTGTGGCTGAAGGCCAGGTGGATGGGATTGGAGGCGAATCTATCCGTCTCATTGATGACATGGCCCGCTTGGTGGACGAAGGCTTGATTGACGAGGAGATCATCGATCGGGCTGTGCGCCGCACCTTAGTCGCCAAGTTTAAGATGGGTATCTTTGATAATCCCTATGTGGATGTGGAGTACGCGGAACAGCTGGTGGGTTGTCCAGAGCACCAAGCCCTTTCCCTGGAAGCTGCCCGCAAGTCCATGACCCTGCTCAAAAACACGGGTATACTTCCGCTTAAGTCACCCAAGAAGGTATTGGTGGCTGGGCTGCGTGCCGCCGACATGGACAGCTTGACAGGGGGCTGGACCAGCCAACAGAGCGGTGTGACCATCCTGGAGGAGATAAAAAGCCGGGTGGAAGTCCAAGGAGGCACCGTCTTCTACGAAGGTGACAACGCAGATGCCGCTGCTGAGATGGCCAAAGAGTGCGATTTGGCCATTGTGGTCGTGGGCGAGCCAGCCTATATGCACAGCCCGCCTTGGGGAGCTAATACTCTCGAGATCACGCCCTCTCAGCAGGAGATGCTGGAGGCCATTGCCGAGACGGGCACGCCCATAGTGGTGATCGTGCTGATGGGGAGGCCGTACATCTTGACATGGTGTGCGGAAAACGTTGACGCCATTCTCGTGGCCTACTACCCTGGCACGCAGGGGGCTGTTGCCATAGCCGATGTGCTCTTTGGCATTTACAACCCAACAGGTAAACTGCCTGTGCAGATTCCCCGTTCCATGGAACAGGTACGCCGGCAGAAATCGGATGAGCCGTTCGATATCGAAGACCCGCTGTATGACTTTGGGTTCGGTTTGAGTTATTAGTCGCAAACGCAGGGCCGACGGCTGCTTTGGGCGGCCGTCGGCACCGGGCTCAGGATAAGGAGGCTCAGCTGTGAGGCAGTTCTTTCAGAGGCATCCCTTGATCGTGCTAGTTATACCCCTGGGTATGGTGTTTTACTTCGTCTATGTGGGCTTAGCTTGGAACATCCTGGTCTCTTTATCCGGCTGGACTGGACTGAGGGTGGACTACAGCTTCAAGGGCTTTGGCAATTACCTTCGCATGCTAGATGACTCAGTGTTCTGGCTTTCTTTGAAAAACACGCTGCTGCTCTTTGCTATCATACCCATCTGCGTTGTGCTGGGGCTTTTCTTGGCGGTCATCCTGGATAAGGGCCTCAAGGGTACCAACTTCTTCCGGAATGTCTTTCTGCTTCCCTTTGCCCTCTCCTTCGTCGTGACCGGTACCCTTTGGGCGTGGATGTACAACCCCGCCAACGGGATCATTAACTCTCTGCTGCGTGCGATGGGTTTAGGCTTTTTGGCAGGAACCTGGCATACTGCCCAAGAGACGGTTATGCCCGCCATCATCTTGGCTCTGGTCTGGCAGTTTTCCGGTTATGCTAGCCTGATCTTCTTGGCTGGGCTCAAGTCTGTGCCGGAGAACCAGGTCCAGGCAGCATATCTAGACGGGGCATCCAGCCTTAAGGTGTTCTGGCGGGTGATTCTGCCTCAGCTGAAAGCACCGCTGACCACAGCCATAGTAGTTATCGCCATGTATGCCCTCCGTTCCTTCGACTTCATCTGGGTGTTGACGGGGGGAGGACCCGGTTATTCTTCCCACACTCTGTCTGTCATGATGTATCGGGAGACCTTCCTGTCAACTCGTTACGCCTATGGAGCTGCCATAGCCACAGCATTGCTGGTGCTCGTTCTCCTGCTGATCGTACCCTACACCTATAGAACTTACAGGAGGTGAAGGCGGTGGCTGGTGCGCTGCCCCTATCCAAGACACAGAAGCTGCTCCATGCTCTCTACTACATGCTGCTCTTTATCTTTGCAGTCTTTTACCTGTTGCCCTTTTGGGGGGCGGTTACCACATCGTTGAAATCATCGGCGGAGGTCTTTACAACAAGCCCCCTCTCGTTTCCGGAGAAGCTCACGCTGGAAGGCTATAGGGCTGCTTTCAACCATTTGAAGAAGCCCCTGCTGAACAGCCTAATCATCACTGCGGGAGGAACATTTTTCTCGGTCTTACTGGGTTCTATCTGCGGCTATGCCTTTGCCCAGTACCGCTTCAAGTTCGACAACGTTATCTTTGTGCTGGTCGTAAGTGCCATTTTCCTACCCTACCAGGCGATTCTGGTTCCGCTCTTTCAAACCATTCGCAGGCTGGGCCTCTATGACACCGTTTGGGGATTAATCCTGGCGCATACCGCCTACGGAATCCCCATGATGACTTTGCTCTTCAGGAGTTTCTACGGCGACATTCCGCGGTGCATAGTACAGCAGGCGATGCTGGATGGCTACCGGCCTTGGGCCATTTACCGGAGAATCATCCTGCCCAGCACGAAAATTGCCACGGTGACCGCGGTTGTCTTCCAGTTTGCTTCCATCTGGAATGAACTGCTCTTTTCCCTGGTTTTGACCGGTTACGATGCTATGCCTGCCACAGTTTCATTAAACCAGATGATGGGCACCTTGGCTGCGGAATGGAATGTGCAGATGGCTGGCTCTATGTGGTTGGCTTTACCGATTCTGGTTCTGTACATAATCATGGGCAAATACCTGATTCGCGGATACATGGCTGGGTCGGTGGCTGCCACCTAAAGGAAAGCAAGGAGGGTCCATTAATGTTGCGCAAGGGAATGGTCGGTGTCATTGTCTTCCTCATGTTTGCTAGTGTTGGCGCAGCGGCAGGTTCTTTTTCTGAAGATTTCACCATCCATTACGGTGGCGAAGAGCAAGGGCAGCCTACCCTAATCAGCTGGCAGGCACCCCTGTTGGAGATCGACGGTTTGGTGTTCAAAGACCTCAACAGGAACGGAGTGCTGGATAGATACGAAGATTGGCGTTTAGCTCCGCGAGAACGGGCGCTGGATTTACTCGGAAAGATGGAGCTTGAGGAAAAGATTGCCCAGATGATTCACATCACCTTGTATTCTCCCCAGGATAAGTGGTTTTCCGAACAGAACGTGGGATTCGCCCTGGCCTACAACTACCTAGCCGAGGAACCTCGCCAGGCCGCCCAAATGGCGAACAGACTCCAGATGCTCAGCGAGTCTTCGCGGTGGGGCATACCGCTGGTCATCAGCATGGACGCCATCATGGGCGTCAGTTGGGTCAAGGGTACAACCCTCTATCCTGACCAGCTTGGTTTGGGTGCCACCCGTGATCCAGAGTTGGTGAGGAGACTCAGCGACATGCAGCGCAAGGAGATGCTGGCCCTGGGCGTTCGCATGACCATGTCTCCTATTGCTGATTTGGCCACTGAGCCTAGGTGGGGGCGTTTCCAGGAGTGTTTCAGTGAGGATGTGGATTTGGTTGTTCAGATGGTGACAGCGGCAGTGGAAGGACTACAGGCTGGCAGCGAACTCAATCCCCAGTCCATCTTGGTGTCAGTAAAGCACTTCCCCGGGTCTGGACCACAGCAGGATGGTTGGATGGCAATCCCCTGGTATTCGATGAAGGATCCCTGTCTATCCACCTGAGGCCTTTCGAAGCTGCCATTGCAGCCGGTGCCGGTTCCATCATGCCCTACGGTTACAGCACAGTTCCCTACTTGGGCGGAGATGCAGTGGAGCGCACTGCGCACGAATCCAGGACGGTCATGACTGAGCTGCTCCGGGAAAAGTTGGGTTACGATGGACTGATCCAGACGGATTGGGGTCTGAAGCACCTGGATGCGGCCTTGGCCGGTGCGGACGTCTTGGGAGGCGCTGGTATCAGGGAGATCCAGCGGCTCGCCGGCGGCCTTGCCCTAGAGCAGGTTGATGAAAAAGTACTGCGGATCCTGGAAACGAAGTTCAAGCTTGGTTTGTTCGAAAACCCCTATGTTGACCCGGACTACGCCGCTGAATTCGTCGGTAATGAGGAGCACCTTGCCCTGGCCTATGAAGCGGCAGCCAGATCCTTGACACTGCTTAAGCATGACTTCTCGGGTTCTCCGTTTGAGAAGGGCACTATTCTTGTAGGTGGATCGTTGGCGGACGATGCCGATGCCCTGAACAGCGGCTGGAAGGTCGCTAGAGAGACTGCCACCAGCATCTTCCAGGCCATCGGCGCCGTAGCCGATTCCCTAGTTATCGCCTTCACTGCTGAAATGCCACAGGAACAGCTGGAGGCAGCGGGATGTGCCATAGTAGTTGTAGGTGAACCTGCTTCCACTCACCAGCCGCCGTGGGGAGTTGATAACTTGGAGATCCCCGCAGAAGACCTGGAGCTGCTCAGGCGGGCAAAGGCTGCTGAACTCCCCACCATCAGCATTGTGGTGCTCAGCAGGCCCTATGTCCTCACTGAACTGGTTGAACTATCCGATGCGGTGCTGGTCGTCTATAGGCCTGGAGTGAGTAAGGGCGCAGAAGCGATTGTTGACGCACTGGCAGGTAGACTGCCCATTGGAGGCAGGCTCCCCGTTCAGCTTCCGCGCAGCATGGAGCAGGTACGCAACCAGCGCGAGGATCTAGGTCTAGATATTTCCGATCCCCTGTATGACCTGGGTTACGGAATTAAGGTGGACAGTTTCCATAAAGAATGATGCTGCAGGAGTTCCCGAAACCGCCGCCAGGAAAGGATGTGTGAGTCGTGCCATCGGTAAGTATAAGGAATCTGACTGTCGCTTACAACAAAGGTCGCACTTTGGCCCTGGACAATTTCAACTTGGATGTTGAGGATGGGGAGTTCTGTGTTTTCCTAGGGCCGTCCGGTTGTGGAAAAACCACCGCACTGCTGTGTATTGCTGGCTTGCTTGTACCCACAACGGGCAGTATCAAAATCGGCGACCAGGTTGTCATTTCCGAGGACAAAAAGACCTTTGTAGCCCCCCAGGAACGCAATATAGCTATGGTGTTCCAGGAGTATGCCCTCTATCCCAGCATGACTGTGCGGGGCAACATGTCCTTTGCCCTGGAGAACAAGAAATACTCCAAAGAGGAGATCGAACGCAAGGTGAACAGCATCGCCAGTATGCTGGGCATTGAACAGCTCCTGGATCGCAAACCTGCCCAGCTCAGTGGTGGCCAACGGCAGAGGGTGGCTCTAGGCAGAGCGCTGGTGAGGGACCCCAGCCTGTTCCTCCTGGATGAACCCTTAGGCAACCTCGACGCCAAGCTGCGGGAGCAGGTGAGGTTTGAGCTTAAGCGCATTCAGCGCCGGCTTGGGGTAACCACGATTTATGTTACCCACGATCAAACTGAAGCCATGACCCTGGCGGACCGTATCGTGCTCATGCGGGACGGTAAAGTGGTGCAGGAGGGTTCACCGAAGGATCTCTATCACAAACCGATCAACACGTTCGTGGCAGGCTTTGTGGGAACGCCGCGCATCAACTTCCTTACTTGTGATGTGTCAGTAAAGGAAGGTCGTCCGTACTTCGCCTTCGGTCAGTCAGCGCTGCCTGGAAGCCAGGCGTTAGCTGTGACGCTGAACGGTAAGAGCTGCGTAGTTGGCATCAGGCCATCCGACTTCATGCTCGTGGACACAACCGAACCCGAAGCCATCAAGGGCAAGGTGGAAGTTGTTGAACCGTTAGGTGATGAGATAGTGGTGCACTTTACGGCGGAGGACCAGCTGCTGGTTGGTAAGTTCAGTGCCGCCGACGAAGAGAAGGTGAATGAACGCATCGCTGTAAAGGTTGATCCGGACAAACTACACATTTTTGACGCTGAGACGGGGGATAGAATAGACGGTTGAGACTCTGTTAAGTTAAGAGTCTACGCCATGATAGAAGTGGCGAACAGCGAGGAGGTGGTTGAATCCGAGGATCACGTTGTTGGGTGAGTTTTTGGAAGGCGTGGAGTTCAGGCGGTGAGTGAACGATTTTCTGAGGAAAGGAGTAGCTCCATGAAGAGAAGGGCATTGGCTTTGGTTCTTGCGCTCACCATGCTGTTGTCCAGTACCGCGATTCCAGTATTTGCCGCTGAGTCTGCCATCAAGGAAAGTGCATCAGGCTTCTATTACATCGAGGCTACCCCAACGCAAGAGGCTTTGAGCGCCAAAGACAAGAATCTGTTCATTGTCGTCGACGGTCTGTACTTCAAGGACCTCAATAAGAACGGTGAGTTGGACCTCTATGAGGATTGGCGTCTGTCCATCGAGGAGCGCGCAAAGGACCTGGTTTCTAAGATGACCGTTGAGGAGAAAACGGGTGCTTTGGCTTTCGCCTGCCTTGGCGGTACGAATGGCTCTTTTGTCGATGTGACACACGTAGATGAGATCCTTTACGGCGAAGACATCTACTATGAGCTCGATAGAAACCGCGCCTCCATGTGGTACCAGATCAACAACATGCACGTGTTCACCTATATCGCTGCCATGTCGGGTCTGCCCAAAGAACAGCTGGATCTTTTCAACGACCTCCAGGCTATTGCTGAAGGAACCCGTTTGGGCATTCCCCTCACGTTTAGCGGTGACCGCACCTATAACACTTGGGGCGGCATGATCGACAACGCTCCGTATGCTGCCGGCGTAAGCCACGATCCACAGCTGGTTTACGACCTTTACTCCGAATACGCTAAGGAATCTGTGGCCATCGGCTACCATCAGGTCTTCCATACCTATGGCAACGAAATCGGCGCTTGGTATGGAGACGAAGTAAATTATATCTCCGAAATGGTTGTGGCGCAGAACACGGCTTACGATGATCACAACTTCCAATCCCATACAAAGCACTTCATCGCACGCGGCGGGCGTAACCCGTATGTGAACGCTAAATCACCGGCTGATCTTCTAGACAGCTGGCTGATTGGCTGGAAGGCGGCGGTCGACGCTGGCACCCGCTGGGTCATGACCAACAACAACATAGGCATCACGCCTGGGGTTCAGACCTACTTCGACAAGGCCACCTTCGACTTGTTGCGGGAACAGCTCGGTTATGACGGTGTCATCGTTCTCGACTGGCCGCTAGATGCAACACGTATCCTGTCTGGGACAGGTATTACTCGCGACGGCGTTGACATTTCCCAGCTGGACTTGGCTGAGCGTTATGCCTTGATTCTGAACACCGGCATCGATATGTTCAGCTGCTTTTTGGCTGTTCCCGGCAAGGATCTCAGCTTGCTCGAAGACGTGGGCTTCCTGCGCTACTTCCCAGAATACGTTGCGGAAGCGCTCGAGAGGGGCCTGATAACGGAAGAGCGCTTGGACCTCTCCGTGTTCCGCGTGATGCGTGAGAAGTTCAGGATCGGAATTTTTGACAATCCCTTCAGAGATTGGGAGACTGCTCTGCACTTGATCGGCAGCCCTGAATACATCGCTGAGCAGTTTGAGATCAAAGATATCTACGACATCAACCGCGCTCGCCGTTCCCTGATCACTCATCTAGAAGAACGCATGATGACCCAGTCCACCATCCTGCTCAAGAACGACCACAACCTCCTGCCCCTGCCGCACGGAATCAAGATCTACTACGAGAGCAACCACAGCGCTATGCAGCAAGCCGTGCCTCCGGCATTGTCCCAGTTCGCTGAACTAGTCGATGACATGGAGGAAGCGGACGTTATCATCATCCAGGCTTCGGCACTCAATGATGCCTACGAGGATATCAGGGATGAGGCGCTGGAGACTGGCAAACCGATGGTGTTGATTGTGCAGATGGCTCTGCAGTACACGAGCGAACCCGGTGTGGCGGAAGTGGAAGCCTTCGACGCAATATTGGCCACAACATATGATAACACGCCCGACCACGGTGTACGCTATGACTTTTACCGCTATGTCTATCCAGAAGTCCTGGCTGACATGGTGTTCGGACGCCGTGAACCCACGGGTAAGACCGTGTTCGAGATCGGTAGATCTGCCGATGATTACCTGCTGTCCTTCCATGAACTGGCTTACGATATCGGTGTAGATGACTATACCAGATTGTACATGGCGGCAACTGTTAAGAGAGACCCAACCTTCCGACTCCCCGATAATCTGGGTGATGTGCTGTGGCCAGCCAACTTTGGTCTGCGTTACGGCGAAGAGGCGGATATTCGGTTCGAGGCACTCTTGGTACCAAGAACGGTCATGGAAGTCGAAACCTTAGATAGACGCGGCAACCTTGTCATGCAGAGAAGCGCCGTCAACGCTCCGCAAAAGGTCGGTGAACCCTTTGAGATCATGTTCATTGCCTACAACGATGGAAAAGACGGTAACACCGTCGCTGAAGTCTATTCGGGAGACGTCCTGGTCGGTTCCAAGTTCATCAGCGTACACGGTGGAGGCTTCGTTGTAGTACGCATGGAGATTACTCTCGACACGCCTGGTGAGCATGTCATCAGAGTCGGTGATCTGAGCACAGTAGTGGTAGTTGAAGAATAATCCATCTTAATCCTCTCTCTGCGGGGCAAGTTGGGCAGGTGTAGACTCGACTTGCCCCGCGCTAAACATAAATCCGGGATGTGAGCGAAATGAAGCGAGCAATGTTTGTCGTGGTATCCTTGGTCATTGTCCTAACTTGGTGTACAGGAGTGTGGGCACAGGAAAAGACGCCTCCCGTGGCTTATGCCTATAGGGCTTCGGAACCAATTTCTGTCGATGGGGATATCGCGGAATGGATTACCCTAACACCCATCGTAATCAACGACATTTCGCAGGTTATCAGGGATGCAGACCATTGGTTGGGTCCAGACGGGACGAGCTGCGTTGTCTATGTAATGTGGGACGAGGACAACTTGTACCTTGCTGCGGACGTGACTACGACTTCGCGCTTTGACGTGATTGATGGGCTGCCTTTGGACTACGTTGATAATTTTATGGTCTACATTTCCACCGATCCCGACCTTGATCCCGGTAGAACTGCCTATGACACACGTGACTTCCTCCTGTACTTGATCACGGACAACAACTGGTGGGACACCGCGTTTGATCGCAGCATGGTGGAGAAGCGTGAGCGGTTTTCCTCGGCTGGAATGGAAGGCGGTGAGAATGTTCTCGAGGGATACGAGAAGGCTGTTCAGCTGACTTCTCGTGGTTTCATCTACGAAGCGGTCATACCATGGGTCAATTTCTCCAACAACCGGATACCCGTTTATACACCTCAAATAGGGGATGTCATCAAGTTCAACTTCGCCATAACCGACACCATCATGGCCTGCCCTGGTACAGAGTTTGTACCACAGCTCGCCTGGACCGGAGATCGGCGGATCAATACAAATCCGAGCTTGTGGGGAGATCTGGTGTTTGTTGACAGCGGCTTTGTGTCCGAAGAATAGCTAAAGGAGGGATTTGGGAGTGTCCGCAAGCAAAAGCTCGTTCGTTTGCCTGCTGACCCTGTTGCTGATCCTTACCCTGTGTTTTGGTGTGTCAGCAGAGGAAGTTGCTATAGCCTGGAAGACAGCCGCACCGCCGGCTATAGATGGCGATCTTTCGGATTGGATTAGGGAAAGCCCCGTTTACCTAGGAGAAGATTGGCAGCTCACTAAGCATCACGAATACTGGAGCGGATCCTATGACTCCAGCGGAACGTTTTACTTGATGTGGGATGAGGAAAACCTATACCTGGCCGGGGAGATCGCTGACGACAATCCCTTCATCCGCTTTATGGCGTATGACATCGAAGGCAATGACGGGCTGGCCCTCTATTTAGGCACCGATCCCCTATCAGAGATTGGCAGAGTCCTCTATGATCCCACTGATTTCCGTCTTCTCTTCGGTTTCGATCCAGAGATACTCCCAACTGGAATCGACCGCAACAACGTCTTGTTCAAGAAAGGGATCGTCACCGAGGGCTTGGACGGCTACGACCAGGTTCTCAAGGGATGCCAATACGCTATTGAGGAAACGGAAGTGGGGTTTACCATAGAAATCAAGCTTCCCTTTGCCGCCCTTAGCAACGAACAGATTCCAGTGCTGAAACCCGTGGTGGGCATGGAGGTTGGCTTTAATCTCGAGCTGTACGACTTGGACCAGGCTTGTCCCGGTTCGGTGGCAACCGGGTTGACCTGGAAGCCTGGTAATCCCAAACTGTCACCCAAGGATTGGGGTATTCTGCGGTTCGAAGAATAACGAGTGAAGGCAGGTGGTGCTTACTAGATATCATTTCTCTCGGACAGTTGAAAACCAATACGACTTAGGAGGAGGATCGAAGTGAGACGGAGACTGCTTGTCGCGTTCTTTGTTGGGTTGTTGCTGTGTGCAAGTGTTTCTGTTCTAGCTCAGGAACAGCCGGTGGTCGAAAGCAGGGTTAAGCCCATCTTGGAAATTGATGGACTGCTGTTTCGCGACTTGAACGCCAATGGCGAGCTTGATCCCTATGAGGACTGGAGGCTGCCTATCGATGAGCGGGTGGATAATCTGGTCTCGCTGATGACCCTGGAAGAAAAGGCGGGCCAGATGGTTCATCCCAACATCACTGTGCCACTTGACGGCGTTGTGCAGAAGGAAGACATAATCACTCAAACTCAGCGTGGTGAAAGGCTGTCTTACTCGCCCTACACCTTGATCGTTGACAAACATATCACCAACATTCTCAACAACGGTGTGGCGCCCCCCGCAACCTTTGCTGCCTGGTCCAACGCCCTGCAGGAGATCGCCGAAGGGACCAGGCTGGGCATCCCCATCGTCTTCAGCACCGATCCGAGGCACGGTGCTACCCTCGGAGCCCATGTCAGGGGAACCCAATACTTCTCGCAGTGGCCTAGTAGAGAAGGGCAGTACGGACTGGCTGCAACGCGTAACCTGGATCTCGTCAGGGAGTTCGGCCGTGTAGTCGCTAAGGAGTATCGTGCCGTTGGTCTGCACATGATTCTTGGTCCCCAGATCGACGTCACAACCGACCCGCGCTGGGGCCGCAACGCGGGATGCTGGTCCGAAGACGCCCACTTAACGGCCGAGATGACCGTGGCCTTCTTAGACGGTGCCAAAGTTAAGGATCCCAAGGACGAGGGCATCCTTGCCATGGTCAAACACTGGCCCGGCTCGGGACCCCACGAAGACGGTGGCGGCTACTACCTGGTCTATCCGGGAGACAACCTGGATTACCACTTGATCCCGTTCGAGGCAGCCTTCCAAGCTGGTGCTACCGCAACCATGTCTTACTACAGTGTGATGAAGGACTACGATACGGTACCCATTTCCTATTCTGACTTCGCCGTTAATCAGCTGCTCAGAGATAAGCTGCAGTTTGACGGCGTAGTGTGCACGGACTGGGGAGTACTCGGTTTCGCAGCTTACGACGATGCGGCAGAACTGGACATAGCTGGGCGTTATGCCATGTGTATCAACGCCGGTGTTGACCAATTCGGCGCCCAGACTGACCCAGAAGTCATTGTACAGCTGGTGAGAGACGGTGTCATCTCCGAAGACCGCATCAACGAATCGGTGAAGAGAATTCTCAGACAGCCGTTTATGCTCGGACTGTTCGAGAATCCCTATGTAGACACCATGGCTGCGGCAAACATCCTGCAGAGCGCAGAACACCAGGCCCTCGGCTATCAGGCTCAGCTCGAATCCATCGTCATGCTAAGTAATGACGGAACATTGCCGTTCGCCGAAGTGCGCATCGACGCAGAGACAGGCGCGGCCAGAAAGACGAGAATATTCGTATCAGGCATGGAACCCAAGATTGCTAGCCTCTATGGAGAGATAGTGGACGATCCGACCGAAGCCGATATCGCCATTATGAGAGTAGCAGCCGTCTCGGGTGGCGGTGGCATGGGCGATGGTGGTAGCGACATCAAATTCCCCGCAGAAACCATGGCCCTGATCAGTGCGGTAGCCGGCACTGGTGTACCCACGGTGGTGGGCATCGACATCAGCAGTTCCCTTGTGGTTCTGCCGGAGGAGCTGTTCGAACAGTCTGCCGGAACCTTTGTCCTGTTCGACGTTTTGGACAATGCCCTACTTGATGTGGTGTTTGGTCGTTTCAATCCCGTGGGCAGATTGCCATTTGAGCTTCCTTCCTCCATGGAGGCAGTAGAAGCACAACTAGAAGACGTCCCCTTTGATACAGTTGATCCACTCTTTGAATATGGTTTCGGCTTGAGTTACTAGGCTGCTGCGAAGACTGCAGTCAGAAGGAATAGAGGCGGCAGGGTTTGCCTGATGGTGAACCCTGCCCCCTTTTTGATGTTCAGATGGAGAATGGGGGCAGAAAATGACCTTGGGCGAGAAGTACCAAACGCTGCGGTGGTTAACCTACTTGCTCGGCGTCGTCTTGATATTGCTATTCGTTGCACCGGCCGAAACCAAGACGATCACGGTCGAACCAACTTGCCCGCCACTGGGTAGGGGCCATCTAGTTTGCCAGAGCATTACTGAGGCGCTGGGTCTAGCCGAGGAGGGAGATACAATTTTGCTTTCACCCGGTGTCTATGACGCAGATCTAGAGGAATTTCCCTTGGTGATCAGCATCCCCCTTACGATAACGTCTGCAGCTGGGCCTTTAGCAACTAGGGTCCTCGGTCCTCCGTTGGCCACGGTATTCGAAGTGAGAGCCTCGGGGGTGGAGATAAGCGGGATAACGATTGTGCACTCGGGGAGAGGGTTGGTTGTTACCGGCGACGATTTCAGGTTCAGGGGGAACAGAGTAGAGCTCCATACCGGAGAGTATAAGTTGGGCTTCGCCGGGATGTGGGTGGCTGGGGGCCGTCGGGCCGAGATTACCGGTAACGAGTTCCTGCGCTGTGGACTCTGTTTGGCGGGTAAGCCCGTTAGTGCAGGAAGTGCTGGCGTCGCTGTTTATACGGGCTTGTTCGAGGTGGGAGCAGATGCGGACCTGTTTCAAACCCACATGATTGAAGACAACTGGGTGAACCGTAAGAGGCTGCTTTTTGCTGTAGGACTCCACGATGAAGAAATAGCTGGTGGCGACTACGGACAGATCATTTTGGTAGGATGTGAGAATCTCAGCCTCTCCGATTTGACCATCTCCGAGGCGAGTATTGGTTTACATGTTCTTCATTCCAGAAATATCACCGTCACTGACTGCAGTTTTTCCAGACACAGCATTTTTGGCGCATGTTTTGCCTACAGTTTAGACTGCCGTATTGAGGATACAGCTTTTGATGATTGCAACCACGGTTTAGATTTTCGTAGTGCTGATCACAACCGCGCCTCAAGGTGTGTAGTCACCAACTGCGGCCAGGGGGTGTTCTTGAGTCTCAGCAGTTTCAACTATTATGAGGGCCTAAGTGTTCTGGATAATGGGGTTGGCATCTTCGCTTACGGTTCGGAGGAGAATATATTCACTTCGAGTCACGTCGCCTACAATGATGTGGGTATCTACTTCCAGAACGCGCCCAAGAATCTGCTGCTCGACAACATCATCACAGCTAACCGGCAAAGCGGCCTTCGCTTCCATGGCGCCAATGCAGGCACAGTCGTGCAGCGAAACCGGTTCATTGCTAATCGTACTGCCATTGTCTTTCTAGGAGTGCGTGAAGCGAGAATATCGGAGAATTACGTTGGTCAAAGCGTGCTTACGGGGATCTTCCTGCAAGACGTTCAGGACACTGCTATCGCAGGCAATCTGCTTTTGCACAATGGAGTAGGAATCAAGTTGGGTGAGGGTTGCGAAAACATAAGCGTATCATCCAACTCCTTCAGCGGGAATGAGCAGCACGTCGTGAACGTAAGCGTGGGGGCCATGTATGATAATCGGTATGACTAGGGTTGTCCACGGCCCGCCGATCCCAAGTGAAGGTGTTCCTGACAAACCCCACAAGGTTGAGGTCGGGGGTAGCTGTGTGGGGTTTTGGCTTTTTCGCCTGTGTTTACAGGTGACAGCAGTTTTCGTAAAAGCGGCACCAAACCAAGGTTGGTGGGGTATTTCCAGGTGCAGCAAGTTGCTCCGAGAGGTGTTTTGCCCTGCAGGTTTAAAAGGATTGTACCAGACGATCTGGAATTAACAGGTACAGGCAGAGGCTCAAGACACAAGCGGGAGGAACCGGTAGATGCAAA
>Ga0116179_1001303_pt1 | contig 18771 bp, 13 predicted proteins | sample AD_UKC071_MetaG_FD_89751 | JGI IMG/M metagenome (GOLD analysis project Ga0116179, IMG submission 89751) | Active sludge microbial communities of municipal wastewater-treating anaerobic digesters from USA - AD_UKC071_MetaG | ecosystem: Engineered > Bioreactor > Anaerobic > Digestate | place: USA...
CGACACCCATCACGAGCGCCAGGTTGCTGACCAGCCCGTCGTTCGCGCCGAACACCGCCGCCCGAAACGTGCCCGAGAGGCGACGGCGGCCCCGCGCCGCGATGCCGCGGACGACCTCGTGATGGATGCGCTCATCGGCCGCCATCGCGGGGGTCGCCGCGGGGTCGGTGCTGTAGGGCGAGCGAGCCTCGGCGTTCTGGGCGAGGGCGAGGACGAAGATCGAGCCGAAGTTGCGGGCGAGAAACCCGAGCAGCCGGGTGCGTGCCGAGGCGCGCGGCAGGCGGGCAGGCTCCCCGCCCAGCAGCTGCAGCCAGTGCGTCTCGTGACGCTGCTCGGCATCGGCGAGGGCGAGCAGGATCTCGCGCTCCTCACCCTCGCGTCGACTCGCGAGCGAACGGTACACCTCGGCCTCGGCGCGCTCGCTGACGAGATAGCGGGTCCACCGGCGACGCTCGGCCGGAGTGCCCATCGGCTCGCTGGGATGCGCGGGCGCAGGTGACGTGCTCAGGGGGTCCTCCGGGAGTCTCGCGGTGGCGGCGTTTCGCATGCAGACGGATGCCGCGGCGCACCAGGGCGCAGCCTCAACCGTAGCGACGCGGCCGCCTCGACTTGCCGCGCGGCCGGCGATTGGCAGGTTTTCGGCGCTCCGAAGCCGAGCGCGCGAAGCCCTCTCCTACTGCCGGACGCGCGCTCGAAGCACCTCGATGCGCGACTGCAGCTGGGCGACGGTCGCGTGCGAGACGGCGGGCCCGCCGCACACCCGGCGCAGCTCGGCGTGCACGAGGCCGTGCGCCTCGCCCGACTGCCGCGCGTACAGCCCGACCAGGCTGTTGAGCAGCTGCCGCTGCTCCTTCAGGGTGCGGTGCAGCGGCGCGGGGATCGCTCCCGGCGCGTCGGCGGCGCCCGGGGTCTGCGCCTCGCTCGCCTCGCGGGTGTGCCGGTGGCGCGTCTGGCGCGCCTGGCGCTGCATCAGCAGCTCGTGCACGTGCTCGGGCTCGAGCAGCCCCGGGATGCCGATGAACTCGTGCTCCTCGTCGGTGCCGGGCTGGGCGAGCTCGCCGAACTCCTTGCCGTCATACAGGACTCGGTCGAAGTGCGCGACCGAGCCGAGCGCCTGGTAGGTGAACTCCTGCGTGAGGGCATCGGATGCCTTGTCCTCGCGCTCCGCGGCATCCATCGCGTCCTCGTCGAGCGCCCACTCGTCGTCGCCGCTCGGGTCGCGATCGAGCGCGTGATCGCGCTCGCGCTCCATCTCGTTCGCGAGCGCCAGCAGCTGGGGCACGTTGGGCACGAAGATGCTCGCCGTCTCGCCGCGGCGCCGCGATCGCACGAAGCGCCCGATCGCCTGCGCGAAGAACAGCGGTGTCGAGGCGGACGTCGCGTAGACGCCCACCGTCAGGCGCGGCACGTCGACGCCCTCCGACACCATGCGCACGGCGACCATCCACCGGCTGGTGCCGTTCGCGAACGTCTCGATGCGAGCGGATGCCTCCGCCTCGTCCGAGAGCACCACGGTCGGCGCCTCGCCGCTCAGGCCCTCGAGGATCGCCGCGTAGGCGCGCGCCGCCGTCTGGTCGGTGGCGATCACCAGGCCGCCCGCATCCGGAACCTGCTCGCGCACCTCCGAGAGCCGGCGATCCGCCGAGCGCAGGACGGCAGGAATCCAGTCGCCCTCGGGGTTCAGCGCGGTGCGCCACGCCTGTGCCGTCACGTCCTTCGTGTTGTCCTGCCCGAGATGCGCCTCCATCTCGTCGCCGGTGCTGGTGCGCCAGCGCATCTGCCCGGCGTAGACCATGAAGATGACCGGGCGCACCACCCCGTCGGCAAGCGCTCGGCCGTAGCCATAGCTGTAGTCGGTGCGCGAGAGGCGGATGCCCTTCTCGTTGGGCAGGTATTCCACGAACGGGATCGGCGCGGTGTCGCTGCGAAACGGGGTGCCCGACAGCAGCAGGCGGCGGGTCGCGCGGCCGTACGCCTCGCGCAGTGCGTCGCCCCAGCTCAGCGCGTCGCCGCCGTGGTGCACCTCGTCGAGGATCACGAGCGTGCGGGCCTCATCGGTGATGCGCTGGTGCACCGATGCCTTCACGGCGACCTGCGCGTAGGTGACGGCGACGCCGTGATACTGGCGAGCAGGGGCCCAGTGCCGGTTCGTGAAGTTCGGGTCGAGCCGAATCGAGACGCGAGCCGCGGCATCGGCCCACTGGGTCTTCAGATGCTCGGTCGGCGCGACCACGACGATGCGGTCGATCACCCGACGGCGGATCAGCTCGGTCGCCAGGCGCAGGGCGAAGGTGGTCTTGCCGGCGCCGGGGGTCGCGGCTGCGAGGAAGTCGCGGGGGCCGGTGCCGTCTCCCTCGCCGAAGTAGGCGTCGAGCGCCTCGGCCTGCCACGCGCGCAGGCGCTGGGCCGTGCCCCAGGGCGCTCGCTGCGGGTACGACGGCGAAAGCTGCTCGGCGGCGAAGCTGCCGATGTGCGGGCCGGGTGGGCTCTGGGGTGCTTCGCCCTGCGCTCCGCCACCCACCGACTCCCCTGCTCCGTACACGATGCCCAAGCCTAACCGAGGCCCCCGACAATGCGCCGTGAGCTCTTGCTAGCCTCGAGGTGCGCAGCTGCTCCAGCCGAAGGGAAATGTCGCCATGTCGCACAACGATGACTTCGCACCAGCCCACGACAGCGGGGATGCCTCGGCCGCGGCATCCCCCGCGCTGCACCCCTGGCGGCGCTTCATCGCCCTCGGCGACTCGTTCACGGAGGGCGTCGGCGATCCCGAGCCGTCGCTGCCGGGCGGCAACCGCGGCTGGGCCGATCGCGTCGCCGAGGTGCTGAGCCAGGGCGTGCCGGATTTCGCGTACGCGAACCTCGCTGTGCGCGGCAAGCTGATCGAGCAGATCATCGCCGAGCAGCTCGACGCGGCCGTGGCGCTCAAGCCCGATCTCGTGACCATCTCTGCGGGCGGCAACGATGTGATTCGTCCCGGCACCGACCCCGACGCGATCGCGAGGCGCTTCGACTACGTGATCTCCCGGCTCGGCGCGACCGGCGCGACGGTGGTGGTCTTCACCGGCGTCGACGTCGGCTTCTCCCCCGTGTTTCGCCGGATCCGCGGCAAGGTGGCGATCTACAACGAGAACGTGCGCGCGATCGCCGAGAAGCACGACGCGGTCGTCGCCGACATGTGGGCGCTGAAGGCCGTGCAGGACTCGCGCTTCTGGGCCGACGACCGCCTGCACCCCAACGCGCTCGGTCACCATGAGATCGCCCGCATGGTGCTTCGGGCGCTGAACGTGCCCGTCGCGCTCACCCCGATGCAGCCCGGCCCCGTGCCCGCGACGACCTGGCGGCAGGCGCGCACCGAAGACCTCGTGTGGGCGCGCGAATACCTCGTGCCTTGGGTGCTGCGCCGGATCCGCCACGTCTCGTCGGGCGACAACCTCTCGCCCAAGCGGCCCGAGCCGGTGCCCTTCGGCACGTCGCTCGACCCCGAGGTCCGCTGACCCCGCCTTCCCGCAGGAGGCGCCGAGTGGCCCCGGTCTCGTGCAGCTGCTGCTCGGACAGCGCAGCCTGCCGTCGTGCAGCGTCAGGTCGTAGAAGTCCCCGGAGCCGGCCGCGCGCGTCCGCCATCGTGTACCCGGGCAGCGTGGGCTGCTGCTTCGGCCGTATCGCGCGCTGCACGAGCTCGGCGTGATCGATGTCCTGATCCTGGATGAGCTCGGTCTGCACCCAGCACGCGAGCTCCTGCGGGAGCACGCTCTGCGCCTCGTCGAAGCTGCGCGGCTCTGTGTCGACGATGCACAGCGTGCCGACGGACTCTCCGCCCGGGGCGAACAGCGGGTGAGCCGCGTAGAAGCGCACGTGCGGATCGCCGAGTGTCTTCAGTCTCTGGCGCGATCCGGCTCGATCCGCTCCGGGGTGTCGGCCGTGCTCGCGGCGATCAGTCGCGCTGCCCTCAGACCCGCAGCGCCCAGAGGGCCACGGCGCTGGCCGAGGCGACGTTGAGCGAGTCGACGCCGTGCAGCATGGGGATGGTCACGACGCTGTCCGCGGCCGCGAGCGCTCGCGTGCTGAGCCCGTCGCCCTCGGCCCCGAGAAGGATGGCGACGCGCTCGGGCGGCGCGGCCGAGAAGGCATCCAGCGACACCGAATCACTCGCGAGGGCGAATGCCGCGACATGAAAGCCGGCCTCCTGCAGGATGGGTCGCGCCTCGTGCCATTCGGGCAGGCGCGTCCACGGCACCTGGAGCACGGTGCCCATGCTGACACGGACGCTGCGCCGGTAGAGCGGGTCTGCGCAGCGCGGCGTGATGAACACGGCGTCGGCGCCCAGGCCCGCCACCGAGCGGAAGATCGCGCCCACATTCGTGTGGTCGACGATGTCTTCGAGCACGACGACGCGACGCGCTTCGCGCAGCAGCTCGCGAGGGTCGGGCAGCACGGGGCGGTGCATGGCTGCGAGGGCGCCGCGATGCACGTCGAACCCCGTGATCGACGCGATCCGCTCGCCCGGCGCCACATACACGGGCACATCCGGGTGCGCGCCCAGCAGCGGCTCGATGTCGGTGAGCCAGCGCTCCTGCAGCAGCACCGACCTCGGGGTGTGCCCGGCCGCGAGTGCGCGTGCGATCACCTTCGCCGACTCCGCGATGTAGAGGCCCTCCTCGGGCTCGGTCACGCGCCGCAGCGCGACGTCGGTGAGGTCGCGGTAGTCGCGCAGCGCCGCGCTGAGCGCGGCATCGTCGGCGTCGTGCAGACGGATCACAGGCATGGGGTTCCTTTCGTGCGCGAGGCGCAGCATCCACTCTGCCACCCGCGGCCCCGGGCATCGCGCCGCCCGCCCGGGCGCAGAGCCCGCCGCGTAGACTCGGGGCATGCCCAGGAGACGCGCGTGAGCGAGTTCGAGCCGGATGCCGCGGCCGCGGTCGAACGGGCAGTCGAGGCCCTCGCGGGGCGGCGAATCGCGCTCCTGACCGGTGCCGGCGTATCGACCGACAGCGGGATTCCCGACTATCGCGGCGATGGGGCGCCGCGCCGCGCGCCCATGACGGGGCAGCAGTTTCTGGCCGACGATGCCGCCCGCCGCCGCTACTGGATCGGCAGCCACCTCGGCTGGCAGCGATTCTCGAGCATCGTGCCCAACGCCGGGCACAGGGCTGTGGCGGCGCTCGAGGATGCCGGGATCGCGACCGGCGTCGTGACGCAGAACGTCGATGGGCTGCACGTTCGCGCCGGAAGCCGGCGCGTGGTCGACCTGCACGGCACTATGAACCGTGTGTTCTGCCTGCGATGCGGACAGGGCTACGCGCGCGAGGACGTGTCGACGATGCTCGAGCGCGACAACCCGTGGATCGCCGTCTCGCCCGAGGTCGCCCTCGGTCCGGACGGCGACGTGCGCCCCGAGTCGGCCGATGGGTTCGTCGTGCCCGCGTGCACGGTCTGCGGCGGGATGCTCAAGCCCGATGTCGTGTTCTTCGGCGAGTTCATCCCTGCCGAGCGGTTCCGTGAGGCCGAGGCGATCGTGCACGGCTCGGAAGCGCTGCTGGTCGCCGGATCCTCGCTCGTGGTGAACTCGGGTATCCGGCTCGTCGAGCGCGCCCGCCGGCGGGCGCTGCCGATCGTGATCGTGAATCGGGGCGAGACCCGCGCGGACGCGCGCGCGACGGTCAAGGTCGACGCGGGCGCGAGCGAGGTGCTCAGCGCGCTGGCCGATCGGCTGCCCGCGCTCCCGGGGCGGGACTGACCGCCTCCGCGCCCGACGCCTCGGTGGCTCTCGCCCCCGAGCCGGCGGCATCCGCGCCGACGGCCCTGCGCATGAGCGCACGCGCGTGCCGGAGCACCGGCTCGTCGATCATGGCGCCATCGTGCACGAAGACCCCGGTGCCGGCCCGCTCGGCGGCCGCGAGCAGCGTCCTCGCCTCGGCCAGGGCCGCCGTCGACGGCGCATATGCGGCGCGAATGGTCGCGACCTGCGAGGGATGGATGCACGCGGTTGCGGCGAATCCGGAGGCCGCCGCATCCGCCGCCTCGCTCGCGAGCCCCCCGGGGCCGTCGAGGTCGGCGATGTCGAGATGCACCGCGTCGATGGCCGCCCGGCCCGCGGCGCCGGCGGCGAGCAGCACGCGGGCGCGGGCGTGCCGGGCGACGTCGCGGTAACGACCGTCGGCGCCGCGGCTGGAGCTGCCGCCAAGGGAGGCGATGAGATCCTCGGCGCCCCACATGAGCGCGACCACGTCCTGGTGCTCGGCGAGGCGCTCCGCCTGCACGACGCCCCGCGCGGTCTCGCACAGCGCGATCACCTCGCGCCCGCGCAGCGCATCGAGCGTGCGCGGGTCTTCGGCCTTGGCGAGCATGACGCGTCGGTAGGCGGTGCGCTCGAGCGCGGCGAGGTCGAGCGCGAACGCCTCGCTCCCTGCGGGGTTCACGCGCACGATCACGCGTGCCGGCTCCAGCGGGGTGTCGACGAGGGCGCGACGCGCGGCGGCCTTCGCCGCGTGCGCGACCGCATCCTCCAGGTCGATGATCACGGCATCGGCCCGCTCCGCCGCCTTCGCGAAGCGCTCGGGGCGGTCGGCGGGGCAGAACAGCAGTGCCGGACCGAGCTCGAAGGTCACGTCCCCTCCCCCGGGCCCGCGCCGACGCACCACACCAGCGCGGTGCGACTCGCGGTGGCGACGACCTCGCCGCGCTGGTTGCGCCCGGTGTGCGCGAGCGTCACGATGCCCTGTCCCGGCCGCGATCGCGAGGGGCGCGCGTGCGTCGGCGTGGTCTCGGTGTAGAGCGTGTCGCCCGCGAACATGGGATGCGGGAACGTGATCTCGCCCATCGCCAGCTGCGCGACGAGCGTGCCCTGGGTGAGCTGCGCGACGGAGGCCCCGACCATGGTCGACAGCGTCCACATCGAGTTGATCAGGGGGCGGCCGAAGGGCTGGGATGCCGCGAACGCGGCGTCGAGATGCAGCCCCTGCGTGTTCATGGTCAGGGTCGTGAACAGCACGTTGTCGGCCTCCGTCGCGGTTCGGCCCGGGCGGTGCAGGTACCTGGCCCCGAGCTCGAACTCCTCGAAGAAGAGTCCCCGCTGCTCGATCTCGCGGCCGCCCCCGCCGAGCTCAGCCATGGTGCTCCGCCTCCGCCTGCAGCCCGAGCTCGCGGGCGATGACCATGAGCTGCACCTCCGTGGTGCCCTCTCCGATCTCGAGCACCTTCGAGTCGCGGTAGTGGCGCGCGACCACGAACTCGTTCATGAACCCGTTGCCGCCGAAGATCTGCGTCGCCTCGCGCGCGTTCGCCATCGCCGCCTCCCCCGCGACCAGCTTGGCGATCGCCGCCTCGGCCTTGAACGGAAGCCCCGCATCGCGAAGCCGCGCGGCGTGCTGCCACGCGAGCTGCGCGGTGTGCACCCGCGCCTGCATGCCCGCGATCATGAACGCGATGTGCTGCCGTGTGCCGAGCGGCGAGCCGAACACCGTCCGGCTGCCGGCGTACGCCAGCGCCTGCTCCAGGCATCCCAGCGCGGCGCCCGCGGCCAGCGCGGCGATGGCGATCCGGCCCTCGTCCAGCATGGCGAGGAACCCCGCGTAGCCGCGCCCCCGCTCGCCGAGCAGGTTCTCGGCGGGCACGCGCGCGTTCTCGAAGGCCAGCGGATGCGTGTCGCTCGCATGCCAGCCCAGCTTGTCGTACGCCGGCCCGACCGTGAATCCCGGCGTCCCGGACGGCACGATGATCGCCGACAGCTCCTTGCCCGGCCTCCCGTCCGGGCGGGTGCGCTCGCCGGTCACGGCCGTGACCGTGACGAGGCTGGTGATCGGGGTGCCCGAGTTGGTGATGAACTGCTTGCTCCCGTTGATCACCCACTCGCCGCCCTCGAGCGCGGCGCGCGTTCGGGTCGCGCCGGCGTCCGAGCCGGCCTCCGGCTCGGTCAGCCCGAACGCGGCGAGCGTCCGCCCGGCGAGCAGATCCGGCAGCCAGCGCTGCTGCTGCGCCGCGGAGCCGAAGCGCAGCAGCGGCATGGCCCCGAGGCCGACGCCGGCGTCGAGCGTGATCGCGATGGACTGGTCGACCCGAGCGATCGCCTCGACGGCCAGGCAGAACGCCATGTACCCGCCGCCCTGGCCGCCGACCGCCTCGGGGAACGGCAGCCCGAACAGCCCGAGCTCGCCCATCTGGCGGACGATCCCGATCGGAAGGGTGCGGGTGCGGTTCGCCTCGTACGACGCCGGCGCGATCACCTCGTCGGCGAATGCCGTCACCACCTGCCGCAGGGCTCGCTCGTCATCGCCCAGCAGCGCATCGCTCTGCAGCACCGCGTGCCGTTGCTCGTTCATGGTGGTGTCCCTCCTCCGTCGTCGGATGTGCCCGCTGCCGCAGCGAGCACTCGCGCGAGCACCTGGTCGCGCGACACGCGATCGCCGATGGCGACCTCGAGCCGGACCGTGCCGGCGGCCGCGGCGACCGCGGGGTGCTCCATCTTCATCGCCTCGATGGTGGCGATGACCGCGCCCGCCTCGACCTCCGCGCCGTCCGCGACGGCGAGTGCGACCACGGTTCCCGGCATCGGCGCCCGCACCTCGGGGGCGCCGCCGCCTTCTGGCCGCACCAGGCTCGCGAGCTGCCGGTCGAGCAGCTCGCGGCGGCTCCAGGCCCGGAGCTCGAACGTGTCGCCGCCCGCGTGCACCCAGAGATGCCCGTCGTCGGCGCGCGCGCAGGCGGTGGATGCCGCGACGGCGCCGCCGGGCAGCGCCTCGACGATCGTCGGCGGGCCGTCGCCGAGTGAGAGCGCGAGCCTCCAGGGCTGGGCGCCGCCGATGCGCCAGCCGTCGCCGAGGAGCCACAGCGGCGCAGCGCCCGCATCGCGCGCAGCATCCACGCCGCGCCCAGCGCTCCGCGCGCGATCCTGAAGGAGCGCCGCGGCGGCCGCCTCGAGCGCCTCGGGCGGCGCGCTCGTGCGGGCATCGAGCGCCGGCATCCGCTCGATCAGGCCCGTGTCGAGGTCGCCCGCTCGGACGTCGTCCGCCGCGAGCAGCGCCCGGAGGAAGCGCACGTTCGTCTCGACGCCGAGCAGGACGGTCTCGGCGAGCGCCGCGTCGAGGCGGTCGATGGCCTGCGCGCGATCGCCGCCGTGCGCCACGACCTTGGCGATCATCGGGTCGTAGTGCGCGGTGATCTCGTCGCCCGCGCGGATCGCGGCATCCACCCGCAGCCCCGCGCCTCGCGGCGCGTGCCAGGCCAGCACGCGCCCGGTCGCGGGAAGGAAGCCGCGCTCCGGGCTCTCGGCGTACACGCGCGCCTCGACCGCGTGCCCCTCCAGCCGCACCGCCTCCTGTCGGATCGCGAGCGGCTCGCCCGCGGCGATGCGCAGCTGCTGCTCGACCAGGTCGATGCCGGTCACCAGCTCAGTGACGGCGTGCTCGACCTGCAGGCGGGTGTTCATCTCGATGAACGCGAACTCGCCGGGCGCGTCCGGAGCGACCAGGAACTCGACGGTGCCCGCGCCGAGGTAGTCGACGCTGCGCGCCGCAGCGCACGCGGCCTCGCCGAGGCGCGCGCGGGTCGCCGGGTCGATCAGCGGCGACGGCGCCTCCTCGACCACCTTCTGGTGCCGCCGCTGCAGGGTGCACTCGCGTTCGCCGAGATGGATCACCGCGCCGTGCGCGTCGGCGAGCACCTGCACCTCGATGTGCCTCGGGCGCTCCACCAGCCGCTCGAGCAGCAGCGTGTCGTCGCCGAATGCGGCGGTCGCGATGCGGCGCGCGGCCATCAGCGCGCCGGGCAGCTGCGCGGCGGAGCGCACCTCCTGCATGCCCTTGCCCCCGCCCCCGGCCGAGGGCTTGACGAGCAGCGGATAGCCGAGCGCGGCGGCCGCGGCGATGAGCTCGGCGTCGCGCTCGCGGCCGCCCGTGGCGGACTCGCTCGCGCCGGGGATGACGGGCACGCCGTATGCGGCGACGTGCGTCTTGGCGCGCACCTTGTCTCCCATCACCTCGAGCGCCCGCGGGCTCGGGCCGACGAACACGACCCCGGCGGCGGCGCAGGCGCGCGCGAAGTCGGCGTTCTCAGAGAGGAAGCCGTAGCCCGGATGAATCGCCTGGGCGCCGCGCTCGAGCGCCGCCGCGATGACCGCCTCGCCCCGCAGGTAGGACGACCGGGCCGGGCCCGGGCCGATGCGCACCGCCTCGTCGGCTTCGTCGACGTGGGCCGCGGTGGCATCCACGTCGCTGTACACGGCGACGGAGCGGATGCCGAGTCGACGAAGCGTGCGGATCACGCGACGCGCGATCTCGCCGCGGTTCGCCACCAGCACGGTGCGAAACGGCGGTGTGCGCGAGTCCGGGCCGGCCACCGCGATCACATCCTGAACAATCCGAGTCGCGGCTCGGGCAGCGGCGTGCGGCGGCAGACATCGAGGGCCAGGCCGAGCGCGCGCCGCGTGTCGCGCGGCTCGATGATGCCGTCGTCCCAGAGGCGAGCGGTCGAGTAGTACGGGATGCCCTGCACCTCGTAGCGCTCGCGGATGGGCGCCTCGAACTCGGCCTCGTCGTCGGCGTTCCACGGCTCGCCACGCGACGCGCGCTGCTCGCGCCTGACGGTCGTCAGCACGGAGGCGGCCTGCGCGCCGCCCATCACCGAGATGCGGGCCGCCGGCCACATCCACAGGAAGCGCGGCGAGTACGCGCGCCCGCACATCGAGTAGTTGCCGGCGCCGAACGAGCCGCCGATGATGACCGTGAGCTTGGGCACGCGGGTCGTGGCGACCGCGGTGACGAGCTTGGCTCCGTGCTTCGCGATGCCGCCCGCCTCCGCGTCGCGGCCCACCATGAAGCCGGCGATGTTCTGCAGAAACAGCAGCGGCACGCCGCGCTGGTCGCACAGCTCGATGAAGTGCGCGCCCTTGAGCGCGCTCTCGCTGAACAGCACGCCGTTGTTGGCGACGATGCCGACCTGGTGACCGTGGATGCGGGCGAAGCCGGTGACCAGCGCAGCGCCGAACTCGCGCTTGAACTCGTGGAACGCGCTCGCGTCGACGAGGCGCGCGATCACCTCGCGCACCTCGTACGGCTCGTTGACGTCGACGGGCACGACGCCGGCGAGCTCGTCTTCGACGACCGTGGGCGGGACGCTCGGCGCGAGCGGCCAGGCCGGCTCGAGCGGCGGCGGCAGCGTCGCGACGATGTCGCGCACGATCTCGAGGGCATGCTCATCGTTCTCGGCGAGATGGTCGACGATCCCCGAGACCCGGGCGTGCAGCTCGCCCCCGCCCAGCTCCTCGGGTGCGACGATCTCGCCGATGGCGGCCTGCACCAGGGGCGGGCCGCCGAGGAAGATGGTGCCCTGGCCGCGCACGATCACCGTCTCGTCGCTCATCGCGGGCACGTACGCCCCGCCCGCGGTGCACGATCCCATGACCGCCGCGATCTGCGGGATCCCCGCCGCCGACATCCGCGCCTGGTTGTAGAAGATGCGCCCGAAGTGCTCCCGGTCGGGGAAGACCTCGTCCTGCAGCGGCAGGTAGGCGCCGCCCGAGTCGACGAGGCAGATGCACGGCAGCCGGTTCTCGAGCGCGATCTCCTGCGCCCGCAGGTGCTTCTTCACGGTCACCGGAAAGTACGTGCCGCCCTTGACCGTCGCATCGTTGCAGATCACGACCACGTGTCGCCCATGGACGAGCCCGATCCCGGTGATCAGCCCCGCACCCGGCGCCTCGTCGCCGTACATCCCGCCTGCCGCGAGCGGCGAGAGCTCCAGGAACGGGCTCCCCTCGTCGAGCAGGCGGGTCACCCGATCGCGCGGCAGGAGCTTTCCGCGGGCGACATGGCGATCGCGCTGCGCCTCGGGCCCGCCCGTCGCCGCCGCAGAGATCCGTCGGCGCAGCTCCTCGGCAAGCGCCGCCTGCGCCCGTTGACGCGATCGAAACGCCGTGGATGCCGCGTCCACCGTGCTTCGCAGAATGTCCATGTTCGTCCCCGTCGACGTGCGCCGCGACCGCCGGTGCGAAGACCTGCTGCCCAGAAGTGTGACACGGACGTTCGTCACGAAACTCGGCGATCCGCGCAGAGCCGGTTAGGATCCACTAACTGAGGTCAGCGTACGACCGGGGTGAGGAAAGGGCAATGGTGCCGCCATGGCGGACGCGGGAACTGCACGCGAGCGGGGCAAGGCCGACCGCACCGCCGCGCTGCTCGATGCCGCGACGACGCTGTTCGCACAGCGCGGCTTCGCCGGCGTGAGCCTCGAGCAGCTGGGCGCCGCGGTCGGCGTCAGCGGCCCGGCCGTGTATCGCCACTTCGCCAACAAGCAGGCGGTGCTCGCGGCCGTGCTGCACCGGGCGAGCTCGATGCTGCTCGCGGGCGGTCAACGGGTCGTGGCGACGGGCGACGCCCTGGATGAGCAGCTGCGGATGCTCGTCGCGTTCCACGTCGACTTCGCGCTCGCCTCGACGGACGTCATCCGGATGCAGGATCGGGACCTGTCGAGCCTCACGAGCGACGCGCGCCACGAGGTGCGCCGCATCCAGCGCGAGTATGTCGAGCTGTGGGTCACCGTGCTGCGCGGCCTGCATCCCGAGGAGTCGGCCGCCCGGCTTCGCGTTCGCGCGCACGCGGGGTTCGGCCTGATGAACTCGACCCCGCACAGTGCGCGTGGCGCGGGCGTCGCGGCCGCAACGACCGAGATGCGGGGCATCCTCGAGTCGCTCGCCCTGGCCGCCCTCCGCAGCCGCTGAGCACCCGCCCGCCCCGGCGCCCCGTTCGTATACTTGGCGGGTGACAGACGACGCGCACCCCAGACCCGACGACGCCGACAGTGCTCAGCGTGCAGGCGCGGCGCAGCGCTCGGCGCCGGACGCGAACGAGGAATCGGCGAGCACGCCGGTGACCTCTCGCCGTGGGTTTCTGCGCGCCGGCGGCCTCGGCCTCGCGGGGCTCGTGGTGGGCGGCGCCGCCGGGGTCGCCGCCGGCGCCGCCATCGGACATTCGCGCGGGCTCGAGGAGGGCCGCGACGAGTTCGTGGCAGAGAACGTCGATCGCGTGCCCGGCTTCGAGCACATCGTCGTGCTGATGGGCGAGAACCGCTCGTTCGACAACATGCTGGGCTGGCTGTACACCCGCGACACGCTCCCCAGGGGCGCCTCGTTCGAGGGCCTCGCGTTCGGCAGCTACAGCAACACGGCGCCCGATGGTCGCGTGGTGCCCGCGCACGTGTACGCCGGCGAGACCGACACCGTGATGGGGCGGCCGAACCCGGACCCGGGCGAGGAGTTCCCGCACGTGAACACGCAGCTGTTCGGCACGGTCGACCCCGCGGGCAACGCCAAGCTGTACGCCGAGCAGATGGAGCACCCGTTCAACGCGCCGTCAGCGGGCGAGAAGCCGACGATGGGCGGCTTCGTGAAGGACTACCACATCAACTACGAGCGGCTGTTCCACGGCGCGTCGCCGGATGCCGCACAGGGCGACCAGATCATGGGCGGATTCTCCCCCGAGATGCTCCCCGTGCTGTCGACCCTCGCGCGCGAGTTCGCGGTGTTCGACCACTGGCACGCGGCCGTGCCGTCGCAGACCTACTGCAACCGCTCGTTCTTCCACGCATCCACCTCGCACGGATTCGTGACGAACAAGGGCGGCGGCGGCTACGACAAGTGGCTGAGCGCCGAGCCGGCGCCGACCATCTTCAACCGCCTCGAGGACGCCGGACGCACCTGGCGCGTCTACTTCGACGAGCTCCAGCTCATCTCGATGACCGGAATGATCCACACCCCGGTGCTCGAGCAGTACTGGCGCACCGAGCGCTTCGCGACGATGGACCAGTTCTACAAGGACGCACGCGAGGGAACGCTGCCGGACTACGCCTTCATCGAGCCGCGCATGGTCTACAACCACAACGACTTCCATCCCCCGTTCGGCTCGCTGCACGAGAGCACCGTGGACGGCGAGCTGGTCGCGAACAGCGCGATCTCGGACGTGCGCGCAGGCGAGGCGCTCGTGAACTCGGTGTACACGGCGATCAAGGCCAGCGACACCGCCAAGGGCTCGAACGCGCTGAACACGCTGCTGCTCATCACGTTCGACGAGCACGGCGGCACGTACGACCACGTGCCCCCGCCGGCCGCGACGCCCCCGCATGCCGGGGCGCCGGCCGGCGAGATGGGCTTCACCTTCGATCGGCTCGGCGTGCGGGTGCCGGCGATCGCGATCTCGGCCTACACGCGTGCCGGCACAGTCGTCAACGAGCCGATGCACCACGGCTCCGTGATTGCGACCCTCACTCGGCAGCACGGGCTCGTGCCGCTCACGGCGCGGGATGCCGCGGCCAACACGCTCGACCACGTCGTCAACCTCGAGCGGCCCCGTGACCCCCGCACCTGGCCCACGCCCACGCCGCAGTACCTGCCGCCGAACCCGCAGGCCGACGCGCCGCATCCTGGCAACGCGCACAAGGACAAGCCGCTCAGCCCTCCCGGGAGCGGGCTGGTCGGACTGCTGCTCGCGCGCTACGGCACCCCGGCCGAGCAGGCACGCGGCGCCGAGACGTATGCCGATGCGTACGAGGCGCTGCACAAGTACGGCGAGGGGCTGTTCGGGGTGCAGCGCTAGCTCGCGCTTCCGAGACGACGAATGGCCCCGGGGTCCCGGGGCCATTCGCTCGCGTGTGCGGGTGGTGCGGCGCGCGTGGAATCAGCCCCGCGGGGCCCGGCCTCAGCCCTGCGCGCGACGGTTCGTGCGTGCGCCGCCGCGGGAGCCGCCGACGGTGTCGCCCACGCGGATGCCGCGTGCCTGGCCCTGGCCGCGCGCCGCGCCGGTGGAACGGGCTTGCCCGCCCGCCCGGCCCTGGGCTGCGCGCTCGCCGCCCTGGTGCGCGCCACGACCCGAGCCGGCGGAGGCGCCGGCTCGCGCCGAGCCGCCCCGGCCGACGTCGCCGCCGCGGCCCTGGCGCTGGCCGTCGCGTGCGGGCCGCTGGCTGTCGCGCGATCCGTCGCCGCCGCCTCGCGCGGCGCGCTTGCGCTGGGCGTTGGCACCCTGCGAGCGTCCGCCGCCGCCCTGCGGCTTCGCCTCGCGCGGGGCGGGCTTGACGTAGTCGGCCTTCGGGCCGACGAGCGCGGTGACCGCCTCGGCGTCGTCGGTCACGGGGGTGGCGGTGACGGTGATCGCGGCCTTGCGCAGCAGCGACATGGTGTCGGAGCGCTGACCCGGCAGCATCACGGTGACGACATCGCCCGAGCTGCCGGCGCGAGCGGTGCGGCCGGAGCGGTGCAGATACGCCTTGTGCTCCATCGGCGGGTCGACGTGCACGACCAGCGCCACCTCGTCGACGTGCACGCCCCGAGCGGCGACATCCGTCGCCACCAGCACCTTGACCGAGCCGTCGCCGAAGGCGGCGAGGTTGCGGTCGCGCTGCGGCTGCGAGAGGTTGCCGTGCAGGTCGACCGCGGGAATGCCCGACTCGGTGAGCGAGCGGGCGAGCTTCTTGGCCTGGTGCTTGGTGCGGGTGAAGAGGATCCGGCGGCTGCGGCCTTGCGCGAGGGCCGTGATGAGGCGCTTCTTGCTCTCGGCGTCGGCGGTCTCGAACAGGTGGTGGGTCATGTCGGCGACGTGCGAGGTGGCCTCGTCGACCGAGTGCATGACCTCGTTCTGCAGGAAGCGGCGCACGAGCTTGTCGACGCCGTTGTCGAGTGTGGCAGAGAAGAGCAGGCGCTGTCCGCCGGTGGGCGTCTTGTCGAGGATGCGGGTGACCACGGGCAGGAAGCCGAGGTCGGCCATGTGGTCGGCCTCGTCGAGGATCGTGATCTCGACGGCGTCGAGGGTCACGAAGCCCTGCTGCATGAGGTCCTCGAGGCGTCCGGGGCAGGCCACGACGATGTCGACGCCCGCCTTGAGGGCGTCGACCTGGCGCTTCTGGTTGACGCCGCCGTAGATGGTGGTGCTCTTGAGCCCGTAGGCATCGGCGAGGGGGCGGATGACCTCGTCGATCTGGTTGGCGAGCTCGCGGGTGGGCGCGAGCACCAGCGCGAGCGGGCGTCCGGCCCGGCGGGTGCCGCCGGCGAGCGTGCTGCCGAGGCGGGCGACCATCGGCAGGGAGAAGGCGAGGGTCTTGCCCGAGCCGGTCTTGCCGCGGCCGAGCACATCGCGCCCGGCGAGGGTGTCTGGCAGCGTGTCGAGCTGAATCGGGAAGGGCTCGGTCTTGCCCTGCGCCGCGAGCACGCGCACGAGCGGTGCGGGAACGCCGAGCGAGGCGAAGGAAGGAGTGGGGGCAGTCATGCGATGAGTGTCTTTCGGGCATGCGCCACCGCCCGCGCGGATGCGCGGTCGAACCGTCCGGCTGGCGGCGCACTTCCGTGGGCCCCGGGCGTGATCGCGGTGGGAGTGTGGCGAAGGCGCCGGGCGGCGCATCCGTTCGCCGTGAGAAGTGTGCAGGAACCCGCGCACTTCGCTCTGCAGCGTGAGTGCGGGCCTCTTGGTGCGTTCTGACGACGCAAGCGAACCGAGATCGGTCCGACAGGTGCTCACGAGCCTAGCGGATGCCGCTGGGCAGACCCTGAACGGTGTGTCGGTCGGGCGCGTCGCCGCGCGGTGCGGCGGGTCTCACCGCATGAGCATCGCCCGCGCCGGCTCACGCAGCATGCCGCCGACGTCGTGCAGGAACCGCCCGGCCTGCGCGCCATCGACGAGCCGATGATCGAACGCCAGCGTGAGGGTCATGACCTCGCGCAGGGTGATCCTGCCGCGGTGCTCCCAGGGCCGCCGCAATACTGCGCCCGTCGCGAGGATTCCGGCCTCGCCGGGGTTCAGGATGGGCGTGCCGCCCTCCATGCCCAGCGCGCCGATGTTCGTGATGGTGAAGGTGCCGCCGCGAAGCGCCGCCGGCTCGGTCTGGCCGGCGCGGGCCGTGGCGGCCAGCGCTCCGATCGCGTCGGCGAGCTCGGGCAGCGGCATCCGCTCGGCGTTCTTGATGTTGGGCACGATCAGCCCGCGCTCGGTCGCCGCGGCGATGCCGAGATGCACGTAGTGGTGCTCGACGATCTCGCCCGCGGCGGCGTCCCACCGGGCGTTGAGGCTCGGCGTGCGGGCGAGCGCGAGGCACGCGGCCCTCGCCGCAAGCGCCAGCGGGCCGATGTGGTGATCGCCGTGCGCCGGGTCGTCGCGCAGCTCGCGCAGGAATCGGACGGACCGCGTCACGTCGAGCGTGATCCACGCGCTCGCGTGCGGCGCGGTGAAGGCGCTCGCGACCATCGCTTCGGCCGTCTGCCTGCGCACCCCGTGTATCGGTGTGCGCGTGGTGCGCTCGGCATCCTGGGACGCCACTGGCGCCGCAGGCGCGTCGATGCGCTCGTGCGCGGCCTCGTCGCCGGTCGTCTGAACGTCGGCGGCGTGGTCGTTGGAGGCATGGTCGTTGGAGGCGCTGTCGCTGGCCGGGCCGGGCGGCAGCCGGCGCCGCCGCCTGGTGGGATGCCCGGGCTCGCTCGGCGGCGCCCCGTAGCCCACGAGGTTCGACTCGCGATGGCCGCGCGCGTCCCGGTCGGCGCCGGCGGGCGCGTCGGACGCCTCGGCGCCGTGGGCCGCTCCGGCGCTCGAGGCGCTCGGGGAGGCCGCGACGGGCACGGAGACGGAGGGGCCGCCCCCCGGGGCGGCGCCCGCCGACGTCTCGATCGACACCAGGCTCGCCCCCACGCCGATGGTGTCGCCCGCCGCGACATGCAGCGCGCGTACGACGCCGGCGAATGGCGACGGCAGCTCGACCACGGCCTTCGCGGTCTCGACCTCGGCGAGCGTCTGGTTGAGCGCGACGGCATCGCCCACGGCGACGTGCCACTGCACGAGCTCGGCCTCGGTGAGCCCCTCGCCGAGGTCCGGCAGCAGGAACTCCTCGGTCATGGCGCCATTCCCGTCATGCTGTTGGGTCGTCCCAGCGCGCGATCCACGCCGTCGAGGATCCGATCGAGGTCGGGCAGGAAGTGCTGCTCGGTCTTCGCTGGCGGGTACGGCAGGTCGTGCCCGGTGATCCGCACCGGTGCCGAGCGCAGCGCGTCGAAGCACCGCTCCGCCACGCCCGTGATCACCTCCGCGGCGAGGCCGGCCTCCCTGGGCGCCTCGTGCACGACCACGAGCCGACCCGTTCGGCGCACCGATGCGTCCACGGTGGCGTGATCCAGGGGCGAGAGCGAGCGCAGGTCGATCACCTCGAGCGACACGCCCTCGTCGTCGGCCGCCGTCGCCGCGTCGAGCGCGGTGCGCACCATCGCGCCATACGCGACGAGCGTCACGTCCCGCCCCGCACGCACCACGGTGGCGAGCCCCATCGGCCGAGCGTCGGCGAGGGGGCGGTCGAGCTCCACCTCGCCCTTGCCCTGGTAGAGGCGCTTGGGCTCGAAGAACACGACAGGGTCGTCGCTCGCGATGGCCTGTCGCAGCATCACGAACGCGTCCGCCGGGTTCGAGACGGCGACGACCCGGAGCCCGGCCGTGTGCACGAAGTACGCCTCCGGCGACTCCGAGTGATGCTCGGCGGCGCCGATCCCGCCGCCCCACGGCACCCGGATCGTCAAGGGCATCCGCACGCTGCCGCGCGTGCGGTAGTGCAGCTTGGCGACCTGGCTGACGATCTGGTCGAACGCCGGGTAGATGAATCCATCGAACTGGATCTCGACCACCGGGCGATAGCCGCGAAACGCGAGCCCGACCGCCGCGCCGACGATGCCCGACTCGGCCAGGGGCGTGTCGATCACCCGCGCCGCGCCGAACTCGCCCAGCAGCCCATCGGTGACGCGGAACATGCCGCCGAGCGTGCCGA
>Ga0116179_1001313_pt1 | contig 18674 bp, 13 predicted proteins | sample AD_UKC071_MetaG_FD_89751 | JGI IMG/M metagenome (GOLD analysis project Ga0116179, IMG submission 89751) | Active sludge microbial communities of municipal wastewater-treating anaerobic digesters from USA - AD_UKC071_MetaG | ecosystem: Engineered > Bioreactor > Anaerobic > Digestate | place: USA...
CGAGGTAGGCGTGCCGGAGGCCGACGCCCGACTGGAGGGGCTGCAGCTGTCAGCCACCATCAGCGAACCCGCGCGCGGCGCCTTCAAGGACTGGGGCGAGCAGACCGGCGAGGTTGGCGGGGCGGAGCGGTTCTTCGACTGTGCCTCCCGTGGCCGCCGCTGGCGCACCTCGCCCACCACCACGATGACCCAGCTCGCCAACGCCGATGCGAAAGCTGCCGGGAAGTACGCCGATGCTCTCGCCGGTGTCGCCGCCGCAGCCTGCCTGCTGGGCGAGGGGCATCCGCAGGTGGCTGGGAACGCGACATTGGCGATCTCGGCCCAGCGCAGTGTCGTTCCGGGTGCCTACCAGCAGTCGCCGCTGGGTGGCTCCGCTCCCCAGCACCCGGCATCGCCGGCGCCCATGAGCCCTCAGCAGCCCACCGGTCCCGTCTCGCCCTCCGGTCCCGTCTCGCCGAGTGTTCCGAGTGCGCCGTACGACCCCTTCGCCGGTCAGCTGCCCGGATCGCGACAGGCTCCACCGCCGGCCGAGACGACCTGGCTCGAGTCGATGGCCGACCGAGGCCGCGATGCCGCCGACGCGATGGGTGACTTCACCAAGCGTGCGCCAGACATCCTGCAGAACGTGCTGGGCCAGCTGCGCGGCACCCAGGACCGGATGCGTGACCTGGGCATGCGTACGGGCGACATCCCCGCCGGGCTGTCAGCCAACCCGTTCGACCTGTCCGGCACCGACCCGCATGCGCCGGGAGCGTTCGGCGGGATCACGACGGGCTACGGCTCACATCCGACCCCGGCCGATCCCCCCCGACCGCAGCAGCAGGGTGTCCCGACTCAGCCGACCGGCCCTGGTACGGCCGCCGCGCCCGTGCAGACGCAGGAGGATCCAAACGCCAAGGAGGCCGAGCCGGAGCCGGAGGTGCCAGCGAAGACGCTCGAGGAGCTGCTGGCCGAGCTCGACGAACTGGTCGGCCTCGACCTGGTCAAGGGTGAGATCCATCGCCAGACCGCCATCCTGCGCGTGCAGGGCCTGCGGTCGAAGGCCGGTCTGCAGGACCCCACGATCACCCGGCATCTCGTGTTCGTCGGCAACCCGGGCACGGGCAAGACCACCGTCGCCCGCCTGGTCGCTGGCATCTACAAGGCGCTCGGGCTGCTCAGCAAGGGTCAGCTCGTCGAGGTAGACCGCTCTGAGCTCGTGGCTGGCTACCTGGGCCAGACTGCGATCAAGACGGCCGAGATCGCCGACAAGGCCAAGGGTGGCGTGCTGTTCATCGACGAGGCCTACAGCCTGTCGGGGGACCAGTACGGAGAGGAGGCGATCAACACGCTGGTGAAGGAGATGGAGGACAACCGCCACGACCTCGTGGTGATCGTCGCCGGCTACCCCCGGCCGATGGCCACGTTCATCTCCGAGAACCCAGGTCTCGCCAGCCGGTTCCGTACGACGATCAACTTCGCCGACTACACCGACGAGGAACTGGTCGGCATCTTCACCGGGATGGCTGCCAAGGCTGACTACGACCTCGACGAGGATGCCATCACCGCCTTCAAGGTGCTGCTGGCCCAGCAGGTGCGCGACGAGACCTTCGGCAACGGCCGCTTCGCGCGCAACACGCTGGAGGCGGCCATCGGCAAGCACGCCTGGCGTCTGCGCGACATCGAGGAGCCGACGCTGGAGCAGCTCCGGACGATCCTGCCCGAGGACGTCAGCCCGACCGGCGACGCCGCGACCGTGGAGTTCGGGCCCGACACTGCCGAGCCCGCCACACCCACCGAGGACGCGCCGCTCCACCAAGGTTCCCTCGAGGCTGCCGAGGCACCTCAGGACGCCCCCGATGAGGCCGCATCGGTCGATGAGGAGAACGCGTGACGAACCTCCACCCAGGTGGCCAGCAGAGCCCCCGAGGGCTGACCGCGATGGGTGCCCCCGCACCACAACAGGCTCCGTCAGTGGCACCCGCGACTGCTAGCGCCGGTGTGCAGACCGTCGCCGCTGCGGCCGCGGAGAGCAAGCCCGCACCTGCGCCAGGTCCCGTCACGGGCCGTAACACGCCGCGCCTGTTCGTCCAGCTCCGCGCCGCGGTGATTGTCACCAGCCTGCTGTTCGCCGTCCTGTGCGTCATCGGGACGACGATGCCGTACGGAGCCCTCACCGGAGCCCGGCAGGACATCGAACAAGGCCAGCGGCTGCGCAGTGCCCAGGCCAGCCTGGCGAGGGCACAGGCACTGGCTGCTGAGGCGGCCGACCCCAAGGTGAACGGTGACGCCGCTGCGTTCCGGAAGGAGACCGACGCACTCTCGGGATCGCTGGTGGCTGCTGCCGCGGCGATCCCGTCCGACTCCGCAGCGTTGGCGACCGCCGCCGGCCAGGTCAGCGCCTTCCGGGCAGCAGTCGACCTGGGGCTCGCCCAGAAGACCTCGACAGACGCGACGAAGGCGCAGGCGGCCGTCTCGACCGCCAATGACGCCGTCGGCGCCTCGGCTGGCACGACCCTTCGCGACCTCACCGCCAACGCTGACAGCCGACTGCCAGCGCGGTTCAGCACCACCGCTGCACCCCTTGTGGTCGGTGGGGCCATCGTCGCGCTTGCCGCCGCTCTGGTGGCGGCCACGCTCGTGGGCCTGCGCACCCGGAGGTTCATCAACCTCGGACTGACGGGTGCCGTGATCGCCCTGCTGATCGCGATGGGACTGGCGATCGGGAGCGCCACCACCGTGACGGGTGGGGCCGACGTCGCTGAGAGTCGTAACCTGTCGAGCGCTCGCGCCGCTGCCGATGTGCGAGTCCTGGTCGAACAGGCCCGGACCGCTCAGCTGAGCGGTACGACGGGCGGACAGAGCTGGGCCCAGGTGGCGACCAAGGTGCGGGAGAGCTTGGCCACGATCTCGGCCACGGACACGTCCACTGCTGCTGACAACGCAACGACCGCATGGGGCCAAGCCGAGGCTGCCCAGGCCAAGGCGGACCTCCCTGCGACCAGGACGGCGATCGACAAGGTGACTGCGGCCGTGACCCCTCTCGAGGCCACCAGCACGGCCGCCGCGACGGACGCCGTCGGGTTCGAGAGGGTGCTCGTGTACGGGATCACCGCCGCGATCCTCGCGGTCGTCGCGGCCCTGCTGGCCGCCTTCGGCATCACCACCCGGCTGAACGAGTACCGATGATGGCTGCCGTCGCACCCGTTGCCCCGGGAAAGCTGGGCACTCCCCTCGCCCTGAACGAGGCCGTGGGCTATCTGGAGGCGCTTGGCCGTTGGGTCGAGGAACGTCGTCGGGAGCTCGATGCGCTCGACCAGGCGATCATTGCCTCACCCCAGTCGCGCTCGCTCACCAAGGACATGGTCCTGTCACTGTCGCTGTGGCAGGCAGTGAAGTCGCGCTACGACCTCTTGCTGGCCACCTGGGACTCCGGCCGGGTCGCCGCCCGCGAGCTGGAGCGGATGGCGGCTCTGATCTGGGGTCGCCTCGATGACACGCTGCCTGACTCCGGCTCCCCGACAGCCAGCTCCGCTGCGCTGAGCGGCCTCTCGGTCTCGCTGCCGGAGGCCTGCCAGCTCTCCGACGCGCTCGCCGGCCAGCTGCGCAGCAGGCTGGCGCTCGACCCCGCTGCCGACCAGGCTGCGGGTCGGCTCCGTCAGCTTCGTGCCCAGTTGGAGCGGCTCCGTGACCAGGTCTCGCTCGAGCCCGCGGCGGCGCAGTCTCAGCTTCGCGCCCGGGTGGACGACATGGCTGGTCGGACAGCCGCCCTCGTCGAGAAGGTGGAGCGCGGCGGCGATGTGGGCGGGCTGCTCGGCCCCCTCGAGGTGCAGGCCGCCACGATGGAGCGCGACCTGATCGTCGAGAACACGAAGCGCCGGCAGAACCGCGACAAGCTCGGCCGGGTGAAGGAGCTCCTGGAAGCCCTCACCCTGCGCCAGCAGGCACTCACCGACCTCGTCACCAAGACCGTCCACACGGTCACGCCCGCCCCGAAGTACGCGGTGCCCAACATCGAGGCACTCGGCCCGCTGCCCAACCGGGCCTCCGAGCTCGACGCCTATCTCGCCCGCCTGACCCAGGTCAGCAACGCGATGCAGGTCGTGCAGGAGGCTTACGGCCAGGCGCTCGACAGCCACGCAGCCCTGGTCGGTGAGCTGGACGCCCTGCGAGGGAAGGCCGCCGTGGTCGGCGCTGGTGACGATGCCGATCTGACGGATCTGGCCGCGCTTGCCCAGCGCGTGCTCGACCGCACACCCGCCAGGGTCGACGTGGCCCGTCACCTGCTCGATGCGTACGGGACGGCGCTGCGCGCCGTCGCTGGCCAGGAGGTTCGCCGATGAAGTGCATGCAGCCGGGCTGTACCGGATCGATTGTCGACGGCTACTGCGACGTGTGCGGGATGCCAGCCCCCGGCGGTGCGTCGTCGGTGGCCGCTGCCTCGGTCGGCGGCCAGGGCTCCAACCCGACGCCCAGCCAACCCCGCTCGTCGCCAGCCCCCGCAGCGACACCCGCCTCTACCCCACCCGCTGCGTCGAACCCGTTCGGCCGTGGGATCGCCGGAGCGCCGCCCTCGAAGGTGCCGACCGGCAAGTGCCGGATGCCCGGCTGCTCGGGAAACATCGTGGATGGGTACTGCGATGTCTGTGGCGCACCCGCGGGGTCGACGGAGGCATCCGCGGCCGCGGCTCTGGACGGGTCAGTCACCACCCACACAGCTGCGTCCAACCGCCTCGGAGCCACCGCGTTGGGCTCAGCCCGCGCTGGTGGTGCCGCCACCCGCTCGGCGAAAAGGATCCGCGAGACGGCCAAGCGGCTGCGGGCTGCCCGGCTGGGCGCCGGGATCACGGAGGTGCCCGCCGCACCTGCCGTCGATCCCAGCACAGTCGTCATGGTCGACCCGGTCATCCCTGAGGACAAGCGCAACTGTCCCAACTGCGATGCCCCGGTCGGTCGAAGCGTCGATGGCGAGGAAGGCCGTCTCGAAGGTTTCTGCCCCAAGTGTCGCCGGCCGTACTCCTTCACCCCGAAGCTGCAGCCGGGCGACCTGGTCGCGGGCCAGTACGAGGTCAAGGGCTGTCTGGCCCACGGTGGCATGGGCTGGATCTACCTGGCCCAGGACAAGAACGTGTCCGACCGCTGGGTCGTGCTCAAGGGTCTGCTCAACCTCGGCGACGAGGATGCGCTCAAGGCCACGATCGCCGAGCAGCAGTTCCTCGCCCAGGTCGAGCATCCGCTGATCGTCGAGATCTACAACTTCGTCACTCACGAGGGTGCTGGCTACATCGTCATGGAGTACGTCGGCGGCCGGTCGCTCAAGCAGTACCTGAAGGAGCGGATGTCGGCCAACGGCGGGGTGTACGACCCGCTGCCGGTCGACCAGGCAATCGCGTTCATCCTCGAGGTGCTGCCGGCGTTCTCGTACCTCCACGAGAACCACCTGCTCTACTGCGACTTCAAGCCAGACAACGTCATTCAGGTCGACGACTCGATCAAGCTGATCGACCTCGGTGGCGTACGGCGGATGGACGACGACGAGTCCGCGATCTACGGCACGGTCGGCTACCAGGCCCCGGAGGTCGCCTCGCTGGGGGCGTCGGTGGCGTCCGACATCTACACCATCGGCCGCACGCTGCTGGTGCTCTGCGCCGAGTTCCGTGGCTACCAGTCGACGTACGAGTTCTCGCTGCCACCCGTCGACCAGATGCCGCTCTTCGCGCAGTACGACTCCCTCTACCGGCTGCTGCTCAAGTGCTGTGCCCCTGACCCGGCTGACCGGTTCGTCTCCGCAGACGAGCTGCGGGTCCAGTTGCTGGGAGTGCTGCGTGAGGTCGTCGGCGCCAAGTCGAGCGGTACGGCGCAGACCTCAGCCATGTCGATGCTGTTCGAGCCGCCGCAGGTCTCCAGCGACGCGTTCGACTGGCACCAACTGCCGAAGCTGAAGCCCGACACCACCGACCAGCAGTTCGCGTGGCTCTCCACGATCGACCTGCCGGACCCCGTCCAGCGACTGTCTGCCCTCGACAGCGCTCCCCAGGCGTCGACCGAGGTGCTGCTCGCCAAGTGTCAGGCCGCGTTGGAGATGGACAACCAGCGGCTGCTGAAGCAGTACGTGAACGAGATCCTGGGTTCTGACCCGTGGGAGTGGCGCGCGGTCTGGGTTGCTGGGATGGGGTCGCTCGTCGCGGGCGATTGGCGGACAGCCCAGTCCAGCTTCAACGCGGTGTACGGGCAGGTGCCCGGCGAACTTGCCCCCAAGCTGGCCCTGGCGGTGGCCTGCGAACAGGGCGGCGAACCGGCAGTGGCCGAGAACCTGTACCTGATCTGCGCCTCGACGGACTCCAACTACGTCACGCCCGCCGCGTTCGGCCTGGCCCGGCTCAGGTCGCGTCGCAAGGACGTGCAGGGCACCCTCGACGCGCTCGATCTGATCCCGTCGACCAGCCGGGGCTACCTGGAGGCGCGACGGCTCAAGGCGGAGCATCTGCTGTCGTTTGGTCAGGGGCTCACTGACCTGCAGCGGGCCCTCACGTCGACCCATTCGGCCCGCCTTGATCCCCTGACCCAGGCCCGTCTGGACGTGTCGATCTACGAGCGTGCCCTGGCCGAAGTGTCGAAGGGCGGAGCCAAGGGGTCGGTCACGATCGGCGACGTGCCCGCCACGAAGATCGCCCTCACCGACCGGCTGGAGCAGGCCTACCGCGAGCAGGCCGCACTCGAACCGGATCCGATTGCCCGGATCGAGCTGGTGGACCGCGCCAACCAGACTCGTCGATGGAGCCTCCTGTGAGCCTCGATCGGGCCGACGGAAGTGTCCAAGCGTTGACCACCATGTGCAGCCAAGGAGGCCTGCTGTGACCGAGAAGTGGACTCGATTCCTGCCGACCAAGCTTGAGAAGTGGCTGCTGGGCGATGAGGACCCAAGCTCCCCCGCGGCCGGGTCATCGGACCCCCTGCTGTCGTACGCACCGCCCGGTGTCGAGTGGAGCCCCGGCGGCGACGCGCAGGTGGGCGCCCAGTGCCCGGTCTGCGGGACCGCCTATCCAGAGGATGCCCCACCGGATGCAGCGTGCGAGAACTGTGGTGCTGACCGGCCCGTTGGTGGGCTTCCTCCGGGTCTGGCCACGCAGACCGGCTACCTGGATCCGGACGCGATGATGCAGCCCCGCCGACCCTGCTCGGCCTGCGGTGGCGAGGTCGACATCGACGGCTATTGCATGACCTGTGGCGCAAAGCAGGCCAGCGAGCGGGACCACTTCCGCGAGGAGCCGGCCCGCTGGCTCGCTGGCGTGTGCGACCGCGGCATCCGCCACGCCCGCAACGAGGACGCGATGGCTTTGGCCGCTGGCCAGGAGCCGGGTATCCGAGGCGTGCTGGTGGTGTGTGACGGCGTCTCGACGTCGATCGACTCCGACGTTGCGTCCCTCGCCGGTGCTCAGGCTGCCCGCGATGTGCTGTCGGGCAACCAGCCGAAGGGTCTTGGTACGCCGGAGAGCCGGACAGCCGCCATGCAGCAGGCGCTGGTCGAGGCGTGCAAGGCCGCCAACGACGCGGTGGTCGCCCACACAGCGCTCGACTCAGCGAATGCCGCTTCGGCGACGTTCGCTGCTGCCGTCGTGTCGGACCGTCAGATCTTTCATGCCAACCTCGGCGACTCTCGGATCTACTGGCTGCCTGACCAGGGCGAGCCGGTGCAGCTGTCGCTCGACCACTCCGTGGCGCAGGCTCGGATGGACGAAGGAATATCCCGCGAGGAGGCCGAGAACGGTCCTGACGCGCACGCCATCACCAAGTGGCTGGGCCGCGACTCGGCTGACACGGAGCCTCATCTCGGCGAACTGGCACCTGAGGGTGACGGGTGGCTGCTGGTCTGCTCTGACGGGCTGTGGAACTACGCCTCGCTGCCAGGTGAGGTGGGTCAGGTGTTCACCAATGCCCTCACCGCCGAGCCGCAACCGACCAGCATCGTCGATGTCGCCGAGCGCATGGTGACCTGGGCCAACGATCAGGGCGGCCGAGACAACATCACCGTGTCCCTGGCTCGGCTGGGTGGCCTCGAGATGCTCGCGCCGGCTCCAGAGCGCGCCCCTGCTCCCGTCCCGGTTGGACCTCGACCAGAGGATGCCGAGCCGATCGAGGACGCCCTGGTGTTCGAACAGCCGGACTGGGCGGCGGCCGCACCAGCAGCCGATGTCCACACTCCCGACGTGCTGCCGGTTCCGACCCAGGCCGAACCGCCGAGGCCACCCGCCGATGCCCCAGCACCCGCCGAGGGTACAGGCCCCACCGAGGGCGACAGCCCCGTACCCCCGAGGCCGTCAGCCCAGGCAGCGCCAGCTGCATCGAACGACGGGATCCCGGCCGCTCCGCCGCGTTCCGACGCTGGCGCCACTGCCCCCGAGGCGCCTGCCCCACGGCGGGCTGCTGAGGCGACGCCGACCACCCCGACCGCTATCGTGGACACACCTCCCGCCAACTGAGAGGAACCGGCATGGCCCAGTTCACCTCCACCGTCTTCCAGAACGAGTTCCTGCCCGACGGTGGCACCGACGTCAACGCGATCGTCACGGTCGACTGCCAAGGGGCAGGCGCGGCCGGGTCGAGCGGCTCCGGCGCGGTGGGTGAGATCATCATCGTCGACACGTCAGGGTCGATGGGTGAGATGAACATGCGCCTGGCCAAGCAGGCCGCCATGGTCGCAGTCGACAACATCCTCGACGGCACGTGGTTCGCGATCATCGCGGGCAACCACAAGGCGTACCTCCCGTACCCGATGGTTCGGACCGGTACGGGCATGGTGCAGGCGAGCGACATCACCCGTCGCCAGGCGAAGGATGCGATCGGGCTGTTCCGGTCTGACGGTGGCACCGCGATCGGGTCGTGGCTCAACCTCGCGAAGGCGCTGTTCAACTCCGTCCCGGGTCTGGCGCAGCGGCACGCGATCCTGCTGACCGACGGCGAGAACCACAACGAGACGCCGCAGCAGCTCGACGCGGCCATCCGCAACTGTGTCGGCCAGTTCCAGGTCGATGCACGGGGCGTCGGGGTTGACTGGAAGGTCGAGGAGATCCGGCGGATCGCGCAGGCGCTGCTCGGCACCGTCGACATCATCCCGTCGGCCTACGACATGCCCGCGGTCTTCCAGGAGCTGATGCAGAAGGCGATGGCGCGTGGCGTCGCCGATGCGCAGCTGCGGGTGTGGACACCGCAAGGGGCGCAGGTGCTGTTCGTCCGGCAGGTCTCCCCGACCGTCGAGGACCTGTCGGGGCGCGGTGTGGCCATCAACCCGCTCACGATGGGCTACCCGACTGGTTCGTGGGGCGACGAGTCCCGCGACTACCACGTGGCGATCCGGTTGCCGGCGAAGGCGGTCGGTCAGGAGCAGCTCGCCGCACGCGTGCAACTGGCGATCGGCCAGGACATTCTCACTCAGGGCCTGGTGAAGGCGCGCTGGTCGAACGACGCGTCCCTGACGGCCCGGATCAGCCCGGAGGTGGCCCACTACACCGGCCAGACCGAGCTGGCCTCGGCCATCCAGGAGGGTCTCGCGGCGAAGGCGGCCGGCGACGACCGTACTGCCACCACCAAGCTTGGCCGCGCGATCCAACTGGCCCAGCAGACCGGCAACGACGAGGCGACCGCCAAGCTCCGCAAGGTCGTCGATGTCGAGGACGCCGTGACGGGCACCGTACGGCTGAAGCGCAGCGTCGACAAGGCTGACGAGATGGCGCTCGACACCGCTTCGACCAAGACCACCCGGATCCGGAGCTGACGTGCCAGGAATCTGCGAGGCCGGGCACCGGTCGACCACCGACGACTACTGCGACGTCTGTGGTCTACCGGTCCGCCCAGCGGGGGCTGCGCCCGCAGCTCCCCCGCCGCCCCCGGCGCGTACCTCGCAGAAGTGCCCGAACTGTGGCGCCACCAACCCGCCGGATGCCCTCTTCTGTGAGGCGTGCGGCTACGACTACACCACTGGCACCCTGCCCCGGTCGGACCTGGCCGGGATGCTCGGCCTGATCCGACCCACTCCCCCGCGAGCAGAGGAGCACCCCGTGACCCAGTTGACGCCTGACTCCCCGGTCGACGCTCCAGAGCCGTCAGCACCGGCCGCCGAGCAGCCTCTCGACCTGCCAGCCGACGACAGCGCGCCCGAAGCTCCTGTGGCTACCGAGGGTGAGCCGGTCGACGCTCTCGCGCCCCTGACGGCACCCGACCCGGATGCTGGCCAGGAACCGGAGGTTTCTGCCCTCGGCAGCATGCCCATCGATGACGAGCCACCGACCAAGGGGCGTCCGGCGCCGCGGCGTGAAGCCTACGTGGCTGAGATCTGGATCGACCCGGACTGGTACGACGTGCAGTCGTCGCCCGATGCGATGCCCAGCGCCGGGCTGCCCGAGACGGTGAAGCTCATCGACAGCAACCTGATCGGCCGCGAGTCGCGCAGCCGCAACATCATCCCTGAGATCGACTGCGGCATCGACACGGGCTGCTCGCGTCGGCAGGCGATGCTGACCACTGACGGCACCCGCTGGTACGTCGAGGACCTCGGCTCAGCCAACGGCACCTTCGTCGGCCCTGCTTCGGGCCCCCTGCCGACGGACCCGATCACCGGCCGTACCGAGCTCGGCCCCGACGACCGGATCTATGTGGGCGCCTGGACGAGGATCGTCGTACGGAAGGCGTCCCGCGAGGAGATCGACGCGCTCGGCTGACGCCGTACGCTGCCTGTCTCGCTACAGCGCGCCGAAGCCCACGCGGCGCTGGTTCTCTGCGCCGAGCTCGAGGTAGGCGATGCCCGCGGCGGGGATCAGCACCTTTCGGCCCTTGTCGTCGAGGAGGGTGAGCATGCCGCCGTCAGCGAGCGCGGCGGTGAGCGCCTTCTCAACCTCGTCAGCGGTCATGTCGGACTCGACGTGCACCTCGCGCGCGACGTGCTGGATGCCGATCTTGATCTCCACGTGTCCTCCTGGTTCGACTGGTGTTGAGCCTGCCACAGCGGATGGGTACGACACGACTGTGTTCGCCACAGGCTGAGGACCGTACCGTCGAGATATCCCTAGGCTCGGGCAACGGCTCTATCGAGGTGCCCGAGGCTGTGAGTATCGCGAAGGTACGCCAAGGCTGAGGCACACCCACGAATCACGCGGTTTGGCCATAGCGCGGTAGAGTTGCTCCCGGCGCGTACGAGTGCGCGTCCCCCAACCGGCGCCCCGGACCTGATCCGTGCGCGGCGCCACCCGGGTGAGGTAATCATCCCGGCCTGTGAGGGCCGGCCGTACGTGAGGCACTCCTCTGACCATCGACCCTGAGCTGCTCGGCGACGTCGCCGAAGCCGACATCATCCACACCCCCGCCGCTGAGCCCGACGAGCGCGTCACCTTCGAGGAGTTGGGCGTCATGGCGCCCATCGTCGAGGCGCTCGCGGAGATCGGCATCACCCATCCGTTCCCGATCCAGGCCTTGTCGATCCCGATTGCGATCCAGGGCACCGACATGATCGGCCAGGCCCGTACTGGCACCGGCAAGACCCTCGCGTTCGGCATCTCGCTGCTGCAGCGCGTCGCAGTGCCTGGCGAGGAGGCGTACGACGAGCTCGACGCCCCCGGCAAGCCTCAGGCTCTGGTGATGTGCCCCACGCGCGAGCTGGCACTCCAGGTGACCCGCGACATCGCTATCGCCTCGACGATCCGCAAGGCGCGGGTGATGACCGTGTACGGCGGGGTCAGCTACGACGCGCAGCTCGACAAGCTCACCGACGGCGTCGACGTGGTGGTGGGCACTCCTGGTCGCCTGCTTGATCTGGCGAACCGCCGCAGCCTCGACCTCTCCCATGTCAAGGTGCTCGTGCTGGACGAGGCTGACGAGATGCTCGACCTGGGCTTCCTGCCCGACGTGGAGCAGCTCATCGCGAAGACCCCGAACGACCGTCAGACGCTGCTGTTCTCGGCCACGATGCCGTCGGCGATCGTGTCGCTGGCCCGCCGCCACCTGTCCCACCCGGTGAACGTACGGGCCGAGGCCCACGACGCGCAGGCGACCGTCCCGGACACCACCCAGTTCGTCTACCAGGCGCATCCGCTCGACAAACCACAGATCATCGCCAAGCTCCTGCAGGCGCCCGGCGCCGACCGCGTCATGGTGTTCTGCAAGACCAAGCGTGGTGTGCAGCGGCTGGCGGACGAGCTCGAGGAGCGCGGCTTCACGGCGACCAGCATCCACGGTGACCTGACGCAGCTCGCGCGCGAGAAGTCGCTCAAGCAGTTCCGTGAGGGCAAGGCGCAGGTGATCGTCTGCACCGACGTCGCAGCCCGTGGCATCGACGTGGCCAAGGTGTCGCACGTGGTCAACTTCGAGTGCCCCGACGACGAGAAGACCTACATCCATCGCATCGGCCGTACGGCGCGCGCTGGCAACTCGGGTGTGGCCGTCACCCTGGTCGACTGGGCCGATGTCACCCGCTGGCGGGTGATCAACCGGATCCTCGACCTGCCGTTCGGTGATCCGCAGGAGTCGTACTCGACCACGCCGCAGCTGCTCGAGGACCTGCAGATCCCGGCCGGTACGAAGGGTCGTCTGGTCCCCGAGAAGCCGCGTGAGGAGCGCTCGTCCGACTCCGGTCGTGACCGTCGTGACCGCGGTGGTCGGGGCGACCGCGACAGCCGTGGTGGCCGCGGCGATCGTGACCGGGGTCGAAGCCGCGATTCCGCCTCCGACGATCGGGAGGGCGCTGTCGAGCGTCCCCGCACTGAGCGTGCCGAGCGTCCCAAGCGTTCCCGGACCCGCCGTCGCAACGGCGAGGTGGTGGCCGCGACCGAGGGAGCAGCCCCGGTGGAGGTGCTCGACGTGCAGGACGCCGTCGTGGCGGCCCCCAGCTCGGTGGCCGGTGCAGCTGGTGCCACGGGTGCCGCACGCAAGCGTCGTCGCCGTCGCCGTAGTGGTGGCGGTGGTACGAGCTCCGCCAACGGCTCTTCCCCTGCGAGCGCGAGCGGCCCTGAGGGCTCGGACGGCTGAGCCAACTGAGTCAGAGGTCTGCCAGGGCGCCCATCGCGAGGTCCCAGTCCTCCTCGGTCACCACGTGACCGCCAGGCCTGACGTGGTACGACAACGTGCCGCCGACGACCCTGGAGATCTCGGTCGGCGGCTGGTCAACGGCCGCGGTGATGGGGTCCTGCCCGTACGACCAGCCTTGTGGTGCGGTGCCAGTCGCACCGAGAGACGCGTACGCCGGGGTGGCTTCGACCGTCGCGAGGAACTCTGACCGGGGATCAGCCCAGAGGTCGTCCACGGCGGAGGTGACATGGAGTCGCCTAGGCGCGATCGCTGCCAGCAGGTGGTGCTGGTCGATCGGCAGGGCGGTCTCGTCGGTGCCGTACATCGCGAGTCCTGGGGTGAACCAGTGCGGGAAGACCCGGGTGATCCGGTCGACGTGCTCCCCCACCTTGCCGCGCGATAGCGCTGCGCCACCACAGCCCGACTGGATGCTCACGCAGCCAGCGAAACTGGGGTCCTGCGCCACCGCCCACAGGGCTGCCTTGCCCATGCGGGAGTGACCGATCGCCACGACCCGGCCTGGATCGATTCCAGGCACCTCGCTGAGCGCTTCTCGGGCTCGTGACAGGCCCCAGGCCCAGGCGCCGAGCGTTCCCCACGGTGCGGCGGGGTCGGCGGTGAACATGCCCCGTACGCCAGCGGCCGCATGGCCGACGGCGTCGGCCCCGAGCTCGCTGCAGTGCAGGGTCGCGACCGCCCAGCCGCGGGCGAGGATCCGTTCGTATGGCCACTGCGCCGCCTGGCTGCCTCTCTCCTCCGGGGGGAGCAGGTCATAGCCGATCACCACGGCATCCTCATCCGATCCTTGCGAGCGGACCTCCACGAGCTGCCCGGTCGTGATGGAGACTCCCTCGTCGAGGGTCGTCGTGTGGTTGCCGCGGAAGTTGAGCCCGAGGAGGACCGGAGCGCGGTCCACGTTGGCTGGCCGATGGACGAGCAGCGACACCACCCGCCGGCCGTGAGGACCAGCCAGCACCATGGCCCACTCCGTACGGATCCCGAGCGCTGCGTTGCTACCCGTCCCGGTCCCTGAGCCTGTCGAAGGGCGCTCTCCGGTCCCTGAGCTTGTCGAAGGGCGTTCAACGGTTTCCTCGCTGACCAGCGTCACTGACTCGACCCGCCCGCCGTCGGGAGTTCTCCCGTACACCGTCGTCGCCAAGCTCTCGAGGATCTGCTCGCGCCAGCGACCGTCAGGATCGAGCTCAGGCAGCGGTGGCAGCGGTCCGGAAGCGGCGTGGGGCATACGCGTCAGCGTAGAGGGGTCCATGGCTGCGGGATGTCGGCTTGGATGAGGACATGGGCTACGACTTCTCGCTCGACACCCCCGCCGGGACGACGTGGTCGGGGTCGCACTCCTACACAGCCGCGGCGGTGCACCATCCTCGTACGGTCGAGGAGGTCGCTGAGCTGGTCAGACGCGGCCCGGTCCGTGCAATCGGGACCGGCCACACCTTCAACCTCCTGGCCGATGGCCCCGAACAGCTCAGCCTCGATGCTCTGAAGGACGAGCCCGTCCTGAATCCGACGACCCGATCGGTGACAGTGCCAGGCGGGATGCGGTACGGCGAGCTGGCCGTCTGGCTCGACAACCGGGGCTGGGCGCTGCACAACCTCGCGTCGCTCCCCCACATCTCGGTCGCCGAAGCGGTGGCCACCGGAACCCATGGCTCCGGCAACAACCTCGGGTCTCTCGCGACTGCGGTCGCCGGACTGGAGCTGGTCGACGGCCGAGGCGAGCTGGTCCAGCTCGAGCGGGGCGATGTCGACTTCCCAGGCGCCGTCGTGAGCCTGGGTGCACTGGGCGTGGTCACGTCGCTGACCCTCGACGTCGAGCCGACCTACCAGGTGAGCCAGATGGTCTACCACGACGTGCCCTGGGACCGGTTCGACTACGACGAGGCCACCGAAGCGGGTGACTCAGTAAGCCTGTTCACGTCCTGGACGGGTGACGTGATTCCCAGCGTCTGGGTGAAGCGACGAGGCGAGGCCCGGTACCCCACGACCCTGCTCGGGGGCTGGCGACAGATCACCGACGTGCACCCGACCCGTACGCAGTCTGCCGAGAACACCACTCCCCAGTGCGGGGTCCCCGGGCCGTGGCACGAGCGGCTGGCCCACTTCCGGTTGGGGTTCACGCCGAGTACGGGCGCCGAGCTGCAGACCGAGTACCTGCTGCCCCGCGACGCGGCCCCTGCCGCATTCGCCGCGCTCCGGCAGCTGGGCGAGGGCAACCTGTCGGCCGAACTGGCACGGCTGCTGATCATTTCCGAGGTCCGATCGGTGGCGGCCGACGACCTGTGGCTGTCGGGGGCGTACGGGCGACCGACCGTCGGCATCCACCTCACCTGGCACCTGGACGTGCCAGGCGTGACCGCCCTGCTCCCCCATCTCGACGCCGTCCTGCTACCGCTGGGGGCACGGCCACACTGGGGCAAGCTCCACCTCCAAACGGCCGCCGAGCTCGCACCGCTTTACCCGCACTTCAGCGACTTCCACGTCATGCGCGGTCGGTTTGACCCAACCGGCCGGTTCAGCAGCTCGTACCTTGACGTCTGCCTCAGCATCAGACCCGTCACCGTGTCACCGTGACATCCGTTCAGGGGATGTGACATGTCAGACGACAGCCACATGGCTCATGTGACCTACCGCGAGGCGGGGTCGCTGGAGGATCAGCTCCCCTGACAAGGGGGCTCGGTTGTTCAATCGGCTGCGGCGCAGGGCGCCCCGGCGATGACGTGGCGGCGCGCGCAGCGACGGGGGGAGCCCGACGACGAGAAACGAGTCGCCGGGCTGGAGGAGACGCGAGCACGACACCACGTCATCGCCTCAGTGGGGCGCCCGGAGCAGCGGCGGCGTCAGGGAGTCGGACCGCACTGCACGCGTGACGACGAATATCCAGTAGCCCCGACGGGATTCGAACCCGCGCTACCGCCTTGAGAGGGCGGCGTGCTAGGCCGCTACACAACGGGGCCCTAGCTGTGGTGTGAGCCGTTGAACTGCGCCAACGGATCGCTCCGTTGGGGTACTAGGACTCGAACCTAGACTAACGGAACCAGAATCCGCTGGGCTGCCAATTACCCCATACCCCATCGACACCCCGTACGGGGCGCCGAGGAAGAACACTACCGGACAGGGCCACCTCGGCTCAAACCGGGGGTGAGTCGCGGGACCCGCATCCGTACGGCGATCCATAGGGCGGCCGCGGTGAAGGCCCCGTACACGAGCAGGTCGCGGGTGGTCTCGAGCCAGCCGATCTGTTGGACGGCGCGGATCTCGGCGACCGACGACATCAGGACGGCGGCGCCGAAGGCGAGCAGGTTGTTGACGATGTGGGCGGCGATCGGGGCTTCGAGGCCGCCCGTACGCACGACGAGGTAGCCGGCGAGCAGCCCGAAGGCGAGCCGGGAGCCGAACAGCCAGAGGTTCTGGGTGCCGTGGAAGATGGCGAACAGCAGCGCTGAGATGACGACGGCGAAGGTCTCGCTGCGAACCGCCATGCCGAGGGCTTGCATCAGGTAGCCGCGGAAGACGACCTCCTCGGCGACGGCCTGGAGCGGTGCGGTCAGCACGATGGCGAGCAGCCACCACCCCCAGCCGGGCTGCGGGTTGAGCCCGGTGAGCCCGCTGACGACCAGGCCGATGCTGAACAGCGGCACGGCCAGCAGGAGGCAGGCGAGCAGGTAGCGCCAGCGGATGCCGGGCGACACTGACCAGAGCCAGCCGGGGTTGCGCCGGTGGAGGTAGCGGACGATGCCGAGGATCGCGAGCGTCATGGCACCCAGGCCGAGGTGCGCGCCGACCAGTCCCCACACGTGCTCGAAGCGCCCGCCAGCCGCGACGAAGTCGGACAGTGGTGTGGTGACGCCGGTGAGCGATGCCGCGACGGTCTGGACGGCGACGTTCACCATGGGCACGAGCACCATGAACACGCCGAGGCCGACGACGACCGAGACCATGCCCATGATCCGCGCGGCGCGACTGGTGGCGTCGACGCCGAGCGGAAGCAGCATCAGGGGGTAGGTCACATCGGGGTACGGCCGCGTCTCGTCGGGGGCGACGGGGGCAGGCGGCGGTGCGGGCCTACGCCTGGCCATCGATCACGCGGTTGGAGAGGGTGCCGATCTGCTCGATCTCGATCTCGACGGTCTGGCCGGGCAGCATCGGTCCGACACCGGCGGGGGTGCCGGTGAGGATCAGGTCGCCTGGGAGCAGTGTGGTGAAGGAGGAGACGTACGAGACCAGGGAGGCCACGTCGCGCACCATCAGGGAGGTGTTGCCGTCCTGGACGACCTTTCCGTCCAGGCGGGTGCGCACCTCGAGGTCGCCGACCTCCTCGATGCTGAGGTGGGTGACGATCCAGGGGCCGACCGGGCAGAACGTGTCGTAGCCCTTTGCCCGGCCCCACTGGCCGTCGGTCTTCTGCAGGTCGCGCGCGGTGACGTCGTTGGCGCAGGTGTAGCCGAAGATGACGTCCTGCACACGGTCGGCGGGCACGTCGCGGCAGATCCGGCCGATGACGACCGCGAGCTCACCTTCGTAATGCAGGTCGTTGGTGGTCTCGGGCTTGACGATGGCGTCCTGCGGGCCGATCACGGAGGTGTTCGGCTTGAGGAAGACCAGGGGGTTCTCGGGCACCTCGTTGCCGAGCTCGGCCGCGTGGGCCGCGTAGTTGCGGCCGATTCCGACGACCTTCGAGCGAGGGATCACCGGCGCCAGCAGCCGTACATCCGCGAGCAGGTGACGCTGGCCGGTGTACTGGACCGGTGCAGCCAGCGGGTCGCCGGTGAGGGCGGCGACGGTGTCGGGGTGCTCTCCTCCGTCGCCGTCGAGCTCGACGGTTCCGTACTCGATGTGGTCTCCGACGGCGTAACGGGCGATGCGCATGATGAGCAGCCTACTGAGCCCCGGCGTAGCGTGGCGGGCATGACGAGCCCCGCGGAGAACCACGCAACCGCTGCCGCCACCTTCGCGGTCCGGATCGCAGGGACGTCTGACTGGGACGTGCCAACCCCGGTGAAGGAATGGCGCGCCAGAGATGTGGTCGAGCATCTTCTGGACTGGTTCCCCGGCATGCTGGCCGCCGGCAGCTCCGTACGACTGTCAGAGGTCGACCACGGAGACCTCGCTGCGGCGTGGGCCACCCGTACAGCCGAGGTGCAGGCTGCCCTGGACGACACCGCTGTTGTGGGCTCTCCGTACACCTCGCAGATGTTCGGCGACCTGACCGTGGGCGACCTGGCCGACCGCTTCTATACCGCTGACATCGTGATGCACACCTGGGATCTGGCGCGGGCCACCGGTCAGGATGACAGGATGCCGGAGGAGTTCGTCGAGGGCGCGTTCGCGGGGATGTCACAGATAGCCGACACGATTCGCGGCTCCGGTCAGTTCGGTGACCAGCAGCCCGTCGCCGACGACGCGCCGCTGCAGGATCGTTTCCTCGCGTTCATCGGTCGCGATCCGGCGTGGCGTCCATCAGCTGACTGACCGCGTGCGGTCAGCGGAGCTCGCGGGACGGGGCCGGAGGCAGCTCGATGCCCTGCCGCTTCAGCCGCCATCGCTCCCACCGGTTGGCGTGACGGGCACGGAACGAGCCGAGGCCTACTCCCCCGTGGACGACGACGAGCGGGTATCCCGGTGCC
>Ga0116179_1001316_pt1 | contig 18650 bp, 19 predicted proteins | sample AD_UKC071_MetaG_FD_89751 | JGI IMG/M metagenome (GOLD analysis project Ga0116179, IMG submission 89751) | Active sludge microbial communities of municipal wastewater-treating anaerobic digesters from USA - AD_UKC071_MetaG | ecosystem: Engineered > Bioreactor > Anaerobic > Digestate | place: USA...
ACCTGGGTCAATTGGAACACGCGGTCCATGATCTCGTCCTGGCTGAGGATGCCGTAGCCGATCGGCATTGGCTGCTTGGTGACGGAATCAAAGAGCACCAGCGCCGGGACCTGCCGCTCGGTGCCCATCCCAAGCTTCTCGTACTGCCCGCTATCGACCATGTAACCGGGGAAGGTCGCCGACGGGCCGCCGTCCATCGAGACCGCGAGAACGGCGAGCCCGAACTTGTCGCTGACCGCTTTGAGGATCGGCGAGAAGATGTCGCAGGCGCCGCAGCTCGAGGAGAAGAAGTAGAACACCCCATAGCGCTGCGAGAGTTCGCCCATCACGCGGTCGCGGTCGGACTTGCGTTGGTCGATCCACGCGCGCTTGCCGAGCGTCGAGACCGGGCGCTGGAGTGTGTAGTCGAGCCCGGGATCCTGCCACAGCGCGCGTTGCCACACGTCGGCGAACATCGAGGAGCGGTCGAGCTGCTCGCGCTGGAAGCGCACATAGGCAGTGACGTTTTCCGGGCTCGGCTCAAGGATCGCGCGCGCCTTCAGCTCCTCAAGCTGGGTGCCGATCGCGGCGAGGCGCTCGCGCGCCGGCGGCTGCGTAGCCGTGACGGCCTTGCGCGGCTCCTCCCTCGGCTTCTCGCAGTAGAACCAGGTCCCTAGCTTGCGCTCCTTGCAGTAGAGCGCGTCCTCGGACTGCTTGACCTCGACGCCGTCCTCATTGGCGGCGTGAAGCGGGGCCGTGCCGGAAAGCATCAGGCTGACGCCGAGGCACAGGGCGGCAATGCGGCGTCTGTACATATGGCGGGGGTTCATGATCCGCTCCTCTCGAATTCCTTGATCAGTGACATGAAGACAGCGAGGTCGAGCAGGCGGCGGCCGCCGTCGAGCATTCGCACCAGCGCGTGGGTGAACGGGGTGAGCGCGGCGGTGCCTGCCTCGCTCAGCGTGTAGCTCTCGGCATCCGGCGCGATCCAGCCACGGCCGAGCATGGCATCGAGCGGCCCCTTCAGCGCGCGGGCGCGCACCGGCCGGTCGAACCAGGCCGAGACTTCCGCCGCCAGTTCGCCCGCACTTTGTGGCGCGCGGCGGGAAAGCGCCATGCCGAGGAAGAACTCGACCATGCTTATGTCGGCAAGCGCGCCGACGGCGCTGAGCGGGATGACCGTGGCGCCAGGTGCTGAAGGGGGCGAGGTGCCCCCGCCGTTACGGCTTGTGGGCGGCATAGTAGGCCTCGATCTTTACCTGGATCTCGATGAGCGTGGCGGCCTCGTCGGGGAGCTTCGCCGCGTCGACGAACTCCGCGTAGATCTCGCGGAAATCCATCACCGAAAGGTCGAGCTGCTGGAACTCGAAGATTGTGAACCCGTCGCAGAGCGGTTTTTTCGGCGTCCCCCAGGTCTTGCCGATCTGCGGGCGGCCCTGCTCCTGGAGGATCCGGCTGATCTTCGACTGAAAGCAGCAATAGACGTCGCGCTTGGTGAGGCAGATGCCAAGAAAGCTCGACGAACAGTAGGTGCCGATCTTGTGGCACAGGCCGGCATCGTCCTTCTGGTCGAGCAGGACTTCGGACGGACTGCACAGCAGCGGGGTCAAGAGCGGCACGCCCTTGCCCGAACAGCAATTGGCGAGCCCGAAGACCTTGTGCGCGCAGCTCTCGGCGGTGCCCTTGAACAGCGTCAATGTGCTCTCGTCGAACTCGGCGTTGGCCTGGCCGAGCGCGTTCAGCGCCACGACCGCATCCTTGAACTCGTCGGAGGCCTCGCGCACGATCGGCTCGCAGTCGCCATTGACGCAGTAGACGTCGCCGCCGCAGATGTACTGCGCAGGCTGCTGGGTGCTCCCCGGGATCGGGCACTTGTAGACCCGCTCGGCAACCTTGCACGAGCCGTCGCTGCTGGGCGGATCATCGAGACAGGTCTCGTGGTCGAAGGCGCAGCCCGGTGTAGCATCGAGCTTGCCGCAGTCGTTGCCGCCGCCAACCACGGTCTGGCACTGGTAGGTCCGGGTAGCTTCCCAGCAGGGCCGCGTCACCGGCACACCGTCGATCAGCCGGGTTTCGCCCGGCGCGGTGCAAGTCTCGCTGGCGAGCGTGCAGGTGCCGAGATCGACCGAACAGGCATTGTCGGTCCAGGTTTCAGTGAACCACTTCGAGACCGAGCTTTCGGGCACGATCCCGGCGACATTGGCACTGCAGGCATAGACCTCTTCGGGGGCGGCCGGCTCGGCGCAAGCGAGGTAGCCCCCGCCGCCGAAAGGATCGCCGATGAAGTCCCAGGTCTTGCACAGCTGCCGGTCGGTCAGCCCTGCGGCGCTTGGCGTCGTCCGGGTGCAACTGGGCTCAGACGCGAGCGAGCCGCACTGCTGGAGCCCCGTCACATACTGCAGCGGGAAGCCGGTCACCGGATCGAAAGTCAGCGCGGCGGTCAGGCCTTCGGTGTTGCAGCGGTAGACGTTGCTCACGACCTGGAAAGCGTTGGCCGGCGGCGGCTTGGGCACCGTGCCCATGAGGTACACGTTGGGATCGGTAACGGCCGCGTCGCAGTCGTAGTAGTCGACGGTGAGGTTGTACTGCGGCACCGGGTAGGTCCCGGTCTTGCGGCAGAGGCTGCTCCCTTCGAGCGAGGCGCAGCCGGCAAAGCTTGGGCTTGTAACGCAGAGGTACTGGTAGAGTGTTTCATTCCACGCCGAGACCGAGAGACTGCGGGTGCAGGTCTTGGGCTGTTCGACCACGGTTGAACCGACATTGCAGGTCCACTCGGCCATGTTCGCTCCGCCAGAGCCCGGGGGTAGCGGCACGCAGTTGCCGGTCGAGCCGTCAGCGCTCATGCCTTGCAGGTAAGCGTTGGGATCCTCGGTGACCGTGTTGGCTCGCGAAAGGTCGCTGCGCTTCACATCGACGGTCGGCCGCGTCGTGGAATTGGCGGTGCGGTAGGCATCGCTGCCCACACCAGCAGCCGCCCCATCGGCATACATGTTGCCGGGATTGTCGTAATACTGGGTGAGCCCGGGATAGTTCGCCTGATAGCCCGGAATTTGCCCGGCAGCGCCCGGGGCATCGGTGATCCCCTGGTTGGCGCCGCGGACCGTCGATCCGAGCTCGCGCGCCTGCGCCTTCGCCTCGTCCCAGGTCATGGTGGCCAGCGCGGAAGGCGGTGGGGGCGCTGGTGGGGGCACGCCGGGATCGGTTGCGGGCGGGAGTGCGGGCTGCGGCTCGATTAGGTCGTCGGGCGGCGGGATGTACACTTGCGCGCTGGCTGTGCCCGGCGCGAGCAGCGCCAGGGCAAGAAGAACAACAGCTTGCCGTCGCTTGGGGAGGCCCCGCCCAGCCATCTCACTGGCCCTTGGTCAGTTGGGCGAGCGCAACGCGCGCAACGCCGGCCCCGGGACCGCGCCCGCCGGCGAAGGTCTCGAGCGCGTATTCGACCGTGACGTTCCCGGTGATGCGGTCGTGATCGGGGGTCACGCTGGTGCAGTCGAGCCCGTCGCAAAGCTCGTATTCGCGGCCCGCGGCAACGAAAGTCGGGGCGGCCGTAACCTTGAAGGCGCGGAACAGGCGCGGGTCAATCGCGAGGTGAGCTTCCTCGCCCTCATTGGTCACCACCCGTTTCAGCCCATCGGCAAAGGCCTTGGTGCTCCCGCCCGGAAAGCCGCGGAACACCACCACCCCGCCAGCCTTGGTCGTGTCGGCGATCAGCCGGGTGAGCGAGGCATCGGGCATCGACAGGCTCGCGAAGACGATGAACATCGGCCCCTCGCCCATCGGCGTTTTGGTATTGGCGGCCGCCCCGCTCAAGAGTTCGTCGAAGTCGACCGCGCCATCTGGCCCCTTGGGAAGATCGGCCGGATTGATGCGGCCGACGGCGGCGAGGCCCTCTTCGCGCAGTTGCTCGGCTTCACCGCGGTGGGCCTCGCCCTTGCCTGCAACGGCATCGACCAGGGTCTGCGCATCGGCCGTCGCTTCGGTTCCGCGCGCTTTCACGGCCTTCAGGTCGAGGCCGTCTATGGTCTGGGCAAGCGCGGCCGAGACCGCGGTCAGGGCCAGAAAGCCGACGACACCCGCCAGGCGGATTTTGGCAAATGAGAGGTCTCGAAGTGGCACTGTTAACCCCTTCACATCATGCAACAATTTCGTTTCCTCCAGACGAGGTAGCCAAAGTCCTCGCCCTTGACGGGGTAGCCCTTGCCGGTCTGGGGGATGATAGTGGCAGCACCGACCGGCGCGCAGGCGTATCGGCCCTTCACCGTCGGACTCGGATTGGTCATCTGCAGCCGGTATTGCTGCTTCCTCATCACCGGCATTAGGTACTTGTGGCACAGCGCCTTCGAACCCATCGTGCCCCAGGCCAGCGCCTCGCGATGCATCTTGTAGAGCATCCGTTCGGCGACGAGCCGCGAAGCCTGGATCGGGGTGACGTGGGCCGAGACGTGGCCATTGAGCGGATACATCCCGCCGTTGCAGCCCGCGCACCAGAACATCTGGTCGATCGGCAGCTTCGCTGTCGCCGCGACGCAGTCGGCGGCGCAGGCCGCGGTGGCGATTCCGTTGGCGAAGAGCGCCACCTCGGGGTTGATGATCGAGGTCAGCGCGGAATCCTGCCACAGCGGGTCGATCTCGGTCACATAGGCGACGTCGAAGGTGGTCTGCTCGAAACAAAGGAAGTCGGTCAGGATCTCCATCCAGTAGAGCAGCGGATAGACGTAGTAGTGCGACTGCCACTGCGAGCTATTCTGGGTCTTGCCGCCGATCTGGCTGCGCCCCTGGACGTGGCCCTCGCCGATGTCGAAACCGGGGTTGAGCCGGATCCCGCCGAGATTGGGAAAGCACCACGACTTGTTGGTGACATCGACGAGGCGCACCGGCTCCCAGAAACCGACCGAGATGCCGATGCGCGGGATCGGCGAACCGCAGGCGCACAGGGGAAACGACGGGTTCTTGGGATCGGGGCGCGAGCCCTTCCAGATCGAGAGCCCGCCGATCGAGAGCGGGAACAGGCACGACCAGCACACGTCGGTGATCGGATTGATGAACTTGCCATGGCAGGTGACCGTATCGGCCCGCGCGGGGCTGGTTCCAGCCAAGGCAAGCGCGAGCGCGCCGAGCAGCGCCATGAATCTCGCGGGAACACGCATCATGGCCGCCCCTCCCGCCCAAAGGCATCGTCCGCGCGCGCCTTGGCGCGGAAATAAGCAAGCCCGTGAAGCATCGCCGCGACTGTCAGCAGCAGCGCGGGAAGCGCAGCCCACGGCCCCAGCAGCGCCTTCAGCACCGGGAGAAGCAGCACGGCGAGCGCCAGCGACCAGCACAGCACCATCCAGAGCCTGCGCATGCGCCGCAACCTCCGCGTTTCGGGCGCCGCCATCGGGGTCTTGAGGAAGGTGATGAGCGGATGGGTCATGATGTCTTGCCTCCGCTTGGGGTTATCGCCGCGCGCGGCAGCGGCATTTCGCTGATCTTGAGGCTGGCGCCGGCCTGGCTCACCACGGCGGGGGTGTGGCGGATGCCGAACTTCGATGTGAGCGTGCCACCCTGGTCGAAGTAGAAGCGGCGCTGCCACGGCTTCATCGCGTCGAAGGGCGAGCCCGAAACGAAGATGATCTTGGCCGCCGTGTCGTTCCAGGTCCGCAGCGCCCATTGCAGTTCGGCCGCATTGTCGCCGTCGACGAAGACCAGCGCCTGGCTGAGCTGCACCATGTCGAGCGGATTGACCCTGGTGCCGCGCGCGGCGATTCTGTTGCCCTTGGCGTCGACGATATCGTCCTCGGTGACGATCGAGGGATCGAACAGCCACTCGCGCTTGGTGGTCGCCGGGGTCATGCCATCGACCCGCTTGGGCCGCTGCACGCTCGCCACGGCCTGTTCTTGCATCTCGCGCTGCAGCCGCTCGATCCCGCCGTTTGCCTCCAGCGTCCTGAGCCTGGTCTCGATCGTCGTGAGCAGATCGGCCTCGATGATCGGGAAAGTCTGGCCCATTTGCCCATAGTCGGCAGCCCTCACCGCCGAGATCAGCGGCCAGCCTATCAGCAGCGCGGCACCGCCCGCGGCGGACAGAAGGGCCAACCGGCTCACAGCACCGAGTCCCCGGTGCCGATGATGCGTCCCGAACAGACGAAGCCGATGTCGGCGTAGCGGCTATCAAGCCCGTCCTTGTGCTCGGTCCCGACATAGTAGCAGTGCTCGGGGATGCGGCCCGTGGGTCCAGGCTCCAGCCTCTCGCCGCGCGAACTCAGCACCTTCAGGCGTGCGACCTCGGCCCCGTTGATCCGCACCACGCCATTCTCGCGGGTGACCACCTCACCCGGCATGCCGTAGACGCGCTTGGCGAAGGGCGGAGAGACCTTCCCGAAATGCGCGGTGATGAGCGGCGTCTGCGGCGGCGCGAACACCACGAAGTCCCCGCGCGCCGGGCGGCGGTGCTTGTCGATCCAGAACGCCCAGTTGGGGAGCGATTGGGTCGTGTTGATCAGGATCGCATGATCGTCGCGCCAGCTCGCGAGCGAGGAACTGGCCGCCAGCGTCGCGGCAAGCGCGCCGATCACCAGCCAGCGCCGGGCGTGCGAGGATCGCTGGGTGAGCGGCTCAGTTGACGGGAGCACTGCCCTGTCCTCCAAAGGCAGCGCCCGGCATCGGGGCCGCTGCCTGCGGGGCCCCCTGCCCGTTCATTGCCGCGCGCATCGCGCCCATGACCTCACCCGCAGACGCATTGGCAGCTTGGGGCATCTTGACCTTGGCATAGACTTCGCGGCGGACTTCGGCGGTGATGTCGGGAACATTGCCGGCCAGCACGGCCTCGCCTACCAGCACGATCTGGCCGGAGGTGCCGCGGCGCTCGAGGTTCTTCTGGACCTCGCCCATGAACGCGCGGGTTTCGGTGGTGACCTGCTCGGGCGGCGTGGCCGAGCGGGCCTGGGCCTGGACATATTCGCCGACAATGCCTGAGAGCTGGACCTTGGCGATGGCCGGCCGGTCCCCTGCCCCGAGCACGTTCTTGGTGACCCAGGCGCCCCACAACCCCGCGGCAACCAGCGCGCCGACCAGCGCCACGGGAACCAGTCCGATGCGGGCGCGGGGCGCAGGCCGGGGCGGGCTCACATCGGCCTCGAACAGCGGGCCGGCAGTAGTGTCGGCCGCAGGAGCCGCGGACGTGCGGGGGCTTCTAGCCATGATGGTTCTCCCTGGGATCTGAGGTGGCCGCGGCCCCGCGCGCGAGCAGCGAGTGGCGGCGAAAGAAGCCGACCGCGGCGAATAGCCCGGCGCTGGTCAGCCAGAAGAAATGGGCGAAGCGGACCTGGCGCTCGGCGCTCGCGGCGACATAGCGCGAGGCGAAGTTTTCGAGCTGGAGCACGGTCCCGCCGAAGCTGAAGTTGCCGAGCGCCGCGAAGAACAGCAGCCACAGCGCCGCGACGCAGGCGAAGGTGACCGCGAGCCAACCCGTAAGGCACAAGGCCTGGTAGCAGGCATCGGCGAGCCGGATCGGCCGGCGGGGCGAGGCGAGAAGCGTGATCATTCCGCCGCCTCGGCAAGTTCGCCGTCCGTAAAGTCGGGGGCTCCGGGCTGCGGCGGCACGAAGTCGGGAAAGGCCACCCGCTCGATCGCATCGGGGAGCGGCAGACCAGCGCGCACCTTTTCCTCGATCTCGGAGAAGACCCGCGGGCTCGAAGAGTAGAGCGTCGCCGAATAGGGATCGAGCACGAGCCGGCCGACCGCGAGCGTCTCGGGCCCCTTGATCAGGACGTCGGAATACTCGGTGCCATTGCGCTTCAGCGAGCGCAGCAGGCTCTCGGTGTAGTGGTCCATCTCGAAGCGCTGGTGCTTGGCGAGATCATTGATCGTCTCCTCCTTCTGCTGGAGGACGATCGACCAGTCGGAGTTCTCGAGCGCGGCCAATGAGCCTTCGGACTTGTAGAAGTCATTGAGGGACTGGGTGGCTGTGATCAGCGAGCCGCCATATTTGCGGCAGGTCCGGGCATAGGTCTCGATCGCCTGGCCCATCTGCCCGCCCCCCAGGAGCTGCCAGGCCTCGTCGATCATGGTCAGCTTGGGCACCGAACGGTCGAGATCGCGCATGACCCGAAGTGTCAGGAACATGAGCGCAGTGAGCGCGACCGAGCGCAGTTCGGGCTTGGAGGAAAGATCCGAAAGCTCGAACACGGTGAGGCCTGCCGAGAGATCGATCGAGCAGGCACCCTCGAAAAAGCGGCCATAGGTCCCGCCCTTCAGGAACGGCGACATGGCATCGGCCAGATCGCCGGCGAAGGGCGATGGCAGGGAGCGAAGCGCCGCAGCAACGTCGTCGATGGTGCCGGCCCGCTGCTTTTCGCGCCAGACGCTGCTCACCGCGGAATCGATCAGGCCGCGCTCGGTATCGGACAGGCGGTCCTGCTGGCGCGCCATCTGCCCGACGATCGATTTGAGCATGGCAAGGCATTCGACCTCGTAGTCCTCGCCGTCCTCGTCGGAGGACAGCGCCTCGCCATCGATCATGTCGAACGGGTTCAATGAGAAGCCCGAGGAAAGCTTGAACTCGACGAAGGCGCCGCCGAAGGCCTTGGCCATGTGCTCGAACGAGCGCCCGTCGTCGATCACGATGACCTTGGCCCCGGCGCCTGACATCGCCGCGCAGACGTCCTGCAGGAAGACCGACTTGCCCGAGCCCGATTTGCCAAACACCGCGACGTTGTGATTGCCGGCCGCGTTCTGGAACGGTGACCAGAAGAAGGGCTGGCCGCGCCGTCCGATCAACAGCACGTGCGGAATGTGCCCGCCGGTATGCTCGCCCTGGAGCGGCGCGATCGAGGCGGCCGTCGTCGTCAGCATGGTCTTGAAGCGCTTCATGCGCCTGAGGTCCGCCGACAGGCCGTTGGGGAACGAGAGCGGCATGGCAGCGAGTAGCCCCATGACCTGGAGAAAGCGTTCGTCGATGAGATCCCATCCGCACGCCTTGTAGACCGACTTAACCATGCGCTCGTTGACGTCGCCCTTGCCGAGCGGCGAGAGCGCGCCAACCCCGTAATAGACCTGCGCGAGCTTGCGGCCCTGCCGCATCTGTCCTTGCACATACTGCCATTCGTCGCGCTGCTCGGAGAGCTGGGGCAGGAACCGGGCCGAGCGGCTGTCGGCAAGGCTGGTCGTGCGCATAACCTTGAGCCCGGCGCGCGACTGGGCCGCCTCCTCGTCCTGGAAAACGAGGCCAAGCACGGTCATCACGTTGCAGCCGAAACGCAGCTTGTCGTTGATGACGTCGCCGATGATCTTCTGGACGTCCCACGGCGCCCACTGCTTGGGCAGGTTGCGGACCGAGAAGAAGCGCCAGTCGAACTTGTCGGGGACCACCTCGCCGATCACCGGCGCGCCGTCCTGGCTTTCACCTGTGGCACGAAACCGTTCGGTCTGCAGCACGATGCGATCGGGCGTGACCTGGGTCTCGAGGTCGCGGCGCACGCACTGGATGTTGATCGGATCGAGTTCGGAATAGTGTTCGGGCCGGTCGGCATTGTCGACTGCGGGGCAGAGGAAATCGTCGAGGAAGGCGATCAGTTCGACCGGGCCGACGTCGCGCGCCGGGATCGAGAGCGCCTGAAGCGTGCCGTGCAGGCTCTCGCGGACCGAGCCGAGCGCATCAGCGCCGATTCCGCCGCTGAGCCGTGCGCCGACCGAGAGGATCACGCGGGTATTACGCAGGTAGAAAGGCGCATCGCGCGAAATCGACATCCACGCTGCCCGGCGCAGCCAGCGCGCGCGGTGGGTCGCGGCGCGGCCGTAGACGCCCTTGGCGACGATGCGCGGCATGACCCAGTCGGCGATGCGTTCCCCGACCGATGGACTTTGCCAGTGGATCAACTGGATTTCGCAGCCCGAAGGCACGGCGTCGGAAAGGAACTGGGTGAGGATCTCGCCGCTGCGCTCATCCGCCCCCATCATCGGCGCGAGTTCGAGGATGAACCCAAGCGATTCCGTGTTGATGAACATCCGGCTTTTCTTGTCGTAGCTGCGATAGGGTAGCCAGTTCGACAGCATCGGCGCGCCGAGCACGGGCCGTGTCGCCTCGGGATGGGCGCTTTCGCCGAACACCATGTCGAGGAACCGGTCCCAGAACCCGCGCGAAGCCATCGGCTTTACTCCTCGACCTTGGCTGGGAAGGCAGCGGGCGCGTTGACCGGCGCTGCGGAGACAGGAGCGGGTTTGCCCGCGTCGGCAGGTGCCGCATTATGTGCCGCGCCTTGTGCCGCGTTAGGCGCGAGGGCTGCTACCGGCGGCACGGCACCAGGGGCCTTCGCGGTCTGGGCCAGGCGGCTCTGGACCTCGGCCCGGATGGCATCGATCGCGCTCCCTGACTTCAGCGCAGCGCCCTTGGCGCGCGCCGCCGCAACGGCTTCGGGGCTTGGCGGCCCCGCAGGTGTGGTTTTGACCTCTGGTGCGGGCGACATGTCATTCGGCAGGTTCGCCGCATCCGGCAAGGACGGCGGGGTGAAAGCCGCGCTGGCAAGGCTCGCTGAGCGGCCCTCGATCTGGTCGATCGCCGTGGGTTCGCTGCCTGAGAGCTGCATCCAGGCCCCATCATCGACCACCGCATGGACGATCCGCGGCTCATGGAGATTGCCGCCGCCATCGACGAACGATGGAAACACCACGCGGAGCACCCGGCGCTCGCGATGGGCCATGCCGCCCTGCGCCGACGTGATGCGTCCTGTGCCGGTGGGAACGTAGGCGGCGGCGGTAGTCCGCGCAGAGGTGGGTGAGCGCATATAGGGTCCCGCCGGCGTCATCGGTCGGGCGTTCTGGATCACCGACAAGGCCTGGTCGTCGATCACTGTCGAGGGCGCGCAGGTGCCGTTCGGCGCACTGCAGGCAAAGCTCCCCTTGATGTTGCCGCCGAACAGGCTGGTGCAGGCCGCGAGCTGGGTTGCGGCGAGACCGAGCGCAGCGAGCGATGCCGCCCGCGTGAGGCCGCCTGCCTTGCGCCGCTCGGCGAGCTCGCCGAGACGCAGGGCGAGGCGCCAGAACGCAAGGCCCGCTTCGAGGCTGAGGCTGGTTTCGCTTAGCGCCGCAAGCCCATGCGAGACCTGCCAGGAGCGGCGGCGCAGCCGATCGAGATCGCGCGCCGCGAGCAGCCGGCCTTCGGGTTTGCCGAAGCTCGCGGCGACCACGTGCCACAGCGCAATCGCCTCGGCCCGGTCGATCGCGACTGGCGGCAACGAGACCTGCCCACGCGACCTTCGCGTCACTGCGCGGCCCAGATCGGCAAGCTGCCCCGGCGTCAGCGCGGTCACGAGCGGGCACCCTTGAGCCACTGCTCGAGCACCTCGCGCGGGCGGAAGCCTTCGATGACGGCCCCGTCCGAGCGCACGATCACCGGCGTGCCAGCGAGCCCCTGCTCGCGGGCGAAACGTTCATTGGCATCGAGCGGCGAGGTGTCGCAGGCGTGGCTGTCGGTGATCGGGGCGCCCGCATAGGCAGCCTTGACCGCCTTGCGCCGGTCACGCGCGCAGAACACCTGGTTGGCAAGGTCGCGGCTGCCGAGCACCGAGATCGGTCGCTCGATCACCCGCACGTTCATCGCCTCGAGAACGCCCGAGAGCGCGCGGCAATAGCCGCAGCGAAAATCGCTGAAGACGGTGACGGTCGGGCCCGAGCTTGCTCCCCAGACAATGCCGCCCGCCTCGGGCAGTGCGGCGAGCGACATCATCCGGGGGGCACCGCTCGCCGACGGCGTGCTGACGCCGCGGCGGGGGGTTTCGACTTCCTGGGCTTCCTGCCGGCTGCCGGCGGCCCCGCCGACCAGCAGGTCGGGGTTGACCTCGAGCAGCCGCACGGCGGTCAGGTCCTGGCGGGTCTGCATGTCGTAGACGCGGCCGATCAGGAGATAGCGCGCGGTCCTGTCGACGTAGAACAGCTGCGATCCGGCAGTGACCTCGCAGACCCCATCAACCACCTGGCAATTGACCCGGCTCACCTGCGTGCGCGGCAGGCGCTCCTTGAGCGCGGCGGTCACCGCAAGATCGGTTTCCGATGGGGCGTTCGGCGCATTGGCATTGGCATTCGCCCAGACCAGCGAGCCCCCGCTGCCAAGCGCAATCGCCGCGAGCGGCATCGCCAGTTTGCGAAGGGCGCCGGGGCACCAGTGCAGTGACTTCAAGCTCAGTGACTTCAGCTTCATGATTTCCTCCTCATCCGTTGATGAACACGCCCTCGAGGAACACGATTTCGACATCGATCCCGGTCGGCATCTCGATCACGGGCTGGTACTGTTCGGCCCGCTCGATCAGGTATTTGGAAACGGTGTCCGCCGAGGTTGCGACGCCCTCGCCAAGCCCGCCCTGGAGGATATCTCCGGCACCGAGCTTCTGGCGCTGGCCGTTCACATTGACGTTGGTCCCCTGAAGGATCGAATTGGTGTTGGCCGAGAACCCGCGCCCGAACCCGCCGGCGAGCCCGGCCAAGAAAGCCTGGCCGATGAGCGCGCCTTCGCGGCTCACGACGCGTCCCCTCACCCCGGTCTTGCCGCCGAAAGCGATGAAGCCCTTCACGTCCGAGACCGCGTAGCGGCCGTTCGGCTGCGGGCAGGTCATCCGCTGCAGCTTGACGTAGACTTTCTCGGAAGAGAGGTCGCCGCGCGCCGCGCCGTTGACCAGGCACCCGGCGATGTTGGTGGTGAGCAGGCGCCCATTGTCATAGACCGAGCGCGCCGGGCCGGTGATGCGCAGGACCACGGGAAGTGGATCGGTCTGGCTCTGCACGCCGGCGGCCGCATCGACCCCGACGATGACCTTGGCGACCGCGATCGAGTTCGGCGGTAGGTAGTTGGCGCTGTCGGTGTAGACCGTGTTGCCCTTGGGCACCGGACTGCCGGTTCCACTCGCGCCTTCACCAAACGAGACGAGGCTGACCTCGCTGCCCCGCCCGCTCGGGAGACCCGCCGCGGCCGCCGCGGCTTGCCCCGCCGGCGTTGCCTGCGCGCTCTGGTAGCTGGGCGGACTGGTGCGCCCGTACATGGCATTAGGTCCGACCGGTGTAACCCCCGGGCCCATAACCGGCTGCCCCATGACCGGCGACTGCCGCGCCGCCGCGAGCGCCGCTTTGAGCTGCTCGTTCTCGCTCTGATAGGCGGAAAGCACCCGCTCGGTGTCCGGTGAGACCCCGGCACCTTGTGCCTGGCCTTGAGCCATTTGCGCTTCGAGCTGGTCGGCACGCTGCGCGCGGGCGGCGAGCGCGCGCATGTTATTGTCCATCGCCATCATCTGGGCCTCGGACTGGGCGCGCCACTCCTTCTCGGCCATGTTCTTGTTGACCATCTCGTCAACCGAGACGTCGCCGACTTCCTTTTTGACGTGTGCGTCGCTGCTCTTGCCGTCGCCCGAGAAGATGTAGGTCGAGCCGATCAGCAGCGCGGCGAGCCCGCCGGCACCGAGCAGCAGCATTTGCTTCTTCTTGACCGCTTCGTTGGCCTGAATCGCATCGCCGAGCGGCGAGGCATCGCTTCCTTCCGTGTCGCCGGCAGGCCCATCGAGCGCCTTGGGCCCTTTGCGGAACGGGTTCTTCCAATCCATCAGCGGCCTCCATTCGACTGGATGAGGTAGACGGCAGCGGCCTGGCCCGGCGCGAGCTCGCTGACCGGGGTCATGAAGGCGACCGCGCCCTTGGCGGCGAGCATGTTTTCGTCGAGCGGCAGCGCATCGCGGCCGGTGTTGCGAACCCGCAGGACCAGGCCCTTGAGGTCGGCGCCGCGGTATTCACCGACCTGCTGGACCTCGAGCTTTCCGACCGTCACCGGCTCGAGCACGTCCTGGCGCACCTCGAAGCCCTCGATGGTCTCGCTGCGGTACATCGCCTGCGCGAGGCGGACCGCGCTGTCCTCGGGCGAGCTTCGCACTTCCCAGTCGCGTGCGGCTTCCGCCTTGATCGCGGTATTGGTGACGAAGATCTGCTCGGCGTCATTCCCGCGAACCTGGCAGACGAACTTGTAGACGTAGCCCTTGCGGGTCGTGCCGAAAAACGAGAGGTTGCTCTTCGCAAAGCCGTCGGGGACCGAGAGGTAGATGTCGCCGCGCACCGGCTCGTTGACGATCTTGAAGTCCTCGGCCGGGTTGCCCGTGCTGATCTTCGAGACCGAGGCGAACTGGTCGCCGGCAAGGCTGATCCGGGTGAGGTCCTTGGCCGAGGCCACGCAGGCGACCGTGCCGTTGTCGGCGGCAGGAATACTCTGGTCGGCCATGGCGGGTGCGGCAAGGCACATCGCGCCAAGGCAGATGAGCGCCGCGCCCACAGGCCGTCCGGTTATCGCGTAGGGCCTGCCGGCGAGCACCGCGCCCACGCCAATCGCGCCCCATCCAAGCTGGGCCATCACCCCTCTCCCCCATCGGTCTTGTTGCTGGTCTTGCCGCTCTCGGCACCCGCGCCGTCCTTGGTGACGCGCCCGAACCCGGCGAGCTTGAGGCTGACGCCCGAGTAGCTCCACACGAAGCGGAAGGTCCGCGCCTCGGCGGTTACTTCCTTGGAGCCGACGACGGTATGGAGCACGCCATTGACCTCGCTGGTCAGCGCGTCTGGATCGACGCTCAGCTGCTCAATCGTGAAATACTGCGAGACGCTCGAGCCGTTCTGCTCATTGAAGATCTTCATGAGCTCGGCCTTCATCCGGCCGTGCGTCCTCGGATCCGTGATGGCGAGGATCGAATCCATCCAGTACTGGAGGTTCGATGGCGAGCGATTGAGCGTGAGGAGCGCGGCATCGCGCGTCACCAGCTCGAGATAGTCCTTGTCGACGTGGCTGGAGGATAGCGTCAGCGGCTTTGCCAGCACCGGCTGCAGCACGACCTCGCGGTCGCGGTGCGCCGCGGTCAGGGTCAGCAGCACGCTCAGGCCGAACAGCCCGGTTGCCGTGATCGCCAGGAGGTTGCGCTGCTTCAGCAGCCGCTGCGATTGCTGGTGCGTGATCGAGAGGTCCATATCAGCCCGCCATCAGTCGAAGATGCGAGGGCGGCGTTGCCTTCAGCCCCATGAAGGCACCGGGCAGGTACCAGTAGGCCGTATGAATGATCCACGAAACGGCACGTCCCGCCTTCAACTTGCGCAATCCCCACCAGGCCAGCACGCTTGAAATGAGCCCAATCAGAATATGTTGAGACAGGACGCCCCAGGCGAATGGCAGGATCATCGCGAGGAATTCATCGAGCGTCCAAAAGCCGATGAGCTCGGGATCATCGAGATGCGCCGGGACCGTGTATCTGTTCATGAGGCAGCACCGCCCTCCAGCCGTTCCGCGTTAAGCCTATTGAGGCGAGGCGGATCGGCGAACCCGGATCAGACCGTCGCGGTGACGGCAGCGGTGACGATCGGCACGCCCGTGCCCGCGCCGACACCGACGCCGACCGGAATTGCGACCTGGCCGAGGCTGAAGCGGCCCGAGGCGAGACCGACGATGCCGCCAGCAAGCGACAGCACGGTGATGATCTTGCCACCCGAGCCTTCAAGGAAGCCGGTGAAGCTGGAAAGCGCGGTGTTGAAGGTCGTGTCGGCACCCGCCATCGCGACTTCGCTGCCGAAAAGTGCGGCAACCGCGACCACGGCTGCTGCCTGCACAAGCGGCGCCCCTTTTCCTTTGAACTTGTCTTGCATCGCATCGTTCCCTTTCTCGAAACCGCCTCCGTCATCCAGGGGCATCTCGAAAGAACAGGTCTGCACCCCGCTCAGCAATTAACGATTGGTTTCTTGTGATCCGCGAATCGAAACATTTGCCGATTACAGATTCATTGTTGGCGTTGTTTGCCGGATCGGGAAATTAAGGGTTCTACATTGAGAATACCGGGTATCCCCGATTGAGATCGCAATACCCTAACAACGTGATTGGCATTCCCGGAACGGGAAAGTGGCCCGGCGAATCGCCTGCCCTAAAGGTCCGATTCGTAAAATTAACGATTCGGGGGCATTATGGTGGGAACAATGGAAAACCGGGCGCGAACTGAATGGCCAGTGGCACACGCAACATCCGGATGCTCATAAACCAGGATTGCTTCGCCTTCCTGGCCGATGCCATGTGCGAATATTCCAAGAAAACAACGAAATTTCAGAGCCTTCGCTCGACGGTGCAGCATGCCTGCGTGAGCACCAAATCACTCGCACTGGAGCGCGAGGATCTCGAACGTTTTATTGCCGAACATACATTCGACGGCAAGATCAGGGTCTGGCTCGAGGTAAAGCCAGACTGGCTCGCCGACTATGACGCGATCCGCCGAAAAATCGCGCAGATCAGCGGAAAACCAGTGCAGGACAAGGCGGTCATACCGTTCGTAGTCCACCTTGCGCAGGCCAGGGGCCTCTTTTGAACCATTTCGGATTGTACAAGGCAAACAACACGTTCACGTCTTGACACTCTATGGCATCCCATAGAGCAATTGGCTCGGGAGGGACGAGCCATGCCACACCGAACTGTGACACCCGAGACCGTGTTCCGGCCGAGGCCTGCCTCGACGAATGACTCGGTTTTCTCTTTCGGCGAACCATCACCGAGGCTTAGCGAGCAAGAGCAATACAAACGCCTGATTGACGACCAGGCTGCGAAGCAGAGCGTGCCGTTAGCGCATTTGGCCGACCGCCTCGTTATGGGGCGCCCCCGACTGCACAAGGTCATCCGGAAGAACCTGGCGCTCAAAGATGAACTCCGGGACCGGCTGTTCGAGGCACTCGGAATTGATTGCGTGCGCGCAAAGTTCTGCGTTGCTTTCCTGCACGATCACACGGTCTACGATGACCCTGACGTATTTCTGGTTTGTGAGGGTCTGAAAGGTTTCTACTGTGAAATCATTTCACGCCGCCGCGGCGAAATCCAGGTGGCGCTGCGCCCGCCGATCATCCACGAAGCCTTGGGCCGGGCCTATGAACTTCTCCTTTCCCACCAGGAGCGAGTCATGGAGAACGACCGGGCCCTTCAGGCGTGAAGCCAGAGGCTGTCCACGCCTGGACACAGCTTTACGCAGCCGTTGGCCTGCTTGCCGTCATCTGCGCAGGCTGTGCGGCTTTGAAAACAATCCTTGAACTGCGAAGTGGCGCCGTCACCGTCCCACTTACAACGTGGAAACAGAAGGTTCTCTGGGTTCCACGTCTCTGGTTACAGTTTCAGCTTAGCTATTTGAGCGGGTTCCCGTGCATCATGGGCATTGCCTTGCTTTATGCGCATTACATCGGGTTCGAAGCGTTCAATCCATCGTAGCGGACCAGCTCAATGCTACGGTAGCCTGATGCGATCACGGCCTTCATGGCCACATTTCCCCGAAATTCGGCATCGGTGGTTGCAACGCCCAGTCGCGCAAGTCGTGCCCAATTGGTGGTAATCGTGCGCACATAGTTTCGGGTTTCCGGAATGGCCGGCACGTAACCTCGTTGCAGAGCCCGTCGTTCCGGACCTGCATTGTAAGCGGCAAGTGCTAGGTCCACTCGTCCGAAACGGTCAAGCTGTTGACGCAGATACCGCGCACCTGCCCGCATGTTTGAAACTTTATTAAACGGATACGATAGCCCAAGAAGGCGGGCGGTTCCCGGCATGATCTGCATGATGCCCATTGCACCAGCACTGCTGATCACCCAGGATTTATGTCCGGACTCCTGCGTGATAACAGCGTCGAGCAGATTGGTCGGGAGGCCGAACTCGCAGGCTATAGCTGCGACCGTGTCGAAATTGAGTGCCCTGCGGCTCTCAATTTCCTTTGGCAACCACCAAGTCGGAGCGTAGCGAACACTTTCGCAGTTCTCGATGTTTCTTGCTCCGAGCCCGCGTTCATGTGCCTGCTGTATGATTGGCATCACCCCCCTATAAAGCCTTTGATCCACTTCAAAATTGCCACCAAACATTACAGTGCTAAGATTAGCCCCATCTGCCGGCGAAGTTCCACCCCAATGCTCCAGCCCACTCTGTTCGAGATGGGCTCGTAACGATAACTCGACGTCTCGCTTGGGAGAGCCATGCCGCAATTGAGGGTCAACCAGCTTTTGCTGCACGGCATGCAACTTTGCGAAATCCAAGATGTCGACTTCGCGCGCAGCGGCACTACCGCAGCAGCATGCCACTAAGCATAAATGAATCGCAGCTTTGGGTAATTTCACTGTGCACCCCGCATGGGCGCACTGAGCTAGTGGGTTTTGCGCATCGTTAAAGGATCAAACGAGGAACCTCGTGTCAAACGAAAAATCGCAAACAACGAACAATCGACGTAAGCATCCGCCGAGTACCGCGTTATGAACTGTTTCAGGCGGCGAGCGCGGTGTTCGACTTGCGCCAGTTCCATGCCAGCAGGTCGTCGAGGCGGGTGACGGGCTGTTCGGCGATGCGGGTGAGAACGTCTGCAAGCCAGGCCTGCGGATCGACGTTGTTGAGCTTGGCGGTACCGATCAGCGAGTACATGACGGCGGCGCGCTGGCCGCCGCGGTCGGAGCCGCAGAAGAGCCACGATTTACGACCAAGAGTCACGCCGCGTAGGGCGCGTTCGGCAGCATTGTTGGTAATGCAGACCCGGCCATCTTCGAGAAACCGGGCGAACGCCGGCCAACGGCGGAGCATGTAGTTGATGGCCTTGGCGAGATCGTGGTTGCGCGAAAGCCTGGCGAGCTGGGCATGCAGCCAAGCATGGAGATCAGCCATCAACGGTGCGCTGTGTTCCTGGCGG
>Ga0116179_1001318_pt1 | contig 18646 bp, 12 predicted proteins | sample AD_UKC071_MetaG_FD_89751 | JGI IMG/M metagenome (GOLD analysis project Ga0116179, IMG submission 89751) | Active sludge microbial communities of municipal wastewater-treating anaerobic digesters from USA - AD_UKC071_MetaG | ecosystem: Engineered > Bioreactor > Anaerobic > Digestate | place: USA...
ATAAAACGCCATGGTTTTGAATAGAATGAGCTGATTTAATTGGCGGCTTACACTCATCTGAATTTGGATGCAAGCAAGTTTCATATTTATATGAGTCAAACATTTTTGAAATATCTAGTAATAATTTTTGAGTGTGATCTGTATCGAAATTAGCATCATTTTTATCATTACAACATTTACCATAGGTTTGGCCGCTACCACATGGACACGCTTCGTTTTTGAATATTTTAAATCTTTTTAATATGAACATGCTACACCTCAATTAGAACATTTTTGGACATTTTAAGTGGGCAGGTAAAAAGATTATATCTGCTCTCCATCCTCAAAAATAAAAAATCCTTCGTATCGACATCCAAGGGCTTCAGCAATTTGCTGGAGTTCTTTTTCTGAGAAATTATCTCTGGTTAGCTTATTGGATAAGTTTTGATTAGTAGTACCGATTAATGTTGCTAATTCAGAGATTGTTGTCTTCTTCCTTTTTATTAGAATTCGTATTTTTTCGCCCATTGTTAAAGGCATAGTTAATCACCGTCCTTATCAATAATATACACGTTATAGTGTGTATTAGCAACGATAACGTATAAAAAAACATTCAATAATTTGAAAAGATATTGCTAACTCAAACATATGAGTGTATAATCAAACTATAAGGTGTGAAAAGAAAAATACAATTTAGAAAGAAGGATGTTTATGAAAAACGGAAAAATTATAGCAGTGGCGAACCAAAAAGGCGGTGTCGCCAAAACAACCAGTGTCCGAAACATTGCATATTCTCTTGGCGAGCTTGGTAAACGGGTATTGGCAGTAGACTTTGACCCGCAGGCCAATTTGACAGCTTCTTTTGTGGACGACAGCACTTCTATTCATACAACGATCGCAGAAGCTATGAACAAGGCTATGGATGAGGAAGAAATGCCAAATAAGGCAGAGTATATCCATTCCCATGGCAAAATAGACTTTATGCCGAGCAGCATTCATTTATCAGTTGTTGAAGCTAACCTGCGTATGGAAATGGGGAGTGAGAAATTACTTTCAAATATCCTGGAACCGTTGCGCGGCGATTATGATTTTATCTTCATTGATACAAATCCTTCGTTAGGTCCGCTAACCATTAATGCACTATCAGCTGCCGATAGCGTAATCATTCCGATTAATCCTGAATATTACGCAACAATGGGACTTACAGACTTAACGAAAACCATTTTAAAAATCAGAAAGAGAATTAACCCTGGAATTCAGTTTGAAGGAATCCTGATGACGATGTGTGATATGCAAACCAATCTTCACAAGGAAGTCTGTGCTGAAGTTACAGAAGCCTATGGTAACGGGATGAAAATTTTCAAAATGCAGATCCCTCGCTCTATTCGAGTGGGTGAAGCAAATCGTTACGGCATGAGTGTCATAGACTTTGATAGGAAGTCTAAGGCAGGACTTGCATATGGTGAAGTAGCAAAGGAGTTGATAGCAAATGGTAACAAGACCAACAGCTAAGAAGGTTAAATCCCTTGATGAATTATTGCAGGCTGCTGAACCAGCATCAATGCTATCTAAATCAGAAAAAAATTGGATTTTGATGATACCTTTTGATAAAATCAGGCCATATAAAAATCACCCATTTCGTTTATATAGTGATGAGCGATTGGATGACTTGGTAGAGAGCATTAAATCAAATGGTATTTTGATGCCGATGATCGTAAGAAGGATTGAATCTGACGAAAACGGCCATGAATACGAGATGCTTGCCGGTCATAACCGAATGAACGGAGCAAAACTGGCAGGACTTACAGAAGGCCCTTGTATTGTAAAGGACAGCTTGTCTGATGAAGAAGCCCTCATGTATGTGGTAGAAACAAATGTAATTCAGCGCTCCTTTACAGATATGCTGCCGTCGGAAAAAGCGGCCGTGCTTGCTCTCAGGCACTCTAAAATGTTTTCACAGGGCAAAAGAAATGACATCATCAACGAGTTAATAAGGCTCGAAAACCCTGAATATAAAGGGAGTGATGAAACTTGTTCCCCAGTGGGGAACAAGTTAAAATCTCTTGATAAAGTAGGGATTGAATATGGACTTTCAAGAAATACTGTTGCTCGTTTGTTAAGAGTTGATAAACTGATTGCCGACTTAAAGCGCCGGGTTGACTGCGATGAAATTTCCCTGCGATGTGCGGTTGATCTTTCTTATCTTGCTGAGACGGAACAAGAAGAAGTTGAAAAGGTTCTTTCGGAAAACGAGTTCAAAGTGGATATGAAAAAGACTGAAATGCTTAGGAGCTATTCAGTAAACAGCAAACTTAACGAGAAAACCACATATCAAATTATATCAGGTGAGATAAATAGAAAACCAAAATCATTATCAGCTCCACCAATTAAAATCAAGCATAAGGTTTACTCCAGGTTTTTTTCACCTGATACCAAGGCAAGTGAAATTGAAAAGGTGGTGGAAGAAGCGCTTGAACTATATTTCCAAACCCACCCTGACAGAAAGGAGGCTAACACTGCTTGAGAAAAGATGAAAGGTTAAAAACGATCTATGAGACAATCGCTCCCCATATTACCCGGAGCGAGATTGCCTGGCGAGATTACCTTAAGTTTGCATCTAAATTCTTCAAATACAGTTTTGATAATGCACTGCTTGTATATGCTCAAAACCCAAATGTTACTATGCTTGCACCTACGGCAGTTTGGAATAAGGTTGGACGATATGTCAACAAAGGTGCAACAGGTATTGCAGTTTGCGAATATGAAAACGCAAGACTTACTATCAAGCACTTGTTTGATGTTTCACAGACCAATGGCAGAGATGCGATTGCAACAAGCTGGCAGCTTGATGAAGATATGAAGAAGCGTATTGAGCTGCGTCTTTCATATGGGCATAACATAAAGACATCAGGTTTTGCAGACTGTCTTCGCCAAATCTCTTATGAAGCTGTTATGGAAAACCTGGACACTTACCTGCAAAACTTTCAGAATGACTTTGGAAATCACCTGTTTGAAGACCTTCCGCATGACGGGCTGGAAATGCAGCTTCAAGAACTTATCAGCGACAGTGTTTCATATTTTGTAGGGAAAAGATGCGGATTAACTGATGAAGAAATGGAATTAGGATACGGAATGGCTACCATTGCTCACTTTAATACCATTCCTTTAATTGCAAAACTTGGCCATACTGTCACCGATATTTCCAAAGGAATCTTGATTGAAATTGAGCGGAACATAAAAATCATCGAGAAAGAAAGGAGAGCAGAAAATGAGCAAAATAGACGTGAGTTACACAGAGATAGACGGAGTGAATATTCCCAATATCCAAATCTCGAACAACAGCGAGGACGACAGGCCACTGGGGAAATACGGCAGGATGGCAATGGAGTATCTCAAAGAACAAAATCCACAGCGATATATGATTTTGAAAATGGATGGCACTTTGATGGCGACCATGCACTGGGTACAAGAGAAAGCAGTGGAGAAAATAGAGCACATCACACAACAGATGTTAAAGTCCGATCCGATGCCGAACACCGAGGACATCATGGAGAAAACCAGACATATGAACAGCCTGAGATCAGCAGCAGAGGAAATCGTTCTGAACGAACTGATTTACAAAGTGAGATAAGCAGTGAACCTTATATTCCAAATGTGGAGCTATCCGAAAAGAATGAGTCATTAACGGATGGCTCTTTTTTTATGCCCGAAAATGATCCCATCGGAGATTATAATATCCCTGATGAACTCCAAGAAATGAAGGGAACTGATGAGCCGAAGATAAAGGAAAAACTATTGAAAGTTTTGGTAGTAGAACATGACAAAACGCCTTATATTACTGAAATCCATAATGGATATAAGGAGCTTCAAAAACAAGTCGGAGGTACTTTTACTACTATTGAAATTACAGAAGGTATTGATGCGATATGTGCTGATGACGTGGACTTTGACAGCACTTCTATTAACCGCATTGTTAATGGACAGCCGATTTTTGGAACATTTTTGGTTGCAAGAGTGAATTATAACACAGGTGAATATGTTTCTTTAACCGATGCGGATATCGATAAGTATTTTAAGCAATTTGAAGCTCCATTGATTGAAATTACTAATCTACTGCAAGAATTCGAGGATGTAAAAATAAGGCAAGAGGAAAAGGCAAGCGAGCCAAACTTTCAGGAAATGGGCTTTTATAGAATGATGCCGGTAGGTCAAGTATCTCTACCTACAGCTAAAACAGCAATTCAGGATAACCCCATCTATTCTCAAATTGAAGATATTTCAAAAGCTCATAAAGTTGAAACCATTGAAGCAGAGCCAATGCAGAGTAAACAAATGAACCTGTTTGACGTGACACCTAAAAGCCTTGAGGAGCAGCTTATTGAAATTGTGCTTCTTGAAGGTAGTGTAATGCAAGATGGTAAGAAGCGGATATATGATTTTGCAAAGACTAATCCGACAGGCTCAGCATTTAGTGCGTTTTTGAAAGCCGAATATGGGGTTGGAGGTCATTCTGTAAATAAACAAGGGATTGGATTTGAAAACCACAACAGCACTGGTATTGAATTTGACTGGGCCGATGAAAACGGAGAAAAGCATAAAACCAATATAACATGGCTGAGAGCTGCTATAGTTATCCGAAAACTGATTGATGAAGGACGGTATTTGGATTTACAGGAAGTAAATATAGACCAAGATGAAAAGTTTAACTCGCTTAAAAACGAGCTTGAAGAAGTAAAGGCTGAGTTGATTGAGATTGAGAAGAAGTGGGAATCGGGAGCAATTTTTTCTTACAAACAGTCGGAGTATTGGCAGGACCTTGAAGACTTGAAAGATGAACTTGAAAAGGAACTGGCAGAAATAGAACAATACCATACACCGGATGAAAAGGATTCGGAAGAAAAAGAAAGCAAACCGCAGGAGCAAACGGCTAAGGATATTCCCTTATCTGTCGAAGCAAAGTCTGGACAGTCCCGTCATACCAAGTTGAATTTCCGTTATTCCGAGGATTATAACCTATATCCAAACGGAGCAAAAACCAAATATAAAAATAACATTGAAGCAATCAAACTCTTAAAGCGGATTGAAAGTGAAAAACGCCTTGCCAATCCCGAAGAACAGATTATCCTTGCACGTTATGTGGGATGGGGTGGCCTCGCCAATGCCTTTTCTGATACAGCATCAGGATGGGAAAATGAGTATCAGGAATTAAAAGTTTTACTTGATGAAAAAGAATATGAGGATGCCAGAAATTCTACTATTACAGCTTATTATACTGAGCCGGAACTAATAAAACGCATCTATAATGCCATTGAGAAGTTCGGTTTTAAAGGCGGCAGGGACAGAAAGATTCTTGACCCTGCGATGGGAACGGGAAACTTCTTCTCCGTTCTTCCCGATGCAATTGCTGACACACCCCTTTACGGTGTTGAGATTGACAGCATCACAGGGCGAATTGCAAAGCAACTTTATCAAAAAGCCAACGTTTATGTACAGGGATATGAAACCACAAACTTTGAGGATAATTCTTTTGATGTGATTCTTGGCAATATTCCATTCAATAATATAAAGCTGTACGACAAGAGATATGCTGATGAGGATTTTCTGGTTCACGACTATTTTATTGCCAAATCCCTGGACCTTGTAAAACCGGGCGGTATCATTGGTTTCATCACAAGTAAAGGAACAATGGACAAAAGAGATACTGCGGTAAGGGAATATATAGCACAAAGAGCCGATCTGGTTGGTGCTATCCGGCTACCGAACAATGCATTTAAAGCACTTGCGGGGACGGAAGTTACGGCAGATATTTTATTTTTTCAAAAGCTTGACCGCCCAAGAAAAGTTGATAATTATTCATTGCCGGACTGGGTTTTTACCAATACGAGAAAAACAGACTACATCAACCTAAATCAATATTTTCATGAGCACCCTGATATGGTTTTAGGTGAAATGAGGCACAGCAGGAATATGTATGGAAATGAGGAGGGTACAGCCTGTATTGCACCGGAAGGGCAAGATTTATATGCAGAACTTGACAAGGCTATTAATAAGCTCCACGCAACCTTTACCGCAGAAGCTGATAAACCGTTAGAAGCCGCTGAGGAAGAATCAGTGAATGAAGTAACTGAACTGGATGCTCCTAAAGGAACTAAAAACTATACCTATGTGGTGCTGGATGAAAAAATATATTATTGTGAGCATAACAAGTTGATACCACAGGATTATACAGGGAAACGAGCCGAAAGGATTAAAGGGCTTTGTGAAATCAGAGGTGCGCTTTTAAATGTCATTGCTGTACAGACAAGGGATTACAAGCCTGATGAACTTCAAAAAGCGCAGAAAAAACTTAACAGCGTATATGATAGGTTCGTTGACCGATGTGGGTTTATCAATGACAAATCCAATATTGCAGTATTTTCGGATGACGACCAATTTCCGCTCTTACGTTCTATTGAGGATCAGAGCGAGGATAAACAGTCATGGGTTAAAGCACCAATATTTTATAAAGCAACAATCAAATCATACCGTTTGCCGGACAGAGCGGAAACAGCAAAGGAAGCACTTGAAATCAGCCTTAATGTTAAAATGAAAATAGACTTGCCGTATATGGCAAACCTGACCGGTAAAACCGCAGATGAGCTGATTGATGAACTTGGAGACAGAATCTATTTAAATCCACAGAAATACTACGGCAACTATTACGAAGGCTGGGAACTGAATGAAGAATACTTAAGCGGACAGGTCAAAGATAAGCTGCTATATGCAAAAATAAAAGCAGAAGAATATCCGGACCTTTTCACACGAAATGTAGAGGCTTTAGAAGCAGTGCAGCCTCCAAGGCTGCTGCCCGGGGATATAGATTTTCGCATTGGTTCTCCCTGGATACCGATTGAATATTACCGCCAGTTTATGCATGAAACCTTTGGAACTCCTTATAATCTAAGAGATGTTATTGACATTGATTATATGGAGTACACCACCCAGTGGCGCGTTTTGAACAAAACAAGGGACGCCAGTTCTGTTAAGGTTAATAAGACCTATGGAACAAGCAGAGTAAATGCCTATCAGATTTTTGAGGACTGCTTGAACTTACAAAGTACAACAGTGCGTGACCCTGTACCTTATGTGGATGCAAACGGGAAAGATCAAGTAAAATATGTTGTCAATGCCAATGAAACCATGATCGCAAGAGCTAAACAAAATCAAATTAAAGAAACTTTTGGAGCATGGCTGTTCAGTGACAAAGACAGGGCTGAGGTGCTTCTTAATATTTATAATGAAAGGTTTAATACCATCAGACCTCGTGTGTATGACGGTTCTCACTTGATATTCCCCGGTATGAGTGATGAGGTAAAATTACGACCGCACCAAAGTAATTTTGCAGCGAGGGTTATTTATTCAGGTACAGGTTTGGCAGGACATGTGGTTGGTGCAGGGAAAACCGCAGCCCTTATTGCATCAGGGATGTATCTGAAAAGCATTGGAGCCATTAAAAAACCGATATATGTTGTTCCTAATCATTTAACAGAGCAATGGGCAAAAGAGTTCTACCGTTTCTTTCCGCAAGCCAATATTTTAGTGACAACCAAAAAGGATTTTGATAAAGCCAACCGCAACAAGTTTGTTTCCAGAATCGCAATGGGTGATTACGATGCCATTATAATCGGTCACAGTCAATTTGAACGTATTCCCATCTCAAAAGAGCGCCAGGAAAAGCAATTGAATGAAGAAATTAACCAACTATCTTACATTATCAAGAAAATGCGTGATGAAAAGGGCGACAATTGGTCAATCAAACAAATGGTCATCTTTCAAAACAACCTCAAAAACAGGCTGACAAAGCTTGCTGCTGAGGAAAAGAAGGATGACCTTTTAACTTTTGAACAGCTTGGTGTAGATTACATGTTTGTAGACGAAGCCCATGTTTACAAAAATTGTTTCAGCTATACAAAAATGAGGAACGTTGCCGGTATCGGTAAATCGGCAAGCCAAAGGGCTACCGATATGCTTTTAAAATGCCAGTATTTGCAGGAAATCAACAATGGAAAAGGTGTGGTATTTGCCACAGGGACACCCATTTCCAACAGCATGAGTGAGATGTATGTCATGCAGAGATACTTGCAGCCACAGACGCTTCAAAAAATGGGCTTAAACTACTTTGACAGCTGGGCTGCCACCTTTGGTGAAGTTGTATCTTCTTTGGAAATAACGCCGGAAGGCTCCGGTTATCGCATGAGAAACCGTTTTGCAAAATTCCACAACCTGCCTGAACTTATGAATATGTTTCAACTCGTAGCTGATATTCAGACTGCCGATATGCTGAATCTCCCGACTCCAGATATTGAGGGTGGTAAAGCAGCCATTATCGCAACAGAAGCCACACCATTTCAAAAAATGCTGATGGATACCTTTGTTGAGCGAGCTGATAAAATCCGAAGCGGCGAAGTTGATGCTTCTACCGACAATATGCTTAAACTGACGAATGAAGCTAAGCTCATGTCCATCGACCCTCGATTGATTATTGAAGATGCCCCAAATGATCCGAACAGCAAGCTGAATATTGCCATTGATAAAGTGTTTGATATATGGCAGAAGACCAAAGAAAAACGCTCTACTCAGATTATTTTCTGTGATTCCGGCACACCAAAGCCCGGACAGTTTAATGTCTATGATGAAATCAAGCAGTGCCTGACTGAAAAGGGTATTTCTGAAGAACAAATAGCTTTCGTTCATGATGCTAAGACCGATGAACAACGTGAAGCACTGTTTGAAAAGGTACGTATGGGTGAGGTGAGAATCTTGCTTGGAAGCACATTAAAACTTGGAACAGGCACAAATGTTCAGGATAAGCTGATAGCTGTCCATCATCTGGACTGTCCTTGGCGCCCAAGTGATATTGAACAGCGCGATGGCCGAATACTGCGTCAAGGTAATGAGAATCCCGTGATAAGTATCTTTCGATATGTCACTAAAGGTACGTTTGATGCTTACTTGTGGCAAATCCAAGAGCAAAAACTGAAATATATCAGTCAAGTCATGACAGGCAAGAGCATTTCTCGTTCATGTGAGGATATGGACGAAACCGTTCTCTCTGCTGCTGAAGTAAAAGCCATAGCAACATCTAATCCACTTCTGGCAGAAAAAATGGAAGTTGATAATGAAGTAGCAAGATTGAAATTGCTCAAAGCTAACTGGAACAATGAAAGGATTATTTTAGAAAGAAACATCGAAAGTCATTATCCAAAAATGATTGCTCATTGTAAGGAAAAAATTGCAGCTCTGGAAAAAGATATTGAGCTGAAAAATCAATCAGTTGGGCAAGAGTTTTCAATGCTTGTTGACGGTAAGACCTTCGATGAAAGGGTAAAAGCCGGTGAAAGGCTTATCATGATGAGTAAGCTCCATGACATTTTTGTAAACGGGGAACCTTTGGAAGTTGGTGCTTATCGCGGGTTTAAACTTTTACTTGCCCGATCTGCATTTGACCAGTTAGAAGTGCAAATCAAAGGAGCATCAACCTATCGTGTTGAACTCGGTGATTCCGAGCTTGGAAGTGTTACAAGGATTGAAAATGCTGTAGAGAAAATCGACAGCATACTGGCACAGACAAAGCAAAAACTTGAGGATGCGATTGTACAACTTTCCGAAGCCAAAAAGGAAGTAGTAAAACCATTTGAATTTGAAGAGCGCTTAGCAGAGTATTCAGCACGTCAGGCAGAGATTAATACAAAATTGGAGTTTAAAGAACTCAGGCAGCAGGAGGAGGTTATTATTGATGAAAACGGACAGGAAAGCGATTCACGGTATTCATCTGATGACAGAGAGCCTGAACATGCAATTGCAGAACGGGATATCTAAGGATGTTATTTTAAAGCCATTTTAAATTACTTTATTTTGAAAGGATGTGATCATAATGCCGATGGTTGCGGTAAAACAGCCCTATGTTTTGTTCGTGGTAAATGATGATACGCCACAGCATCCCCGTGCGGAACAAGATAATCTCGGAACAATGATCTGCTTCCATAGCAGATATAATCTTGGTGACGAACACAGCTTTCATGAGCCGGACGATTTTTTGATGGATCTTTTGGAAAAAAAGCTGGGCGACTATGAAGAAGCCGAGGAAAAATTCGAGGAACTTACAGAGGAGATTGATATTTCTTTGTATCGAAATCGCTATGGTGCATACAGAAAAGCCATCCATGATAATATCTTGGATTATCTTTCGAGCAGTTTCGTTATCGAGCCTATTTATCTTTATGACCACAGTGGAATTACAATCAATACAACCGGTTTTTCCTGTCCTTGGGACAGTGGGCAGGTAGGCTGGATTTATGTTTCATACGATAACATACAAAAGGAATATGGTGTGGTCACTCCTGAAACTATTGAAAAGGCAAGACAGGTTTTAATCAGCGAAGTTAGGGAATATGATTATTACCTTACCGATCAGTGCTACGGATTTAAACTGTATGAAAGCAACGAGGAAATAGCAAGCTGCTGGGGCTTTATGGGTGAAATTCGTGATGTGCAGAATGAAATAAAAGAGTATTTGCCGGATGACTGCAAAGATATTGTTGAATCCCTGGAATATCGATATGACGATGCAGATATTGAAGATATTTTGGAGGAGATAAAGGAACTGGATGAAGAAATGGAGGTATAGCCTATGCAGACGCAAACCCGGAAGGCATATCGCCACTTTACGGAGGAAGAAATACAAAGAGCAAACTGCGTAAGCTTAATTGATCTTGCACGTCAGTATGGTTTTGAACTTGAGAATGGAGGAAGAAAAGCACTTCATGCAAAAAATCGGGTGGGTTGTACATTTTTAAAGACAGTAACCGTTTTTATCACTGGACTGCCGATGAAAAAGGCGGTCCTATTGATTTTGTGATGAAATACGGTAATGTAGCCTATCCCGAAGCCGTCGCACAACTACTTGGCGAACGTTATGAGCCGTATATTCAAACTGTAGTATCTTATGGAAAAGAAGAAAAAGGCCCGTTGATTATTCCTGATAAGGCAGAGAATTTTAAAAGAACCTATTGGTATTTGATTTCCATCCGAGGTATTGAACCGGAAATCGTATCCGTACTGATGAATGAAAGGAAAGTTTATCAGGAATCCAAATATGGAAACTGTGTATTTGTCGGATACGATGAGAGCGGCACTCCTAAGTACTGTTCCATGCGTGGAACTTATGTTGATAAGGCTTTCAAAATGGATGCCGTTAATTCCGATAAGAGCTATCCCTTTGTTATTGGAGGGAAGAGTGATATGGTGTTTGTTTGCGAAAGTCCCATTGATGCCATGAGCCATGCTACCTTTGCAAAAATCTATGGACATGATTGGAGGCAGGATCACCGCATCTCTCTCGGATGTACCTGGGATGGCGCCCTTGAACGATATTTACAGTGGCATCCTGAAATTAAGAAAATAGTATTCGCTTTGGACAATGACTACCTTGCTAAAGATAAAGATGGATGTTATAGAAACTGGGGCCAGATGGCTGCAATGAAATGGTGCGATAAATACAGAGAAAAAGGTTACGAAGTTGCAATTCACCGTCCGCATCTTAAAGATTTCAACCAGGATCTGATTGAAACTCGAAAAGGAAGAACTGTGGATGAGCTTGACACCATGCGTGAAGATGAACTGAAAGCCGAATTTGAAAAGGATGCCGTTGATGAATCCAATAAGGAAATTGATATGGAGGAGATTGAACCATGAACTTTCTTTTCATTAGTATGAAACCTTCCCTTTTGGGAAGCCCCGAACCTAAAAGGGCTGAGGTCACAAGACCTATGCCCTTTTGAGGTAAGGCAGGAATAGTGGGGTTCCCACCCCACGAGAAAACAGCTTACCGGCAGTGCCGGTAACGGGGTTCTTGCAATATTTTCAGTCACCCAATGGGGTGACAAGCGGAAAGGAGGAGTATTGTGAAAGATAAACCTAAAAGCAACACTCCAAAAACTCAGAAAAGGTCAGTGGTTTTTTCTACCGATACTTTAGAACAGATTGAAAAGCTGGCAATAAAGAAGAATGTATTTGCTTCTGATATTATCAGAGAATTTGTGGAGAAAGGATTGGCTATCAATGGATATGAAGAAAACATAGATATGATAACCGCCATCATTCATCAGGAAATTGAAACTTCAATAAAATCACTGGCTAACCGTCTTGCAGGAATGATTAACAGACTGACGATCATTTCAGCAGCAGGATACTATGCAAATATCGCCATTATATCGGACTTGATTGATAAAGACCGATATTCTTCCTTTGAAAAAATCGAAAAGCTGGCAAGAAAGCGTGCTTTGGTTTACGCCAATATGAAAAGTGCTGATGCAATCGCAGCCTTTATGGATGATGAAGAAATGAAGAAAGCAATTGCAGAAATTAAGGGAGGAACACCTGCTTATGTCGATTTTGATGTATAAGCAGAGATTCCGTCCTCCCAATTATAAAAAAACACCCAAATGCAATTATGCCCATATCCGATATATCGCTACTCGTCCTGGAGCATCAAAGAATGAGGGTATGCGTCACGGGTTGTTTGGCAAACTTTCTCCCGGTTACCTGATAGAGTTTGAAACCTGGCAAGAGGTAGCAAGAGAAGTGCGGGAGCTGTCATATAAAAAGGTTAATATATTTAGAAGCGTCATTTCATTTACGCCACAAACAGCAACCGAATTGGGTTTAAAAGATCATAAGGCATGGGAGGATTACATTGAGAAGCATATTGCGATTCTTGCTCAAAAAAATGGCATCAGTCTTAAAAATCTGTCCTGGGTTTGTGCACATCATAATGAAGTCAGTCATCCTCATATCCATGTAGTCTTCTGGGACAAAAACCAAAAGACTATGAAGAATTTTGTTAAGCCGGAAGTAGCCGACAGCATTCGTATACAGCTTATAAAGGAAACCTTTGCAGATAAAATTGCGGATTATTGCAGAGCTAAGGAAAACAGTAAATCAGCACTGAAAGAAACTACAGATCAACTGGTAAAAGACTTTGATGACTATATGAAATCCATTTACCCTAAGGAATATAAATACTTAAAAGAACTTGTAGGGAAAATTGATGAAGATGATTTAGCAGCCATTCCGCTTGATGGAGTATTGAACGGTATCAATCTATCTCCATTATCGGTCCGTCTGTTTCAGCTTAAAGACATAATGCCGAAAAAGGGAAGGCTTTATTATCAACTGCTTCCGAAAGAAGTTAAAGAGGCAATTGATGAACTTATAGCTGATTTAAAACAAAATGTTCCCTACATTAAAGATTTAATAGATGAATATGCAGAGATAAAGTCAAAGCTTGCCATGCTTTATGATACAGACCCTGAAAACATCAACAAGCACAAAGATAAGGCAGTAGATGAAATGGACAAACTGATTGCCAATAAAGTGCTTGGTGTTGTCAAAACAATATTAAATAAGGAGCGTGAGCTTTCAAATGTAGAATTTACAGAAGCCAGAAAAATTTATTATACCGAACAGATGGTTTATGAAATCTTGATTATGCTGGAACAAAACACATCAGATTTAAACATGGACTATGATGATGCAGAAAAAGCAATGAGTACAGAGCTGTCAAAAAGGGCGAAAAAAGAACTATATCTTAAAAACAGAGACAAGGGTATGGAGAAATAAGCTTTCCATATCCTTTTTGATTAACAGGAAAGGACAATGCTAAAGTGACTGACTTAAAACAATATCAATATTCTGAATGAAAGGGTGATAATTTTGGTTTCAAAAAAGCAATTATACAGCGAACTTTTTAAGCGGTTAAAAAAGGTTCAGCTAACCATTAAAGAACCTGAAATATCCGATGTTACAGCAGAAATTTTTAACGATACAGGAGGGTTGGTAGCCATTATAACCGCAGATGACAGGCTGATATATAGTGGCTGCCAATATGAAAGTGCCAATATTATTATGGAAATTGCTTCGGACTTAAAAAAGCAGTTTAATCTTTCCTCAGATTTGCCTGTTAAGCCGATAGGGAATCTGCCAAACGGGTATATGAAGCTCTATGAAGTCGGAGACATTGTAATGGGTTGCCGGTTGTCTCCTCTGATTGGTTATGAGTATGCTACCTGGAAAAAAGGAATGGACTATGACAAGTCGGAGGTCTATTACTACGCTCGGCAGTTTTTATGTTTTAAAGAAGCACAACAGGATTTTGCAGAAAGATGCGGCTTTATAGAAAAACAGCAAAAAGTCAAAAGGGATAACTTGTTTTCCAATGCCGAACTCTCCCTTCTGCTATCTTGCTGTATCGAACGTGTTAAGTTAGATGCTGCACTTACATCAGAGGTAGAGAAAGCTATTGGCGATGTTATCTCTAAAATAGAGCAGATTTTGCCTGCCCCACCGACAGATGATGAACAGGATTTTGAAAGCGAGAATGTGAGGTGCTTTCGATGAGAAAATTTACCAACGAATTGTATCGGGCATTTTTAGAACGAGCGTACACACTTGGATATACTGCGGTTGAATTTGAAACTGTCGGCCAACCTGTGGAATTTTACAAAGGCAGAGAATATATTTGTTCTTTGATGCCGGATGGTGAAATTCATTATAAAGATAACGCAGCAGTTTGTGATGATGTATTCCGATTATCAGAATTATTTTCTTCCATGAAACATGCTTACGACCTTTATGAAAAAGCTGAAAATCTGCCGTTTGAGAGTGTGAAAAATTACAAGGTGCTTTGTGAGTTTGGAAATTTTCTTTTGGCAGCGATGATGGATAATAACGATCAGTTGAGGTTCGTAACGTGGAGGTATTCGTATAACCGTGACAGTGTAGCCTATGGACATTACTTTGACACTGACTATGACGGAGCAAGGCAGGATTTTGCAGTCCGTGCCGGTTTGATTAATGAGAAAAAACTGTTCAAAGAAGATGAACTGGTAACTTTATATGAAGCGTGTATTTTCAGGGGCAGAAATGACAGAGAAATCAGCTTTGACGATGAAAAGAAGCTGATGAATGTAATGAACAGGATTCAAGAAAATATTCCGAATTTGTCATTGGACTGCCATGAGCAAAATCATGAAGCAGAGAGCGAATTGGATAGATAAAATTAAAATAAACGGAGGAAATTGAATATGAAAAAAACATTAAAACGGGCGATGGCAATTGTTGCTGCTATCGCTCTTATTTTAACCCTTTTTGGCAGTGCTGCTTATGCCGCTTTTAAAGTATTCCCCGATGCTTCGAATCACTGGGCAAGAGAAACCATTGAAAAGCTATCACAGGAAGGCATTGTAAACGGATATCCTGACGGTACGGTCCGACCTGATGCGACTATTACCCGCAGTGAATTTGTAAGTTTGCTGACTTATAGTTTAAAGCTGGAGGGTTATGCCCACACCGGCCCCGATACCTTTGATGATACGGACAAACATTGGGCAGAGAGCTTCATTGAAGCTCTTGTCAAAAACAAAGTAATAGCAAAAGATGATTACGGAAAAGATTTTAAGCCTGACCAGCCTATCAGGCGTATGGAAATGATCCGCATGATGGTACGTTCCATAGGCAAAGCAGATATGGCTAAGACCATGACAGAAGATACGCCCTTTGTTGATGACGGTCAGATTACCAAAGAAGATAAGGGATATATCAATGTTGCAGAAAAATATGGTTTGTCCTATGGTTATCCCGACAAGACCGTGCGTCCTATGGCATACAGTACCAGAGCGGAAGCCTTTGCAATGATTCTTCGTCGTTCTGAGGCTATAGAGCGTATCTCACAGGAACAGGCAGAAAACAATAACGATCAGGAAAAAACCAAGCCGGATGAGAAGTCGAACAACAGCAGTAACGGTGGTGGCAGCACAAGCTATCCTGCTGCAAAGGTAGAAATTTCAGTGCCCAATTACAGCCATACAGATACACCATTTGAGGTAAAGACCACTTTAAGCAATGTAAAAAATCTTGAGTGGACAATTCAGAAAAAAGATACAGAGTCACTTGCAACGGATGATTTGGAAGGAACACTCAACAAGGATGGCGGTAAGATTTGCATCAAAGCGGCGGGAGATTATAAAATAACGGCTACCGCAACCAATTATGGCAATAAAAAATACACTTTCAGTAAGGAAATCAAAATCTATCCTGTTCCAGATATAAGCATTGATCTTAACGGTAAGACGCATATCGATAAAGAGGTTGAAGTCAAAGCGGTGGTACAAGATAACAAAAATGTAACATGGCGTCTTTTTAAGGACGGAAAGCAAGTAAAATGGGGTGAATATATTGAGGGCAATCTGAATAATGATGGAGGTTCTATCAGCTTCAAGGAAAGTGGCAGTTACTCCCTTGTTGCCGCCATCATTGATGAAACGAACCGAGAGTTCACAGCAAAAGCCGATATTCAGGTCTATCCTGTGCCACAGTTGACACTAAATTTGCCTAAAACAGCACATACCGATTCAACGGTAAACGTAACGGTAGAAAGCAAGGATTTAGGGAATCTGGATATTGTCTGGCAGCTTGAAAAGGATGGGGAACAGGTTAGTTTAAAGGACTGCATCAATGGAAATCTTACCAATGAAGGTGGCAATATTCAATTTAAAGAAAAAGGTTGGTATGCTCTTAGAGCTGTTGTCATTGACATAACGGGCAGAAAATTTGAAGCTGCTGCGCAAATTACTGTTTACCCTGTGGCGAGCTTTGCCTTTTCCCTGCCTGCAACAACCCATACCGACAAAGAGATTGCCCTAATGGTGACATCCTCCGAAATCGGGGATATGAAAGCAGTATGGAGCATTACCAAAAATGGCAAGGATGCGGCACTTTCAGACTGTATCGACGGATCGCTTTCCAATGAAGGAGGTACTATCCGTTTTAAAGAAAAGGGAGTCTATACCTTAAAAGCTGTGTTGGTTGACTCGACAGGCAGGGTATTTTCTAATGAGGCAAGTACAGTTGTATATCCGGTGGCAGTTACAGGCTTTTATTTGCCGGAAATTGCACATACCGATACCTTTGTAGAAGTCAAAACCTCATTCATGGAAACACAGGGGCTTGAGGTTCGCTGGAGTTTGACGAAAGATGGTAAAGAGATTAATTTGAACGACTGTATTGAAGGAACGATTAACGATAACGGAGGTACTATCCGCTTTAAGGAAAAGGGGGACTACCATTTAAAGGCTGCGGTTATAGACAGCACCGGACGTAGTTTTGAATACACCTCACCAGTTATGGTTTATCCCGTGATCAACATGGACTTTACAATAGAAAAAACCACTCATACAGATAAGCCAGTCACAGTACAAACACAGCTTATTGAAGCAGGTAAGCTCTCTGTTGTATGGAGTGTTACAAAGGACGGAACGGAAGTTGCTGTTTCCGATTATATCGAAGGCAGTCTCGGAAATGATGGAGGAAATATCCGCTTTACTGAAAAAGGCAGTTATACGCTGACAGCTACTACTTCCGATGAAACGGGCAGAAGTTTTAAAAATAGTAATGAAATCAAGGTATATCCGGTTCCGCAGCTTGTATTTACTTTGCCCAAAGCTGCTCATACCGATGATATTATTACCGTCAACACTACAACTGCTGATATGGACGGATTGACAGTTAAATGGTATGTGAACAATATGCAAGGTTTTCAGGATTGGGATACCTATATTGACGGCACACTTGGGAATAATGGTGGAGACATTCGTTTCAAACTTGCCGGAAACTATGGCATTGAAGCAAGTGTGACAGATGAAATCGGAAGGGTATTCCAATTCAATTGTGAAAATAAGATCGAGATTCTCCCTGTCCTCTCCATAGAATTTAATCTTCCTCAGATTGCCCATACAGATACGGATATTGATATTCGCGCTACAGGCGATATGGGAGTGCTACCGATTGAATGGAGTTTAATGAGAAACGGTCAGCCTGCTAAATGGGATGAGTCAGTCAATGGAACGATGAATGAACAAGGCGGGAAGATCCGTCTAATGCAGGAAGGTGAATACCTCCTTACCGCAACAATGACCGATGCTTTAGGCAGAATTTTCAGCTATAGCGCACAAATCAGTGTTTACCCATTGATAAATTGTGATTTCTCGATGCTGAGCAGTGTACGTACAGGAGTACCATTTGAAGTAACAGTCAGTCAGGCTGCAAATCCTGGTGGCAAAAATATTGTTTGGAGCCTTGAAAAAGACGGGAAATCTATACCGTTGGATGGCAATATACAGGGTAATTTGGGAAACCACGGCGGAACTGTGACAATCAGTACACCGGGAAACTATATTTTGAGTGCCACCGTTGTTGATGAGCTTGGCAGAACATTCACCTCAAAACAGAGCGTTGAAGTAATTAATACAGCTCCCACAAAGCCGGTTGCAAACGCCAATGTAACCCGTACATTTAGTAGTGGTAAATTTCTGGTTGAGATTTATGCCACCAGCAGCGACCCCGATGGAGATGAAATTACTTATGAATATAGTGGAAAGGCTGAAGATAACTATTATACCGTTGGTAATCATACGGTAAGGGTAAGAGCAAAGGATAACTATGGCGATGTTTCCGACTGGACAGACGTAACCTTTACTATCAGCAATGCAGCACCGTCAAAGCCAACTATTGTGGCAAATGTTACACGAAACGCAAAAGACGGGAAATTTCTTGTCAATGTTTCTGTTAATAG
>Ga0116179_1001344_pt1 | contig 18480 bp, 16 predicted proteins | sample AD_UKC071_MetaG_FD_89751 | JGI IMG/M metagenome (GOLD analysis project Ga0116179, IMG submission 89751) | Active sludge microbial communities of municipal wastewater-treating anaerobic digesters from USA - AD_UKC071_MetaG | ecosystem: Engineered > Bioreactor > Anaerobic > Digestate | place: USA...
AACCGGAATATACGAACCTAACGCTTTTTCCTGAAACGGAAGGGGTGTAGTGGTACGTCTCTGAATAATGCCTTCAAAGCCTTGTTATAACTGAGTTTCTAATTTTTAAGTTTCAAACTTAGGCATGAGGGTTTATTGTCAGGCTTGAGATTATTGTTCATAAACATTCCTTTCTCAATTACTGGAAAAGGGCACAAAAAAGACGATGGAGAAAACCACCGTCTTTATTTATATACTATTCCATCTAAATAATATATAAAAAGGTTAGTAATAAAGATGTGCCTTCTCCGGATTTATATCCTTCAGTTTTTCAAAACAGACGCACTTATCCCTGTAAACAAAACCAGTAACAGGGATCACAGGGACAGCTGCCATATAGATTCCGGAAAAGCTACACATCTTTTTACCCTCCTCTTCAAAAAACCTATTACATGGTACTTCATTTCATTCAAAAAATCAATAATGCTTTCTCTCTACTGGTTATTTCATTCCCGGCTGGGTTCAACTTATACAAAGCCAGTTATGGGGTTTGCTGTTACGGCCAGCTTAAATCCAAGTTAAACTGACACAACTGACAATAAGCGGCTGTAAAGGTACCGGTGACTGCCTGCAAGTTACTGCTTCAGTCAATTTTGCTAGAAACCCTGTCTTCAGTACCTTGAGCAGCAACATTTTACCAAATCCCCACTCTTTCTTCCGGCGGCACATACATCCCGTCTTTTTCACCAATGTCAAAGGCCTCATAAAACTCATCGAAATTAACCACAGTACGGTTAACTCTAAGTTTAGCGTTGCTGTGCACATCAACTTTACTAAAATAATCGGCCATTTGCCGGGTTAGGGTTTGCCGCCAGATAACGGCATTAGATTTAAAAAATGCTTGATAATCCGGGTTCTCATACCGGGACAAAACCTTAAGGCAGCATGACATGGCCCCCAGGTCGGCGATATTCTCAAACAGAGTCAGCTCACCGTCGCTCTCGATGCCCGCAATTATCTCCAAACCGTCATAGAATTCTTGGACCCGTTTGGCTCTTTCCATAAAATTCTGGTAATCATCTTCGGTCCACCAGTTCTTTGCGTTGCCCATTTCATCAAATTTTCCTCCCACGGTATCAAAGGCATGGGTAATTTCATGGGCAATGACCGTCCCGATCCCCCCGTAGTTTTCGGCAGGGGAGGCATTGACGCTGTAAAACGGTTCTTGCAGTATTCCGGCAGGAAATACTATTTCATTGTTTTGAGGATTGTAATAGGCATTTACCTCATAGACAGGCATTATCCAGGTACTCTTATCCACGGGTTGGCCTTGTTTAGCTATATTTTCATTAATATAAGCCAGGCTAATCCTGCATACATTATCAAAATAGCTGCCGCCGTCCTCATAGGATATGATGTCCGTATTATCCAGAGTTGTAGGCCATTTATCCGGATAGCCGATTTTTACATTCATGTTATCAAGTTTTTTCAGGGCCCTTTCTTTGGTCTCATTGCTCATCCAATCCAGATTAATGATTTTCTGTTTATACACCTCAATGAAGTTGGCAACCATCTCTTCTACATCTTTTTTGGCCTGCTCAGAAAAATATTTTTCCACGTAAATCTCGCCCAAATAGTCCGGCAGATAATCTTTTACTGCATCCAGTGCCAGCTGTTGGTCAGTTTTTACTCCTTCCACACCATAAACCCGGGCTTTAAACTCCTGTTCAGCCTCGCTAAATTCCCTGGAAAGGGTGAAACCGCAAGCATCAATAAACTTAAATTTTGCATAGTCCTTTAGCAGTTCCAAATTCTCTTCATTAAAATACTGAGCAGATTTTAGCAGCAAACCTTTATCTTCTACCCAAACTCGGTCAGGTAACTGGTACCCGGTGTCTGTGATTGTTTTCTTAAGGTCAAAATTAGGATATAACGATGCGAGTTGTTCCAGGGTATAAACATTATAGATTTTATCTACATCGTAATATTCCTCCGGGTCCAGGCTGTTCTCAGAGAGTTCCTTTTCCAGGGCAAATATCTTTTCGGATACACTCTGGACAGTCGCTTCGTCTTCCCCGGCCAGTGTCAACAACCGGCTAATATACTTTATACAGGCATCCCTTTTGTCCGGAGATAGATAAAAATCCTTTTGCCAGGTAGGATTCAGAGCTCTATGGAACATCATGTAACTGGAACTGTCCTGGGGGTCCTGTTCTAAATAATAAAACAAGAGCTGTCCATTACCTGTTTTCCGGTTAATATCGATATCAGTCTGAACCAGTTGTTCCAGGCTGCCCGCCTCTTCGTAAGCCTGCAGATACTTCCTGACCGGTTCTATCCCCTGTTTATTCCTGCTGTCCAGGTCAAGGGCACTTTGGTAAAAATCAAGCAGTTTTTGCTCTTTTGAACCCTGGGGCCAATCCTTCTGCGAAAGGGTATTCAGGAGCTCAGAAATCCGCTTATCATTTTCATCTCTCAGCTGGTAAAATATATTGTAGCGGGCCTCCCCTGCAGGAATCTGGGAACTATCCAGCCATTCCTTATTGACAGCCGCATAAAAATCATCCTTCAAGTTGCTGCCCAACAGATCCCATATTCTTCTTATGATGTTATTCAGCTCGGAAGAGCTTATATTTTCATTTGCCCCCAATTCTCCATCAACCGGGCTGTATAATACCCCTGCTTCTTTAAGCTTATTTACTTCTTCCGCTGCCCACTGGGGCACATCATTATAATGCTGGTCAAAAACGCCCCTCCTCAGGTTATCGCCCAGGGGTGACGGGAGCTCTCCAAAGGCACGGCTGAGCATGACCAGGGCCTGTACTTTAGTGGCCGGTTCTTCTTCACGCAGGGTGCCATCCTCAAAGCCCAGCATGATATCACTTTCCGAGATCCCCGGGTTATAGTTGTCAGCAGCGTTTAAAACGATCCTCGCAACTTCCCCCCGGCTTAAATAAACCGGCGTTTCCCCTGCCCAGGCAGGGCTCATAGAAAAAACAAGAGCCACAATCAACAGCACAGCAATGATCCGGCATTTTTTGAGTTTCTGCATACAACTTCCCCCCAAACCACTATTTATCAACCTGGGTGCTAGTATTTGCATGTCGCCCCAGCGGTTTATCAATAGTAATTTCGCCATAGTTGGATAAATCCCTACCAATATTATGACAAATAACCAATATGCACAGTTTTAACCAGACAAATCAATCAGCTGGCACTTCGTTTCTCTCGTACCAGGGCCACAGTTCAACTATCATCATATCTGGACACCGCTTTCATTGCCCACATACAAAAAATGCCGGCAGACGCCGAATAGAATAACCACGGCATTGCCCGGCTTGATTCCAAAAGTCCCAACAGAGGGTCAGTCTCCCCTTTTAAAAGAAACCTTTTGTCCTGCAGAATATATTTTAACATTTTCAGCGCCGGCAGTGATTCTGAAGGCAAGTGCATTATCTTTAATGATAAACCCGGATAACTCACTGATGCCGTAATCAAATAACACAGGGGCCAGGGGAGTTGAGGGCCCTACCAGAGTGACCCGCCGGGCTTTTTGGGATAATTCCAGCATTCTGGGCAGGGTTTTATCGGTAATGGTTGAGCTGGAGATATATACATAGTCGCACTCCGGCAGAATATACTCACAGGCAGGGATAGGGTAATCCCCTTCCTGGGGCTCCCAGCTGATTATCGATAAATCGCAGATCGGCTCAAAAAGACTTTCCAGGTAAGGGAAATGCCCGATGACGGCAACTTTTTTACCTTTGATTTCGTTTTGGGACATAATAAACGGATCGTACATTCTGTCCTCAACCCGCCTGGCATCAGAAAAATTGACACCGTTTGCCCTCGCAATCTCCGGGTTGTTGTAATAGGCATTAATGGCTGCATGGCCTGCCGAGGCTTCCACGAAGTTCCACGACTTGACGGCGCCTGCTACTTCCCGCAGGGGCGCACCTATAAGGTTTTTGTTGAACATGGGCATTCTGGTCTTACAATCCCTCAGGTAAGCAATCCCCGCTCCCTTTCCGCTGCGCACATAGGAAGCTTCGTACCCGCTTATCAGCTCATCAACAATGAGGTCTTCAGGTATTCCGTCAATCAAGGCATCGTAGATTTCCCACATAGCCTGCACTCCCTTCCTTTACTTGAGAAGCTCTTCCGTAATTATTTCACCACTGCGCAGGCGGTTACGGATCGCCTGCAAGGTGTTGTCAATCTTCTCAATGGCGGCAAGGCTTTTTCTTTCGACATCCGAGGTCCTGATAACTTTACTGATACCGCCGTTTTTCATGACAATGCGTTTATCCGCTCTAAGGGCCAGCAGCGGATCATGGGTTGATATAAAGACAATTTTTTCGCTTTTCGCTAGAATTTCGATGGCCTGGCGCCTGTCGATTCCTGCATTTTCAATCTCATCGATCAAGATCACCGGCGAATTGCTCATATTGGCTGTATCTGCTATCATCAGAGCTCTGGACTGCCCGCCGCTCAGTTGGGTTAGTTTTGTATCTATGGTAAATTTCTCGCCGGAAAGTTCATTGGCGCTGAGGAAGCATTTCTCAACTATTTCAGCGGTATTCCTGGCCAATCTGCTTTTTGCGTGCATCTCCAGAAATTCGCGGACCGTCAGGTCCATAACGAAATTCATATTTTGCGAAAGCTGGGCCACCAGTTTCCCGCCCATTTCAAAACGCTGGAGGTCATCCGGTGCAATGCCGTTGATCAAGATCTGCCTGGCCGTAGGTGTATCCCTTTGGGCAAGACACTCAATATCGCTTAGAAGCCTGCTTTTCCCGGACCCGGTGGGCCCTACAACGCTGATCACTTCCCCGGCAGCAATGGTCAGCTCAACGTTTTCCGGTTCCTTCAATTTATTAAAACCGCCCAGGATGGTCAATGAGGAAACCCTGCCGGTAGACTCTTCTACCCGGGTAAAATTTTCCAGAAAAATGCAAAACTCTTGTAGTAAACCATAGCTGTCCAGTCCGAATTCAGCGAGAGTTTCCTCTCCCACTTCTTCAAGGGCCTGGGGCAATGGTAGCACTTTAGAGATGGCTTCCAGGCGGAAATTGGCCAGGAAGTCTCCGGCAATGGGGTAGTCTTTTAATATCTTCTCAAGGTTTGTGTTTTTTAAATAGGTCATTAAATCTGCAGTATTCATACGCCCTTAAACTCTAGTTTTTTTAGCATACCCATCTGGTACTTATCCCCGATTCTCGTTTCCCCTGTGCAGTAGGAACAAACCGCAGCAGGTGTGGTAAACCTCAGTTTCAAGTCTTTCAACGTAAGGATGTCGCGTGCCTCCCTTATATACTTCGACAGCATAAAGGTTCCCTGCCCGGTGATGCCGTTGACAAAAATAATTCTTGCCGATGAGTTGACCTGTTTGACATTGAACGCAAACACTTCCCTTTCCGCCTGTGAAACAATATCTCCCTTGGTAATCACTACTACGTCCGCAAACCTCAGCAGGGGGCCTATTTTGCGCGGTGTGTTGATTCCCGACAGATTATCAATAACACATATGGCAAGAATCCCGTTGATATACGGAGAACAGCGGTTGCACAGACCGGCACTCTCCGTAATAAGCATTTCGAATCCAGAACTCAGGCCCCATTGGACGGCATCCTCAATATTGCTGACATAATAGTGGTCAGGGCAAAACCTCCCGGAAAACCCTATCTGGACAGGGATACCCGCTTCCTGGTAGGACAGTTTGTCAAAGGAAGTGAGACAGTCAAATTTGACGACTCCGATACTGCCTTTCTCCAGATCCATACACTCAATGAGTTTTAGAATGACAGAAGTCTTTCCCGAAGAGGGGGGGCCGGCCACTGTGACAAGTTTCATAGCAGCTCACCTTGGATTTTCGTTGATTTATTTGTTGGTTTATTTAAACCTTAAAAATTTTTTTGGCCTTTATATTATATCCTTTATATTATAACAGAGCTTACCTTTCCCGTCATTGGCCACAGAAGAAACTTGAGCCGATCGGTCTCCGCCAGCCTGTTCATTGGTCCAGGTGTCTCAAATCAACCCTTTCACCAACAGTTGCTTTGTATAAAATATCAATAAGATCCCCATTATTAAGATTAATAAATAGTGCCGGGGTGAATCGATGATGGCCAATAAAGAAAGCAAAAAACAACCTTTGGAGCTGGCAACCTTTGCGGGCGGCTGCTTCTGGTGTATGGTGGCTCCCTTTCAGCAACTCCCGGGAGTGGTTAAAGTAGTGTCCGGTTATACAGGCGGTCACAAAGAGTTCCCAACCTACGAGGAAGTCTGCTCCAATACAACGGGACATTATGAAGCAGTACAAATAACATTTAATCCTGATTTATGCCCATATGAAAAATTGCTCGACACTTACTGGCGCCAAATCGACCCCACCGATCCGGGGGGGCAGTTTGCAGACCGGGGACCATCATATAAAACTGCGATCTTTTATCATAACGAGGAACAAAAGCAAAAGGCCCTGGCATCTAAAAAGGCCCTTGAAGAATGCGGCCGTTTTACCCGGCCCATTGTCACGCAAATCCTGAAAGCTTCCAGTTTCTACCCCGCCGAGGAGTACCATCAAAACTACCACGAAAAAAACCCGGGGCACTACAAAATTTACCGTCAGGCCTCGGGGCGGGCCGGCTTTATAGAGAAGTACTGGAGTCAAGATAAAGCACAAGATAAAAACCGAGATAAAGAGCAGGAATCACTTAAGAATAGGTTGACCAAACTCCAGTATGAAGTAACCCAGAATAACGCTACGGAGCCGCCCTTCAATAATGAATACTGGGACAATAAGCGAGAGGGCATCTACGTGGATATTGTTTCCGGCGAACCGCTGTTCAGCTCCCTGGATAAATTTGATTCCGGATGCGGCTGGCCAAGCTTCACTAAACCACTGCACCCGGAAAGTATTACAAAACATATTGACAAGAGCCATAACATGGTCCGCACTGAGGTTAAAAGCAGAAAAGCCGGTTCTCATCTGGGCCATGTATTTAATGACGGCCCGGCTCCAACAGGTTTGCGCTACTGCATAAACTCTGCATCATTACGGTTTATCCCAAAGGAGGATCTGGAAAAGGAAGGCTATAAAGAATATCTCAGTCTTTTTGATTAAAAACAGCTGCTTATCCAGAGAGGTTTTTTAATTTATTTCCTTTGAGGGATTTACATCCAGGGGAGGGATTCAGGCTCTCTTTTATAACTCAACTGGCAGGTAGTTGCGCAGGGCAATACCATGCCTGCTCACGCTACAATCCAGCGCATATATCTCTACGCCAGCGGATACAGCCCGGCGAAGCGTTTCTGTAAATAAAGGGTCGGTAACCAGGTTGGGAGAGAAAACACGGGCGTCTTCCCGCTGCACCACAAAAATAACAGCAGCCCGAAAACCATCACTAAGCGTCCTCACCAGTTCCTGAAGGTGTTTGCTACCCCTTGCCGAGGGAGCATCAGGGAATCTTGCCACGCCATCTTTTTCCACCAGAGTAACTGATTTAACCTCAATAAAACAAGGGCGGCCCCCGTCCTCCAGGTACAGGTCAAAGCGGTTTTCACCGTACCTGGCTTCTTTTTTAATCTCCCGGTAACCTCTAAATTGAACCAGAACTTGTTGCAACAGGGACTTATGAATAAGCCGGTTCGGCAGCAGGGAATCCACGGATACCAGATTTTCTCCATAATGAGCCAGGTGAATACGGTATTGAGTCCGCCTCCCGGCAGGCAGCGGGGCAACATAAACAGTGTTGCCGGGAAACAATAACTCCCGCATCCTCCCTGAACTCGGAACGTGAGCTGGGCATACCTGCCCCGCCACGTCCACCAGCCCAACAAAACGGTTTAACCTTTCTACAAAACTTGCTTTAAGGAACTCAGGGAAAGGAATAACAACATCTTTCAGCAATAAGGACTTAGGCGTAAAATACACCTGCTTAAACCACCTGCCAGAGTTCTTTCATAAAAAATTTATTTGCATATGTTTAACCAAAAAAAGAAACCTAATTCTCTTAATGCCAAAAAACTAAAAAACATCTAAATAAACTACCTGCCTATAGCCTGGAATAGTTTAAAAGTTTTCGACAACGAACAGCTTGCTGGAAAAGTGTTTTGGCCAAAAACTTCTCCTGTAAACAAAAAGTCCAGGCACATGAGGCCTGTGGAGTAAAACTATGGTACTACCTTATTTTCCTGGACCGACAGCCGTTTGTCAAGCCTCAATAGGTCATCCCATACTGCGCGTATTCTCCCACTTGAAGGTTGTAACATCCTGCCTGCCCCTTTTTTAAATTATCGAATCTCGTATTTACCTGATCGAAAGTTTATCCATGTGTTCAAGTCACCCATCCATTTGGTCAAGGTGGTTATCCACCTGGCCGGTCGATATGCTATAATCATGGGAAAACTGCTTTATGCGGGAAAACAGTTTTAATTTTGTAAGCAGGTGTTCTTAACAGTGCTTGATTCTTGCCGTCTTTGCCCGCGCAAATGCGAGGTCGACCGTACGGCCGGCAAAACGGGTTTTTGCCGTGCCCCTTTAAAACCGAAGGTAGCCAGGGCTGCCCTCCATTTCTGGGAAGAACCCTGCCTGAGCGGCGTTCAGGGCTCCGGCACCGTTTTCTTTTCCCATTGCAATTTAAAATGTATCTTCTGCCAGAACTACCGGATCAGCCAGGAGCACTTCGGCAGGGAGGTGGACATTCCCACTCTGGCTTCGATTTTTAGGGAACTGGAGCAACAGGGCGCCCACAACATCAACCTTGTTTCTCCCACACCCTACATTCCCCAGGTGGCGGCGGCGATAAAAAAGGCCCGGTCCCTCGGGATGAGGATACCGGTGGTATACAATTCAAACGCTTACGAGGAAACCGGAGCACTGGCTCAGCTGGAAGGGCTGGTGGACATCTACCTGCCGGACCTGAAGTACGCCAGCCAGGAAACTGCCGACCGGTTCTCCGGCGCGCCGGATTATTTTACTGCCGCCTCGCAGGCTATTCGGGAGATGTACCGGCAGGTAGGCCCTCCCTCCTTTGATACCGGCGGCCTCATGACCGGAGGGCTGATGATCCGGCACCTGATCCTGCCGGGCCAACTGGCTGATACTATACAGGTGTTGCGCTGGATCGCCGGGAATTTTCCCCGGGATGTTTATGTAAGTCTGATGGCCCAGTATTTCCCCACCTACCGCGCCTTACAGACCCCTCCTTTGAACCGGCGCCTGACCACAGCGGAATACAACCAGGCAGTGGACACCCTGCTCCAGCTGGGTCTGGAATCCGGATATGTCCAGGAGTTGTCCGCAGCTGACCAGTGTTATGTGCCCAACTTTGACGGCACAGGTGTACCCCCTTCACTACCTCCAGATTAAATATAGCTGTCCGGATTCCCCGTACTCATATGGAGGAATTAAAGGGTTAAATCGAGAAAACATTAATTCCAGCGCATTTGCTCAGTATAGAAAGGGGTATGGTTAAGTGAACAAGGTTCTGGTTATGCCCTGTCTGGACATTAAGGACGGGCGAGTGGTAAAGGGTATTAATTTCGTTAATCTTAGAGATGCGGGCGACCCGGTGGAGTGCGCCAGGGTTTACTGTGAAAACGGGGCCGATGAACTGGCATTTTTAGACATTACGGCGACTATTGAAAAAAGAAAGACTACATTAGAGGCTGTCCGGCGGGTTGCCCAGGTGACAACCATCCCCTTCACCGTAGGCGGAGGCATTAAGTCTCTATCAGATGCAGAGGAGGTACTTGAAGCCGGGGCCGACCGCATTTCTATCAGCAGCGCGGCTTTCCGCAATCCTGGTTTAATCGACCAGGCCGCCGCCAAATTCGGCTCTTCCAAAGTTGTAGTGGCAATAGATGTTGACCGGAATCCAGCACTTCCCTCCGGCTACGAAGTTTATATTGACGGGGGCAACACCCCCACCGGTAAAGATGCCGTGCAATGGGCCAGGGAAGCAGAAGCCAGGGGCGCAGGGTACATCCTGCCAACCAGTAAAACCCGCGACGGGGCAAAAACCGGTTACGACATACCGCTAATCCGTGGTATTAAAGAAGTGGTAAAAATCCCGGTGATCGCTTCCGGCGGGGCCGGTACGTTGGAGCATTTTCTGGAAGCCGCCCGGGACGGAAAGGCTGATATTCTGCTTGCTGCCTCCGTTTTCCACTTTGGGGAAATCAAGATCATGGACTTAAAAAAATACCTCAGAGAACATGGTTTTTAAAGTTTTGATTATATTTTTACGGCCCAAGTTCTACCGGTAGAAGACCTTTAAAACCCCTCGATTCCCTCTGGATTTTAAAAATTTTTGCTCTTAAAGTGACACCTCTTGCGAGCTTCTCAGCTTAAAGCGGTGTTTGTATTTGATTGCTCCTAAATTATATAAGACTAGAATTTTACAAAAACCAGGCATAGCAAAATACCTTACTTTTGCCATAAGGTTTGACAGGATAATATTGATAATAATATAATCAAATAATTAAAGCAAATAAATATATAATGTTATGCTTAAAATAATATCTTGCAAAATACTAATAATAACCATAATAATTCCGTACATAGAGAATATTTTAATACTAAACTAAACCCCCTCTTAATGTTTATAACATAATTAACCTTATCTTATGCTGTTTTGGAGTAAGATGGAGAACCCTGAAGGAAATTAAGCTTGTTAACCAGGGAGTCAGCGGGATTCAGAAGGAGGACGGAGCTCATCAGGCCCCGGGAAAGCCTGGCTAAGGGTAAGTAAGATGCGCCGGGTGTCCTTTTCCGGCAATAAAAAACAAAAAACTCCCGGAAAAGGGCTACTGACCTGAGCATTTATTTAAAACTATATTAGAAAGAGGTGCTTTATGGATGATTTAAAAGATGTTGCCAAGGAAGTTTTATCTTCAACCTTACCTATTGTTGTAATGGTGGTATTATGCCAATTTATCTTTTTTGAAAATCCCGGCAACATGGTAATTCAATTCATTATTGGTGCTATAATGGTTACACTTGGCTTAGGCTTGTTTCTTATCGGTGTTAAGATTGGCCTACTGCCTCTGGGAGAGGCAATAGGAGCGGAACTTCCCCAAAGAGGTTCTGTGATCATACTATTATTAGCCATGCTGTTTATTGGCATAGCCGTCACTGTGGCTGAACCACAGGTAAATATCCTGGCAAACCAATTTGAGTATGTTTCAGGTGGCAGCATACCAAAATACCTGCTCATATCTTTTGTTGCTGCAGGGATAGGACTGTTTTTTACCATCGCTACCGCCAGAGTACTCCTGAACATCCCAATGAAGCATATTTTAACCGCAGGTTATCTATTAGTATTTATCTTAGCAGCCTTTGTGCCTCCCAGTTTTTTACCAATATCCTTTGATGCGGGCGGCGTAACCACGGGGCCATTGACGGTACCCTTTATAATCGCCCTCGGAGTAGGCCTCACGTCTGTTTTAGGCGGTAAAAGCTCCATGAGCGACAGCTTTGGTTTCTTAGCCCTGGTCTTAATAGGTCCCATCCTGGCTGTTATGTTGTTGGGTGTGATCTACGGATGAACAATATAGTGGTTTTTGAAGGCTTTTCAAATGTTTTATTGGAAGTGGCTATTTCTCTTTTACCTCTCATAATAATATTCCTGTTGTTTCAATTCCTCCTATTAAAATTACCCCTGGAGGAGATTAAACGCCTGGTAATTGGCATGTGCCTTTCCTTTGCCGGGTTGTCGCTGTTTCTTCAAGGGGTCCAAATAGGTTTTCTGCCCGCGGGCACATCATTAGGAGAACAACTGGGTAAATTGGATTATAACTGGGTAGTAATTCTAATTGGCTTTCTGTTAGGTCTAGTTACGGTGATAGCTGAACCGCTCGTTCGGGTATTAAATTATGAGGTGGAGAAGGTATCCGCGGGACACATCTCCCAGCGGTTAATGATGTATACCCTGGCTATAGGGGTATCCATAGCCGTTGCCGTGGCCATGGCCCGGATAATATACGGAATACCTCTTTTATATATACTTGCGCCGGGTTATTTACTGGCTCTGATCCTGATTCGATACACATCACCCACCTTTGTTCCAGTAGCTTTTGATTCTGGAACAGTAGTAACAGGTCCCATGACTGCAACATTTATTCTAGCCCTGGCAGTGGGAGTGGCATCTGGTACAGCGGGCAGGGATCCCCTGCTGGATGGATTTGGTTTGGTGGCTATTGTTGCTCTAGCGCCCGTTCTATCAGTATTATTACTTGGATTTATCTACGGAGAGAGGGGGGTAGAAGATGAAGATAGGTAAGGATTATCAATTAATAGTAACAATCATTAAAAAGGGTTACGCGGAAAGAATCGTTAATGCGGCAAAAGCAGCCGGAGCAAGGGGAGGCACCATTCTGCACGGACGCGGTGTGGGTATACACGAGCAGAAAAAACTGCTGGGAATTCCAATAGAACCAGAAAAGGATATAATTTTAACCCTGATTCATAAAGATCAAACCAAAGACGTTTTAAAAGCAATTGTTCAGGCCGGACAACTGGAAAAACCGGGAACAGGCATCGGTTTTGTTATCGATGTTGATAAAGTAGTGGGTATTGTATCTTTGCTGGAAGAATCAGATGAGGAAATATAAAGCAATATTAATAAGAGTTTATTAAACAGGCATTTTTCCGCCCTTTTCTATTGGATTTTAGAAGATTAACATACCATTCCAACTTTAAAAATTACAGATGCAAGCCCTGGGTTTCTCTCATGACACTTAATTCACTGTCCTATTGCTCGTTGAAAGCGGTAGCCTGCCTACCGCTTTACTGATTTCCACTAGAACAAGGGGAACAATACTCAGACCCAGAACAACCGCCCAGTCAGATGACCTCAGCAGGGCGGTTTCAAATACGCCCCTTAAAAATGGTGTAAAGATCACCACAGAGGTCATCACCAGTGAGATTATAAAGGCATAGTTTAAGCTACGGTTGGTGGTGAAACCCAGGGTAAAGAGCGACTGCTTCACATTCCGGACGTTAAATGAATGCACCAGCTGCGACAAAGCCATGGTGGCAAAGGCCATGGTGTGGGCTTCCTGGAGGGACCTGTCCCAGCGCAGGGCAAGCCAGAAGGCGGCCAGAGCCAGGAGCCCGATCATGACACCCTGCAAGATTATTCTTACCCCTACTCCCTCTGAAAAAATACCTTCCTTTAGCTTGCGGGGAGGCATCTTCATAATCTCCGGCTGGGGGGGCTCCAACCCCAGGGCCAGGGCCGGCGGCCCGTCGGTGACCAGGTTTAACCAGAGGATCTGGATGGGAGTTAAGGGGCTCCCCAAACCAAGCAGCAAGGCTGAGAAAATAGCCACAAGCTCCCCGGTATTGCAGGAAAGCAAGTACTGGATGGAACTGCGAATATTGTTGTAGATGGTCCGTCCTTCCTCCACAGCCCTTACAATGGTGGCAAAGTTATCGTCCTGCAGGACCATGTCAGAGGCTTCCTTGGCCACCTCGGTCCCGCTAATCCCCATAGACGCCCCGATGTCAGCCCGTTTAAGAGCCGGGGCATCATTGACACCGTCACCGGTCATAGCCACAACATGACCATGGAACTTCAGCGCTTCCACAATACGCAGCTTGTGTTCCGGAGATACTCTGGCGTAAACAGCTACCCTGTTCACTACCTTTCTCAAATCCTCATCGCTCATTTGTTCGAGCTGTTTACCCGTCAGGCTCTCGTCGCCGGGCTGGATAATGTTTAATTCCCTGGCGATGGCTACAGCTGTCTCCAGGTGATCACCTGTGATCATAACTGTCCGGATACCTGCACTGCGGCAGAGCGCAACTGCCTCTTTAACCTCCGGACGGGGGGGGTCCTGGATAGCGAAAAAGCCTACAAATGTCATCTCCCCCTCAACAGTCTCCGGCAGGAGGCGATCCGGAATGCCCGGCCAAATACGGGTAGCCAGGGCCAGAACGCGCAGCCCCTGGGAAGCAAATTCAGCATTGACTTCCAAAAGCCGTTTTCGTTTTTCTTCGTCCAGCGCTGTGGTTGCTTCCCCGGTCAATACACTGGTGCAGCGCCCCAGAACCACATCCGGTGCTCCCTTGGTAAAGGAACGGATAGAACCATTCAGATTGTGAAAGGTGGTCATCATCTTGCGTTCGGAATCAAAGGGGATTTCAGCCAAACGGGGGCTGTCTGCGTCAACCGCCTCCTTGGAAAAGCCTGCCTTGGCTGCGGCAACCACAAGCGCCCCTTCCGTAGGGTCACCGATTATATCATAACCCTTCCCAGTTTCGTCCAGGCGAGCATCGCAGTTCAAGAGCCCGCCCAGCAGAAGCGGTTCAATTATTTTCAAATTCTGAGGCCGGATCTCGCTTCCGCCCTGGTCTAAAAACTTCCCCTCAGGCGTATACCCTGTTCCGGTCACCTCAAACAGCCTGTCGGCAACAAAAATCCGGGTAACAGTCATTTCATTTTTTGTAAGTGTTCCCGTTTTATCAGAACAGATCACAGTGGCTGTACCCAGCGTCTCAACTGCGGGCAGTCTCCTGATAATCGCCTTGCGGCGGCTCATCCTGGTCACACCCAGGGCCAGCACAATGGTAACCACTGCAGGCAGTCCTTCAGGTACGGCTGCCACAGCGAGGCTGATGGAAATCACGAATATTTCAAGCAAGTCCAGACCGCGCCATAAGCCAATCAGGAAAACAGCAATGACGATGATCCCGGCAGCTACCCCAAGTACCCGGCCCAGCTTTCCCAGGCGCTGCTGAAGGGGCGTGGTTTCGAGAACATCCTCTTCCAGCATGCCGGCTATATGACCCAGCTGGGTCTTCATCCCCGTTTCCACCACAATGGCTTTTCCTCGTCCGGCAGTTATGGTAGTGCCCATGAAAAGCATGTTTTTCTGGTCACCAATTGGGACATCGAGGGCCTTTATTACAGCGGGATCTTTTTCTACGGGCGCTGACTCCCCGGTTAGAGCCGACTCGTTGGTACGCAGGGAAGCCGACTCAATAAGCCTTGCGTCAGCCGGAACCGAATCACCGGCATCCAGCAGGATTAGATCACCGGGGACCACTTCCTCCGCGTTTATCTGAAGGATCTTTCCCTCCCTCAACACCTTTGCCGAAGGCTTTGTCATGTCCTTTAAGGCCTTGAGAGCATTTTCGGCTTTATTCTCCTGAAAAACACCAATGGCAGCATTAAGTATAACAATAATAAGGATGACAATGGAGTCCGCCCATTCCCCAAGGAGAGCCGATATAACAGCAGCCACGATGAGTATCAAGACCAGTATTTCCTTCATCTGGGCGATAAATATTGAAAACAGGCTGCGGGCAGGTTTTTCCTGAAGCGCATTGGGTCCGTATTCCTTTAAACGACCGGCTGCTTCTTCTTTCGTAAGCCCCGAAGCTGGGTTCGTACCCAGCTCCCGGCACAGCTCCCCAATCTCCAGGTAATGCCATTTGTTCTTCTGCATTTTCTCCTCCAGAGCCGGCTTAGTATTGCAAGCCTGACCTAACAACGCTTGTTACTATTATGTGGCGGAATTTTTCTATTAAACACATAAACACACTCAAAAAAACATTACAGCAGGAGGATGTTAAATCATATTAGTGAAACAGAATCTGTCACATCACTATCTGCTGACAATTTAAAAAAGCTATTATGTGGCTAATTTTAACAACACATTTTTTTGTTGTAAAGAATAATCGGTGCCGGAGGATAGCACCACCATTACCACCTAAGTTCTTTAAAAAATATTTGCCGGCATTGCAACTGGTGGGCATGCCCCCTACCGCTCTAATTCAGGTCCATATTATTTTATTATCCTAAAGCCCTGTTCTTAGTAGCCTTAACCAAATAAACATCGAAACTTGCCTCCCCTATCCTGTTAGTCCCAGATAGTACCATGTTCTCATTTTTTCAAATACCAAGACACCCCTTGCGGAGTGTCTCAGGTACCAGCGTTTTACATCAATCAATAATAACACGCAAAAATCTGCGTAATGCTTAAGTCCTGTTCCAGCGTTTGAAATTAATCTCTTTCTTCCGCACAACAGCTTGATTATGTTAGTCTAATCAACCGGCACTTTCAAGAACATTTGTCCCCAAATAAAACTTCACATAGAAGGTAGTGCCTGCTGAGCTGGTTTCTATTTTAATATCAGCATTATGCCGGTTGGCGATACTATAGCAGACTGCCAGGCCCAGGCCGGTTCCATGGTCTTTTGTAGTAAAAAATGGTGTACCGATTTTATCCAGAATTTCAGGGTCAATGCCCGGCCCCTGATCTTGAACTGCAAGCACAATAGCTTCCGGTTCCAGAAAAGTCTTTATAGTTATGGTGCTGCCGGCGGGAGTAGCATCCAGGGCGTTACGAATCAAATTATAAATTATCTGCTTTATTTCCTTTTCATCCAGGAGTAAATCGGGGACTACTTCCAGGTCCATTTTCAATTGAACATTATGCTTTATTGCATCAGATTCGAGCAACGGAGACAGGGTTTGAATGATTCTATTTAAGTTATTTCTTTTTTTTTCGACCGGCTTGTTTTTGGCCATGGTTAAAAACTCCGTTATAATAGCATTCGCCCGGTCTAATTCACTGATCATCAAATCAAAATAATCTTTATCCTCTACATATTTCTTTCTGCTGCCGATCAGCTGCAAGAATCCCCTTACTGTGGTCATGGGATTCCTAATCTCGTGACCGATACCAGCAGCAATTTCACCTACTAGATTTAATTGAGCCAGGCGGGCAACTTCTTTTTCCATTTTCTTTCGCTTGCTTATTTCCTCTTTAAGTGATAGAAAGTTTACCTTTAACTGCTCCCGGTGTTTTCTTTCGGTATCAACAGTCACACCAACGGACCAGCCTACCACGTACATTACACCACAGAGGATCAGTATGTTTTCTACGGCCTGTACAATACCATTTCCTTCAATAAGGATTGAATGCAGCAACAGAATAACTGTACAAAGACTGGATATATATAAACCGGCCTTCATCCCGGCAACGGACGCAGCTATTATTACCGGCATGAGAAACACTGTTTTTGACCAGTATGTATGCTCCTTTACCAAAAATAAAAGCAGCACTGTCATTACCAGGGGAAAAGTTATGTAATAGGAGACATATTTAGATTTCTTAGTTTTATCATAAGGCCTCAATTTAAACAACAATATAACGCCAATGAAACATAAAAATATAAATAGCCTGATATGATACACGGGATATATTTGCTCATCACTGCTGCTCAGGATTAAGACCACCAGCAAGATGAGAATACACATTATATGGGTAATTGTAAAATATTCACACAGCTCCTTTTCTCTTTCTAAAATGTCCCTTTCATCAGCCATTAAAAATAACACCCCGGGATATAGTTGATACAGAAAGAGGTGGATTAGACCACCTCTTTAAAACAATTACCCTACCTCCTTAAGGATTCAGGTACGGCAGTTTGATATTGAGAGACAGAACAGGGAGCTGCCGAGGCAATATTTGCCAGCAATAATAACAACGTCACTACAAAACCAAATATTCTATATTTCATTACCACTCACCTCCTACCTGCTCTTTCTTTTTTAATTGCTATTCCGTCTATCCAGGCCAAAATCCGGTGCCCGTAACTGCTAAGCATCAAGCTGATCCAAAGCACAGTCAAGGCCAGGCATAGTTGCACCTGCTGCGCGTATGGCCACGGGCTTTGTCGCAGGAATGCCAGCACAAGAACCACGGCAAGTAAAACCATTAATGACGCGATTTTTAATTTCTTGCGCCTCAGAGGTGATATTATGGGAGCAGCGGGACTATCCACCGGTGCTGATTGAAGGAGCTTGAGCAAACATATAAGGACACTGGCAGCGGCAATGAGATCAATATATGGCTGCCTTAAATATGAAAGATACGACCCCAGCAGGGCAATTATAGGGAAAACGGTCATAGTAACCAAACCGCAGCGCCAGGGTGAATTTGAATGCGCCCCGCCGGCAGTATGCCTGAAAAAGAACGCTGTTACAAGGCAAGCAACGGTACCAGGCAATACACCCAGAGAATAGCCCAGGAGAAGAGCCAGGCAGATATTTAAAAGGTTAATTACCAGAACTTCAATTATATATGCCAGGATTATTTCTTTTTCATGATCCAGACCTGTGCGGGTCGCCAGGAAAACAGCGCAGCGCCTACTGAAAGGGAGATAACTCATATTTTCCACATTCCCTCCCTGGGCTTCTTATACTTGGAGACCAGCAGGGCAAATATGATCATGAGGATAGCCTGTGGCATACCGATTAACTTCCACAGGAAATTATTAGAAATGACAGACTGGGGGTCAAGTTTAAAAACTGAAAAAAACAACTCGCTGAATAAAAACTCAAGTGCTGCAAGGGTTGCAAAGATTGTGTCTAGTCTGGTTCGCAATTTTCCATCGAGACTCCACTGAACTAAGCTGCTTTACGCCTGGTAATGATTTGCTGAAGGATGTCTTTTTTAATATAACATCTAGAGGTTTCCCAGTCC
>Ga0116179_1001349_pt1 | contig 18455 bp, 16 predicted proteins | sample AD_UKC071_MetaG_FD_89751 | JGI IMG/M metagenome (GOLD analysis project Ga0116179, IMG submission 89751) | Active sludge microbial communities of municipal wastewater-treating anaerobic digesters from USA - AD_UKC071_MetaG | ecosystem: Engineered > Bioreactor > Anaerobic > Digestate | place: USA...
GACCTCGCCGAGTTCGGTGGGGACCGCGCGGCCTGCATCAAGGCGATGATCGAGAAGGTCGTCGACCGGATGTACGCCGAGATCGACGACAACCGGTTTCTCGAGGTCACCTACGCCAACGGTGACAAGGAGGTCATGTACTTCAAGGACTTCAATTCCGGGGCGATGATCCAGAACGTCGTCGACCGGGCCAAGAAGTACGCGATCAAGTCGGTGCTCGAGACGGGTCAGCGTGGTCTGCGGATCCAGCACCTGCTGGACTCCATCGTCGACGAGTTCGCCGAGAACGAGGACCTGCCCAACACCACCAACCCGGATGACTGGGCGCGGATCTCGGGCAAGAAGGGCGAGCGGATCGTCTACATCCGCACCCTGGTCACCGGCAAGAACTCGTCGGCCAGCAGGGCTATCGACACCGAGTCCAACCTCGGGCAGTACCTGTAAGTCCTCCCGTGTGGGTCTGGGAACTCAGGACTGCAGCGAGTAGGAGTTCGTCAACTCGTCCTGAAGGACATGGGCCACGCTCATGGTGGTGTCGACCACCAAAGGCTCTGTCGGCGTCCGGGTTTCGTAACGCCAGCCCGGCGGCGGATTCAGGCGCGAGCCGAGTCCGGCGAGGTCGTCGAGGCTCAGGTTCTTGTCGACGACCTGGCTCCAGGTCTGCATCACCCAGCGGCGGCCGTCCGGGTCGACGAGCTCGAACACCGGGCGGCCCGCGTCGAAGGTGAACACCGCTCGGCGATCCACCTGGTTCACCGAGTAGGGCGCCGGGTTGTTCGACGCCAGTTGCACGGTGGCCTGTTCGATCATCGCGAGGCCGCCGAAGGTGCGGACCGGCTGCGGTTCGCCCGCCTTCTTGCCGATCCGGCTCATCAGCCAGTAACGCGGGCCGTTGAGCAGTGCGGCCGCCGCGCCGTTCTCGCGGGCGATCGCCTCGGCGTCGAGGGCATCCCACAACTCCGCGGGGCAGTCGTTGAGCGGAAAGGTGTTGTACACCGTCGCCTCCGGTCCGTTCTGACCCAACCGGATCAGCAGCACCTCGCCGTAGCGCTGGGCGAACACATCGCGGCCGGGCTCGTCGGGCGGATTCTCGGTCACAGTGGTTCCTTTCATCAGCGCTCGGGGCGGGTCGCGCGGTAGCGCGCCCGCGCGCGCAGGGTCTGTTTGAGGGTGTCCAGCATCGGGTCGACGAACTGCGTCCGGTACTGCGCGTCGGTGAGGGCCTTGGCCGCCAGGTACATGAAGGTGATGGCGGTCAGCAGCATCGTCGTCTGGATGAGGGAGTTGGGGATGGGCAGCGTCATGCCCGCCAGTTCGCCGTCCGATCGGCCGGTGCCCCGGGTCCAGGCGTCCAGCACCTCCGGGCTGAGCAGGATCATGCCCAGGATGAAGAAGATCGTCCCGGTCAGCATCGCGACGGCGAGCACATGCAGCAGCTGCGAGGCCGCGACGACGAAGACGACGTTGAGCCGTTCCCCGACCGACAACCGGTCGGTGTTCGGCGGGTCCGGTATCCCGTCGAACGGTGTTCCGGTGAGCGCGGGAGCGTCCGCCGGGACGCTGGACCCGGACAGCAGCGGACTGATCTGCTCGACGGTGGTGGCCACCAGGAAGCTCCCGGCGACCAGCAGCAGGAAGCCGATGCCGAGCCAGAGTCGCCCGCGGGAGACCAACGACGTCATCAACCAGACGTAGGTGTTGAAGAACACCAGAAAGGTCAGCAACACCACCGGCAGCGCGCGGACGAACATGCCCGCGGTGAGTGCCAGATTCGACATGGCCAGTTCGGCCACCCAGCCCAGGATCGCGCCGATCCCGGTGGCGGTCAGGAGCAGGATCACCCCGATCGTGATCCCGAACGTCGCCAGGTTCACCCCGATCCGCGTGCTCGGGCCGCCGAGCACCGCGCCCAGCCCGATCACCCCGACCGCGACTCCGGCGATCACCACCCGGCGGGCCACCGACTCCACCCTGCTGACCAGCCAGCCGACGAGCGCCATCGCCGGAATCAGCAGGACCAGAAGGCCCAGCACGAAACTCTCGGGCAGGTCGGGCCGCCCGGCGATGTCGACGGTGTGCTGTCCGGAGATCGTCACGATCAGGATCGAGTTGGCGGCGACCACCGCGAGACCGGCGAGCGCGGGCGCGGACCTACTCCACACCCGGCGCAGCAGGGCGCCGCGTCGCAGCACCGCGGGCAGTCCCTGGGTCAGGAACCACCGTTCCGCGGCGAGCCGCTCAGCGGATCGCGAATCCACCACGATTTCCCACCGTCCTGCCGTCCTTGACGACGAGCAGGATGTTGGCGGGATCGCCCAGCCGGTCGATGTCGGCCAGCGGGTCACCCTTCACCACCACGAGATCCGCGGTCTTGCCGGCCTGCACCGAGCCGAGTGTGTCCCCGACCCCGCACAGTTCGGCCGAGGTCAGGGTGGCGGCGACGATCGCCTGCAGCGGGGTCAGGCCGCCGTACTTGACCAGCAGTCCGAGTTCCTTGAGGTTGGTGCCGTGGTCGGGGGACAGTCCGGCATCGGTGCCCACCGCGATCCGGACGCCCGCTGCGGCCGACGCGGCGACCGAATCATGGGCCATGGCATGCCATTTCGCGCTCTTGGCCGCGCCCTGCGGGGTCGCGGTGACCGGCGACATGGTTTCCAGCAGTGTCGGGACGAGGAAGGTTCCCTGCTCGACCATCTGCTGGCGGAGTTCGTCGTCGAGGGCGTACCCGTGTTCGATGCTGTGCACGCCGGCCTCGACGGCGGCCTTGATCCCGGCGTAGCCGATGGCATGGGCGGCGACCGGGCGGCCGCCGTAGTTATGGGCCTCCTCGACGATCGCCGCGATCATCTCGCGCCGCATGCCCAGCCAGGTCGGGTCGTCGTTGGGAGAGGCCACTCCGCCGCTGGACGCGACCTTGATGACGTCGGCGCCGGCCCGCAGCAGTTCCCGGGCGCGCGTGCGCGCGGCGTCGACGGAGTCCACCAGGTGGGCGCCGATGAGTCCGCCCAGGTCGATACCGGACGGCAGATGGAAGTCGGCGTGCCCACCACTCTGGCTGAGCATGTTGATCGCCACCAGCAGGCGCGGACCCTCGATGAGACCGTCGGCGACCGCCTCCCGGACACCGGCGTCGATGCCCATCAGGTCCCGCGCCGTGGTCACCCCGTTCTGCACGGTCACCCGCAACCGTTCGATCAACTCGAAGTAGCCGTAGGAGGGCGGCTTGAGGGCCTTCTGCAACGGGCTCCCGGCGGCGCCGGGCAGCCCGAAGTGGACGTGGCAGTCGAAGAAACCGGGGCAGATCGTGTTACCGGCGAGGTCGACCCGGATCGCATCTGCGGGCGCCGCGGCGTCCGCGGCCGCCCCGGCCCAGGTGATGCGATCGCCGTCGACGATCACCGCGGCATCGCTCACGGGTGCCGCGCCGGTGCCGTCGATCACCGTCGCGTTGTGCAGGAGGTAGGTCGTCATCGGTGCAGTCAACTCCATCAGCATCGGTCACGACACGCAACCGGCCACGCCGGATTGGCCGGGGATAGTCTGTGCCGATGCAGCGGATCATCGGCACCGAGGTGGAATACGGAATCTCCGCGCCGCACGATCCGACCGCCAACCCGATCCTCACCTCGACCCAGGCGGTGCTGGCCTACGCGGCGGCGGCCGGGATCCAGCGGGCCAAACGGACGCGGTGGGATTACGAGGTGGAGTCGCCGTTGCGGGACGCCCGCGGGTTCGACCTGAGCCGGGCATCCGGCCCGCCGCCCATCGTCGACGCCGACGAGGTCGGGGCGGCGAACATGATCCTCACCAACGGCGCCCGCCTCTACATCGACCACGCCCACCCGGAGTACTCCGCACCCGAGGTGACCGATCCGCTGGACGCGGTGATCTGGGACAAGGCGGGCGAGCGGGTGATGGAGGCGGCTGCACGGCACGTCGCGAGCGTGCCCGGCGCGACGAAACTCCAGCTCTACAAGAACAACGTCGACGGCAAGGGCGCCTCCTACGGCACCCACGAGAACTATCTGATGAGCAGGCAGACCCCGTTCTCCGCCGTCATCGCCGGCTTGACGCCGTTTATGGTGTCCCGTCAGGTCGTGACGGGATCGGGCCGGGTCGGGATCGGCCCGTCCGGCGACGAGCCCGGTTTCCAGCTGTCCCAGCGGGCGGACTACATCGAGGTCGAGGTCGGCCTGGAGACGACGCTGAAACGCGGCATCATCAACACCCGCGACGAACCGCATGCCGACGCCGACAAGTACCGCCGGCTGCACGTCATCATCGGCGACGCCAACCTCGCGGAGACCTCCACCTACCTCAAGGTCGGCACCACATCCCTGGTGCTCGACCTGATCGAGGAAGGGCCGCAGCACGGGATCGACCTCTCCGATCTGGCACTGGCCCGGCCGGTGCACGCGGTGCACGTCATCAGCCGCGACCCCTCGCTGCGCGCGACGGTTGCCCTCGTCGACGGACGCGAGCTCACCGGTCTGGCCCTGCAGCGGATCTACCTCGATCGGGTGGCCAGGTTGCTCGACGCCCGCGACCCCGACCCGCGCGCGGCGCACGTCGTCGAGACCTGGGCGGAGGTCCTCGATTTGCTGGAACGCGACCCGATGGAGTGCGCGGAGTTGCTGGACTGGCCGGCTAAGCTGCGACTGCTCGAGGGGTTCCGGCAGCGGGAGAATCTCGGCTGGTCGGCGCCGCGACTGCAACTGGTGGACCTGCAGTACTCCGACGTGCGCCTCGACAAGGGTCTGTACAACAGGCTGGTGGCCCGCGGATCGATGAAGCGGCTGGTCACCGAACAACAGGTGCTCGACGCGGTCGACAATCCGCCCACCGACACCCGGGCCTACTTCCGGGGCGAGTGCCTGCGCAGATTCGGCGCCGATATCGCCGCCGCCAGCTGGGATTCGGTCATCTTCGACCTGGGCGGTGACTCGCTGGTGCGCATCCCGACGCTGGAACCGTTGCGCGGCAGCAAGGCCCACGTCGGGGCCCTGCTGGATTCGGTGGACAGCGCGGCGGAACTGGTCGAGCAACTGACGACCTGAGGGGTATCGGACGGTACTGTGGAGGCCGGCGGTCAGTCCGCTGATCAGACCAGGAGGCAGCGATGGCTCAAGAACAGACCAAGCGTGGCGGAGGCGGCGGCGAGGACGACGACCTCTCCGGCGACGCGGCCGGCGGGCAGGAGCGTCGCGAGAGGCTTGCCGCGGAGACCGATGACCTGCTGGACGAAATCGACGATGTGCTCGAGGAGAACGCCGAGGACTTCGTGCGCGCGTACGTCCAAAAGGGCGGACAGTGACCTGGCCCTCTGCTGAGCGTCTTTCCCCCCATTCACCCCTGACGGCGTCGTTCGCCGATTCCGTCGACCTGTCCTCGTTCTCGGAGTTCCTGCGGCGCAAGGCGCCGGAGTTGCTGCCGGCCAGTCGTTTCGCCGCCGCGACCCCGGGGGTTCCCGGAGACGCGCTGCCACACGGCACCACCATCGTGGCGCTGAAGTATCCGGGCGGGGTGCTGATCGCGGGGGACCGGCGGTCCACTCAGGGCAACATGATCGCCGGCCGCGATGTCCAGAAGGTCTACATCACCGACGATTACACCGCCACCGGTATCGCCGGGACGGCCGCGCTGGCGATGGAATTCGCCCGGCTCTACGCCGTCGAACTCGAGCACTACGAGAAGCTCGAAGGCGTCCCGATGACCTTCGCCGGCAAGGTGAACCGGCTGGCGATCATGGTGCGCGGCAATCTCGGCGCGGCACTTCAGGGTTTCGTGGCGCTGCCACTCCTGGTCGGCTTCGACCTCGACGACGCCAACCCGCAGGCGGCGGGCCGGATCGTCTCCTTCGACGCTGCCGGCGGTTGGCATGTCGAGGAGGAGGGCTATCAGGCCGTCGGCTCCGGATCGCTGTTCGCCCGGTCGTCGATGAAGAAGCTGTATTCGGCTGTGTCCGATGCGGATTCGGCTCTGCAGGCGGCTGTTGAGGCGCTCTACGACGCCGCCGACGACGATTCCGCCACCGGCGGCCCGGACCTGGTTCGCGGCATCTATCCCACCGCCGTGACGATCGAGGCCACGGGTGCCGAGGAAGTCACCGAGGAGCGCATCGCCGCACTGGCCCGTGCGGTCGTCGCGCGACGGACGCGTACCGACGAGAACGGTTCCGGTGGCGGCCCGAGTAACGAACCGCCCCGGGCTGATTAGGGAGTGCTGCGTTCATGAGCTTTCCGTACTTCATCTCTCCCGAGCAGGCGATGCGGGAGCGTTCGGAGATCGCCCGCAAGGGCATCGCCCGGGGCCGAAGCGTCGTCGCACTCGCCTACGCGGGCGGTGTCCTGTTCGTGGCCGAGAACCCCTCGCGGTCGTTGCAGAAGATCAGCGAGATCTACGACCGCGTGGGTTTCGCCGCGGTCGGCCGATTCAACGAGTTCGACAGCCTGCGCCGCGGTGGAATCCAGTACGCCGACACCCGCGGCTACGCCTACGACCGCCGTGATGTCACCGGCCGGCAGTTGGCCAACGTCTACGCCCAGACCCTCGGCACCATCTTCACCGAGCAGGCGAAGCCCTACGAGGTGGAACTGTGCGTGGCGGAGGTGGCCCATTTCGGTGAGACACGTGCTCCGGAGTTGTACCGGATCACCTATGACGGATCCATCGCCGACGAACCGCATTTTGTGGTGATGGGCGGCACCACCGACCCAATCATCAACGCGCTCAAGGAGTCCTACGCCGAGAACGCCGAACTGGGCGAGGCGCTGCGGATCGCCGTCGAGGCGCTGAAGGCCGGAATCGCCAGTGCCGCAGGCAGTGCGACCCCGTCCGCCGAGCCACGAACGCTGGGCCCGGCGACCCTCGAGGTCGCGGTGCTCGACGCCAGCCGACCCCGGCGGGCCTTCCGGCGCATCACCGGTGCGGCGCTCGAGGCGCTGCTACCGGCCCCCACCCCGTCCTAGAGCGTCCTCAAGCGGTATCACGTCCACAAGCGGTGCCGTCCCGGCTACTGGCCGCAGCCCGTATCGACTGAAGCGATGGCCCCGCTGCCGTAGCTGGGCGGCTGCTCGACGCAACTGGTGTACGAAATCGGTTCGATGCGCTGGACGGTCTCGGTTTGCTGGGCGGGTTCGGGCACCATCCAACTGAGAATCACCACGACCACCGCGGCCGCCGCGAGCAGAAACATCCAGATGCCGCGGCCGAGCACCGAGTCGAAGCGCATCGGCCCAGCGTAGGGAAGTTCTGGCCGCCGGGAGAACAGTCCGCCGCGCGATGTGACCCAGTCGGTACATGGAAGACCGGCCGTCGGACAAAGCCGGGCAACCTGCCTGGAAACCAGTACGCTCGATGACGTGCAGCGACGGATCATGGGCATCGAGACCGAGTTTGGTGTCACCTGCACGTTCCACGGCCATCGCCGGCTGTCCCCGGACGAAGTCGCGCGGTATCTGTTCCGCCGGGTGGTCTCCTGGGGCCGCAGTTCCAACGTGTTCCTGCGCAACGGCGCCCGGCTCTATCTCGATGTCGGGAGTCACCCGGAGTACGCCACCGCCGAGTGCGACAACCTGCTGCAACTGGTCACCCATGACCGGGCCGGGGAGCGGGTTCTGGAGGATCTGCTGGTCGACGCCGAGCAGCGCCTCGCCGACGAGGGGATCGGCGGCGACATCTATCTGTTCAAGAACAACACCGACTCCGCCGGAAACTCCTACGGGTGTCACGAGAACTACCTGATCGTCCGCGCGGGGGAGTTCTCCCGCATCTCCGATGTCCTGCTGCCGTTCCTGGTGACGCGCCAGTTGATCTGCGGGGCGGGCAAGGTGCTGCAGACCCCGAAGGCCGCCACCTTCTGTCTGTCCCAGCGCGCCGAGCACATCTGGGAGGGCGTGTCCTCGGCGACGACCCGATCACGCCCGATCATCAACACCCGCGACGAACCGCACGCCGATGCCGAGAAGTACCGCCGGCTGCATGTGATCGTCGGGGACTCCAACATGAGCGAGACGACCACCATGCTCAAGGTGGGCAGCGCGGCGCTGGTGCTGGAGATGATCGAGGCCGGTGTTCCGTTCCGGGACTTCTCGCTGGACAATCCGATCCGCGCGATCCGCGAAGTCAGTCACGACGTCACCGGCCGCCGGCCGGTCCGGCTGGCAGGTGGACGGCAGGCCAGTGCGTTGGACATCCAACGCGAGTACTGGGCCCGCGCCGCCGAGTACCTGCAGTCCCGGGAGCCCAACGAACAGCTCGACCAGGTCGTCGACCTGTGGGGCCGGCAGCTCGATGCGGTGGAGAGCCAGGATTTCGCGAAGGTCGACACCGAGATCGACTGGGTGATCAAGCGCAAGCTCTTCCAGCGCTACCAGGACCGCTACAACATGGAGCTGTCCGACCCGAAAATCAGCCAGTTGGACCTCGCCTACCACGACATCAAGCGCGGCCGCGGCGTGTTCGACCTGCTCCAGCGCAAGGGTCTGGCCGCCCGGGTCACCACCGACGAGGAGATCGACGCCGCCGTCGACACCCCGCCGCAGACCACCCGCGCCAAGCTGCGCGGGGAGTTCATCGCCGCCGCTCAGGACGCCGGCCGGGACTTCACCGTCGACTGGGTGCACCTCAAGCTCAACGACCAGGCGCAGCGCACCGTCCTGTGCAAGGACCCGTTCCGGTCCAGCGACGAGCGGGTCAAGCGGCTGATCGCCAGTATGTGACTGGGCCCGACTCGCGCGCCGTTACCCTGACCAGCGTGGCGCCCACCAAAATCTCGAAGGTCGAGCGGCTGACGAACCTCGTCATCGCCCTGCTGTCGACGCGCGGGTTCCTCACCGCCGAGCGGATCCGAGCCAATGTCATCGGCTACCAGAACTCCACCGACGAGGCGTTCTCCCGGATGTTCGAGCGCGACAAGAGCGAACTGCGTGACCTCGGGATTCCGCTGGAGACCGGCAAGGTGTCGTTCTTCGACACGACCGAGGGCTACCGCATCAAACAGCAGGCCTACGCCCTTCCCGAGATCGATTTGACCGCCGACGAGGCGGCCGCGGTGGCGGTTGCGACCAAGTTGTGGGAGTCCCCGGAGCGGATCACCGCCGCGCAGAACGCGGTGATCAAGCTTCGGGCCGCCGGCGTCGACGTCGACCCGGCTGGCGAGGTGGCGATCACTACCGGCGCCGGGCCGACCGGGCTGCGCGGATCGGAGGAGGCCCTCGGTGCGGTGCTCGCGGCCGTGGAGGCGGGGCAGGCAGTGCGGTTTCGGCACCGACGCAATCCCGCCGAGCCCTACTCGTGGCGGACCGTCGAGCCGTGGGGTGTGGTGACTTCCCGCGGCCGCTGGTATCTGGTCGGGCACGACCGCGACCGTGCGGCCACCCGCGTCTTCCGGCTGTCCCGGGTCGTCGAGGTCGAGGCGCTCGGGGCGCGTGGCGAGGTCAAACGGCCTGACGGGGTCGACTTGGGCGCCATCGTCGAACAGGCGATCGGCTCGGTGAACGGGGAGACGACGGGGGCGGGCCGGGCGCAGGTGTGGGTCGCCGACAGCCGCGCGACCGCCTTGCGTCGGGCGGGCCGCGTTGTCGGTCGAGGTCGGATAGGGGAGCGTGACGGCGACGTGATCGAGATGGAGTGGGGAACGTCGGACTGGCTGGCCCGGGAGGTCGCCGGCTACGGCGCCGACGCCCTGGTGCTCGAACCGGCGGCCCTGCGCGACGACGTCATCGACCGGCTCACCGCGCAGGCCGGCGAATGACCGCCAGCGAGGAGCCGAAGGTGGATCGCGCATGACCGCCAGCGAGGAGCCGAAGGTGGATCGCGCATGACCGCCAGCGAGGAGCCGAAGGTGGATCGCGCATGACTCCCGTCGCCAACCGCCTGGTGCGGCTGTTGAACATGGTGCCGTACTTCCAGGCCAATCCTCGGGTCAGCTTCGACAAGGCGGCCGCCGATCTGGGTGTCAGCCGCAAACAGTTGGAACTGGACATCGATCAGCTGTGGATCTGCGGCCTGCCCGGCTACACCCCCGGTGACCTGATCGACTTCGAACTGTCCGACGACACGATCAAGGTCACCTTCTCGGCGGGCATGGACCGGCCGCTGCGGCTGACCTCGACCGAGGCCACCGGGTTGCTGATCGCGTTGCGCGCGTTGGCCGACATTCCCGGTGTCGTCGATCCCGCCGCCGCGCGCAGTGCGATCGCCAAGATCGAGGCCGCCGCCGCGGTGGACCCGCCCGCCGCGGTGGACCCGCCCGCTCCGGTGGAGGCGCAGGCGGCCGCCGCCGTGCGGGCGGCCGTCCGGGACGGCCGGGCGGTCTCCATCGACTACTACTCGGCCTCGCGCGATGCGCTGTCGACCCGCGTGGTGGACCCGATCCGGGTGGTTCTGGTCGGTGACCACAGCTACCTGGAGGCGTGGTGCCGGCAGGCGGAAGGGGTCCGGTTGTTCCGATTCGACCGCATCGTCGACGCGCGGGTTCTCGACGAACCCGCGGCGGCACCGCGTCCCGCCGCGGCGGCCCCGCCCAACACCGCGCTGTTCGATGCCGACCCGTCGTTGCCGTCGGCCACGCTGCGCATCGCGCCGCAGGCGGCCTGGGTGCTCGAGTACTTCCCGATGCGGGTGTTGCCGGCATCGGATTTCGGCGGCGGCGTCCCCGACGGCGCCTGTCTGGCGGAGATGACCTACGCCGCGGAGGACTGGATGGCCCGGCTGATCCTGGGGTTCGGCGCCGACGTGACCGTGTTGGCGCCGGCATCGCTGGCCGAGCGTGTCCGCAACGCCGCGACCGAAGCGCTGGCGGCGTACCGGGAGCTGGCGGCGGGTAGCATCAAAACCGACGTCTGACGGGCCGGAGGTAACTGAATTGGGTGCATTACAACCGTGGCACTGGATCATCCTGCTTCTGGTGGTGGTGATCCTCTTCGGGTCCAAGCGCCTTCCGGATGCGGCGCGCTCGCTGGGCAAGTCCATGCGCATCTTCAAGTCCGAGGTCAAGGAACTGCAGTCCGAGCAGAAGGGGAACGCGGCCGTCACACCCGCGCAGCCTCCGATTCAGCAGGTGCAGTCCGACCGGCTGGAGGCTCCGGTCACTCCCGTTCCGCCCGCCCCACCGGCACCCAACCCGTCGGCCTGAGCGAACCGGTACCGCGCCGCTGCCGGCGGCGCTAGGGAATTGGCGTGCGTACCCCCAAGTTTCTGCTGCGGCTCGATCCGCGGAGGCGGCGCAGCCGCACCAACCCCGACGGCACCATGTCGTTGGTGGAGCACGTTCGGGAACTCCGCACCCGGCTGCTGATCTCGCTGGCCGCGATCGTGATCACGACGACGGTCGGGTTCTTCTGGTACAGCCACGGTCTTTTCGGATTCGAGAGCCTCGGGGAGTGGATTCGGCGGCCCTACTGTTCGCTGCCGGAGTCGGCCCGAGCGGACATCAGCCCCGACGGCGGCTGTCGCCTGCTGGCGACCGCCCCGTTCGACCAGTTCATGTTGCGGCTCAAGGTCGCTCTGACGGCCGGCATCGTGCTCGCCTGCCCGGTCTGGTTCCACCAGTTGTGGGCGTTCATCACGCCGGGTCTGTACCGCAACGAGCGTCGGTTCGCGGCGGTGTTCGTCGTCTCGGCGGCCACGCTGTTCGTGGGGGGCGCGATCCTGGCCTACGTGGTGCTGTCCAAGGCCCTGTACTTCCTGCTCACCGTCGGCAGCGATGTCCAGGTGACCGCGCTGTCCGGTGACCAGTACTTCGGGTTTCTGATCAACCTTCTGCTGGTGTTCGGGGTGGGTTTCGAATTCCCGCTGCTGATCGTGATGCTCAACGTCATCGGTGTGCTCAGCTACGAGAAGCTCAAGGCGTGGCGGCGCGGTCTGATCTTCGGGGTGTTCGCCTTCGCCGCCGTGGCCACCCCGGGGTCGGACCCGTTCTCCATGATCGCCCTCGGGCTGGCACTGACGCTGTTGCTCGAGTTCGCCATCCAGGTGGCCCGGTTGCACGACCGGCGCAAGGCCAAGCGGGAGGCCCGGGCCGCCGCGGCCGAGATTCCCGATGACCGGGCCGCGCCCCTCGACCCGCCGGCCCCGGTGGCGGCACCGGTGGCGGCACCGGCGAACCCGTCCTTCTCCGGGCGATCCGAGCATGACGACATCACCTGATTCACCTGAGCCTTCCGTGGAGCACACGCCGGGCTCGCAACTGGCGGAGTTCGCCGAACAGCTGACCTTCCGACTGGACCCCTTCCAGGTTCAGGCTTGCGAGGCACTCGAACGGGGTCATGGGGTGCTGGTGTGCGCGCCCACCGGGGCGGGCAAGACGGTGGTCGGCGAGTTCGCGGTGCACCTGGCGCTGGCCGCCGGGCAGAAGTGCTTCTACACCACGCCCATCAAGGCGCTCAGCAACCAGAAGCACAACGATCTGGTGCGCCGGTACGGCGCCGAGCGCATCGGCCTGCTGACCGGTGACCAGTCCATCAACGGCGACGCCCCGGTGGTGGTGATGACCACCGAGGTCCTGCGCAACATGCTCTACGCCGGGTCTGACGCACTGCACGGCCTCTCCCATGTGGTGATGGACGAGGTGCACTTCCTGGCCGACCGGATGCGCGGCGCGGTCTGGGAGGAGGTGATCCTGCACCTGCCCGAAGAGGTGCGCCTGGTCAGCCTGTCGGCCACGGTGAGCAACGCCGAGGAGTTCGGCGGCTGGATCAAGACCGTTCGGGGTGACACCGCCGTCGTGGTCGACGAACACCGGCCGGTTCCGCTGTGGCAACACGTCCTGGTGGGCAGGCGGCTGTTCGACCTGTTCGACTACGACGCGGGGAAAGCCGCCCCGGGCGGGAAGTTGCGGGTGGATCCCGAACTGACCCGGCACATCGCCCACCGCCGGGAGGCCGAGCGGCTGACCGAATGGCAGCCGCGCCGCGGACATCGCGACGGTCGGCCGGGCGGAACCGGCCTGTTCCGGCCGCCGTCGCGGCCCGATGTCATCGCCACCCTCGATCGGGAGGGCCTGCTGCCGGCCATCACCTTCATCTTCTCCAGAGCCGGCTGCGACGGCGCGGTGAAGCAGTGCCTGCGCGGATCCCTGCGACTCACGACCGAAGCGGAGCGGGCCCGGATCGCCGAGGTCATCGAACGGCGCTGCGCCGACCTCGCCGACTCCGACCTGGCGGTTCTGGGTTACCACGAGTGGCGGGAGGGCCTGTTGCGCGGGCTGGCCGCCCACCACGCCGGGATGCTGCCCATCTTCCGCCACACCGTCGAGGAACTGTTCACCGCCGGACTCGTGAAGGCCGTCTTCGCCACCGAGACACTGGCTCTCGGCATCAACATGCCGGCCCGCACCGTGGTCCTGGAAAAGCTGGTGAAGTTCAACGGCGAGCAGCACCTGCCGCTGACACCGGGGGAGTACACCCAGCTGACCGGCCGGGCCGGGCGCCGGGGCATCGACGTGGAGGGCCACGCCGTCGTGCTCTGGAACCCGCAGGAGAGCACCGCCGAACCGACTGAGATCGCCGGGCTGGCCTCGACCCGGACCTTTCCGCTGCGGAGTTCCTTCGCGCCGTCGTACAACATGACCATCAACCTGGTCGGCCAGATGGGTCCGGAGCAGGCCCACCGACTGCTGGAGCGTTCCTTCGCGCAGTACCAGGCCGACCGGTCGGTGGTGGGTCTCGTGCGTGGCGCCGAGCGGGGTGAGAAGTTGCTCGACGACATCGCCGCCGAACTCGACTGGGACCGCGGGAAGAACCCCACCGAACCGGTTGTCCTTGATTACGTCCGGTTACGCGCCAAGATCGGCGAGCGGGAGCGCGCCCAGGCCCGGATGTCGCGGCTGCAGCGGCGCGCGGCCGCCGGCGACGCCCTGGGTGCGCTGCGGCGCGGCGACATCATCACCATCACCGGTCGGCACGGCGGGCTTGCGGTGGTACTCGAACCGGCCCGGGACGCCGATGATCCGCGGCCTCTGGTGCTGACCGAACACCGGTGGGCGGGACGGATCTCCTCCACCGATTACACCGGGGCGAGCGGCCCGATCGGCTCGATGACCCTGCCCAAGCGGGTGGAGCACCGTCAACCGAGGGTGCGCCGCGATCTGTCCTCGGCCCTGCGGTCGGCGGCCGAGGGCTTGGTCCTTCCCTCGGCCAGGAGGCGAACCCGTGGGTCCGGAGACCCCGCCGACGTCGATCCCGAACTGATCGCGCTGCGCGAGGAGGTGCGCCGGCATCCGGGTCATCGGCTGGCCGACCGCGAGTCCCTCGTCCGCGCCGCCGAGCGCTACCTGCGGGTGGAGCGCGACAACGCCGAGATCGCCCGGAAGGTGAACGCGGCCACCAACTCGCTGGCCCGGACCTTCGATCGGATCGTCGGGCTGCTGACCGAGCGGGGGTTCATCGAGTCTCCCAGCGGGCAGGAGCGAAGCGACTCGGGGATCAGGGCCGGCGGGCAGGAAGGTGACGAGCTCCGGGTGACCGACGACGGCCGGCTGCTGGCCAGGATCTACAGCGAGAGCGACCTGCTCGTCGCCGAGTGTCTGCGCAGCGGGGTGTGGACCGGGCTTCAGCCCGCCGAACTCGCCGCCGTCCTCTCGGCGATGGTCTTCGAAGCCCGCGGCGGCGACGGACCCACCCCGGCCCACACCATCGACCTGCCGACCCCGGCCGTCCGGCGTGCCCTGGCGAACACCCGCCGGCTGTCCGGGCAGTTGCGCGCGGACGAGCACCGGCACCGGTTGCAGCCGACCCGGGAGCCCGACGAGGGATTCGCCCCCGCGATTCACCGCTGGGCCACCACCGGCGATCTGGCTGCCGCGCTGGCCGCTTCGGACGCCGCCGGCAACGGTTCGCCGCTGTCGGCCGGGGATTTCGTGCGCTGGTGCCGCCAGGTGCTCGACCTGCTCGACCAGGTTCGCATCTGCGCGCCGGAGGCCGGGCTGCGCAAGGCCGCGAAACGCGCGGTCGACGATATCCGGCGCGGCGTCGTATCTGTTGACAGCGGGTAGGGTGATCCGGACGCTACGGTAGGTCCGGAGCACCGCCCGTGAGGCCCGGCCCCGGCAGCGCTGATAGGCCGCCCGGACGGGTGTGTAGGTAGGCGTAGACAGGCTAAGGAGAGACGATGAGCGGACCGCAGGGATCTGAACCTAACCCCTGGCAGGGTCAGGATCAGCCTGCCTCGAACCCCGATCAGGGGTCGGAGCAGCCCCCGGCCTGGCAGCCCCCGGCCTACACGCCGCAGCAGTATCCCCAGTACGGCCAGCCCCCCGGCTACCCGCAGGATCAGCCCTACGCCCCGCCGACGGACTACCCGGGACCCGGGTATGGCCAGCCGGGCCAGTACCCGCAGGGCCAGTACCCGCCGGGGCAGTACCCGCCGCCGTACGGCCAGTACCCGCCGGGGCAGTACCCGCCGCCGGGGCAGCCGGGCCAGTTCCCGCCGGGTCAACCGGGTCAGTACCCCGGCTACGCCCAGCCCGGCGCGGCGGAAGCCTCGAAGAAGTCGATGAAGGTCGTCGGCGGTGTGCTGGGGGCGTTGGCGGTCCTGGTCGTCGGGGTTGTGCTGATCCTCGGGTTCTGGAAGCCGGGCTTCTTCGTCACCACGAAACTCGACGTCAACAGGGCCCAGGAGGGTGTGCAGCAGATCCTCACCGACGAGGCCAACGGGTACGGCGCCAAGAACGTCAAGGACGTCAAGTGCAACAACGGCCAGAACCCTACGGTGAAGAAGGGTGACACCTTCAACTGCGAGGTGAGCATCGACGGCACCAAGCGCCAGGTGACGGTGACCTTCCAGGACGACAAGGGAACCTACGAGGTCGGCCGGCCCAAGTAACCGGCCTACCGGCGTCACTCAGAGCGAGTCCATCGCCTTCTGCAGGCGGGCGACCGACGAGGTGACGCCGTAGCGCTCGGCCAGTGTGGCCACCCGGTCGGGGTCCGCGGCCTGCACCGGAAGGCGGTCGTCGGCGGTCGCCAGCTCGACGGGCGCGTCGCGGGCGACCCGCACCACGCGATCCGCCGCGGCGATGTAGTCGGCCGCGGTGTGGAGTCGGTTCCGAAACGCTTTCGGCAGGTCTGAAGCGGGGTCGGCGGCGGCCGCCAGGATCGCCGCCAGCGAGCCGTACCGGGTCAGCATGGTGGCGGCCGTCTTCTCCCCGACGCCGGGAACGCCGGGCAGACCGTCGGACGGGTCGCCGCGAAGCAGAGCCAGTTCGGCATAGGCGTCGCCCGCCCTGTCCCGCGGGACGCCGTATCGCTCGGCCACCTCGGCGGGTCCGAATGTCGTCGCCTTCGCCAGCCCCTGGCCGATGTAGAGCACCCGCACCGGGACGGGTTCGTCGGCCACCAGTTGCAGCAGGTCCCGGTCGCCGCTGACCACCACGACGGGGTCGCGGCGCTCCGCGGCCGCCAGTGCGCCCAGAACGTCGTCGGCCTCGTACCCCGCGGCTCCCGCGGTGGCGATTCCGTAGGCCTGCAGAATCTCCAGGATCATGTCGACCTGGGGAGTGAGGTCGTCGGGCACCTCTTCGACGTCCACCTCCTCGGCGCTGAGCTCGGGGCCTGATTCGGTGACCTCGGCGACCACCCGGTGCGCCTTGTAGGAGGGGATCAGGTCCACCCGCCAGGCCGGACGCCAGTCGAGGTCGAGGCACACCACCAACCGTGCGGGCCGCTCCCGCGTGATCAGGGTCGCCACACTGTCGAGGAATCCCCGGACGGCATTGACCGGGCGACCGTCGGGCGCGGTGATCGACGCGGGAACCCCGAAGTAGGAGCGGAACCACATGCTGGCCCCATCGAGCAGCAGGAGAGGTGCGGACACCCCTGGCACGCTAGCCCAGCGACTCGGCAGCCAGCGCCCGCTCGGCGCGGATCACCGCGGTGACCGCGTTGATCAGCGCCAGATGGGTGAAGGCCTGCGGGAAATTGCCCAGATGGCGTCCGCTGTGCGGGTCGATCTCCTCGGCATAGAGGCCCAGCGAGCTCTCGACCGAGAGCAGCTTGCCGCACAACGTCTTCGCCCGCTGGAACTCACCGATCGCGACCAGTGCCGACACCAGCCAGAACGAGCAGATGGTGAAGGTGCCTTCCTCCCCGCTCAACCCGTCCTCGGTGTCGTCGAGGCGGTAGCGCAGCACCATCTCCTCCTCGGTCAGCTCGTCGGCGATGGCGAGCACGGTGTTGCGGACCCGTTCGTCATCCGGCGGAAGGAAACCCATCAGCGGGATGAGCAGCACCGAGGCGTCCAGCGCCTTGGTGTCGTAGTGCTGCGTGAAAACCCCGCGTTCGTCCACCGCGTTGGCCAGCACATCCGCGTGGATCTCCTCGGCGGCGGCCCGCCACCGCACAGCCAGTTCCTTCTCGCCGCGGATCGCCGCCATCCGGGCACCGGCATCGGCGGCCACCCAGCAGGCGACCTTCGAGGAGGTGAAGTGCTGCGGACCCGACCGCACCTCCCAGATCCCCTGGTCAGGATCACGCCAGTGCTGCAGTGCGCACTCGACCTGGGTGTGCACGATCCGCCACAACCGGTCCTCGACACGGCGGTGGCTGCCGGTGTGCAGGTCGATCGCCCGGACGATCGCCCCCCAGACGTCATGCTGGCGCTGGCTGTAGGCCCCGTTTCCGATTCGGACCGGTCGTGCGCCCTCGTACCCGGAGAGGTGATCCAACGTCGACTCGGGCAGTGCCCGTTCACCGCCGACCCCATACATCAACTGGAGGTTGCTGTCGGCGGCGCCGGCGACGTCGGCGATGAACCGGAAGAAGTCGTTGGCCTCCCAGTCGAATCCCAGCGAGTTCAATGCCCACAGAGTCCCGGCGGTATCCCGGATCCAGGTGTAGCGGTAGTCCCAGTTGCGTTCCCCGCCCGGCGCCTCGGGGAGCGAGGTGGTGGCCGCGGCGATGATGGCGCCGGTCGGACCGAAGCTGAGGCCCTTGAGCGTCAGGGCGCTGCGCTGCAGGTGACCCCGCCACGGGTGGTCGGGGAACTTCCCGCGATCGAGCCAGTGCTGCCAGTGGTGGCAGGTCCACCGCATCCGGCTGCCGGCCTCCTCGAGCGTCCTCGGCGGGGCGTGCTGGCTCCACCACAGGGCGACGAACCGGCGGTCGCCCTCCTTGAGCAGCGTCCGGGCGGTGGCCGTCGGGCCTTCGAAGCCCACATTGAGGTCCGTCGTCAACCGTAGCCTGGGCAGCGGGTTCTCGGCCGCCGGCGGGTCATCGGTCCGGCGGCCGCCCTCCACCCGGTCACCGGCGCGGCGGCCGATGAGCGGTTCGGCGATCGCGTCGTGATAGCCGTTCTCGCCGTAGGACCAGCGCGCCTGCAACCGGCCGTAGTCGAACCCCGGCGTGCAGTCCATCTCCACCTGGACCTGTCCGTTGACGCAGCGGATCTCCCGCAGCAGAACGTGCGATGCGTCGTAGTCGGTGGGGGCTCGGCGATGGGTCTCGGAGCGTTCGTCC
>Ga0116179_1001360_pt1 | contig 18414 bp, 13 predicted proteins | sample AD_UKC071_MetaG_FD_89751 | JGI IMG/M metagenome (GOLD analysis project Ga0116179, IMG submission 89751) | Active sludge microbial communities of municipal wastewater-treating anaerobic digesters from USA - AD_UKC071_MetaG | ecosystem: Engineered > Bioreactor > Anaerobic > Digestate | place: USA...
AGCGTGTACGACTTGCCGCTGCCAGTGTTGCCGAAGATTCCAACGTGGCTCGCGAAGATGGAGTTCACACCCACGGACACGCTCTGTGTCGGTTCCATCGCGAGGACACCCACCTCGATGGGCGTGTCTGAATCTTCGACGAAGGAGTGGATGAGTCCAAACTCAGCCTCCGTGAGGATGAAGCACTCGTTGTCGAGGAGAGGCAGCTCTCGTACTCCCCGCTCGAAGCGCCCGCCCTCGATATACCCGATCAGACTGACCTGGAGCCGGCGGTTCATCGGATCGACTCCGCGCTTGTAGATGGGGGACGCGCTGCGATCCTGTTCGATGAGCTCGCCGTCGACCTTGGCGATCAGTTCCGAAAACCCCTTGGTGATCTTGAGGTAGCCTCCGACCGCGACGTTGCGGACGATGCCGCCCCGAAAGAGCAGGTGCGCGCCGTTCTTGAGCTTGTCGACGGCCACGTGAACCTGCCTTCCCTCGACCGAGACGACGCGACCAACCCGGAAGACATCTTCCTGCTCAACAGCGTCGCCCTCAAGCATCAGCGTTCTCGCCCGACGAGATACGGATACCAAGCTCGATCCGCTGGTCCGGCTCGGCGAACTTGTCCGCAATGATCGGAGCGAAGTAGTCGCGGGTCACAGCATCGAGAGTCGCTTTGATCTCGTCATTACCGTCCTCGGGAACCGCGGGAACGATGAAGAGAATGTTGCTGTTTTTGACGTCGATGTCGGGGACCAGCTTCTGGTACTCCGCACGATCGGCCCGGCCGTAGCAGAAGACAATCACTTGGAGTGTCGGATTCGCGCGAGCGGCACGCAGCACAACGTCACGGAGGTGCTCATCTCGGAAGGAAAAACCGTGAACGAACAGGACACTATTCTCCTTCTCCAACTCATTAGCGAATCGGCGGATCAACTCGTAGTAGGTCTCGTTCAGGACAGTTGTGGCGAACTTCCGCTTGTCAGGGTTGACAATGCCGAGCTTGTCGTATGCGGTGACGAATCCGCGAACTGCGTCAGGCATTGGTCCCGAGGTTGCCTTCGCGACGAGGTCTTTCGCATCCACCTCGGCCGGGCTGCTGATTGCGATGAGGTGTTCACGTGCTGCAGCGAGCGCCGTCTTGACCTCGGAGACGACAGTCAGTCCGTGGTCGAACGTTATCTCGGTCCGTCCCGCGACTCCAATCTCGTGGCGCCATGCGGCCGAGCCATGAAGCTTCAAGAGGTTGAACACCGGCACCTCTGATCGCTGCTCGAACCTGCTAGACATGCGGAGGCGGATGGTGTTGAAATCGCCAAGGTCAAATCGAGGTCGAATCTTGCCGCTGAAGCCATCGCTGAAGTCGAGCCCCATCTGCTCCATTGCGACCTCGAAAACCATGTCGATGTTCGTCGTAAAGATGTTGGCTTGCCTGGCAAGTATGGAGCTGTGACGCTTGAGAAGAATGCGGTTGATAGTCCGCAGGAACTTGGCGTACGAGGTCAGAACGGATTCTGCGTCAGCATGGCGCTCAACGACCTTTAGATTCGGCACGAGTACTGAGTCGAAGAAGTATGCGTAAATAGACGCCCGGACGACCGTCTTCAGGTCGTTGTCCGCAGTTGATTCAGCGAGTTCCGTCAGCGCCTCTTCCACGTTTCCAAGCAGACCGAAGAACGATGAAGGAGTACCTGCGCCAATCAGGAAGCTCAGGTGGGAGTCCTGAACGATCGTACGAAGGCGCTCCGGACTGAGGCTGTCATCAGAGTTGCCCAACACGGGTCTATGTGGGATCCCGTTGATGCTGATGTCGGTCATGAGCCACCGTTGCCTTCGTTGATGTAGGTGATGCCGAACGCGAAGACCTGGCGGAACTCTTGGCGTCGGGAGCCGAGGTCGTACGGGCTGCCGGAGCCTTTCTGGAAGATGTCGAGTCCTCGGCCGAGCAGGAGCTTCCAGCCGTGGTCGGTGCGGATTGACCGGTCGTGGATGGTCTCGTCCCAGGTGACCGTGAACTGGATGCCTGCGGTGGCGGCGCTGTCTTGGATGTCCTTGAGCATGAGGAGGTGTTGTTGCTCGTACTCGCCTCGGACTTCCTTGGTCACGAGCGTGACGGTGATTTCGTCGGCGGGGTCTTTGGAGGCTGCCAGTAGAGCGAGCAGGTCGACGAGGTTGCGCCCTTGGTGCGGCAGCCGGATGTAGGGGTCGACGATGGTGATGTCGCTTGCACCGCGGAGGTACGGCATGAGCAGCGCTTCGTAGGAGACTCCGCGTTGGTTCTCCTGGAACTCTCGGTGTCCCTCGAATAGTTGAGGCGCCCGCTCGTCCGATGGCTGGATCGCCGTTGTGGGCTCCGTGTCGGCGGTGTCAGCCTCAGCGGTCGAGGCTGCGTCGTCGGCCTGGGGCGATCGCGCTTGGTAGTAGTCGGGGTACTCGTCTTCTTCGAGCGTGGTGACGCCGTGCCAGGTGCCGGTTGTGTCGCTGTAGCCGAAGTTGACGGCGGCCATGGTGGTGTCGATTCGCAGGATTTGGTCCTTGACGCGCTTGCGTCCTTCGATGGCGAAGCGGAGCAGTTCCTCGATCTCGGCTGGGGTTGCTTTGCCATCGGGGTAGATGAGCTTCATCAGGCCGGAGAAGGTCTTGTGGATGCCGTCGCGGTCGCGGGTGGAGATGTCTGAGCCGAGGGTGAAGTGCTGCTGGTAGCGGTCGGAGTAGTCGGTGTTTCGCATCGACCGCAGCACTTCGGCGATGTAGTCGACGACGAAGCCGTAGCCGGCGGAGAACATCTCACTGCGGATGGTGTCTACCTCCCAGCCGGGGATGTAGAAGTGGAGCCGGTCGAGGTAGGCGGAGTCGTGGTACGCCTCGGGCAGTTCGTCGAAGAGGTCGGAGTGCTTGAGCATGTAGGGCACGTTGTGCGAGGTGTTGCCCACGAACACCATCGATGCTTCGGCTCCGAGTGTCTCCACCCCACGGGAGAACGACTTGTTCGCCATGTAGTTCTTCATGATGTCGACGAGGGCTTTGTCGGTGCGCTTCTTCTTTCCGGCGAACTCGTCGAAGGCGACAACATCCCAGTAGCCGACCAGGCCGATGCGGCCGTTGGCGTTGTTGACGAAGAGCTTGGGGACGGTGACCTCGCCGCCGGAGATCAGCATGCCGTGGGGCGAGAACTCGGAGTAGACGTGGGACTTGCCGGTGCCCTTTGGCCCAAGCTCGACCAGGTTGTAGTTGCGTTCAACGAACGGGATGAGACGCACGAGCTGCAGGAGCTTCGCGCGGCGGCCGAACATCTCGGGGTTGAACCCGATGGACTGGATCAGCAGGTCGATCCACTCTTCCGTGTTGAACCTCAGGCGTGATTCGAGGTAACCCTCGTAGTCGAAGCTCGACATCTGGATCGGCTTCAGGCTTCCTAGAATCCACGGCACCACACGGGCGTCGTCGCTGTGGAAGTACTCGATGTCACAGATGCACCACACGCCGCCGACGAGTAGCTTCGGGTTCGCCTTCACGGTCGCCGGTTCGACGATCACACCGCTGAGGCCCAGGTTGGCGAACGATGCCTGGTACACGTCCTGCTTGTCGTTCAGGGTGACGGTGACCTTGTCGATGATCCGGTGGCGGCCCTTCTCGCGGATGGTGGACTTCACCAGTTCGGACTCGTTGCGGTGTACGTAGTGGTCAGCGAGAATCTTGCGCACCGCATCGATGCCGGCTTGGATCGTTGCCTCGTCGTCGGACGCGGCGTACTGGCCAAGGAGGTACTCCAGCACATAGGAGGGAACGATCGCGTTGCCCTTGACGGCCTTCACGAGGTCCTTGCGCACGACCGAGCCGCCGAACAGCAGGTTGATCTTGTAGTCGAGATCGCTCTGCTGCGGTGTACTCGTCGTGGCGTCTGGTTCTTCGCCGGGATGGTTCTGGGTGTCCGTCATGGCTGGTGCTTCTCCTAGAAATCGAAGTCCGACGTGAACGAGCGCTTGAGCAGGTACTGAGCCCGCTGGTAGACGCGCCACTGTGTGGTGTTAGGTATCTGCTCTTCGAGGCGGAACTCGACCGTGCGGTTGTTGAACTCGTTGGCGTCCTGGCTGAGCAGCATCCGTGCACTCTGGTAGCGGTCACGCTTGTCATCGGAGGGCTGGTCGAAGATCAGCTCGGGCTGGTTTGAGATCAGGGTCTCGCCGACATAGATGCCCGCGCGCAGGGTGCGCGGCTGGACCTTCTCGCTCACTGGCTCGGACTGGAAGAGCTTCACGACAAGTTGCCCGGTGGTGATCTTGTCTGTCTCGGGCAGTACCTCGACGTTGACGGGTCGGGTGTCGCTCTTGCGCTTCTTGTTGACCGTGACGACCGGCACCACGACTTCCTGGAGCGAGGCTCCGCCGTGGACGAACCGTGAGCCAGCTCCTGGGAGTTTGAGTCGGTGGATTGACTTGGGAATCTGTACCTCAAGGTCGCTGCTGAGACCCACCTGTTCGGGCTCAAACGTCCGGAAGGCCGGATCGTCCTTGAGGCCCCGCCCGAGCACGTATCGACGGTTGGTGACCACCAGGTCGTCGCCCTGCGGCTTGGTCGAAAGGTACGAGGCGTCGGCTAGTGCGGTGTCCTGGAAGAGGAAGCCGTGGTCGGCGGTGACGAGGATGTTCGTGGCGTTCGCGTTGGTCAGCCGCTTGATCAGGTCCACCAGATCGCGCAGCGCGTCGTTGGCGGCCTCGAACACCTGCCGCTCGGTGGTCGCCTTGTCGCCAATTGCGTCGATCCGGTCGTGGTAGACGTACAGCACCTGGTGTGCACCGTAGAGTTCGCGCAGCTCACCGCGCGGCATCGACAACACTTCCTCGGCCCGGATCGCGAACCCACCCACTGGAGCCAAGACCTTGTTGCGGTTCGCCGTTCCGTCGGAACGCTGGCCGTCAACGAGCACGGGATCGCCACCATGGGAGTGGGCCAGGGTCTTGTGTGGAAGCAGGGCCGCCATGCCGAGCTGGGTGTAGCTCGGCAGCACACCCAGCATCGCGTCGAGTTCCGCGTCGAAGCGGTCTTCCTGCCGGATGCGTGAGCGCAGTTCATCGGCGATCTCGTAGCGCAGCGCATCGGAGATGATGACGACGGCCTTCCGGTTGCCCTTGCGGATGATCGGCTCAACGTGATCGGTGAAGAACCTCGTCTGCGGTCGTAGCGTCACGGATCGCCAGTCCTGCACGGCGTCGACCTGCTGCTGCCAGGAGTTGCCTAGCTCATACAGATAGCGGTTCGCATAGTGCTTCTCCACCTCGACGCGGAGAGCTTCCAGCGGGCCGGCGTACTCGGTGGTGCGAGCAGCAAAATGGAACTGTCGATAGAGCTGGTCGATCCGGAACCAGTGCTTGCGGTAGCGGTCCAGGCCCTCGTCGAACGACGCGATCGCGAACCGCGCGGTTGAGAGTTCGCTCAGCAGGTCCGAGGCGGCGCCGAGCGCCGTGTACAACTCCCGATACCCGTCCACCCAGATGCTGCTCTGGCGCGCGCGGATCGTCTCTGAGACCTCCCGCGCGTTCATCGTCCGTTCACCAACTGCCTCGGCGAGCAGACTGATGACCTTTCGTTCTACGTCCTCAAAGAGGTCATTGCCAACAAGGTCGATGAGTTCAGCGTCCTCAATGCTGTCCGAGTAGCTCAGGCTCTCCGCTGCCCGCCGCGCCAAGATAGCGAGTGCGTCGGCGCTGCGCCGGTCATTGCGCAGGCTCGCGAAGTCGAGCTGAATGTTGCGCAACACACCCGGAACCTCCGATGCGAACCCGTCGGCTGCCTGGCGGAACATCCACAACACGAAGTCATCGACGCTGGGCATGTTTGCTTCGTAGCCGTAAATCTTGGCAACCCCAGCCCAGTGGAACCCATCGAGCCCCTGCTCCACCAGGGCTTCGTACTTGCTCGCCTCGCTACGTGCGTTCTCGATCAGCAGCGTGCGAGTGAGTTCCAGCATGCTGTGCTCACGCTGGCCAACCAGGACAGCGCACATCTTGGCGCGCAACCTGTCCGCATCGTCGTCGGCAGTGAGTAGGGTCTTGAGGGTCTGCACTCGCTTGGCCGCCCGGAAGAACTTCTCGTGATCACGCACCACGTCGTCGACTCCGGGGCCGTCGAGCCCGAGGTCCTGTCGCACGAGCGCCGTGCGGTCGGCGGTGAACACGCCGTAGGCCAGCTCAAGGTCGAGCAACCAGTTGCCGATGCCGGTGGGCACGCCACCGGCGCGGTAGATAAGGAACTTGGCCGCCGGATCCTCATGGAGCACACGGTTCTTCACCGCGTACTCGTTGTTCTCCACCCGCAACGTCGTGATCCCGCTGAGGTCGAGCGCGTCGAGTTCAGCGGCATATTCGCTCTCCGCGTCATGCCAGAACACGAGCCGCTGCGACTCGAATCGCTGCGCCAGATGTGGAAGGACCGCACTAAGTGAACTCATGGTGCACCTACGATGCCGTGGTACGCACGCGCTAGGCACGGCGTTGATTGTCGTCTCAGCGGGACGACAATCTGATGCGGCGCAAGATGGCTAACCCTGAACATCGAGCGCTCCGTTCACCGTTTTGTCACGCTTGCCTCTCAAGGCGCGCCTTTCCGCGCGCACGAGCGCACTTCTCAGTCCTTCCATCTCTTCTGTCGGCAAATCCCAGCGTTCGACGTCGAGCGCTGCAGCTACCTGTCGGTCGAGATGTCTGATGGAGCCAAGCGCTGCTTTCGCTTCAAATGTTGCTTGGAGATGACGCTCAAAGAACCTCGTGAGCGCCTCGTCTGAGACGGCAGTCATCACGCTCGGATCAACGCCGGGGTAGGCGAGAGGATAAGGTCCCACACGCGTCGCGTGCCAGCGTTCAAGCGCAATGCGTGCGTCCCTGACCAGGGCGCGCTCCGCGCGCCGCTCCCCGAGCAGGTTGCTGATCCAGCTTGAGAGCATGCCTCCGAGCAATGCGCCAACGAGCGCCAGGACGGGGGCAACCCACCAGTAATCACTCATCGGCAGCCTCCAGCCCAGTGATCTTCTTGAGGGCCGGGTAGAACTTCGGGTAGTTCACCTTCACCCCGTCGTCGAGGTCGATGGCGATCTGTTGCGACGCAAGTGGGTAGAGCACGTCATGCTCGTACTCACCCAGCTCCAGCAGCACCTTGCGCAGCCTCTCGGCCTCCTTCAGCGCTGCGGCCTTCTCGCGTGGCGTGCCATCCCCGGCGGCGAGACGCTCCTGGTGCCGCAGGTTCGCCTCCAACTTCGACTCGAACTCCCGCAGGTACTCGTTCAGTACCGTCGAGACCGTGGACGGCGTGTAGCGGTGCATGTAGATCAACGCGTTGAACGAACCCTTGGGGCTGGAGAAAAGCCAGTAGATCGGGCGCTTCTTGTAACGCTTCACATGATCGTCGTAGAACTTAGACCTCCCGGCGCGGGTAACGAAGTACTCCCGCAGAGCCTTGACGCCGAGCGACTCCTCAACGAACCGCAGATTCTCCTCGAAGTGCTCCTCGCCGAACGCCGCCCGCAGGAACTGGCGGAACCGCGCCACAATGTCGTCCTCGAACCAGTCGCCATCAACGATCGGCAGCACGTTGTCTGCATCAGGAACGAACGTCGGCCGCGGCACCCTGGCGAGATAGTCCTGTAGAGTCGCACCCTGGTCAGCGAGAATCAGGCCGGGTTCGTCGAGGCTATAGCGACCGAACATGCAGCCGATGGCGTACGAGATCAGATCAAGCACAAGATCGCTCGGCGTCGACACCGACACGTCGGGCGAATCGGAATCGGCCCTCCGGGTTGGCACCTGGTTGAGGCCCATCTCAGTACTAAAATGCGCGTCAAGATACGTCTCTAGATCGCGCGTCTCAGCGGTCGAGGCTTCTCTCGCTTGGACTAGCGTGGCTACGCGTTCAGCTAACGTGCCATCCTCCGTTAGGACCGCAGGACGCCTGAAATTCCACGACTCCTCGAAGGCATCCCACTCCTCTTTCGCGAGGGTGACGAGACGACTGACCGCGTGGGTCACTTCAACTGGCTGCGTTGCGAGGTTTGGTACAGGAACTCTAGCGATGTCGCCGCCGACCAGATTCATTGTCGGCGCGATCCCTGCTAGGAGCGCCTCTGTCACGCCAGAGTTCAGGTAGCCGAGTAGCGCGTTCAATTCGGCGGCACGATCCGGAAACACTGAAGTGCCCGCGACGTCAAAGATGAACCCTTGTGGATAAAAGCGGAATGACGGCGCGCCCGTGCCAATCAGAGACCAAGAAACCGCCTGTCGGAAGTAGTAGTCAGTGTTCTTCGCCACGAAGTCAGGGTTGCCGTTCAGGTAGGGGTACTTGCGAACGATGTTGTCCTTGATGTCGCGGCCATCATGCTCCCAGTTGACGACGAAGTCATGATTTCCATACCACCTACGGGTGGTCCCGCCTTTGTTATAGGGGAACCATTTCCGCCCCGATTTTTCGGCTGCGGCCCGGGAGCCGAGATCGAACCCGATGCGGGAGATCGACACCTCGGACCAGCGTCTGAGGAAACGGTAGTTGTCGGTCGTGGCGAGACCCTGACGTGGCGTGGCAACCTCCAATAGAGCGGCATGTTCGCCGAAGGTCCGGACCAGGCCGTCATCGAGCCAGTAGGATATCGGAGCGCCCGGGACCCTGCGAAACCAACGGCTGGTGCGAACGAATCTGGCCGTGGAGCCCGCATTTGCGACGGCCGCCACCAACAGCTCTTGCTTCTCGGACTCGTTGTCTCCGTCTGTGAGTCGGACGTAGACCCCAGGGCTTTCGCTTGGACGGTTCGCGATCACAAATGCCGTGGTTGCAACCACGGCACCGCCAATAGCGTCAAAAGCCCGCGTCCCTAGGTGAGCCATACCTTGGACTGACGCCGTACTCAACATGTGGTCGCGGAGCTTCTCGAAGGACGAGATAAACATCCAGGAGTGCATTGTGACAAGGCCAGAGAGCGCGCCCGGTCGCCCTAAGCTCAGGGATCGCTCAATGAACGTCGCAAACAAATCGGCCTTTGAGCGCGGGTAGTTGGCCTTCACGAACTCAGAGAGTTGACCGCCCATGTTCTTCACGCCCATGTAAGGCGGGTTCGCGACAACGACCGCATAACGTGGTGACAAGAAGGCCGCCTGCAGAATGACTCGGCGCGCTCGGGCGAGAACGTTTGCGCGGAAGATGTCCCCAAGGTCGTCCATAGAGGAAATGTGGACGTCGAGCTGCGCAGTCAAGCTCGGTGCAGGCTGGATAAGTGACCCGTAGATGTCAGCGTGCTCGAACTGTCTCCAGAATGTCCGCTCAACGCCACGATCGCCATTGATCATGTCGAGTAATGCGAGATCATCAGAGCCGAACGTGATCGGTTGTAGCACGCAGATGTTTGGGAGCACTTGCCGGCTCAAGAACGTTCGCTGCTTCGCGCGCGCCTTCATCGTCAGTGCAAAGGCAGCCAGCGCGCCCGCGCGCGGGTCAATCTCGGTGCCGTACAGGTTGTGGGTGAGGATCAGCTCGGGAATTTCGGACGGCGCGTAGCCTTCCTCTTCGTAGATTGCGTAGAGCAGGTCGAACGCATAGGTGAGCATGTGTCCGGACCCGCAGGCCGGGTCGATGACCGTCAGCTCTTCGGGGCTGGTGATCTTGAGGAAGTCGGTCTCGTCGTCAACCGGTGCGATGTAGTAGTCCATCTGATCGACGAGCCGGGAGTCGGGATGGTTCAGCATCCAGAGCCGGCCGACAGAGTTCTCGACGAGATAGCGGACGATCCAGTGTGGGGTGAAGAGCTGGGTGGCGGCAGGAATCTCGGCTGCGCCTGCCTTCTTGCCCTTCTTGAACCCGGCGAAGACCTCGTCCTTCCGCTCCGAGATGTAGAACTGGTACAGCCATCCGATTACTTCGACTTCACGGCAGACCTCTTCGGTAAGAGCCGCGGCCGCTCGTGTGAGGATCGAGTCCGCGGCGAGGAGGTTTGCGGGGATGAGGAGTTCGGTGTAGTCACCTTCACTCTCGAACATGAACGGCATCGAGCGGTTCCAGTAACGACAGTACTCAGCAAGCAGGAGCGTGTAGGCCTCGCCCTGAGCGTCGGTACTGGGGCGAGTCCCGTCGAGGAGCCCTGTGATGGTCTCGAGCGTGCGCTTGTTGGTGATCACGGCAGGATCGATGCTGCCACGCTTGGCGTCGGCGAGTATCTCGGGCTGTCCGATCTGCTGGCCGTGCGCGGGTGAGACGACGCCGATGCCGGTGTAGCCGTTGGCGTCCATGAAACGGAGCGCGATGATGCGGTTGAACCAGGTGTAGGCGACCTTGTCGGCGATCGCGTCCTTGCCCTTGGCACCGCCTCCGGCGGCTGCGATATCGCGTTCGAGCATGGCCACTGCGCGCTGGTTCTCGACCCGTTCCGGTGAGGAGGGGGCGAGAACGGCGGTCAGCCGGGCGCTGACCTGGGTGATGAGTTCGCGCCTGGCCCAGGTGGCGAAGCTCTTCAGCGGTGCGGTTTCCATGGGTGGGGTCTCCTACAGCGCGATGCGCTTGTCGTCGTTGAGGGCCTGGAGCAGCGCGGTGCGGAGCGCATCGAGGTAGCGGTCTACGTCGTCTTCGGTCTCCAGTACGCCGTGGATGCCGGTGGCGCTGATGCTCTTGACCGAGACGGTCTGCTTCACAGGAACCGGCGAGACCGCCGTGTCGTCATTGCGAGGACGGGGGTTCTCGGCGAGTTGGTCGAGGATGGTCGGGTAGGTGTGTTCCTCGAAGGTGTTGGCGATCTCGCGGACGACGGCGATCTGGCTCTCTCGACCGATCCGGTCGAGGATCGTGTTGACTGTCTGGGTCGCGTTGCGCTTGGCGGCGTCAGTGGCGTCGAGGTAGATCGTGCTGGTCTGGAGGGGCGCCCAACGTGAGTCGATCTCCAGGAGCGCAGCGTCGCGGTTCGCGAGAAGCGCCTCGCTGATGCGCGCCTCAAGCTCGACTGCGGCGGCTTTCAACTTGGTCATGCGGTTACCACGGAAGGCTTGCGGGTCTGCGAGGAGTCCGGCCACCTCCTGGCTGCTCCCAGCGGGCAGATAGTTGAGGTTGTTGGCGTTGGTCGTGAGGAGTTCGCTTGCCTCGTCTTAAATCTTGCGCTGGGCCCCGCCGAGGAAGGCTTGGATGGGGTCGATGATGTCTGTCTTCGCGTCGAGCAGGTCGTCGGTAGCGGCGAAGTCGGTCAGGTACCAGTCATCGGGCTTGCCCACGACAGAATCCAGCAGCGCGATCGGAGCTTCGAGCTGAGTCACGAAGGGGTACTTGGAGCCGCTGACTCGCGCCTTGAGTTCTTCGCTCTTGGCGCGGAGGCGCTCGCTTGTATGCCGTGCCAGTTCGAGCGGATCTTTCGGCACGGCGGGGTCATCAAAGAAGTCCGTGCAGAAGGCCCGAAGCGTGGCGACCTTGCGCTGGTCGAAGGTCTTCTGAGGTGCTACGACGGCGTGGGAGTGCTTCTGTGTGTTGCGCAGTGCTGCCGCGATTTCGCTGCGCTTGAGGATGTTCGAGTCGACCGTGAGAGTGATCTTCGAGGTGCCGACGAGCCAGGCGACGACGCACTCGATGGAGGCGAGGTCCCAACCGTAGGGCTTGGCCTGGAAGTGATCGACGATCTTCTTGACGGTGATCTGCTCCCCGAGACGGTCGCGCTGCAGCACGTACGACAGCACCTCATCTGCCGGGGCCGCGAGCGCGTGCATTGAGGAGTCGTCAATCATGGCGGCTTGGTCGGGGTTCGCGAACCCGGCAACCTGCTGCTCGCTGTAGGTGCGTCCACCGAGCAGGCTGAGCTGCGTGTAGGTACGCGCGATGAGGTCTTGGAACCCCTCGGTGATCCGCGTGACTGCTTCCTGCGACCCGGATGTGAGGTCTGCGGCGTTGATCACGAGATCGGCTCGCCCGACGGCCCGGCGGATTCGCTCTACCAGCTCCTTCTCGCGCTGCGCGTTCTGAGTCGCCTTGGCGCGCAGAATCTGCTCCTCGACCGGAGAGAGTGAACTGGTCTGCTTGCGCTTGGTGTACTTCTCGGTCTTGATCAGCAGCCGCAGGTCGGCCAGCACCCGGTCGTCCGGGGCGAGGACCACGCGCAGTTCGTCCTTGCCCGCCGAGTGCATGCGAATCTCCTCCGGCCCGTAGGGGTACTCGGGAGTGATGAAGTGCAGCGAGAGCTCGCGCTGCTGACCGAACGCTTGGTCGTCGAGCTTGTATCCGAATGGGAAGTCTTGCCCGTTCTTCGCGTACCGGAGTTTGGAGGTCTTGACCACATCGCCGGAGAGAATCTTGTTCAGCCGGGTGGAGACCTCAGATGAGTCGATCTCGACGTTCTTGATCTCTTCCTCGATTACCTGCTCTTCGTTGGTCAGGTACTCGTAGACGTTGCCGTTGCGCTGTACGTATGTCTGGGTTTCCAGGAGCGTGAGCGCGTCTTGAACCTGCTTGGACAACGCGGGCAGGTCGAGTCCGAACCGGTCGTAGACCAGCACGGTCAGGTTGCGCGGAGTGGCCTGGAAGCTCTCGACGTATTTCACCAGGAACAGTGCCTTGAGCAGTCGCACGGCGAGCTTGGTGACCGGTGAACCGCTGTCGGGCAGGTCACGCTCGGCACGGTCAATCGAGCGCTGTGCCGCGGACTTCAACGACGCGCGGATGCCTGCGAACATGGCGTCGAAGGTGGCCAACGTGCCGATCTCGACATTGCCGATGTCCTTGGCGACTTGCTGGACGACGCCGAGCATGGACCGCTCACCAACGGAACTGTTGCGGCCCTCGAAGACGTTGTGGTCGGAGATGCCCTCGATCGCGGCTTGGAACAGCGGGAACTGGTAGCTCACGAACGGGTAGGTGCCGACGAAGTGGGTCTCGTCTGTGAAGTTCCGGTAGGTCTTCGCTCCATCGACGAAGTCGAACAGTGTCTTGAAGTTCGCAGACTCCTGCGCGTAGACGGCTTCGAGGACCTGGGTGCCCTTGTCGTTCTTCTCCAGCAGTCGCTTGCGGATGACCTCTTCGACGTCTGCGGAGGTGAGCTTCACTCGGGTCTTGAACCGGGCCTGAATCTTCGAGAAGTCGTTGCCCTGCTGTTTGGTGCGGTCGCCGACGACCTTGTCCATGTCCTCCTGGGAGGTCACGAACACCCAGGCCCGTCCGCCGCACTTCGTGTTCAGCGACTCGGCGATCGTCTGAAGGTTCAGCATCAGATGCGTGTTCGAGCCGATGAACTGGCCGACCTCATCCACGAAGAAGTTCAATCGGTAGCCTGCGGGCTGCTTGTCTAGCCAGGTGCGGACCTCGTCGGCAAAGTCCTCGATCGAGACCGAGTAGGTGTCCTGGTAGGTCTTCAAGATGTCGGGTGCGGCAGATGCGTCGAGGCCGGTGATCTGGGCGTATGCCTCGTTGACTTGCTTGCGCACGGTTGGAAGGCCGAAGCTCGGTCGGCGCTCCATCCACTCCCGGCCCGACGCAGCTTGGAACGCGCTCTTGAACGCATCGAGTTGCCCCTCGTCGTCGAGCTGGCGCTCGAAGCGGGCGATGTGTCCCTGGTCGCCGTAGTAGCCGCGAGACTCGTCGAAGACCTTCACGAACACGCGCAGGAGGGCGTCGGTCTGATCCTTGCTGATCAGGGTGGCCTTCTGATCGATGTTGAACAACAGGCTCTTCGCCGGGATGCGGTCAGCTTTATCAAGAAGGGGCGGCAGAAAGGCGTCTGCGGCCTTGGCGCGGAAGCTCTCCGAGACGCGCTCGCGGGGGAAGTTGTCACCCTCCACATCGCCGAGGAGATGCGCGAGCATCTTCAACAGGTGGGACTTGCCGGAGCCGAAGAAGCCTGAAATCCAGACACCGTTCGCGTTGGTGTAGTTCGTGTACGCCTCAAGCAGAAGCTCCAGTCCCTTGGCGGCTTCATTGGTCAGGACGTACTCGTCGACCTCGGTGCCCAGGTGTGCAACGTCGTCAGCCTTGATGACGCCCTCGATGGGCCGCTGGACGTCCTTGGCGAAAATCTCGGTGAGGTGCATGACGGTCACGGTTCCTGTTCCAGAATGTTCTTGGCGCGGTAGTACTGGTCGTCCTTCAACCTGCCGAACAGCACGAGCGACGAGCCGAGGGTGTCGGACTGCTCATAGCGGCCGGGGAAGAACATGAGCATCGGTTTGCCCACAACGACGCTCTGCAAGTTGTTCAGCACGTTGTGGGAGCGGATGTAGGGGAACACCTCACCGATCCCGGTGAGGAACACGACGTCGAACCCGCCGTCAGCGAGCCGTTCTCGGATCGCGGGCGCGAGATGCTGCTGTGGGTTGAGCATTGACTGCAACATCTCGGTGAACTCCGCCTTGTCGAGGTCGGACTCCACTTCGAGAACCTCGTCCCAGTCGCCGCGCTCTTTGAGTACGTCGACCGACAGGTCATAGAGGTTGATCTCGCGGACCTCGATGCCCTTGCTGGCGAGTCGGTTCTTGACCCGTTTCTTCGATTTCGCTACGTCGAGGGCGTGCTCGGGCTCGTATGGGTAGATGAAGAACGGGACCTCGTTCGACAGGCCTTCCATCTTGAGGAAGCGCTCGCCGCTGAGCACCGCGAACAGGTGCTCTTCCTGGTGAGTGAGTTCGCTCGGTGTCACGACGCACCCTCCTTGCTGTCTCGGGTCGGGAGGAACCGAACGTCGCTCGGTGTCTGGGCTTCGAACGCCTCGCGGACGCGCTCGGACAGGGTGGCGTGGACGATCTCGCCGTTAGCGAGCAGCCCCGCTTCCGTCAGCATTCGGAACACCGTCGATCGGAGCTTCTGCAACGTGGAGTCCTTCACCTCAGCGAGTTCCGGGTGCCAGAGCGTCTTCCCACGAACGAAGCTGTCGAAGTCCCCGTAGCCCAGCACTGGAGTGAGCAGGAGAAACCGCTCCCGCACGACCTCCTCGGCGAAGTCACCGATGAGCGCATAGTGGCGACAAGCCGCCACCCACATCAGGTGACCGCGCTCGCTCGGGCTCGTGTCTCTCAGCAACTCCAACTCGTCGTCGGTGAGCGCAGCCAGACGCTGCGCCACCTCGCGCGCCAGTCGAAACCCGGCCGAGCTGGTTCGCGCCTGGAGCAGGTTCTCTGCGCGGAGCCGGTCTCGGACGATTCCCCAGTCACGAGCTTCGAGGTAGAGAGGCGCGGCGATCACTGCTTCTCGGGTCAGGAGGGCACCGCTGGTGAAGGACAGCGCGTAGCGGTCGTGCGCGGAGATGCTGTTCATCTGGAGCCTCCTTCCGGATTTTGGGCAGTGGATCAGGATATGGGGTACCACCGACAAAGCGTCAGCAGCAGCTCAAACTGAGCGGAACGATCACCCTGGCGGGGATGGGTCAGAGTCGGCGGCTGCGCCGCCACGGCGTACCCAGTCGTCGATCTCGCTGGCTTGGAACTTCCAGAGGCGGCCGACCTTGTGTGCGGGCATGGCCTTCTCGGCGATCCAGGTGTAGACGGTGTCTTTGGTGACCCCGAGGTGGGCGGCGATGTCGTCTGCGGACAGCCACGGCTCAGCCACGTTGGTCCTCCCTCGCACTACGTGACCCGGGCGGGCCAACATCTTCCATCGTATCGGGAGTTGTGCCGCTTCAACTGGGTTTGTCCGGACGTGGCCGAACGAGATAGGTGCGGCGAGTCGAAGTGATCAGAGCGTGAGCTGTCCACGGAGCCAGGCTGTCACTGCGGAGCGCCACCGCTCAGGATCGGAGTTCCAGGCGAGCGTGTGGTCGGCGTCGAAGGTCTCCAGTGTCACGAGGTCGGAGCGTCGGTCTCGGAGTGCTTGTGAGAGCCGGATGGGTGCTGAGCTGTCTCGTGCGCCGTGGAGGATCAGCGTGGGTGTGGTGAGCTCGGCGGCGCGAGTGATCCAGTCGAACTGGCGGAGCGGGACCGGCTCGGGCAGCCCGACCATGTTCGCGAGCGGCCCGGTGCTGAGCCACGGGACGGCGAGGTGTCCGGCTACGCCTGGGAGTCCACTGCGGGCGCAGTTGGCCTTGATCGTCTCGGTCCAGTTGAGCACCGGTGAGTCTAGGACGAGTGCGGTGATGAGTCCGTCGTGGCGGGGTCGGTCGGCGAGTTGGAGGGCGATGGCCGCGCCCATCGACCAGCCGAACAGCACGATCCGTTCCGCTCCTCGTCGGACGGCGTATCCGATGGCTTCGTCCACGTCTGCGGTTTCGGTGTGGCCGAGGGTTGTTCGGCCGGAGTCGACGCAGGGACCTTCGGTGGTGTTGCGGTAGGCGACGACGAGGGAGGTGTAGCCGAGTTCGGTGGCGACTTGGGCACCGCGGAGGGTTCCGGCACGGGTGCTGCCGAGTCCGTGGATGTGGATGGCCCAGGTCGAGGGGTCGCCGTCAATGCGCCAGGCCGGGCACGAACCCGCCTGGCTGGTGATGGCGATGGCGTGTGCGTTGAGTCCGGCGTCGGCTGGGGTGGCGTAGTAGATGCCGCTCCACGAGGCACGGTTACCAGCCACGAGTCTCAGCCCCGGCGAGGTGCCGGTGACGGCGCGGGCAACCCGATCCGGGCCACGGTCGGACACTTCTGCGGAGAGCTGGACCCACCCGCCACCTTCGAACCAGAGGTTGTAGATGCCGTCGGCGGTGGTCTGCGGGGTGCGGTCGAGCACGACCCGCTGAGCCCCGTCGTCGTGCTCGATGTCACGGATGGCGAGATCGAAGATGCGAGGGCCAGCTGGTGCGGTGAGGCGTCGCGCAATGGTCCAGCCTGCGCCGAGTGCGCTGGCGGTGACGAGCCCGGCTCCCAGGGCGATGCCGCGCTTCACGATGGACGCTCCTCGTGGTACGGCGCACCGATGCCTACGTCGTCCAAGGCCTGTGCTGGCTCGGTCGTCAGGGTGCTCTGGACTTGGCCGACGAGGTGCTGTTCGGCTTGTTCGAGCAGGGCGCGGGCGGCGTCGGTGATGGTGAAGGTGATGCGGGAGTCGATCATGGCGTCACGTATCTCGACGATCTCGCGGTGTAGGCGATCTTCCGGGTCGTCGCTCGCGGAGATTGGTTCTGCGTGGCTGAGGCCAGGTCGCACTCGGGTCGCGCGCTGCCAGAGCGGTTCGAGCCGGTCCGCGAGAGCCGCAGTGCTCCGACGGCGGGCGTAGTGCCGGGCGCGGCGGACGACGGGCTGTGCGACGAAGCCCGCGCAGAGAAGCAGGAATGTGAGCAGCGACAGGGGTGAGTAGGCGGGTTGCACGGCGCGCATCAGGGTGATCTGGCCTGTCACGTGGGCGATGTCCATGGTGAGGACGGCGAGGCAAAGCATGACGCCGAAGGCCGAGCCAAGGGTGAGGAGCGCGGCGGGGAGGCGTTGGATGCCGTGGTTGTTCCGATACTGGCGGGCGGCGAGGATCATCATCGTGGCGATCACGACGGCGGCGTAGGTGAAGTTGATGATGGAGTAGATCGCGGTCGCGGGCTGGTTGCCGAGGTCGGCCATGAACTGGGTGGTCGTGGTGCTGCGGTCGATGAAGGAGAACGCGATGGTGATCGCGGCCAGGGAGGCGATCAGGGTGGGGCGGCTGACGGCGGCCCGCACGAGCTGGGGTCGGTACTCGCCGGTGTGCATGACGGCGCGGCCGAGGAAGAACAGCCCGATCATCAGCAGTGCGTCTGCGGCGAGGGTGGCGATGTTTGTGCCGCCCAGGATCGGATCGACGGCGGCGTAGATGGCATCGACGTTGAGGGTCATGGCGATCGCGATGGTGATGGCGGCGTAGGTGATGCTGCGGTCTGCGCGTTTCCGGCGGATGATGAGCAGGCTCGCCACGAGTGCCCACATGAGGGCCGCGACGAGGGTCTGGGTCATCCGAATACCTCCAGGTAGCGGGACTCGGCGAAGGCGTGTCCTCGGATGCCTGCGGCGAGCCGGTCGGCGAGGGCTTCGGCGGTGATCTCGGTTTCGCAGTCGATGTCTTGCCGTTTGAGGAGGCGTCCTCGCGTGTAGGGCGGGATGTTGGGCAGCAGTGCGTCTTCGGCCGCGCAGTCCTCGCCTTCGCAGTGGCCGAGGATCATGTGGGCGAACTCGTGCAGGACGAACTGCTGGCGGTGCAGGGCGGAGTCACTGGGGGCGTGGAGCACGACATCCTCGGTCTCGCCGATCAGCCAGATGGCGCAGAGGCCGTCGCTGGTGTCGAGGTCTTCGAGTTCGTGCACGCGGAGTCTGCGCTGACGTCGAGCCTGGATCGCGTGGATGAGGTCGTCGAGGGTGAACGTCTGGCCGAGCTGGAGGTCCGCGACGGCCGCCGATACGGTCTGGTCGATATTCACGGTGCGCCCCTCTCGGTGGAGAGCACGTGGCCGGTATCGGCGTCGCGTTACGCGATACCTGTCAGTGCTCAGGCATGTGTGTCATTTCCTCATCCAGGAACTTGGTGATGGCGTGGAGTGCTCTCGGTGAGATG
>Ga0116179_1001374_pt1 | contig 18297 bp, 17 predicted proteins | sample AD_UKC071_MetaG_FD_89751 | JGI IMG/M metagenome (GOLD analysis project Ga0116179, IMG submission 89751) | Active sludge microbial communities of municipal wastewater-treating anaerobic digesters from USA - AD_UKC071_MetaG | ecosystem: Engineered > Bioreactor > Anaerobic > Digestate | place: USA...
AAATAGAAGTCCGGCACCCAGAAGGAGTGAATGACGTCAGCGGAGTCGAGCTGGAACCGTACGGTCTTGTTGACGGGCAGCACGAGTTCGGGGATCTTCTCGATCGTGCCGGCCTCATGCACGACCGCACCGACGGCCGGGTTGTTCGCCTCCATGTAGTTGAACGTCCACGACCACTTCTGGCCGATCACGTTGACCTGCAGGTCAGGCTTGTCGACCTTGGCCAGGACGCGGTTCTGGGCGTTGTAGGTGAACACGAACAGCACACCGATGATCAGCACCGGGATGATCGTGTACATGATCTCCATGGGCAGGTTGTAGGTGCTCTGCCGAGGAGCGTCGTTGGGCGAGCGCCGACGGAAGCGGATGATCGCATAGAAGATCAGCCCCCAGACCAGGACGCCGACAACCATGCTGGCGATCCAGGCGCCGCTCCACAGCGCGCCGATCGTGGTCGCCCGGTCGCTGGCGGCCTCCGGCATTCCCCAGCGGCCGAACTGCTCCGCGGTCGCCTGGCTGCAGCCGCCGAGCAGGAGCACGCCGGCCAGCAGGCCGAACCCGGCCCGTACGGTCACGCTTCGTCGCACCTTCTGCCCTTCCCGAACTGACACCCCTGAGTGGGCGTCGACACGTCGTGCTCACCCTAACGCAGGACTACACCGGTTGGGCAGCGTCGAAACGTTGCGCCACGGGGCGAGTCCAGGCTTCGGACAAGACAAAGACCCGCGACGGGTGTCGCGGGCCTCTGTCGGTGGTTCAGCGGCTCAGTGGAACGAGTCTCCACAGGCGCAGGAGTTCTGCGCGTTGGGGTTGTCGATGGTGAAGCCCTGCTTGTCGATCGAGTCGGCGAAGTCGATCGAAGCGCCCGCGAGGTAGGGTGCGCTCATCCGATCGACCCGCACGCTGACGGTGTCGAACGTGCTGACGACGTCACCGTCGAGCTGACGGTCGTCGAAGTAGAGCTGGTAGCGCAGGCCCGAGCAGCCACCCGGCTGGACGGCCACGCGCAAGGCGAGATCATCGCGACCCTCAGATGCCAGCAGGTGCTTCACCTTGCTGGCGGCCACGTCGGTCAGCACGATCCCGGTGCTGGTGCTGATGGTGTCGGTCATGCGGTGTTCCTCCTGGTCGGCTGCTCGCCTGTCGTCGTGAGCGGAGCGATGCTCATTCTACGTCGGTGACAACTCCGTGTCGTCCCTCGAGATTCCCCGTACCCCACGTCCAGGTGCTGGCGACCTTGGTCGCGAGCGCGCCGAACGACGCCTCGTCGACGGCGTCGGCGGGCTCAAGCCCGTACGCCGCCTCGATACCGAGGGTACGGAGCTCGCGTGACGAGATCCGTACGGAACGACAGACCGCCACACAGGGCAACGAAGCGGCCTCGGCCCAGGCGCGAGCGGCGGTGACCACCTCGCCGCCGGCCGAGCCGAAGTCGAGCGCGTCGGCCACGACGACGACGAGGTCTGCGCGCCGGACGGTCTCTCCCAGCCGAGCCACTTCGGCGAGCGAACCTGGCCCTGAGGCGATCGCACCGCCCAGAGCCAGCACGGCGAGTCCGAGCCCCCCGCCCGCGCCAGCGCCCGGGGGTGGCGTGGCCAGCCCCAGGTCGGCCGCCACGGTGGCGAAGCCACGGTCCTGGTCCAGCAGCTCAGGGATCGGCGGTACGGGCTCGCCTGCGTCCCGCGCCGCGGCGGCCGCAAGCGAGGCGACCCCCCGCATTCCGGTGAGCTCAGCGTTGACCTGCTCGGTCGGCACGACCCCCAGCAGCCGTACAGACCCCAGCCGCTCGCGTGCGGCAGCCAGGGCCTCGGCGAGGCGAGCGTCAGCTCCCGTCCGGCCCAGCACCCGGACCAGCCCGGCACCGGCATCGGTGGCCCCGCTGGTCGCCAGGTCGACCCAGACCTGGTCCGGGCGGGCGTCGCACGCCTCGGCCAGCGCCTCCCCCAGCGCCGTCGAGGTCTCCGTACCCGGGTGGGGGTCGGTCACGACCAGAATCCCGGAGCTTGCGCCCAGCAGATCGGTCACCGCGCCGCCAAGGCCGGCTCCAGCGGCGGCCTGGGGAACCAGGGCGACCTGATGGCCGCGGTTCGCCCATGCCCGCGCCACAGAAGCGCCGACGAGGCCCGCTCCCATGTCGCCGATCGCCTCGACAAGCACCAGTACCCGCACATGGTCAGGCTAGTGACTCCCGGAATGGGCCCGGACGACGTCCAGGGGCGGAGCGCATAGGATGACGGCACACTTCAGCGCAAAGGACTCGACGTGGGACTGTTCCGTCCGTACGAGCCGGGCAAGCCGGCCGACAAGACCGCCAGCGCGGCGCCCGCCACGGCAGGGTCCACTGGCGCGGCGCCGGCCGTCTCGACCACCGACACCACACCGGGCCGGCCCACCCGCAAGGCGGTTCCGACACCGACGCGTCGGCAGGCCGAGCTCGACCGTCGGCAGCGGTTGAACCCGGTCCGTACGAAGAAGGAGGCCAAGGCCTTCGAGCGTGACCAGCGCGCGAAGGTACGGCAGAAGGCGATGGTTGAGGCCGAGTCGCGGCCAGAGATGGTGCTGCTGCGTGACCACATCGACGCCCGCTGGAACGTGGCGGAGTTCATGCTGCCGATCATGCTGGTGGTGCTCGCCGTGTCGATGTTCGGCAACACGTACTCCCCGCTGGTGCTCGGCACGATGATCGCCACCTGGGTGCTGCTCGCCGTGGTCATCCTCGACCTGACCGTCATGTGGCGCAGCTACAAGAAGCTGCTGGCCGAGCGGTTCCCGCGGGCCACGCCGAAGGGCCTGCTGATGATGGGGGTCAACAGGGCCATGCAGATCCGTCGGTTCCGGCAGCCGCCGGCCCGGATCAAGCGCGGCTCCTCGTACTGATCGCTCCTCGCCGTCAGCCCACCCGTACCGGAAGGAACAGCCATGGAGTACCGCCACCTCGGCAGCAGCGGCCTCAAAGTCTCTGCCATCTCGTACGGCAACTGGCTCACCCACGGCAGCCAGGTCGAGGCAGAGCAGGCCACGAAGTGTGTGAAGGCCGCCCTGGATGCTGGCATCACGACGTTCGACACCGCTGATGTCTACGCCCGCACCAAGGCGGAGTCCGTCCTCGGCAAGGCACTCAAGGGGCAGCGGCGGGAGTCGCTCGAGATCCTCACCAAGGTCTACTGGCCGACCGGGGAGGGCCCCAACGACTCAGGGCTGTCGCGCAAACACATCATGGAGTCGATCAACGGCTCCCTGAAGCGGCTGCGCACCGACTACGTCGACCTCTACCAGTGTCACCGGTACGACCAAGCCACCCCGCTCGAGGAGACGATGGAGGCGCTGGCTGACGTCGTCCGGCAGGGCAAGGCGCTCTACATCGGCGTCAGCGAGTGGACCGCCGACCAGCTCCGGGCCGGCCACGCGCTGGCCCGAGAGCTGCGGATCCCCTTCGTGTCGAACCAGCCGCAGTACAACATGCTGTGGCGGATCATCGAGGCCGACGTGGTGCCGACCAGCCGTGAGCTGGGCATCGGGCAGGTCGTGTACTCCCCCATGGCGCAGGGGGTGCTGACCGGCAAGTACCTGCCCGGTGAGCCCGCGCCGGAAGGGTCACGGGGTACGGACACCAAGGGCGGCCAGGCGATGATCTCGCGCTGGCTCGACAACCAGGCTCTGCTTGAGCGGGTGCAAGACCTGACCGCGATCGCCCATGACGAGGGCCTGACGATGGGGCAGCTGGCGCTGGCCTGGGTGCTCGCCAACGACAATGTGTCATCGGCGATCGCCGGAGCGTCGCGGCCCAAGCAGATCCTGGAGAGCGCGGCCGCCGCTGGGCATCCCCTCTCCGACGACAACCTCGGTCGCATCGATGAGGTGCTCGGCGACGTGGTCAACCATGACGCGAGCCTGGTCGGCAAGGCCTCCCCCGAGAAGCGGCCCACCTGATGAGCGGCGCGTGGCGCTGGATGTGCGACGTCGAGGTGCCTGACCAGCCCAGCTTCCCCAGCCAGGCCGACGCCGAAGCGTGGCTGACCGACGCCTACCCCGACCTGATCGACGCTGGTGCCAGCGAGGTGACGCTGCTTGAGGGCGATCGGGTCGTGTACGGGCCGATGTCGCTGTCCGAGTAGCGTTCCGGAGGCTCAGCTCTCCCGTACCCCGGGGGAGACGAACGGCGGCTTGACCACGTCGAAGAGTTCTGTACGGTTGCGCACCACGACGCCCACGACCGATCCCACCTCGATGGCCGGGTCGATCAGCGCCAGCCCGATGCCCTGCTTGAGCGTGGGCGAGAAGGTGCCCGACGTGACCACGCCGGCGGGGTCGCCCGTCTCGGTGACCACCTCCATGCCGCGCCGGGGGATGCCCCGCCCCTGGGCCTTCAGGCCCCGCAGCACCCGCCGCGGACCGGCCTTCCGCTCCGACTTGAGCGCTGCGGATCCGTCGAACGACTCCTTCTTCCAACCGACCGCCCAGCCTGCAGATGCCTGCACAGGCGAGATCTCCAGCGACAGGTCGTTGCCGTGCAGCGGGTAGCCCATCTCCGTACGGAGGGTGTCGCGAGCAGCCAGGCCACACAAGGCCAGTCCGTGCGGCTCGCCCGCGGCGACCAGCGCGTCCCACACGACGCCAGCATCGTCAGCCCCGACCACGATCTCGTAGCCACGCTCGCCGGTGTAGCCCGTACGGCAGACCGTCAGCGGGATCCCCTCGTACTCCGCCTCGGCGAACTGCATGTAATCCATCCCGACCGGCAGCCCCGCAGCGGTGAGCACCTCGTCGGAGTGCGTGCCCTGGACAGCCAGGACGGCATGGTCCCCGTGCTGGTTCTCGATCTCAACACCCTCGGGCATGCCCTCTCGGAGCCGCCGGACGACCTCGGTCGTGTTGGCCGCGTTGGGGATCAGGAAGACCCGCTCGTCAGAGGTGACGTAGGCGATCAGGTCGTCGACGACCCCGCCGGACTTGTCGCACAGCATCGTGTACTGCGCCTGGCCGGCCGTCACCTTGCACAGGTCGTTGGTGAGCCTGGTGTTGAGGTAGGCCAGCGCTGCGGGTCCGGTCACCAGCGCCTTGCCCAGGTGGCTGACGTCGAAGATGCCGACCCGCTCCCGGACTGCCGTGTGCTCAGCCAGGACGCCGGTGTACTCCAGTGGCATCGACCAGCCGCCGAACTCGGCGAACTTGGCCCCTGCGGCAGCGTGGCGGCCGTGCAACGGGGACTGGAGAAGCTCGGTCATGGGTCCTCCTCAGGGAGCCGGGCGCGGTGTGCCCTCGCGATCGTCGAGCCTACTGTGACGGGCGGTAGGGTGACGCTGAGAGGGCAACGATCCAGGCCCAGACAAGCGGAGAGGTGGCGACAGATGGTCGCAGTGACGTGCGCAAAGTCAGTTCCCAAGGACGCTGATGTCGTTCTGGTCGGACTCACTGAGGTGTCGGGGGCGCCGTACCTGCTCGACGCCGGTCCGGACCTCGAGAAGGAGTTCACCAAGCGGCTGGGCACCTCGCCGCTGGCGCTCGCGCTCGACCTCGGCGCCAAGGCCAAGCTGGGCAGCGTGACGATGCTGCCGACCGTGGGCGTACGGCTCGTCGTCGTCGGGCTTGGCAACGTCGATGTCACCCCCGAGCAGATCCGTCGGGCGGTTGGCAACGGTATCCACGCCCTCGCCAAGCTTGAGCCAGCCGCCCCCTTGCACGTGGCTGTGGCGCTCGACCAGACCGACCCCGATGTGCTGAAGGGCGCCGCTGAGGGTGCACTGCTGGGCGCCTACACGTTCGCCAAGCTCGGCGCTGACGCTCCCAAGGCGCTGCTCAAGCACGTCACGATCGTCACGTCGAGCACCCGTTCCGAGGCGAAGGACGCCGTGGCGATCGCCAGCACCGTGGATGCCGCGGTCAACCAGGCCCGTGACTGGATCAATCAGCCAGCCAACCTGCTCTACCCCGAGACGTTCGCCAACCAGGCCTCGGCTGTCGCTCGCGCGGCCAAGCTCAGCGTGGACGTCTGGGATGACAAGGCACTGGCCAAGGATGGCTTCGGCGGCATCCTGGCCGTCGGTGGCGGCTCGGACCGCAAGCCGCGCCTGGTGCGAATCTCGTACGCCCCACGCGGCGCACGCAACCACCTGGCTCTGGTCGGCAAGGGCATCACCTTCGACTCCGGTGGCCTCAACCTCAAGCCCGGCGAGTCGATGTACACCATGAAGAACGACATGTCCGGCGCCGCAGCGGTGATCGCCGCCATCAAGGCGATCGCAGAGCTGGGCCTCAAGGTCAAGGTGACCGCGTACGCCGCGATGGCCGAGAACCTGCCGTCAGGGTCGGCGTACCGCCCGTCCGACGTGCTCACGATGTACGGCGGCAAGACCGTCGAGAACTACAACTGCGACGCCGAAGGCCGACTCGTGCTCGCGGATGCGCTGGCGCGCGCTGGCGAGGACAAGCCTGACCTGGTCGTCGACGTGGCCACCCTCACCGGAGCCTGCGTCGTCGCCCTCGGCGAGAAGACCGCTGGTGTGCTGGCCCGTCATGAGGTCACCTCCGACCAGTTGCTCGACGCCGCCGACGCAGCCGGTGAGGCGTTCTGGCCGCTGCCGATCACCGACGAGGTCGTCGAGAAGCTCACGTCGAAGGTCGCCGATCTCAAGTCCGGCGGGCCCCGCTGGGGCGGTGCCCTGATGGCGGCTGCCTTCCTGCGTGAGTTCGTGCCAGGTGACACGCCGTGGGCTCACCTCGACATCGCTGGCCCTGCGTTCAACGACGGCGAGCCCTACGACTACGTCCCCAGCGGCGGTACGGGCGTCGCCGTCCGTACGCTCGTGGCGCTGGCGTCATCGCTGCAGGGCTGAGCCATGTCCGACGGGACCGGTGCCCGTACGACAGATCCACCCACGCCTGACCTCGTCGTTGTGGGCGGTGGGCCGACCGGGATGTACGCGGCGGCCCTGGCTGCCCATCGGGGCTTGAACGTGCTGCTGGTCGAGGCCGACGACCGGCTCGGCGGCTCGGCCTCGCGCGGCGATGGGCTGATGTGGCTGCCGGAGGACTCCGAGGAAGCACACGAGTACGTGGCGTCGGTCGGTCCGTCCCGCCCCCCGTTGTCGGCTGCGGTCGTGCAGCACGGCGCATCCGTACGACAGACCCTCGCCGACTGTGGCGTCAGACTGCAGCAGGTCCCCGAACCGGATGCGCACGACTTGCCCGGATCGGGCCGCGGCCGAATCTGGGAGCCGTCCGCCACCGATGCCAGGCGCCTCAAGGAGCACCGCGGCGAGCTCAGGATCGTCGAGACCTCGATCACCTACACCGATGCGAGGCGGATGGTGGTGTCGCTGCGACACCCGGTCTTTCTGGCACGCACCGCCAGGGTGCTGGGTGGACGTGCCCTGCTCTCGCGCGTCGCCGGTCGGCAGCCCACCGTGGGTGGCTCGGCGCTGGTCGTCGGGCTGATGTCGGCGCTACTCAAGGCACGGGTTCCCGTGTGGCGGTCGAGCCCGCTGGTGGGTCTGGTCGGCGGCGAGTCGGCGGGCGTGGTCGTCCGGCATGACGAGGAGGACGTGCTGATCCGGCCGCGGCTCGGCGTGCTGCTCACCGCTGGCGGGTTCTCCTTCGACCCCGAACGCCGCCTCGCGCACCTGTCGTCGCACGCCGACCCGACGGTCTCGCTGTCGGCGCCACTGAACAACGGATCGGCCTTGACCGCGGCGCTGGCGCTCGGCGCGGCCGAGGGTGGGTACGGCGATGCCGAGTGGCGGCCCGTCATCGTGACGGTCGACGGAGAGCGTCACCCGGTCGACCTGGTGCGCTGTCTGCCGTTCAGCATCCTGGTGGACCAGACGGGCAACCGGTTCTGTGACGAGGCTGCACCAGGCGTGGAGATCGGGCGAGCCATGCTCAACCGGGCACGTGAGACGCGCGACTCCACCGCCTTCCTCGTGATGGACGACCGGCACCGGAAGCGCTACCCGCTCGGGCCCTGGCCACCGCGACTGCTGCCCAACAGAGCTGTGGCCAACGGTGAGTTGCAGCGCGCCGACACCGTGATCGCGCTGGCCGGAGAGCTCAGCGTCGACAAGGCTGGCCTGGTCGGTCAGGTCACCGCGTTCAACGGATATGCCAGCAAGGGCGCCGACCCGGATTTCGGCCGGGGCTCCTCCCGCGCCGACCGGGCCAAGGGCCAGCCGTTGCATCGGAAGAACCCCAGCCTGGGAGCGCTGGAGCGCCCGCCGTACTGGGGTGTACTGGTCCATGCCGCGGACGTGTCGACTCGCGGCGGGCTGGTCACTGACAGCGCTGGGCGAGTGCTCGACCGCAACGGTGGTCCGGTTCCTGGCCTGTTCGCGGCAGGGGCGATCGCTGCTCTGCCCTGGGGTGAGCGGGAGCCCGCTCCTGGGGCAGGATGCGGCGCGTCGCTGGTGGCTGCCCACGCCTCGGTGCTGACGATGCTCACCTCCCGGGACGCCTGATCGCGCCGTACCGACGCATGCGTTGAGAAATCGTCCGGCAGGGGCACTAGGCTGGCCGAGAACCGCTGGTCGCACAGCAACGCGAAGGAGCCTGAAGTCATGTCGACGCCCGTCACTCTTCCCGCCCTGGGTGAATCCGTCTCCGAAGGCACTGTCTCTCGCTGGCTGAAGCAGGTCGGCGACACAGTCGAGGCCGACGAGCCGTTGGTCGAGGTGTCGACCGACAAGGTTGACACCGAGATCCCCTCCCCCGTCGCCGGCACGATCCTCGAGATCCGCGTCGCCGAGGACGAGACCGCGGCGGTCGGTGCCGTGCTGGCAGTGATCGGTGAGGCGTCCGAGGCTGGTGGCGATGCCCCCGCAGACGACGCGCCCGCCGAGGACGCTGCCCCTGCGCCTGACGAGCCGTCGACCGAGAAGGACGAACCGGAGCCGGCTGTTGAGGCCGCGTCCGAGCCGAAGGCAGAGCAAGCCGAGGCGGCGAAGCCCGCAGCGCCTGCCTCTGGTGGCGAGACCACCGAGGTCACCCTCCCCGCTCTGGGTGAGAGCGTGTCGGAGGGCACCATCTCCCGCTGGCTCAAGCGCGTCGGCGACACTGTCGAGGTCGATGAGCCCCTCGTCGAGGTCTCCACCGACAAGGTTGACACCGAGCTGCCAGCGCCCGCTTCCGGCACGATTCTTGAGATCCGCGTGGCCGAGGACGAGACCGCTCCCGTCGGCGCCGTGCTGGCGATCATCGGCGCTGCAGCCGCCGAGGCTGACGCCGCTCCCGCGCCGGCCGAGCCCGCCGCTGAGGAAAAGGCTGCCGAGGCTGCACCGAAGGCCGAGCCCGAGCCGGAGGCTGAGGAGCCCACGCCCAAGCGCGCGGCGCCCGAGCCCGAGCCCGAGCCTGCCGAGCCTGAGCCGAAGGCCGAGGAGGAGGGTGCTCCGGCAGCCAGCAACGAGGTGGCCCCGCGGGCGACTACCGGAGACGCTGAGGCGGAGAGCTACGTCACCCCGCTGGTCCGCAAGCTCGCTTCGCAGCATGGCATCGACCTGGCGAGCGTGACCGGCACTGGTGTCGGTGGCCGGATCCGCAAGCAGGACGTGCTGGAGGCGGCTGAGCAGGCGAAGAAGGCCGCCGAGGCGGCCAAGGCAGCAGCGGACGCGCCGGCCGCGGCCACGGCGGCTCCCGCCGCCGCATCAACCTCGCCAGCGGCTCCGGCCGCCAGCCAGCGCGGCACCACCGAGAAGATCTCGCGCCTGCGTGCCACGATCGCTCGTCGCATGGTCGAGTCGCTGCAGGTCTCGGCCCAGCTCACCGCCACCGTTGAGGTCGACCTGACCGCGATCTCGCGGCTGCGCGCCAAGGTCAAGGACGAGTTCAAGGCCCGTGAGGGTGTCGGGCTGTCGTACCTGCCGTTCATCGTCAAGGCCGCGGTCGAGTCGCTGAAGCAGTTCCCGAAGGTGAACGCCACCATCGACACCGAGGCCGGCACGGTCACGTACCCTGACGCCGAGCATGTCGGCATCGCGGTTGACACTGAGAAGGGCCTGCTGGTCCCGGTGATCAAGGACGCCGGCGACCTGTCCGTGGCGGGCATCGCCAAGAAGATCGGCGACCTCGCGTCCCGTACCCGCGCCAACAAGGTGACCCCGGACGAGCTCGGTGGCGGCACCTTCACCATCACCAACTACGGCTCGGCCGGCACCCTGATGGACACGCCGATCATCAACCAGCCGCAGGTGGCCATCCTCGGCACAGGCGCTCTGGTGAAGCGTCCAGTCGTGATCGATGACGAGCACCTGGGCGAGATCATCGCGGTGCGCGACATGATGTACCTCTCGATGTCCTACGACCACCGCCTCGTCGACGGTGCCGATGCCGCCCGCTTCCTCAGCGCTGTGAAGGCCCGTCTGGAAGGTGGCGACTTCGCGGCTGAGCTGGGCGCCTGAGCCCAGCCGGAGCCGGCAGGGGGTCAGAAGCCGGAGGCGTCCGGTCGGTAGAACACGTGCGCGTAGCCGCAGTTCGTACAGATGAACAGCTGCAGCACGTGGGACGAGAAGCCGTGGACGCCTTGGAGCCTGCCAGCCTCTGAGCGGAACGTGACGCCCGAGCACACGGTGCAGACCAGGGAGTGTTCGCTGCTCCTCGGCTCCCCTGGCGTCGGGTTCTCCTGCCCGGGGTAGTTCTCGTACTCCACCACGACGGTCCTCTCGATTGGCTGTCCGAGAGCATAGACGGGGCCCGGACCGGCCTCTTGGAGCGGCGTACGATCACACGGTGACCCTCGACGTGATGCGCATCGGGCTCGATGAGACCCCCGCCCGACTGATCGACTACCAGTGGGCCTGGGACGAGCAGCGCAAGATCCACGCCGAGGTCGCCGACGGAACACGGCCCGGTGCGGTGATGCTGCTACAGCACGCGGACGTCTACACGGCTGGCCGTCGTACGGAGCCTCACGAGCGACCCCTCGACGGGACCCCGGTGGTCGACGTCGACCGCGGCGGGAAGATCACCTGGCATGGCCCGGGCCAGCTGGTCGGCTACCCGATCGTGAAGCTGCCCGACGGGATCTATGTCGTTGACTACGTGCGGCGGCTCGAGGAGGCACTGATCCGCACCCTGGCTGACTTCGGCTTGTCGTCCGGCCGGGTGGCCGGCCGTTCCGGGGTCTGGCTCCCCGCTGGCGGTGGCCGTCCAGAGCGCAAGATCGTTGCCGTTGGCATCCGGGTGAGCCGCAACACCACCCAGCACGGGTTCGGCTTCAACGTGTCGTCCGACCTTGGCTCGTTCGGGCGCATCGTGCCTTGTGGAATCACCGATGCGGGCGTGACGTCGCTGGGTGCTGAGATCTCGGACGCACCAACCGTCGCCGAGGCAGCCACCGCGGTCGAGCCGCACCTGCGCGACCTGCTCACCTGGGACTGACCTCCGTACGCCCAAGGTAGGCTGTCAGGCGTGACTGTCTCCCCCGAAGGCCGCCGGCTGCTGCGCGTCGAGGCGCGTAACGCCACCACCCCCATCGAGCGGAAGCCCTCGTGGATCCGTACGCGGGTGCAGATGGGCCCGAACTACACCGACCTGCAGCAGATCATGCGCTCCGAAAGTCTCCACACGGTCTGTCAGGAGGCTGGCTGCCCCAACATCTTCGAGTGCTGGGAGGACCGCGAGGCTACCTTCCTGATCGGGGGCGACGCCTGCACTCGCCGCTGCGACTTCTGCCAGATCGAGTCGGCGAAGCCCAAGGGGTACGACACCGCGGAGCCGGAGCGGGTCGCCGACTCTGTCAAGAAGATGGGCCTGCGCTACGCCACCGTCACCGGCGTCTGCCGCGATGACCTGCCCGATGAGGGTGCCTGGCTGTACGCCGAGACGATCCGGGCGATCCACCGCGCCGTGCCGGGCATCGGTGTCGAGATGCTGGCCCCGGACTTCAGTGCCCGACCCGAGTTGCTCGACGAGGTGTTCAGCACCCGTCCGGAGGTGTTCGCCCACAACGTCGAGACCGTGCCTCGGGTGTTCAAGCGGATCCGGCCTGGTTTCTCGTACGAGCGTTCGCTCCGCGTGCTGACGATGGCCAACGAGGCCGGCCTGGTGACGAAATCCAACCTGATCCTGGGTCTCGGCGAGACCCGCGAGGAGGTCTCCGAGGCGCTGCAGCAGTTGTGCGACGCGGGCACCCACCTGGTCACGATCACCCAGTACCTGCGCCCCAACGTGACCCTGCATCCGGTGGAGCGCTGGGTGGAGCCGCAGGAGTTCGACGAGCTGGCCGACGAGGCCCGTGAGATTGGCTTCCTGGGCGTGCTGTCCGGGCCCCTCGTACGGTCCTCGTACCGAGCCGGGCGGCTCTATCGTCAGGCGCTAGAATCGCTCGACCGCGGGCGTCTGGTGACCGCGACCGTGGAGGGATGACATGGCGACGAGCGAACGCGCGAAGGCGCTGGCCGAGCAGCAGAAGGCTGAGAAGAAGGCCCTGCGCGAGAAGCGCAAGAACTCGACCAACCCTGCCGACTGGGGCCGGATCCGTCAGATCCGCGAGGCCTACCGGGTCACCCACGAGTACGACAAGCAGCTGCCGCTGTTCGTCTTCGGGGCAGGGATCCTGGCGTTCGTCCTGATCATGCTGCTGGGCCTGGTCTTCCAGCCTTGGTGGCTGTGGATCCTCGTGGGGATCATGGCAGGCCTCACCGCTGGGCTGGCTGTGCTGACGTGGCGGGTCAAGGGTGCGACCTACAAGCGCTACGCCGGCCAGGCGGGTTCAGCCGAGGTCGCGATGGGGATGCTCGGCAAGGAGTATGTGAAGACGCCCGTCATCATGGCGACCCGCGACCTTGACGTCGTGCACCGAGTGGTAGGCCCGTGCGGCATCGTGCTGATCGCCGAAGGCGACCCCGGTCGCGCCCGCAAGCTGCTGCAGACCGAGGCAAAGAAGCACGAGTCAGTGAAGTTCGGGATTCCGGTCACCACCCTGATGTGTGGCGAGAAGGACAAGCAGATCCCGCTGGCCAAGCTGGCTGCCCACATCAAGAAGCTGCCGAAGGCCATCCAGCCCTCGGAGGTCACCGACGTGGTGGCGCGGCTCAAGGCGCTCGACGCGATGCGGCCGAAGGTGCCGATGCCGAAGGGTCCGATGCCGACCTCAGCCAAGGGGTCGCGTCAGGCGATGCGCGGACGCTAGTCCGGCAACTGCATGGCCAACCTGATCAATGCCGAGCGGATCTCGAAGACGTACGGGACCCGCATCGTCCTCGACGACGTCTCTGTCGGCCTCTCGTCCGGTGACGTCATTGGCGTCGTCGGCCGCAACGGTGACGGCAAGTCGACGCTGCTCGGCATCCTGACCGGCTCTGTCCATCCGGACACCCTGACCACCGACGGCAAGCCCGGCGGGCGGGTCGTACGGTCCGGCTCGGTGTCGATCGGGGTGCTCGGGCAAGCCGACGACCACGACAGCAGAGCCACCGTCCGCGACGTGATTGTGGACGGAGCGCCTGACCACGCCTGGGCGGCCGACGCCCGTACTCGTGCTGTCGTCTCCCACCTGCTCGGCGGGATCGACCTGGACGCTCCCCTGTCACGACTCTCGGGCGGGGAGCGGCGGCGTACGTCGATCGTTGCGCTGCTGCTCGGGCACCACGACCTGCTCGTGCTCGATGAGCCGACCAACCACCTCGACGTCGAAGCGGTGGCCTGGTTGGCGACCCACCTCAACGAGCTGCAGGCGCGGGGTACGGCGATGCTGGTGGTCAGCCACGACCGCTGGTTCCTGGACGCGATCTGCACCCGTGTGTGGGAGGTGCACGACGCCGTCGTGGATGCCTATGACGGTGGCTACGCAGCCTACGTACTGGCCAGGGCCGAACGCTCGCGCCAAGCGGCCGCCGCCGAGTCGCGTCGTCGCAACCTGCTACGCAAGGAGCTCGCCTGGTTGCGCCGCGGCCCACCCGCCCGCACGTCGAAGCCCAAGTTCCGGATCGACGCCGCCAACCGGCTGATCGAGGACGTACCGGAGCCTCGCGACCGGGTGGCGCTGCAGCAGTTCGCGTCGGCGCGGCTCGGCAAAGACGTGTTCGACCTCGAAGCTGCCAGCCTGGTCCTGCCCGACGGCCGGACTCTGCTCGACCAGGTGACGTGGTCGATCGGCCCCGGCGACCGGATCGGGCTGGTCGGCGTCAACGGCGCGGGCAAGACGACGCTGCTGAGGCTGCTGACGGGCGAGACTTCGGCCACGTCCGGCAAGGTCAAGCGGGGTCGCACACTGCGGATCGGACATCTCAGCCAGCAGGTGGCCGAGCTGGACCCGACCGAGACAGTGCTGGAGTCCGTCGAGTCGCTGAAGCGGCAGACCAGGCTGGAGACCGGCAAGGAGCTGTCGGCGTCGACCCTGCTGGAGGACTTCGGGTTCCGCTCGCTGTCGACCCGGATCGGCGAGCTCTCGGGCGGTGAGCGGCGTCGGCTTCAACTGCTGCGGCTCTTGCTCTCTGAGCCGAACGTGCTGCTGCTTGACGAGCCGACCAACGACCTCGACATCGACACGCTGACGGTCGTTGAGGACCATCTGGACGGCTGGCCCGGCACGCTGATCGTGGTCTCCCACGACCGCTACTTCCTCGAGCGCACCTGCGACGTCGTCTACGCACTGATGGGAGACGGCCGGTGCGTGCTGCTCCCGCGAGGCGTGGACGAGTACCTCGAGCATCGGGCAAAGGTCACCGAGCCACGCTCGGCGTCAGGGACGAAGGCGCCGACGTCGACTGGTGCAGCTGGCGTGTCACCCGCGGTGGTGCGACAGGCCCGCAAGGACATGGCGCGGATCGACAGCCAGCTCGAGAAGCTCGCCGTACGGATGGACAAGCTCCACGCCGACATGGCCGCGCAAGCGTCGGACCACGTGGCTTTGGCGAAACTCGGGGCCGAGCTGGACGATCTCACCGATCAGCAGGCAGCGCTCGAAGAGCAGTGGCTGGAAGCGGCTGCCGTCCTGGAGTGAGACCGGGTCTGGCCGTCGCGTCAGGGGGTCTTCCGACTGGCTCGGTTGATCACGACGGTGTTCAGCAGGACGTCGTCGAGGGCCCGGCGGTTGGGGCCGAGGATCACGGCGGGAAAGACGAGGCAGATCATTGCTGTACGGACGGCAGCGCGCCAGAATCCAATCACCCCACCGCCGACCTTGACGACCGCGATGCGGGTGATCAGCTGCCCGAAGGAGCCCGAGGCGAAGGTCGTCAGGAGGGTCTTCTGCACGAAGAACACCGCCATCGTCATCCACGCCTTCCAGCCACCCTCGCGCATCACCCCGATGCCGAACAGGGCGATCGCGACCACCATGGAGGCGCCCCAGTCGATCAGCAGCGCCCCGAACCGGGATCCCCACGAGGCCAGCGACCCTCGGCCGGATGCCGGGAGGCCAAGATCAGCCCCGGGATGCGTGGGGGTTTCGGAGGCAGCAGGCATCTGCCGAGCATATCCGTGCCGCCTCCGCCCTCGTCCGGCCCGGATCAGCCCTCAAGCGATCTCCGCGCATCAGCCAAGTCACCTAGAGGTGCAGCGCGTCTGTCGGCGATTTCGTGAAGCCGAGCTTCTGGTAGAAGGCTGCCGCAGGGGCCTGGAGGGCATGAACCACCAGAACCCGCACTCCGATCCGGTCGGCCGCTGCCAGCGGCGACAGAACTGCATCACGGACCAGGTATCGGCCGAGCCCGGATCCTTGAGCGCTCGCGTCCACGGCCAGGCGAGCTAGGAGCAGGCGACTGTCGTCTGTTGTACGAGCACCGCAAACCCCCGGCCGCGTGAGCGGTCCGGGGGCGAGGAGCGGAGCGTTGGAGCCCTGGGATGGGGCGCTGGCCCGGCTTGCCGGGCCAGCAGGACCATCACAGGTCGTAGTACATCTCGAACTCGTGCGGGTGCGGGCGCTGCCGGATGGCGTTGATGTCTTCGCGCTTCATCTCGATCCAGGTCTCGATCAGGTCGGAGGTGAACACGTCGCCCGCGAGCAGGTAGTCGTGGTCCTTCTCCAACTCGTCGAGCACGGCATCCAGCGAGGCAGGCACCTGGGCGACCTCGGCGTGCTCATCCGGGGGCAGCTCGTAGAGGTCCTTGTCGATGGGGGCTGGCGGCTCGATCCGGTTCTGGATGCCGTCGAGACCGGCGAGCAGGCAGGCGGCGAACGCCAGGTACGGGTTCGACGACGGATCGGGGCAGCGGAACTCGAGGCGCTTGGCCTTCGGGTTCGAGCCGGTGATCGGAATCCGGATACAGGCTGAGCGGTTGCGCGACGAGTAGACGAGGTTCACCGGCGCCTCAAAGCCCGGCACCAGACGGTGGTACGAGTTCGTGGTCGGGTTGGTGAACGCCAGCAGCGACGGCGCGTGGTGGAGGAGGCCGCCGATGTACCAGCGGGCCAGGTCGGACAGGCCGCCGTACCCTGCCTCGTCGGCGAACAGCGGGTCACCGTTCTTCCAGAGCGACTGGTGCACGTGCATGCCAGAGCCGTTGTCACCGAAGATCGGCTTCGGCATGAACGTGACGGTCTTGCCGGCCTCCCAGGCGGTGTTCTTGATGACGTACTTGAACATCTGTACCTCATCGGCCGCCTTCAGCATGGTGTTGAAGCGGTAGTTGATCTCGGCCTGGCCTGCCGTACCAACCTCGTGGTGGGCACGCTCGACCTCGAGGCCGACGTTGGTGAGGTTGCGCACCATGTCGTCGCGGAGGTCGCTGAAGTGGTCGACCGGGGCGACCGGGAAGTAGCCACCCTTGTACTTGACCTTGTAGCCGCGGTTGCGCTCGCCCGAGCCGTCGAACTCGGAACCGGTGTTCCAGGCGCCAGCGTCGGAGTCGATGTGGAAGTACGACGCGTTCTGCTTGGTCTCGAAGCGCACCGAGTCGAAGATGTAGAACTCGGCCTCAGGCGCGAAGAAGGCCGTGTCACCGATGCCGGTCGACGCGAGGTAGGCCTCTGCCTTGCGGGCGATGTTGCGCGGGTCGCGGCTGTAGGCCTCCTTCGTCAGCGGGTCGTGGACGAAGAAGTTGACCGCGAGCGTCTTCGACTTGCGGAAGGGGTCGATGAAGGCCGTCGTCGGGTCAGGCAGCAGCGCCATGTCGGACTCGTGGATCTTCTGGAAGCCACGGATCGACGACCCGTCGAACGCGAGGCCATCGGTGAAGACCCCTTCGCCGAACGCGTAGGCCGGCATGGTGAAGTGCTGCATCACGCCCGGAAGGTCGCAGAAGCGCACGTCGATCGTCTCGACGTCGTTCTCCTTCACATAGGCCAACAGCTCTTCGGCGTTGTTGAACATTCGTTCCTCCCACAGTCTCGTGCGGCGCCTGAGCGCCATCAGCGTGGACGCTAGACCTGTTGGATTGCCCTGCAGTTTCCGGTTTGTTTCAGGCATGTAACGGGCCGTTCGGGAGCATCGGCCCCTGGCGGTGGCGAGCTCCTGCTTGGGGTCAGGCCTCTTGGTTCGAGTACTTGCCCACCAGAGGAACGACCTCCGCGATCGACGGCAGCACCACCGTCGGCCGGTACGGGAAGGTCTCGATCTGCTCGGCCCTCGTCGATCCGGTCAGCACGAGCACCGTACGGAGACCCGCCTCGAGCCCGGAGATCACGTCGGTGTCCATCCGGTCACCGATCATGACAGCCCGAGCCGAGTGGCCGTCGACCTTGCGCAGGGCCGAACGCATCATGAACGGGTTCGGTTTGCCCACGAAGTACGGGCTCAGTCCCGTGGCGGTCTGGATCAGCGCCGCGACCGCACCGGTGGCTGGCAGGGTGCCCCAGAAGCTGGGTCCGCTCGGGTCGGGGTTGGTGGCGATGAAGCGTGCCCCGCCCTCGATCAGCCGGATCGCTCGGGTGATGGCCTCGAAGGAATAGGTACGGGTCTCGCCCAGCACCACGTAGTCAGGGTTGCGTTCCGACAGGGTCAGGCCGGCTTCGTGGAGCGCGGTGGTCAGCCCTGCCTCGCCGATCGCGTACACCGACGCCCCCGGCATCTGCTCCGCGACGAACTTCGCCGTGGCCAGCGCAGAGGTCCAGATGTTCTGCTCCGGCACGTCGAGCCCACTGGCATGGAGACGCGCGGCCAGGTCGCGCGGGGTGTAGATCGAGTTGTTGGTGAGGACCAGGAACGTGCGGTCGTGCGCGCGCAACGCGGCCAGGAAGTCAGCCGCTCCAGGAAGCGGGTCCTCCTCGTGGACGAGCACGCCGTCCATGTCGGTCAGCCAGGTGGTGATCTCGCCTGTGTCCAGCATGAGGCCAAGTCTGTCAGGTCGCGGCTGGCTCTTCGACCGGGGCCGGCTCCCTGCGGTCGAGCCCCCACCACAGGCTCGTCACAATGGCCGCGATGAACAGCG